>OCZT010001641.1_pt1 | contig 23134 bp, 21 predicted proteins | sample 1539031 | NCBI WGS metagenome assembly OCZT01 (sample SAMEA3539308, study PRJEB22396) | soil metagenome | biome: tundra; feature: field; material: soil | place: USA | collected 2010-05 | depth 0.15 m | reverse complement strand
CGCCAATCCCCGCCGGCGGCCGAAAAAAGACGGGCGCGGCATTCAGCCGCGCCCGTTTGCTGTCGGAGAGCGCCGAGGTTACGGCTTCTTCGTCGGCGCCTTCTTCGTCGTCGTCGTATCGACCTTGGTGGTCGTCGTCGTGGTCGTCGTCTTCGTCGAGTCCATCTTCATGCTCGAGTCAGTGGCCGGGGCGGCAGCGGCGGGAGCGGGAGCGGCGGCAGCCGGTGCCTCTTCCTTCTTTTCCGTGGAGCAGGCGGCGAGCACGAGAGCGGCGGCGACGAGAGCAATCTTCTTCATGGGGGGATCTCCTTACGAGTACTGGATAGGCACATCGAGACTGCGCCTTATACGCAGTCCTCGGACAGCGATGTAAGGTACGGTTCCCGGGGGTGCGGGTCAAGCCCGATTGCATGGGCCGGAGGCCAAGGATGCCCCGCGACCCTGCGCATTAGATTACGGCCTTCGAACACCTACGCCCCGAGGGACCTGGCGATGGCCGTTTCTGCGAATTCCGCGGTCGGTGAGACAGCGCCAAGCGTCGTACGCGGCGCCTGTCCCCACGACTGCCCAGACTGTTGCGCGACGCTGGTGACCGTCGAGCACGGGCGCGCGACCCGGATCCAGGGCGACCCGGACCATCCCTTCACGCAGGGATTCCTGTGCGCGAAGGTCAACCGGTATCTCGAACGGACGTATCATCCCGGCAGGCTCACGACACCGCTCAGGCGAGTCGGCCCGAAGGGGAGCGGACAATTCGAACCGGCCACGTGGGACGAGGCGCTCGACGCGATCGCCGCCAGGCTGAACGCCATCTCGAGATCGGACGACGGACCGCAGGCCATCCTTCCCTATTCGTACGCGGGCACGATGGGAATGGTGCAAGGCGCGTCCATGGACCGGCGCTTCTTCCAGCTCCTCGGCGCGTCTCAGCTCGATCGCACGATCTGTTCGACGGCGGGAACCTTCGGCATGAAGATGACCGTCGGCGCGAACGTCGGAGCGGACGGCGAGGGATTGCCGCAGAGCGACCTCGTGCTCCTGTGGGGAACGAACACGCTCACGGCGAACCCGCACCTCTGGCCGTTCGTGCTCAAGGCGCGTGAGAACGGCGCGCGAATCATCGCGATCGACCCGATCCGCACCCGCACGGCGGACCAGTGCGACGAGTGGATCGGCATCCGTCCGGGCACCGACGCGGCGCTTGCGCTCGGCATGATGAACGTCATCTTCGCCGAGGGACTCCAGGACGACGACTATCTCGCACGCTACACGCTCGGCGCGACCGAGTTGCGTGAGCGGGCAGGGGAGTACCCACCGTCGCGCGTCGCTTCCATCACCGGACTCGCGGAAGCCCGCATCAGGGAGCTGGCTCTCGCGTACGGTCGCGCGAACGCCGCGTTCATTCGCGTCAACTACGGACTGCAGCGCCATGGCGGCGGTGCCATGGCCGTCCGCACGATCGCCTGCCTCCCCGCCGTGACCGGGCATTGGCGCCGCGCGGGCGGCGGCGTGCAGCTCTCGACCAGCGCGAACTTCCACTTCAACAAGACCGCGCTCCAGCGTCCCGATCTCGCCCCGCCCGGTCGCCTGATCAACATGATCCGCCTCGGCGAGGCGCTCGTGCGCAGCGACGCGGGTGTCGGCGGACCACCGGTCAAGGCGCTCGTCGTATACAACTCGAACCCCGCCGCCGTGGCGCCCGACAGCAACGAGGTGCTGCGCGGACTTGCGCGCGAGGACCTCTTCACCGTCGTCCTCGAGCACTTCCAGACCGACACCGCCGACTGGGCCGACTGGGTGCTGCCCGCAACGACGCAACTCGAGCACTGGGACGTGCACTTCGCCTACGGCCACCTGTACGTCACGCTGAACCGGCCCGCCATCGCCCCGCTGGGTGAAGCCAAACCGAACAGCGAGATCTTCCGCCTGCTCGCCGCCCGAATGGGGATGAACCATCCGGCGATGCGGGACGACGACGTCACGCTCATCCGCCAGGCGCTCGACACCACCAACGAAACGATGAAGGGCGTCACCTTCGACACGCTCATGGCAAACGGCTGGGTCCGGCTCAACCTGCCCGTGCCCTACCGGCCATTCGCCGAAGGCGGCTTCCCCACGCCGAGTGGCAAGTGTGAGTTCGTTTCGGCACGGATGCAGGAGATGGGGCTCGATCACCTGCCGGCGTTCACGCCGCCGTACGAGTTCCCGGAGGCCGTTCCGGAACTCGCCGCGCGCTTTCCGCTCACGCTGATCTCCTCGCCACGGCACCAGTTCCTCAACTCCACGTTCGTGAACGTGGACTCGCTGCGCCGCGACGCGGAACCCGAGCTGCTCGTGCATCCGCACGACGCGGCGCGCCGCGGGATAGCCGCGGGCATGCGCGTGGTAGTGGAGAACGACCGAGGACACTTCACCGGCGTCGCGAAGGTCGCGGACAGCGTGCGCGAGGGGGTGGTCTGGGCGCCGTCGATCTGGTGGATGAAGCTCAGCCCCGATCACGCCAACGCGAACGCCACCACGTCGCAGCGCGAGACAGATATGGGTCACGGGCCGGTGTTCTACGACAATCTCGTGGAAGTCTCACCGGCGGACTGAACGCCGCCGATTAACTTCCCCTTCCCTCTGGCTCCGGACCGCACCGTGGCACAGCTCCCGAACACTCTTGGCGCTCTGAAGCGTTCCCCCTTCGCCTCTCCCGAGCGCCAGCATCGCTCGGTGAAGGACGAGATCCGCGCGAACCTGCTCTCGCGCCTTGCGGCCGGCGGTCCCCTGTTCCAGGGCGTCCTGGGGTACGACGAGACGGTGATGCCGCAGATCGTCAATGCACTCCTCTCGAGGCACAACTTCATCCTGCTCGGACTGCGCGGACAGGCCAAGTCGCGCCTGCTGCGCTCGCTCACGACCTTGCTCGACGACACGATGCCGATTGTGGGCGGCAGCGAGATCAACGACTCGCCCTTCCGGCCGATCTCGAAGTTCGCGCGCGACCTGATCGAGACGGCCGGCGACGACACGCCGGTCGCGTGGGTGAACCGTGACCAGCGCTTCGTGGAGAAGCTCGCCACCCCCGACGTTACCGTCGCCGACCTCATCGGCGACCTCGACCCGATCAAGGCGGCACGCGGCGGGCACATCCTCTCGGACGAGCTCACGATCCACTATGGAATGCTGCCGCGAGCGAACCGCGGCATCTTCGCGCTCAACGAGTTGCCGGACCTCGCGGGCAAGGTGCAGGTGGGCCTGTTCAACATCATGCAGGAAGGCGACGTCCAGATCAAAGGGTATCCGGTGCGGCTCGCGCTCGACGTCCTGCTCTGCTTCACGGCGAACCCCGAGGACTACACGGCCCGCGGCAAGATCATCACACCGCTCAAGGATCGCATCGGCAGCGAGATCATCACGCACTACCCCGAGGAGGTGGAACTCGGCGTCGCCATCACAAAACAGGAGGCGTGGACGGAGCGGGGCCCGACGCCGGCGCGGATCCCGCCGCTGCTCGCCGAGCTGGTCGAGCGCATCGCGTTCGAGGCGCGCACGGACAAGCGGATCGACCGCCGCTCGGGCGTCTCGCAGCGCCTTCCGATCAGCGTGCTCGAGAACGTCGTGTCGAACGCCGAGCGACGTTCGCTGCGGCTGGGCGAGAAGGACGTGATGCCGCGGCTCGCCGACGTGTACGCGGCGCTCCCGGCGATCACGGGAAAGATCGAGCTCGAATACGAGGGCGAGCTGGTGGGCGGCGCCGCGATCGCGCGCGAGCTCATCAGGCGCGCGGCCGACGCGACGCTCAAGTCCCACGCGCCCCGGGCCGACACCGACGAGATCGTGATGTGGTTCGACGGAGGCGGCGCGCTGCAGGTGACGGATGAGGCCGCGTCGGGCACATTGCGCGCCGCATTTGAAACCGTTCCCGGGCTGCTCGCCCTCGTGATCGAGCACGGCCTCGCGTCAGAGAGTGACGACGCGCTCGTGGCCGGTGCGTGTGAGCTCGTCCTCGAGGCGCTCGTCGCGCGGAGGAAGATCTCGCGCAACGATGCCGGCTCGTACGGACGCGCGCCGCGCGACGAACCGCGCCGGCGGCGCGGCGGTGGCGAGGAGCCGATGGGGATGGGCGGGATGGGCGGGATGTCGGCGTGAAACGGCAGAGGGGAGACGGGAGTCGCGAGGAGCGAGATCGGTCAGCCGGCGAACTCGGTCACGCGCGCCGCAACTCCGAATAGCGGTTGAAAGCCCAGATCGTGAACAGCACCATCGGCGCTGCCATCCCGCCAATCGCGCGTGCGGCACCCATGTGCGCCGCGATCCATCCCCCGATGAACGATCCCACCGGGTTCATCCCGATATAGACCATCACGTAGATCGCCATCACCCGGCCGCGCAATTCATTGGGAACCCGCTGCTGAAGCAGCGAGTTGATCAGCGCGTTGTTCGTGATCACGGCGACGCCGGTGATGAAGAGCATCGCGCCGCAGAACGCCACCGAGTGCGACAGCGAGAACGCCAGGATCGCCATGCCTAGCCCGAGCGAGCTGACCGTGAGCGTCGCGCCACGCTGAAGCCTGCCGCCCTGCGACGCGATCGCGAGCGCACCGAGTGTGGCGCCCACGCCGTAGCAAGTCATCAGCATGCCGTACCCCGATACGTCGAGGTGCAGCTGGTCGCGCGCGACGACCGGCAGCAGCGTGAGTATCGGGACGCTGAGCACCGAGAACACGGCCACGATTCGCATGAGGATCCACATGATCCGGTCGTTGCGCACGTAGCGCAGGGCCTCGCGCATCCCTGCGATCGCCGACGGGTGCCTGACAACCGCCGCGCCCGGATCCGGCGCCGGCAGACGGATCAGCGCGAGCCCGATCAGCACAGCGAGGTAGCTCAGCGCGTTGAATCCGAAGCACCACGACAGGCCCAGCGACGCGATCACCACCGCGGCGATGGTCGGACCGAGAATCCGCGCGAGGTTGAATCCTCCCGAGTTCAGTGCGATCGCGTCGAGCAGATCCTCCTTCACGACGAGCTCGATGATCAGCGACTGCCGCGCGGGAATTTCGACGGACGCGAGTACCCCTCCCGCGAGCACCAGCGCGAGCAGCCAGTGGATCGTGATGTGCCCCGACCAGGTGAAGGCCCAAAGCACCGACGCCTCCACGAGCATCAGCGTCTGCGCGATGCGCACCACGCGGAGCTTGTCCGTGCGGTCGGCAAGCACGCCGCTGGGCAGCGCGAAGAGCAGGATCGGAATCGTGCCCGTAGCGGCGACGAGCCCGACCATAAACGCACTGTTGGTCAGCTCGAGGGCGAGCCACCCGGTGGCCACCTGTTGCATCCAGGTTCCCACCAGCGAAATGGTCTGACCGGACCAGAAGAGCCTGAAATTCCGGTGCCGGACGAGGGTGCGAAACGGATTTGCGGAGCGAACAGCGGTGGCCATACCTTCGGAAGATCGTTGGTCGGCTGGGATCATTGTACTGGTGCTCGGCGCCGGGCCGTATCTCGACTGCGGAGGCAACCATCGCGTATGATGGGACCTCACGACTGGGGATCGATGGGACGTGCGCGGTGGCTGGAGGTGTTTCTCGAATCGTGGAACGGCGAGATCCATCTGATGCGGTCACAGGTGATTGCGATCCGTCACCTCACGGTGCGCCCGGTATGCGGCCCCGACGCGAAAGGCTTCATCTGCCCGGGGAACTTCTAGTCCGTTCCGCCGGCGAGCCGCACACCCATCGCGCGTTGCACCGGGACGCACCCAGCACTTTATTGAGGATCGGAGGCGGCGATGCGATCCCACACGTATACGAAGTTCAGCCCCGCGATGGGAGACGCGGTCGATCTCCAGTCGTTGCTCGACAACCTGGCCGACTTCCTGCTCCAATCGGGATTCGCCGGCGGATCGCAGTTCCATCCCTTCTGGGGCGAGACCGGCGACGACGCCGACCATTCGCTCGACGCGCTCAAGCAGGCGATCCTCGACGCCCTCATCAAGAGCGGTCAATTCACACCCGAGATGCTCGAGGCCCTCCGGGGTGAAGGCGACGAGCTCTCCGAGCAGAAACTCGCCGAGATGCTCGACGGCATCGTGAAGCGCCTGATCGAGGAAGGTTATCTGAACCTCGATCAGCCGCCGGAACTGCCGGCAGGCCACCAGAACGTCACCGGACCCGGCGGGCTCGCGCAGGCCGCCGCGCGCGACGTGCAGTTCAACCTCACCGACAAGGGCGTCGACTTTCTCGGCTACAAGGCGCTGCGCGGGATCCTCTCATCGCTCGGCAAATCCAGTTTCGGCTCGCACGACACCGCGTACCTCGCCACCGGCATCGAATCCGACGGCTGGAGCAAGCCGTACGAGTTCGGCGACGTGCTCAACATCGACGTGAACGAGACGCTCAAGAACGCGCTCGTCCGCAACGGGAATCTCGACGTTCCTATCGACCTCGACTACGGCGACCTCATGGTGCGCCAGGCCGAGTACCGATCGAGTTGCGCGACGGTCCTGATGCTGGACTGTTCGCACTCGATGGTGCTCTACGGCGAGGACCGCTTCACGCCGGCCAAGAAGGTCGCGCTCGCCCTCACGCACCTCATCCGCACGCAGTTCCCCGGCGACACGCTGAAGGTGGTGCTCTTCCACGACTCGGCGGAGGAGATCCCGCTCGCGGCGCTCGCCGGCGCCCAAGTCGGGCCCTACCACACCAACACGGCCGAGGGGCTCAAGCTCGCGCGCCGCCTCTTGCTCGCGCAGAAGAAGGACATGCGGCAGATCGTGATGATCACCGACGGCAAGCCGAGCGCGCTCACGATGCCCGACGGCCGCATCTACAAGAACTCGATGGGGCTCGACGCGTACGTTTTGCAGGAGACGCTGAAGGAAGTCACGGACTGCAGGCGCTCAGGGATCATGATCAACACGTTCATGCTCGCACGCGACCGCGCGCTCGTGGAATTCGTGAAGATGGTGTCGAGCATCACGCGCGGACGGGCGTACTTCACCAATACGATGTCGCTCGGCCAGTTCATCCTCATGGACTTCCTCAAGCGCAAGACGAGGACCGTCTCATGATGGTGAGCGCGCTTTCCGCCGCCGTGCTCGGATTCCTGCTCGGGCTCAAGCACGCGACCGACGCCGACCACGTGGTGGCGATCACGACCATCGTTTCGCGCGAGCGGTCTTTCCGCCGCGCGGCATGGATCGGCGGCCTTTGGGGCATCGGCCACTCGTTGACGGTGTTTCTCGTCGGCGGAGCGCTCGTCGTATTCCGCATCGCGATGCCGCCGCGCGTCGGGCTGGCGCTCGAGTTCGGCGTAGCGCTGATGCTGATCCTGCTCGGGTTCAGCAACCTCCTGTCCGCGGGGCCCGCGGGTTCTCACTCGCACGACGTTCCCGTGCGGTTCAACGGAATCCGGGCGGTCGTGATCGGCATCGTGCACGGTCTGGCGGGCTCGGCGGCCGCGGCAATCCTCGTGCTCGCGGCGATTCCGGACACCGGGTACGCGCTCGCATACCTGGTCATCTTCGGCGTCGGCACGATCGCGGGAATGACGCTGATCACGGCGATACTGGCCGTTCCATCGGTGTACGCGGCCGACCGCGTCGTGCGGCTGCAGCGGGGCATCCGGCTCGCCGCGGGCGCGCTCAGCCTCCTGTTCGGCATCGTCGTCGCGCGCGCGATCATCGTCAACGGCGGCCTGTTCTCATCCGCTCCAAACTGGGTCCCGAAGTAGGCAAGAGAATCCGTTCGGCGCCCGACCACGCGTCGTTCGTCTCGGTCACCCGATGCCATCCAGGCCAATTCTTCCCGCCGCGCGCGCGGTCTTCGGCCGCCGCCTGCGCGCATGGTACCGCCGCCAGCACCGCGACCTGCCCTGGCGGATGACGCGCGATCCGTACCGCGTGCTCGTCTCCGAGTTGATGCTGCAGCAGACGCAGGTATCGCGTGTGCTGGAGTTCTACGCGCGATTCATAGAGCGCTTTCCGACGCTGCGGCATCTGGCGGATGCGCCACCGAAGCACGTGATGGAATCGTGGGAAGGGCTCGGGTACTACGCGCGGGCAAGGAACCTGCACAGGCTTGCACGGCAGGTCACGCGCGACGGCGGGCAGGGAACGCTGCCGGCTGAACCGGCCGAGTTGCGAAAGCTCCCGGGAATCGGCGCGTATACGGCCGGAGCAGTGGCGAGCTTCGCGTACGAGCGGCGGGCCGCGCTAGTGGACACGAACGTGGCGCGCGTGCTGTCCCGGGTGTTCGCGCCACGATTGAAACCGAAACAACCGCGGGACCTGAAACGGATTTGGGAGATCGCTGAAGAGACCTTGCCGCGGACGGGATCGGCCGCGTGGACGCACAATCAGGCGCTCATGGAACTCGGCGCGCTGGTGTGCACGGCGCGGGTCAAGCGTTGCTCCATCTGTCCCCTCGCCCGGATGTGCAAAAGCGCCGAGTAAGAGGTGAGTGGCGAGACGAACCCGGACTGCGGGAGAAGCGATGAGCGGGGAGATTCGGCCCGATGCGGGATGCGGAAGAGGAATGCGGGGAACGGAACAAGGGGCGAGCGGAGAGATCTCCCCACTCGCTCCTTGATTCATTCACCTGTATTCCGCTTCCGCATCCCGCATCGGTTCGGAATTCCGGGTCCCGCATCCTTCTCACATCTCAGACCTATTTGGCAATCTTGCGCTTGTAGTCGAGGTTGGGCTTGTACGGCCGCTCGGCATACCCCGTATAGATCTGTCGCGGCCGCGCGATTTTCTGCTCCTTGTCCAGCAGCATCTCCTCCCACTGCGCCAGCCAACCGGCCGTACGCGCGATCGCGAACAGTACGGTGAAGTAGTCCGTCGGGAAGTGCATCGCCCGATAGATCAGGCCCGTGTAGAAGTCGACGTTCGGGTACAGCTTCCTCGAGATGAAGTACTCGTCGCTCAGCGCGATCCGCTCGAGCTCGAGCGCGATCTCCATGTCCTTCGACATCCCCGCGACCTTGAGCACGTCGTCGCATAGCGCCTTCACGATCTTCGCGCGAGGATCGTAGCTCTTGTACACGCGATGGCCGAAGCCCATCAGCCGCTTCTCGCCCTTGCCGCTCTTCACGTCGGCGATGAAGGCGGGGATGTTCTTCGGATGGCCGATCTCCTCGAGCATGTGCAGCACGGCTTCGTTCGCGCCGCCGTGCAACGGACCATACAGCGCCGCGACCCCGGCAGCGACCGCCGAATACGGATCGACGTGAGACGAACCCACGGCGCGGACCGCGTTCGTCGAGCAGTTCTGCTCGTGATCGGCGTGCAGGATGAAGAGGATGTCGATCGCCCGTGCATACACCGGATGCGCCTCGTACTTGTGCTCCGACATGCGCGCGATCATCGACAGGAAATTCTCGGCGTACGGCAGAGAGTTGTCGGGATAGACGTACGGCATTCCTTTGACGTGCCGGTACGCGAACGCCGCAAGCGTCGGCAGTTTCGCGATCAGGCGCACGAACGCGATGTCGCGCTCACGCGGATCGAAGATGTCCTTCGCCGTCGGGTAGAACGAGCTCAGCGCCGCGACCGATGCGCACAGCATGGACATCGGATGCGCGTCGTAACGGAACCCTTCCATGAAATGCTTGATGTTCTCGTGCACGTACGTGTGGTACGTGACGTCCTTCACCCATTGGTCGTACTCGGCCTGGGTCGGAAGCTCGCCGTGACGGAGCAGCCACGCGACCTCGAGGAAATCCGCCTTCCCCGCGAGCTGGTCGATCGGATATCCGCGATACCGCAGGATTCCCTTGTCGCCATCGATGAACGTGATGGCGCTGCGGCACGACGCGGTGTTCATGAACGCCGGATCGTATCCCATCAACCCGAAGTCGCCGGCGTTGACCCTGATCTGCTTGAGGTCCGCCGTGCGAATGGTGTCGTCAGTGATCGGGACCGTGTAGGACTTGCCGGTGCGGGAATCCTTGATCTCGAGGTGGTCGCCTACGGTGGGAGCTGTTTTCCCGATGACGGGAGCTTCTTTCGTACCAGGCATGGTTCGTTTCCGTGCGCTCCAATGAGTATGCCGTTCAACGGTCGCGTTGCGCTTCCGTCACGGTCTAATACCCCCGAAAGCTAGTAGTATTCCTCACCCTACGGGATGGCTGTCGGGACCGTTGCAATGGCAGCCGCCGTCTCCCGTCCATGATCCACCGTCGCCCGCCATCCGTCTGCCCTCTTTCATCCGTCATTCATGTCCGAAGAATCACTCGACCCCGCGGACTGGACCGCCTTCCGGACGCTCGCGCACCGGATGGTGGACGATTCGCTGGATTTCCTCGCGACCCTCGGGGAGCGCGCCCCCTGGCAGCCGATGCCGGCCGCGGTGCGCGAGGCGATCACGTCGGAAGCGCTTCCCCGCTCGCCACAGTCCGCCGAGCGCGCCTACGAAGATTTCGTAACAAACGTGCTGCCGTTCACGAACGGGAACCGGCACCCCCGCTTCTGGGGCTGGATTCAGGGGAACGGCACGCCGCTCGGCATGATGGCCGACATGCTCGCGGCCGGGATGAATTCGCATTGTGCCGGGCTCGACCAGGCTCCCAAGCTCGTGGAGCTGCAGGTGATCGCCTGGCTCGCGGAGCTGATGGGATTCCCGAGCGATTCCAGCGGCGTGCTCGTGAGCGGCGGCACGATGGCCAATGTGCTCGGCCTCGCGGTCGCGCGGCATGCGCGCGCGGGGTTCAATGTGCGCGACCTCGGGATGTATGGTGCGAACGAGAGGTTGACGGTCTACGCCTCGGATGAAGTGCACAGCTGGGCGCAGAAGGCCGTCGAGCTGTTCGGCATGGGGAACGCGTCGCTCCGGCGCGTGCCCTGCGATGGCGAATTCCGCATCCGTGTCGACGCGCTGCGCGACATGATCGCCGCCGACCGCCTCGCGGGCTGCCGGCCGATCTGCGTGATCGGCACGGCGGGCACCGTGAACAGCGGCGCGACGGACGACCTGGACGCCCTCGCGGATCTCTGCGCGAAGGAAGGCCTGTGGTTCCACGTCGACGGCGCGTTCGGCGCGTTGGCGCGGCTCGTGCCTTCCCTCGCCCCCATGCTGCATGGCATCGAGCGCGCCGACTCACTCGCGTTCGACCTGCACAAGTGGATGTATCTGCCGTACGAGATCGCGTGCGTGCTCGTGCGCGATCGCGCCGCGCACGAGGCGACGTTCTCGCTCACGCCGAGCTATCTCACGGACGAGGGGCGCGGCGTGATCGCGGGTGGATTGCCGTTCGCGAACCGTGGCATCGAGCTCACGCGCAACTTCAAGGCGCTCAAGGTCTGGCTCTCGCTCAAGGCGGAGGGCGTGGACAAGTTCGCGCGCGTGATCGAACAGAACGTGGAGCAGGCGCGCCGGTTCGCCGCACGCGTGACCGGAATCCCGAACGTGGTGTTGTGCGCGCCGGTGTCGCTGAACATCGTCTGTTTCCGCGTCGCGCCGCCGGCGCTGTCTCCCGAGCGGCAGGACGCGCTCAACAAGGAGCTGCTGCTGCGCATTCAGGAGTCCGGCCTCGCGATCCCGAGCGGGTCGCGCATCGCGGGGCGATACGTGATCCGTGTGGCGTGCTCGAACCATCGGAGCGTGTGGGCCGATTTCGAGGCGCTGGCGGCGGGGACCGAACGGCTGGCCGCCGACCTTGTCGCCTAGCCGCCGTCCGGCCAAGTTGTGATCCTCACGAGGAGCGAACCGGCGGAGGCGCGTTGAGAATCAGTCGGATGCTTGCTGGCGGCATGATGGCGCTGAGCGCGATGAATGCGGGCGCCCAGGGCAGTATCGCCGGAACGGTCTATGACTCGCTGAGGACGCGCGCCCCGCTCGCGGACGCGACCGTCGTGCTCGTCGAACGTTCGCGGTACGCCACCACCGACGCGCGCGGACGCTTCAGGATGGACAGCGTACCCGACGGTCACTACACGATCGGCTTCATGCATCCGGTGCTCGATTCGCTCGACCTTCAGTCGCCGGTCGTGGCCGTCGACGTCTCCGGCGGCCGCCCTTCGCTGGTCGCGCTGGCGACTCCGGGTCCGGCGGCGGCTTACGCTCTCATTTGTCCGGGAGTTCATGATCCCGGAACCGGCGTGATCATCGGAAGCGTGCGCGACGCCGACGATGCATCTGCCCTGGCCGAGGCGGTCGTCGGCACCGAGTGGACGGAGTTCACGTTCACGGGTGGCCGTTCCGCCGGGCACCGGGCTCGCGCAGTCACGCGTTCGAAGAAAGGAGGCGCCTACCTGCTCTGCGGCGTGCCGGCGGACGTGCGTCTCGACGTGTACTCGGAGCTGGCCGGATTCGTCGCGGGCCCCACGCCGCTATCGCTGGGCGATCGCCTGATCGGCCGCGCCGATTTCGCGATCAGTCACCGGGACAGCGCCGCGCGTGGCGGGTTGCCGGGTGACTCCTCGCATGTCGCGGCTGCGAGGCCCGGCACTGCGTCGCTGCGGGGCGTCGTGCTGGGCGGCGACGGCCGGCCGGCGCGCGACGTGGTGCTCGAGGTCCTCGGCACCAAGCGCTCAGCCCGCACGGACGCGGCCGGCGCGTTCCGGATCGACAAGATCCCCGCCGGAACGCGCACAGTCGAGGTCCGATCGATCGGACTGGTACCAACAACTTTCTCCGTCGATTTCAAGACGAACGCCGCGCGCGACACCACGCTATCGATCGGCCGGCAGGCGCAGCGCATGACACCGGTGGCCGTCAAGGGACAGAGTCCCACGTCGTGGATGGAAAAGAACGGATTTGAGACGCGGCGGCTCCAGGGACTGGGAGCCTTCGTGACCGCTGAAGACATCGCGCGACATCCGTCCAGCGACCTCACCGGCGTGCTCCAGGGCGCGAGGGGAATGCACGTCGAATACGGAACGAGCGGGTACCCGATGCCGTACCTGCGCGGCACCAGCGCGACCAATTGCATTCCGAATTACTTTCTCGATGGAGTGCCATTCAAGGTGGACGGCGCGGCTCCTGGGGGACGCGTGACGGCGCCGTTCTCCGACCTGGCCGCCATCGCGCGCCCGGAATTGATCAAAGGGATAGAGGTATACTCCAATCCCGGCACCATCCCGGTGCAGTACGACCTGACGTCGTCGACGGGTTGCGGCTCGATCGTGATCTGGACGCGCTAGGCAAACATCGGCGGGATCATCTGAGGCGGCGCTGATCGCCGCACCGGCGCCGTCAGTTCAGCGAGCCATCTCCACGATCGTCTCCCACTCCGCCGGCCTCACCGGCGTCACCGAGAGGCGGCCGATGCGGAGGAGCGCCATGTCCTGCAGCTCCTTGCGCGCCTTGATCTCGGGGAGCGTGACCGGCCGCGTGAACTGCGCGACCGCGCGGACGTCCACCATGAACCAGGTCGGTGCGTCCGGATTCGACCCCGGGTCGAAGTGCGGGTGCGTTCCGTCGGTCGCGGTGAAATCCGCGTAGCCCTCGCGCACGACTTCGCAGATGCCGGCGATCGCCTGCGGATCGGCCATCGAGTGATAGAAGAAGACGCGATCGCCGAGTTTCATGCCGTCGCGCAGGAAATTCCGCGCCGCGAAATTGCGCACGCCTTCCCAGTGCGTCGTGCAGTTCGGCGCGCGCAGCAAATCGTCGAACGAGAAGACGGCGGGCTCCGACTTAACCAGCCAGAAACGCCTCTCTCCCGGCGCGCGCGGCGCCAGCGCCTCGGCCCATTTCCCCGCCGAATACGGCGCCGACTTCGGGGTTGTCGTCGGCGCCGCTTTCACCTCGCGCTTCTTCACCGGCTTCCGCGCTTCCGGCTTCCGCGCCTTCGGCTTCCGGCTTCCGCGCTTCCGGCCGTCAGCTCCCATCTTCGATCCTCCATCTTCCATCGGCTTTCTACGCGATTCCCGTCTTGATCGCCTTCAGCACCGCGTCCGAGAATGTGTCGATCTCGTCGAGCGTGTTGTACACGTTCGGCGTGATCCGGATTCCGCTGAACTCGGGGTGCCCGATCGGCGTGGTTACGATTCGGTAGTTGTTGTAGAGCCAGCCGCCGAGCTTGCCGAAATCGAGGCCGTCGACGCTGAACAGGCAGATCGCGCCGCTCTTGTCCGGCCCCAGCGGCGTCAGGACCTTCACCCGATCGCTCTCGGCGAGCAGCCGGTTCGCCCAGCGGTCACGCAGATACCGCAACCGCGCGATCTTCTTGTCGGGGCCGATGCCGCGGCTGAAGGTCAGCGCCGTGCTCACCGCGTTGAAGTTCGCCTGCGGGTGCGTCCCGATCTGCTCGAACTTCCGGATGTTGTCTTTCAGCGAGTCGTCCGATCCCATGAGCGACCAGATCTCGGGAATCCTGTCCTTGCGCACGTACAGGAATCCCGTGCCGATGGGTGCGAGCGTCCACTTGTGCAGCGAGCAGCCGTAGTAGTCGCACTCGAGGTCGTCGCGCTTGAACGGGAAGTGGTTGAACGCGTGCGCGCCGTCCACGAGCACCTGGATCCCCAGCGGACGCGCCATGCGCACGATGTCGCGCACCGGCATGATCTGGCCGGTGAGGTTCGTGATGTGCGTGACCTCGATGACCTTCGTGCGCGGCGTGATCGCCTGCCGGAACTGGCCGACGAGGTACGCGTCCGACGGCGGAGGAACCTTGAACGAGACCTGCTTGAAGACAATCCCCTCGCGGCGCGCGCGCTGCTGCCACGACGTGATCATGCGCGGATAGTTCTGGTTCGTCGAGATCACCTCGTCGCCGCGCTTCAGGTCCATGCCGAAGATCACGATCTCGTTCGCCTCGCTCGCGTTGCGAACGACCGCCATCTCCTCCTGGTCGCAGCCGAAATCCTTCGCGAGATCGCGGCGCGTGCTCTCCATCCGTGGCTCGAGCGTGCGCCACATGTTCTCGACGGGCAGTTCGTTCACGAAGTGCTGGTCGCGAATGAGCTGGTCGAGCACATGCGTCGGGCACGGCGAGATGCCGCCGTTGTTGAGGTTGATCATCGTGCGGTCGGTGTCGAACGCGCGCTGGATCTGGCTCCAGTAGGCCTCGTCGTCCGCGATCGCGCCGGCCGGCCGCTCGCCCGCGATGACGTTGGCCTTGAAGAGCTGCCCGAACGCGTCTTCGCGCATGACCGGGAGCGCGATGCCCGCGCCGGCCAGGCCGCGAACGAAATTTCTACGGGTTGTCATGAGCGGATCCGGTGTGGGGATTGCTGAACATATGGTCGTTTGCCCGTCTGCGGCCAGCCTGGAGTCTCTCAGGGAACGACGATGAGCCCCGCCTCGCCGCCGAACTCATCTTTCACGCGAGCCGTCCCGCGCGGCGCCTGCCAGGGCCCGCCGTTGATGCGGACGGCCACGCGGTGTCGCCCCGGAGGGAGCGCGATCTCGGCCACCCACGTGTCGTTCGTCCTCGTGAGCTGCACCGGCGCCCAGTCAGAGAAGGTTCCCGCCACCTCGACCTGTGTCGTATCGTCCGCGATGACGCGCACGACCACCAACGCTCCACTCGACTTCTGGGTGACCGTGACGAACGAAGCACCGCGCAGCAGGTTCGCCGGCCCGGCGACCCGCGGCGGCACGAGCGCGACCCGAATCGCCGCGGACGTGATCTGCATGTCCGGAACGCCGCGGACCGGGTCGGCGAGAATCCGTCCCGTTCCGACGGCCAACGAATACCTGGGTGAAAGAGTCCAGATGGCCGACAGATAGAACGCTGCCTGGCTGGTCGCCGTCAGGTGCGTGCCGTTCCGGAAGGCGCCGGTCGCGTCGAGCAGCAGCGGCCCGCGCTCCCAGCGGATCCCGGTCGTGAGGTCGATGAAGTCGTACGTCGCCGAGTCAGACAGGAATATTCCGGCGGCTTCGAGCAGGGGATGGTCGTCGGAGCGCACGCGACTCAACGCGGCCGACGCCTCGAACTCTCCCTCGCGCCACCACGCGCCGATCTCGAGCGCGGTCGAGTGGCTTGCAAGGTTGTCTCGAGACGTACCCCCGAACGCGCCGCTTGCCCATACGCCGCCGGCATCGATCGACACGCGTTCGCGGAGGAATCCGCTGAAGCTCGTGCCGCGCGCGAAGATCGAGGAACCGAATCCTGTGGCGGTCATCCCGCCCTCGGTTTGCCAGGACGATTGCTCGACCGGGCGCCAAGCGGCCGCGAGAGCGGCCTGTGCCGCGGACGAGCTGTCGCCGGCCATGGTGACCGCCGCGGACAGTTGCGAGGCGAACAGCGGTGTGCCTTCACGCCAGCTGATGCCGAACACGCCGGCGGCATCGCGCGCGCTCCGTCCAGTCTGCTGGACTTGCGCCGCCCCGGCGTCCGCCCTCACCTCTCGCGTCGACTGCGCGCCCGCCGCATGGAACGCGACGAGCAACACCAGCGCAGGGGCGCGGGGGGTCATCTCATGGCCTTATTGCCTCACCGAGGACGTCCATTCAGCGTGCTCACGGCAGGCGGTGGGGGTAGGAGTGACATGATGCCACGTCCGTGCCTGTCGAGTGCAGCCTCCGGAGTCAGACCAGCGGCGACATCGTTCTGCACGGCGTTGTTCAACGCCGTAAGTTGCGCGCCCGTCGCCCCGCGCGCCATCAGGTCGAGAATCATCTTCGAGGCCTTCTTGGGCGAGACCTTGCGCGCGACGAGTTCCGTCAGTACGCCAAGTTCCACCGCGATCGAACGCCTCGGCGCCGCCTGGCGCATGAGCTTCAGCGTCTTGTCGGGCACGCCGACGTACAACGCGTCGGCTCCCGCGGAAAGTTCGTCGAGCGTCGGCGCCGGGGCGAGCAGGTCGCCTGCCCTGCGCAGGCGCTTCTGGAGCGCGTCCATCGCCGCGCGGATGGTCGACGAGCTCGCCTTCTTCGCGACGCCCTCGAGCGCCTTCGAGACAAGCGGCTCGAGCGGGATTCCGCGCTCCCTGGCGAGGCCGAGTTGTTCGATCACGACACCGCGGGTCGCGTCGTCCCGAATCGCCGTGATCCGCGCCTCCTGCTGGGCTCCCACGCGCGCGCCGGAAAGCGCTACGAGCAGGACGGCAGTGGCGAAGGCGGCAAAACGTGCATTCAAAAGGGCATTCTTCATGGCGTATTGACCATCAGGACGGAGGCGTCGCCCCCGTAATCGAGATCGCGGGCGCGTGGCGCGCGCGGGTCGACGACGAGCTTGCCATCGACCATGAAGGCGTAGAGATGCCGGCCTGGCGTGACGTTCACGGTCACCGTCCAGGGTCCGTTCGAACCGAATCGCACGAGGGGTGACACGGCGCTGTCCCACTCGTTGAAATCGCCGACGATCGAGACGCTCTTGGCGTTTGCCGCGTCGAACGTGATTGGCACGGGCACCGGACGCACCGCGCGCGGCTCGTTCGCCGCAGCAACGAGCGGCGCGCTCACAACGGGCAACGCCGGAGCTGCGGTCGGGCCATCGAGCCCGGAGAGCGCGCCGCGGGTGACGAACCCGATCGCGAGCGCGGCCGCGGCGAGCAATCCAGCCGACGCGACCGACATGGCCGGCTGGCTCATCCACTCGAGCACGAGCATCCAGCGCCGCGGTGCAGGCGCACGGCGGTCGCGAACGGCAGCCAGAATGCGGGCCGCCGCTCGTGGATCCCCCGGCGGCAGCGGCCTCAGCGACCGCGCCACCCGTTCCATCAGTTCGTCACGATCATCGATCATGTTGCTCCACCTCGGTCAGTCGTGCCCGCAGCACGTCGCACGCCCGCTTGACACGCATGCGCAGCGCGGAAAGGCGAACACCAGTCAGCGCGGCGATGTCTTCGTATGAAAGATCCTCGACGTGACGCAACAGGAACGCTTCCCGCTGCTCCGCCGGGAGTGAATCCAGCACCACTCGAACTTCTTCAGCCCAGTCGGCGCCGTCCTCCGCCTCCTCCGGCGCCACCGCCGTGAGAGGAACATCTCCGTACTCGATCAGCGCCCGGTGACGCCTGTTCCGGGACAGCAGTGTGCGACACCTGTTCGCCAAAATCCGAAAAAGCCACGGATCGAACCGTGCGTCCTCGCGAAATCGCGGAAAACTGTCGTACACTCGCACGAAGGCATCCTGTACCGCTTCCTCGGCGTCCTGATTGTCCGACAGCATGTTCCGCGCGAAGCGCAGACACCGTGGATAGTAGAACTCCACGATCTCGATGAAGGCCTTCTCTTCACCGCGTTTCGCCCTGATGGGCACCGAAGCATCGATTTCGTTCACGGACTCACGCGTGGTCTGGGTGTCTCCCGCAGATTATCCAGCTGGGGAGTCGTACGCCACCGCCGACCTGCCCACGACCCGTCAATCGTGCTTCATTTACATGTACCCGCCCCGATGGCCGCGGCGTCACCATGTAGGGGTATTTCCGGTAGCCCAATCCTCGAGAATCACCGTCGCCGCATCCTCGCAGGAGTACGCAGATGACCGTGCCCGCCCGTACCCGGCCCGTAGAGTCCGTTGACCCTGCCACAGGGCAGATCCTGAAGCGGTACGAAGCCACTACCCAAGGCGCAGTTGTCGAGGCGGCTGGCCGGGCGCGAGTGGCCCAACGGATGTGGGCGGATGAGCCAATCGGTGCGCGAGTGCGGGTACTGGTTCGGTTTCACGAGTCTCTGTTTCGCCGCCGCCGCGAGGTGGCCGAGGCGCTGACGCGGGAAAACGGAAAACCGGTGGCGGAAGCCATCAGTTCCGAAATCGCGACGGCACTCGACTTTGCGAATTACTACGCCCGCGAGGCGCCGCGGTTCCTTCGCTCACCGTGGTTCAATGCCGCCCAGCTCGCGATGAAGCGCAAGCGCATCCGCATCACGCATGATCCGCTCGGCGTGGTGGGCGTAATATCGCCGTGGAACTATCCGTTCATGCTGTCGGCGGCTGTGGCGATTCCCGCGCTCGTCACGGGCAACGCGGTGCTGCTCAAGCCGTCGGAGTTCACGCCGGAATCCGGTGAACTGTTGGCATCGCTGTTCCACGAAGCCGGAATTCCGAGAGCCCTGTTCGTGGTGCTTCAGGGCGACGGGTCGACGGGTGCGGCCCTCTGCGATGCACCGGTGGACAAGATCTTCTTCACCGGAAGTGTTTCGACGGGGAGGCGGGTCGCCATGAAGTGTGCCGAGAGGCTGGTACCGTGCGCACTCGAGCTCGGCGGAAGCGACGCAGCGCTCGTGTTGGCGGACGCGGACGTGAAACACGCCGCCAGCGGCATCGCATGGGGCAGATTCGCGAACGCCGGCCAGACGTGCGTGGCGCCGAAACGCATCTATGTGGAGGCGCCGGCGTACGACGCGTTCATGACCGATCTCGGCAAGGCGGTTCGGGCGCTCAGGGTCGGCGCGGGCGGCGTGCAGGAAACCGATGTCGGCCCGATGATACGCGCCGAAGCCGTCGCCGCGCTCGAGTCGCAGCGCGATGACGCCGTGTCGCGGGGCGCGACGGTCGTCGCGACCGCGACTCTGGAGCCGGGAAGCGGATCGTTCTTCGCGCCGACCGTGCTCGCGAACGTGCCGGGTGACGCGCGGGTGCTGCACGAGGAGACCTTCGGGCCGCTCCTGCCCGTGGTGCGCGTAAAGGACGCTGAAGAAGCGATCGAGCTCGCGAACGCGAGCAAGTTCGGGCTCTCGGCGAGCATCTGGAGCAAGGACACGGCTCGGGCCGCGCGAGTGGCGCAGCGCATAGAAGCCGGGTCCGTGGTGATCAACGACTCGGTGATAGCAGCCGGGATGGTGGATGTCCCCCACGGCGGCGTGAAGCAGAGCGGAATCGGGCGGACGCACGCCAAGGCCGGGCTGGAGGAGTGCGTGCGCACGAAGACCATCATCATCGACCGGTTTGCGTCGTGGCGCCAGGCGTGGTGGTTCGGATACTCGCCGGACTACGGGGAGGGGATCGACGCGTACGTACGCGTCGCGCACAGCCGGAGCGTCGTCGAGAAGATCCTCGCGCTGCCGAAGTTCATGCAGTTCATCTTCAGGCCGCGCCGGCCGGTCTGAGCGGGCCATGCAGACCTTTCTTGACGCGTTCGATGCGGCGCTGGCGATGCTTCGCGTGGGCTTGTTCGGGCTTGCGGTGGTGCTTGCCGTATTGTGCGCGGTGGATTGGCTGGTGCGGACGCGGAAGCTCTCGCCGTTTGGTGCGGTGGCGCGTTTCATGCGCACGACGGTGGACCTGCTGCTTCGGCCGATCGAGCGACGCGTGGTCCGCGCCGGCGGTCTTCCGTCGAACGCGCCGTGGTGGGCGCTCGCTGCCGTGGCGCTGGCCGGGATCGTGCTGCTGTCGTTGCTCGGATTCGTGCGTTCGCAGGCCGCGTTCCTGTACGCGTCGTTGACAGGCGGACCTGCAGCGATGATCAGGCTGTTCATCGTCTGGGTATTCACCGTCGTGCAGATCGCGCTGATCGTGCGCGTACTGCTCTCGTGGATTCCGCTGCGGCCAGGCGCGTGGTACTGGCGCTGGTCCTTCACGCTCACCGAGCCGATCCTGAGGCCGTTGCGACGGATCGTTCCGATGATCGGGATGATGGACGTGACGCCGATCGTGGCGTGGTTGCTGTTGGGGCTGGCGCAGGGACTGGTACTGAGGCTGGTGTGAGCGCGCGATGAGCGAGTTCGATGCGATCGCGATCACCGAGCGGGGCGGTGCGGAGCCGTCCGTGCGTTTCGCCGTGCGCGTTCAGCCCCGGTCGAGCCGCGCAGGCGTGGACGGAGTGCACGGTGGGGCGCTGCGCGTACGCGTGAACGCGCCGCCGGTGGAGAACGCGGCAAACGAAGCGGTGGTCAAGGTGCTGGCCAAGACGTTTGGTGTCGCGAAGAGCGCGGTGGTGATAGTTGGCGGTGCGAGATCGCGGTCGAAGGTGGTCGAGGTAAACGGACTTTGCGCATCGGATGTGCGAAGGCGGCTCGGATGACGGCGCTCCTCCGTCGGGGACCCAACGAGGTCCACGTGCGGTCGTTGCGACTCGACCTCTCCCGCACTGCGGTTGACCGGTTGGAAGAGGTGCTCTCAACCGCTGAGCGTTCGCGCGCCCGGCGCTTCGTCGCCCCGAGCGATCGCTTGCGCCATGAGGCGGCTCACAAATTGCTCCGCGTAGTGCTATCTGGTTACCTCGACGTTAAGCCGGGCGACGTCTTCGCGTACCGCGCGCTCGCGCAGCGCCTCGGCGAGGACCAGCCGTTCTACGGCCTGCAACCGCAAGGTTACGACAACGGCACCGTGCCGATGACGCGCGTGGAGGATCTCGCGGGGATCACGGTGCAGCGACTCGTTCTGTTCGGCTCGCCGTTCTGCGCGTGGTACCGGCCGCGTGGATGTGATGATCCCGGCCGAGTCGTGGCGGCGCCGGTCACTCCTGCGTTGGCGCGAGCTCGCCGCGAGCTCGGCGGTGTACCGCGGCCCGGACGACTGCACCGGAGACTCGATGTTGCTGGCGGAGCACGCGCCGGTGTTCGCAGCGTTTGGTGCGAAGTCGGCGCGCTAATGCTCACACGGGGTACTGCGTGACCGGACATTCGTCGGCTGGGCGCTTCGGTGCGTACGATCTTCGACTCTACCCGAGCGTGGACGTGGCCATCGCCGGCGGGGAGAAGGATGCGCAGCTCGTTTCGTCGGCCACGTTGCCACACCGCTTCGATTGGTTCGAAGCAATGGCGGACGGCAACCAGTGGTGGCTTGCAGTTCGCGACCTGCAGCACCGCCCCGTGGCCGGCTTCTCCGTGACAGTAATTCCCACCCGCACGCTGCCGGGCCATCGCCTTCTTCGCCTCGAGCGGCTTCGATTCGCGCCGAATCCGGGGCCGGCCGAGGCCGCGGTACGGTATCTGTTGGACTTCGCACGCCGAGATTGGCGAACGCTGAGCGTAATAGTGGAGACTATCTTCGCCGACTCGATCGAAAAGAATGAGGCGATCGCTGCACTCGCTCGAGCCGGGTTACGACCGGCGCGGACGAACAGGACGTACACTCACACGGTACGGATCGACCTCACTCCGGAGACGGAAAAGCTTCATTCCAATTTCCGCGCGACCGTGCGGCGGAACATCCGCGCCGTCACCAAGCGCCCGGTGGAAATCAGCCTCGTGCAGGACTCATCGCTCGCGCCCAGGCTGAACGAAATCCTGAGTGAAACGTTCGGCCGCACGGCCGGACCGGACGTACGGGAGAAATGGCGCGCACTCATCGACTACTCGTGCGCACACCCCGTTCTCGCGCGACTCGTGTCCCTGGTTCGCACCGATCGCACAGGACCGGAGGCGCTCGTGGCGTTCGCCCTCGGCCTGAACCGAGGGGACCACGTGGAGTACGCCACCTCTGGTTCGACCTGGCCGGCAGACCTGAGGATGCCCCTCGCGTATGCGCTCGCGTGGGATCTCATGCAATGGGCTCGCTCGGTCGGCGCTCAGTGGTTCGACTTTGGCGGCATCGAGGCAGACGCAACCAAGGACGACGCTCGCAAGGGCATCCACGATTTTAAGCGTACATTCGGAGACGAGGTGGTCGAGGTGAGCCAGACCTGGTCCCTCGAGACCAGGCCGGTTCGCGGCGCCTGGGTGCGGGAGGTCTCCCGTCTGGTCGAACGGGTTCGGCAACTCCGGCGGTCGAAGTCACGGCCCAGCCGTTCGGAGAACGCGACGCCGGGCTAGGGCGGCAGCCGCGCGCTCGCCCGCAACGCCGTGCACCCCGCCGCCATCGCCTTACTGGTTCGCGCGCGAGTCGCGCTTCTCCATCGACGCCGGAATTCGCACGGCCACGACCTCCCCTCTCGCCGTGATCTCGCCTCGCGCCGCCACCGTGACCGTCACCACCGCCTTCCGCGCGGACGCGAGCGTCACGTGCGCGCGCAGCTCGAGCTCCGGCCCCAGTGGCGTCGGCTTGAGATAATCGACGTGCAGTGACGCCGTCACGAAGCGCGGCGCCGGTGCCTCGCCGATCTCGCGGCCGTCCGCGCGTTCGGACGCCGCCGCGGCCGTTCCCATCGCGTGGCAGTCGATCAGGGAGGCGATCAGTCCGCCGTAGACGAACCCCGGCATCGCCATGTGCTCCGCTCGGGGCGTGACGCGTGCGACCGTTTCGTTGCCGTCCCACGCGGAGCGGACGTGAAGGCCGTGCGCGTTGAGGCGCCCGCAGCCGTAGCAGGTGGCGAAATCGTCGGGATAGAAGTCCTGGATGGCCTTCGGCGCCGGATCGGTCATGGCCTGCT
>OCZT010001640.1_pt1 | contig 23137 bp, 23 predicted proteins | sample 1539031 | NCBI WGS metagenome assembly OCZT01 (sample SAMEA3539308, study PRJEB22396) | soil metagenome | biome: tundra; feature: field; material: soil | place: USA | collected 2010-05 | depth 0.15 m | reverse complement strand
TTTTTTTTTTCAAGCAGAAGACGGCATACGAGATATTGGCGTGACTGGAGTTCAGTCGTGTGCTCTTCCGATCTCCCGAGGCGACCGATGCGCTGCTTGGGGAAGGCTTGGCCCTTCGCCTAGCTTGGAGGTTCGGGAATGCCCTTGTTGCGCCCATAATTCGCCCTGGGTGCTCCGACCATCACCTCGGGTTTCCAGGAACCATCTCCATCAGCCCCGAGTTGCTCACGGCAATCATCAACTCGTACTTGGAGAGTCTTCGCCGGCACGGCTTTCGCCAATTCTTTGTCTTCTCTAGCCATGGCGGCAACTTCCCAGTCCTGGCCCGACTAGCTGACGAGGGGTTGCCGTCCGATGTGATCGTTGTGTCAGATCTTGCTGGCTTCGCTGGCGCGATGCTGGGCGCGTTGCGCCCCTTCGGGCGAGAGGACAAGACCATCCCGCATGCCGATGCGTCTGAAACCGCCGAAATGCTGGTGCTGCACCCGGATCTGGTCCATATGGAACGAGCCGAGAAGGGTTACATAGGTGAGATTAGTCTTGCCGAACTTCAGGAGCGCGGTTTGCGCGCAGTGACTAAGAACGGAGTCCTTGGGGACCCCGTCGGTGCGACTGCAGAGATGGGCGAAGCGGTGCTGAATGCGTTGGTGGATTTCCTAGCAGCCCACGCGCCGACCCCAGTCACAAGCCCGATGACCCCAGTGACCCGCGATAGCAGCTAGAACCAAGCTGAGTCTGCGAAGTCGTGGGGTGGTCGCGGTAGGGTGGGGCGATGGCCACCTGCCCGACCTGCGGCCGAACTCGCAAGCACAGCGTTTAGCCTGCCCAGGCCCTTGGTCTGGCTCGGGATCCTTCTAGCTGGAGCCGAGCCTCCCGAGCCTTGGACACAAGCCCCAGCGCGACAGCGTGCGGAGTTGGCCTCATGTAGTAGTTCATGTAGTAATCCGGGCGAGATTGGTGGCTGAAACAGGCTCGAAAATCGTCGAGCGAGTGCTCGAAATGAGCTCAAAACCCTCGAAATCGGTCTCGGTGGACGAAACCGCCTTGACAGATTTCGGGACCGTGAGGCCCCGGGCGCAAATCCCGGGCCCCCGACCGGAAAAAGACCGCTGTAGCGCTGTTTAGAGACGCGGCCAACGACTACTTGCTCGTAGAACTCGAAGCGCCGGCCCGGACTCTGTTCCGCAAAGATGGGCAGCAGCACGAGGACCTGACCCATGCAAATCAACCAGACCTTCGATTGGCTTAGGTATATTCAGGACAACTCGGACACGGTTCAGCGAGACGTGAAACTACTGGGGCCGCTCGTGGACACAGATGGGACGACCGAGATCTATTTCCAAATGAGCAATGGAGGCTCCGGGCGCGGGAGAAAGCCGGCGCATTATTAACCGACACCAAGGAGGTTTTCGTGGATAAGACTCGACATGTGGGAAGGGTGGCCATCGTTACGGGAGCCGGCAGCGGCATCGGGAGGGCCACCGCTTTGAGACTGGCCCAAGAGGGGGCCCACGTTGTTGGATGCGATGTGAATGCTGAGGCCCTTGATGAAACCCGCTCGATTCTGGAGAGAGCAGAGCTCTCTGCCAAGTTCATCGTGGCAGATGTCACCAAGCAGGCAGACATCGATCGGCTGGTCGCAGCGGCTGGTTCGCGAGTCACCATCCTCGCTAACGTCGCCGGCATCATGGATCATTTCGTCCCGCTTGGAGATCTCAAGGACGACTTGTGGAACCGGGTGATGGACGTCAACCTCAATGGCGTCATGCGACTGACACGAGCTGTTCTCCCAGTCCTGGAGGTCGCTGGCGGTGGCGCCATCGTGACCGTCGCCTCAGAAGCCTCAATAGGTGCCGGTGCGGCTGGTGTCGCCTATACGACGTCGAAGCATGCGGTCATTGGTCTGGTCAAATCAGTGGCGTACTTCTATGGACCAAAGAACATTCGGTCCAATGCGGTGCTGCCAGGTCCCGTCGTAACGTCAATCGCCAGCAGCGCGTCCCCTGATGTGCCGTGGGCCATGGATCGGGCAATGCTTTCGATGGCGACGATGCCAGCGCCTGCGCAGCCGGACCAGATCGCGACACTGATCTCGTGGCTGGCCAGTGAGGAAGCATCCAACATCAACGGCGCCCTGGTGACCGCTGATGGCGGTTGGTCTACTGCATAATCGGCGCGCTGGCGCTCGCAGGTGCATGGCGCTTCATGCTGCGTGCCCGTTGGCCGCGGCAGCCGGCGCTGAACCAAGACCCGTCCGGGCGGCGCTGATGTCCAGCCGCCCATAACCCTCTGCCACCAGACGCCGCCAGCGCTCGGCGATGGACTCCGCCACCGGAATGACTTCGACTCCAGCGGCGGCTTGAGCGAGATCGAGATCTTTGAGCGCCCACTCCAGCGAGAAGTCCGGTGAATAGTCGCCGCCGTTCATCTTGGCGAGCTTGGTCATCGCCACACCGGACGCCAGCGGGCCGCCGGCCACCGCCTCGCGCAGCGCCGTGTGCGCCACGCCCAATCGGTCGGCGAACGCGGCCACCTCGGCGGCTGCTTCGACTTCGAACGCGAGCCACGTGTTGAGCACCAGCTTCATGCGGCTGCCCGCGCCGGCTTCGCCTAGCCACACTGTGCGTCCAAGAGCCTGGAACACCGGCTCGAGGATTGACCGCGCGCCCGCAGGGCCCGAAGCAAGAATGACCAGGCGGCCGTTCCGGGCCGGCTCACGGCTGCCGGAGACTGGCGCGTCAGCGAAGGCGACCGCGGGGCGCACACGCGCGACCTCAGATCGCAGGGTCTCGGTGGCTTCGACCCCTATCGTTCCCATCTGCGCCCAGACCGCACCGGGCCGGATGACGCTGAGGGTGCCCTGCTCCAACATGACTTCTCTGACCGCATCAGCCGTGGGCAACATCGTCATCACGACGTCGGCGCGGGCCGCTGCCTGGTCGGGCCTCGCGTGGGCCGTCGCGCCGCATTCGGTCAGACGCGCCGCCGGGCCAGGTGTGCGGTTCCATACATTGACGGCGAAACCCTGCTCGAGCAAACGCTCTGCCATGGCGGCGCCCATGGCGCCGGCGCCGAGTATCGCGACGGTCGGGCGCGGGTGAGGGGTGTTGGTGATGTCACTCATTGTTTTCTTCTCCGTTCAGACTGACTCGGGCGAGGGTCCGCCGACCGGCACCTCGTCGCTGATGATGTCTTCGATCCGGCGCAGGGCCGATGGGTCGAGCTTCAGGTCGGCGGCCGCGATTGCGTCATCGATGTGCCTGGGATTGCGGGTGCCCACGATGGCGACATGGACGGCCGGGTTGGCGAGCGCCCACGCGATGGCAAGCCGGCTTACGGACGTGCCCAGCTCGAGCTGCGCGAAGCGGTCCAGAGCCGAGACCACACTCAGGTTCCGGCGGTAGGGCGCGCCCTGAAATACGTCGCTCCTTGAGCGCCAGTCGTCGGGCGCGAAGCGGGTTTCTTGGGTGAGGGCGCCACTCAGCAGGCCGTGCCCAAGGGGGCCGTAAACGAGGACCCCGATGTCGTGCGTCTTCGTGTAGGGAAGGACGGACTCCTCGATGTCGCGGCGGAACAGGTGGTACACGGGCTGAAGGGACTCGACCGGCAGGGTGCGGCTGAACTCATCCATGTCTGCCGCCTCGAAGTTGGAAACTCCGACATGGCGAATTTTGCCCGCGGCCTTGAGGTCGGCAAGGGCGCCGGCCGTCTCCGCGAACGGAACCTTTGGATCGGGCCAGTGGACCTGGTAGACGTCGATGTAGTCGGTGCCGAGCGCCTTCAAGCTTGAGTCGACGCCGCGACGGATCCAGTCCGGGCTCGAGTCACGCTCGATCCCACCGCCGGCGACGGGGCGGAGGCCGCCCTTGGTCGCGATGACGAACTGGTCTCGGGGCCTTCCCTTCAGCGCCTTCGCCAGCACGCTCTCGGAGGCGCCGAAGCCATACGCCTGAGCCGTGTCGAAAAAGTTGATCCCACGATCGGCTGCCCGCCGGATCGCCCCCACGGCAGCCTCCTCATCGGTGGCGCCCCAGTCGCCGCCCAGCTGCCACGTGCCGAATGCGATGGGCGAGACCTGGAGCTCGCTGCGTCCCAGCCTGATGTTCTTCATGACAATTCTCCTTCTACTAATTACGGACGGAACGTCTCGTATCGTATAATTGCAAACGTCATGGCGGCGACGGCTATTCCGATGAAGAAGAAAAGAGGCCGGCCCCGCAGCCGGCAGACCAACAAGGCGATCCTCAAGGCTGCCGCCGAGATCGTCGCCGCATCGGGCCTCGCCGAGATGACGATCGAGGGCGTGGCCGAGCGGGCGGGCGTCGGCAAAGCCTCGATCTACCGGCGCTGGCCGAGCAAGGGGGCGCTGGCCTTCGACGCCGTGGTCGACACCATCCTGGCCACTCAACCCACGCCTGACACAGGCAGCCTGGAAGGCGATCTGACGCATGTCGCCGAGAGCTGGGTCCGCTTGTCGAACAGTCGCCGCGGGGGTCGCACTGTGGCCTATTTCATCGCGGAAGTGCAGAGCGACCCTGGTCTGGCCGTTGTCTGGCGCGAGCGTTTCGTGGACCGGATCCGCAAGGAACGCCGACCCGTCATCGAGCGCGCTATCGCGCGAGGCGAGATTCCAGCCGGCAGCGACCCGGAGCTGATCATGGATCTTCTCTTCGGTCCGCTCTACCACCGCTACCTCAATGGGCACCTGCCGCTCGACCAATCGTTCGCCAGAGGTGTCGCGCGGATGGTGGCGGCGGGCGCCGTGGATGGTGCCGCAGTCTGGGCCCCGCGCCGTATCAGTTGAAAGCGAATCGGGTCGCTCCCCAGCACCTTCACAATGATCAGGTCGGAGCCCACCCAATAGGAGACAAGATGGAAGAGAAGGAGATCCGTGTTCGTACCGCCGACGGCGAGATGACGACGTTCGTCGTCCATCCCGACAAAGGCGGGCCGTTTCCCGTGGCGGTGCTCTATATGGACGGGGTCGGATACCGCGAGCAGGTGAAGGCGAATGCGCGGAGGTTCGCTGCGGACGGCTACTACTGCGTGGCGCCCGACCTCTTCTATCGCTCGGGTGAGGGGCTGACCTTCGACATGGCCCAACTGGGAGCAGAAGGGTTCAAGGGCCCCGCCGCCGAGCGGCTCATGAGCGCTGTCGCGACCGTCAAGCCGGAGAGCGTGGCAGCCGACACCGAAGCCATCTTCACCGCTATAGCCGGGGACCCGGCTGCCGATTCAGGGCCGAAGGTCTGTATTGGCTATTGCATGGGTGCCCGAATGGCGCTGCATGTCGCCTCCGCCCTCGCCGACGAGTTCGTGGCCGCCGCCGGGATTCACCCGGGCGCGCTCGTCACCGACAAGCCGGACTCGCCCCATCGCGACGTCGCAGGCGTGCGCGGCGAGCTCTACTTCGCATTCGCCGAGACCGATCGTTCAGCAACGCCTGAGGTCGTCGACCAATTCCGGCGCGAGGTCGAGCGGAACGGAGTCAGAGGGGTCGTGGAGCGGCTGCCAGGGACCGCTCACGGATTCGCAATGGCCGATCTTCCCGTATACAACCGCAACGCAGCCGAGCGGCACTTTGAGCGCACTCTCGATCTGTGGCGACGCAACGTCTCGCGGGAGCGGATTCACGCCTGAGTCTCGGTCAGCCGGGCCAACGTGGGATGCGAGTTGACGCGTTAGGGTTAGCGGCACAAATGCCGTGAAGACGAAGCTGACCGCGCTGGTGTCGATCGCCCTTGCCCTTTCCGCGTGCTCGGCCACGGCCACCGTTACTTCGAACGCCGCGGCGCTTGCCAGCGGCGATGCCGTTAAGACACTCGCTGCCGGCAAACTCGATGCTCTGCCGACTGGTCCTATCTATGCCCGGATGATTCGCTTCGCGTCACCGCCCGGCTCCATCATCAACTCCAAGCAACATGTCGCCAGCTTCGTCTATCTCGAAACTGGCGTGCACCGCTTGACACTCGCCGGCCAGCTGCCGATCGACCTGGTGGCCGGGCAGGCTACGTTTCACCAGAGCTTGGTGCACACACATTTCAACCCCGGACCGGGCCCAAGCGTGTGGTATTCCATCGCTGTCTGGCCAAGCTCTGCACGCAGTCAACCGCTTGTCGCTAACGTCGCGACGCCGGCGTTTGAAAGCCAGGACTTCGACCGCGCGGCGTTGCCGGAGGGGGCCTACTCAGAGGTCCTCCGCCAAATCACGCTCGCGAAGGACGGAACGGCCGGAGCGCACCAGTTCGGCGGCCTGTCTGCCTTCTATGTGCTAGTCGGTTCCGTGACGATCAGAAGCGCTCACCAGCCCCCCGTCACCCTGGGTGCCGGCCAGGGTGTCGCCTTTCTGCCAGACGTCGCGCTCCAAGAGTTGAATGCCGGGCCGGATCAGGCGGTGTACCTCGAATTCCTCAGCACGCCGGTCGGACGAGACTTCGACGTGCCCCTCCAGCAACCACCGCCAGCCTGAGACTACCCGAGGCGGCGGACCTGGTTGCCGTCCGCATCGGCCACGTAGACGACGCCCTGCGCGTCAACGGCCAGGCCAAGCGGCGTCGTCATCTGCGCGATCGTGGTGATCGTGCCACCCACGTCAAGCCGCCTGACCCGGCGGTTCAGCGCGTCTGCGATGAAGACGTTTCCTCGCGAATCCACCGCCAGGCCCTGGCCAATTCCCTGGAAAGGATTGGTAGCCAGGTTCAACTCCGCGAAGATGGCGGGGCGACCGTCGCCGAGGTAGCCGGGCACGCCTGTGCCAGCAACGGTCTCGATCTGCTTGCTCACGTCCATCCGGCGGACGCGCTGGTTCAGGGCGTCGGCGATGTAGAGGTTGCCTTCGCCGTCAAATGCCAGGCCGGCGGGGGCGTGAAGAGGGGCAGAGAGGGCAGGCCCGCCGTCACCGCGGTATCCGGCCTCACCCGTCCCGGCCACCGTGTCGATGGTGCCGTCCGGCTCGAGCTGACGAATCACGTTGTTGCCTGTGTCGGCGATGAAGAGCGCGTCGCCGAAGCCGATGGCGAGGCCGGTGGGCAAATTCAGCATCGCCTCCCGCCCGGGCTTCCCGTCACCCGCATAGCCGCCTTCGCCGGTGCCCGCAACTGTCGTGATCGTGCCATTCGCATCGACGCGCCTGACGCGATTGTTGAGAGTGTCGGCGATGTAGACGTTGCCTGCGCTGTCCACTGCCAAGCCCTGGGGGAAGTTCAGCTCCGCCTGGGCGGCTGGTCCCGCGTCACCGCTGTCCCCAGCCGCGCCCGTACCCGCGAATGTGGTGATGCGCCCGTCCTTCTTGACATCGCGAATCCGGTTTCCCTCGGCGATGTAGATTTCGCCCGCTGGTCCGATGGCAAGTGCGAGCGGACGCACGAGCGCCGCGGCGGAAGCCTGGCCTCCGTCACCTGAGAAGGCACTCTTGCCCGTGCCCGCCACGGTTGTGACGGGCAGCTCCGCTGCTGTAGGTGTCGACAGCCAGATATATCCGACCGCAATTCCCGCCAGGAGCGCTGTGGCGACCACGCCGGCGCTGGCCGCGACGGCGCGGCGCCCTCTGAGGCGGGGTCGAGCTCGGCCGCGAGCAAGTGGCTCGGCATGGCCGGCGGCCGGCACGCTGAATACGGGACCACCGTCGCCGGGCAAGCCCGCCGCCACCCAGGCGGCAATCTGCACGCGGGAGCGGAACCCGAGCTTGCCCCGGATCTGCTCGACGTGGCTCTCCGCCGTGCGCTCAGAGACGAACAGCCGGGTAGCGATCTCCCGGTTCGTCAGCCCCTGAGCGACAAGGATTGCCACCTCTCGCTCACGGCGAGTGAGACTCGGCGCTACCACAAGGATTCGCGAGGAGCATAACTGCCTTTGCTACCCCGGGCCGCCGCACGGGGCGTGAAAAACCGGTACTGGAATCCGGTACCGATCCCGGTACTTCCACGAATGACAGCGGCCCCTGGCCTGCCTAGCCTCGAGACCAACAGCCGAGCCGCGGGCACGGCGAGGGAAATCTCAGGTTTAGGAGGAATCGCGGAATGAAGAGAGTCAGTGGACGGCCCGCCACGTTGGCGGTTGTGCTCGTCGCGGCAGCGATGGCCGTCGCGTGCGGCGCGAGCACCGCCAGTGCGACGGCGAAGCCATCGACGCCGCCCGGGCCGGTGACCAAATACAAGAACGTGTTGCCAGGGCTGACCGCCGGCGCGCCGATCGACCTCATCCAGTCGGTCATCGACTTCGGCCCCGGCGCTGCGAGCGTGGTTCACACGCACACGTCGTCCAACCTGGCCACGGTGCTGCAGGGCCAGGTCACCGTCAAGACGCCATCTGGCGACAAGCAGGCGTCGGCCGGGGAAGCGCTCATCGAGCCGGTCAACCAACGCGTTCAGGCGATGAACACGGGCTCCGGAGAGGCCATGGTGGTGGCCGCGTTCCCGGTGCCGCACGGCACGAAACCGACGGTGCCGGTCGCCGGGCAGCCGGCTCCGGCGACGCCCAATAAGACGCTCTACAGCTTCACCCTCGAGTCGCCGAGCATCAGCGGCGGCTACAGCCTGGTCCAGCAGGTCCTCGACTTCGCGCCAGGTTCCCAAACCCCTAAGCACCAGCACGGCGGTCCCGGCGTGGTCACGGTGATCCAGGGCCAGGTCACGCTGAGCACCGATGGGGTAATCACAACCTACAACGTCGGAGACAGCTTCACCGAGATTCCGGGCCACACGCTGCAGGCCTCCAACCGGGGAAGCACCGAGCTGATCGTCGTCGCCACCTTCCTACTGCCCGACGGCGCCACGCTGACGACCAATGTCTAGATGCGGAACGTCCTCCCTGCTCCAGCGGAGAGCGCTTGTTGACATCCACACCAATAGGAGAAAGCAAATGAAGTTCTTGAAGAAGCTCGTCCTCGTCGTCGGCATGATGACGGTCATAGTTGCAGCAGGGGCGACGATCGCGTTCGCCAATCCGGGAACTTTGATCACAACGACGATCTTGGGCGCGCGGGCGACGCTCTCGGATAACGTCCGGGTGAACCAGGATGGCGTCAAGTTCCGGACCAAACAACCGACCGATGTCTTGGTGCAGACGATCACTTTCCAGCCGCAAGGCAGCTCGGGCTGGCATTTCCACCCGGGCCTCGTGATTGTCGTCGTCCAATCCGGCCAGGTCACCACCCACGACTCGCGCTGCCGGACCGCAACGTACGGCCCCCACCAGTCGTTCATCGAGAGTGGGACCAAGCCCTTCATGGTCAGCAATAACAGCACTACGGTGCCAGCGGTCGTGTATGCGACCATCGTCGTGCCGGCCGGAGACGCATTCAGGATCGAGACCGTCCCGCCCGCGTGCGCGTAGTTGCCACAGTTCCCTGGGCCGGGTTCGCCCGGCCCAGGGATGCTCGGGGTCAAAGCCCAGGCCGCCTGGCTCCCTGAGCGCGGCGACTAGTTCTTGCATATCAACGATCTTCATTCGCTGGTACCTGTTGACTAATAGCTTCGGTTAGCGTCAACCGAAGATCTGCGACTGGAACCCGAATCTGTTTTGTCGAGTCTCGTTGGCGAATTGTCACCGCTTTGTCATTGAGCGTTTCGAAGTCGACCGTGACGCAGAACGGGGTGCCGATCTCGTCCTGGCGCCGGTAGCGCCGGCCGATGTTGCCTCCCGTCTGGTCGTACTCCACGCGGAACTGGCCCTGCAGGGAGGACTGGACCTCGCGCGCGACCTTGATCAGGTCCTCCTTCTTCGACAGGGGGACCACGGCCACCTGCACCGGGGCCACGTTCGGATGCAGGTGCAGAACCACCCGTGGCTCGTTGTTGACCACGTCTTCGTCGTACGCGTCCAGCAGGAGGGTGATGAAGATCCGGTCGACGCTCACGGCCGGCTCGATCACCCAGGGGAGGTAGCGCTCGTTCGTCTCCGGGTCCAGGTAGGTGAGGTCCACCTTCGAGTGCTCCTGGTGCACGCGCAGATCGAAGTCGGTGCGGTCTGCGACGCCCTCCAGCTCACCCCAACCGAAAGGGAAGTCGTACTCGATGTCGGTGGTCTGCTTCGAGTAGTGCGACAGGCCGGCCTTTGGGTGGTCGTGGAAGCGCAGGCGCTCCGCGTTCAGGCCCAGGACGTCCACGTACCACCGCATACGCTCCTTGCGCCAATAGTCGAACCACTCGTCGTCCTGCTCCGGCTTGACGAAGAACTCCATCTCCATCAGCTCGAACTCGCGCACTCGGAAGACGAAGTTGCCCGGTGTGATCTCGTTGCGGAAGGCGCGGCCCTGCTGCGCGATGCCGAACGGGACCTTGACCCTCGACGAATTCAGCACGTTCTTGAAGTCGACGAACATGCCCTGCGCCGTCTCCGGCCTCAGGTAGACGACCGACGAGGAGTCCTCGACCGGGCCGACGTTGGTCTTGAACATCAGGTTGAAGAGGCGGGCCTCGCTCAGCGGGCCGCCGCACTCGGGGCACTTGTCTCCGTTCACGTGGTCGGCGCGCCAGCGCTTCTTGCACTCGCCCAGGCACTGGCGCAACGGGTCCACGAAGTTGGTCAGGTGGCCCGAGGCCGCCCAGACCTCCGAGGGCATGATCTGGGCCGAGTCCAGGCCCACCACGTCGTCGCGCAGGTCGACCATGTGCCGCCACCACAGCTCGCGGATCGCTCGCTTCAGCGCCACGCCGTACGGGCCGTAGTCGTAGAAACCCGACAAGCCGCCGTAGATCTCGCTCGACGGGAAGATGAAGCCGCGCCGCTTGGTCAGCGCCACGACCTTCTCCATGAGCTGCTCTCGGGCGACCGTCATGCTTTGGGGGCCCCCTCCCGCAAGCTGAGGAAGGGCCTTGATCTAATGCGCGCCTCCCCGCAGAGCGAGGAGGTTGTGCGGGTGATCGTCATGCTCAGGGGGCCCCCTCCCGCGCCCTGAGGAAGGGCCTTGATTCAATGCGCACCTCCCCGCAGAGCGAGGAGGTAATGCGGTCTTGGGGGATTGTCATGCTTTGGGGGCCCCCTCCCCGCAGAGCGGGGAGGTTGTGCGGGTGATCGTCACGATCGGATTCTCATCTGGTGCAGGAACTGTAGCGATTTCAGACGCCGGTCCAGATGGTGCTCCAGCTGCGCCGTCAGCACACCCTCGATCGCGTCGATCAGCGGCGCCTCCAGCTTCAGGCGCCTGTACGTCGCTATGTCTCCGCTGGCCATCAACCGCAGGACTTTGATCGCGGCCAGTGGGACGGTGCCCATGGCCGGCAGCGCGCAGCTGTCGCACAGGAACCCGCCGGCCACCGCGCTGAACGCCGCCGGTTTCGCTGCCAGCGGCCGTTCGCACGACGCGCACACCGCCAGCTGCGGCGCGTAGCCCAGCAGGTCGAGGGCCGCCATCATGAAGTAGGCCGACGCCCGCCTCGGGTCGGTCTCCCGCGCCAGCTCGTCCAGCGCCATCACCGTCAGCTCGTACACCCCCTCGACCGGGTGCCTGTCCTCGCACACGCGCTCCGCGAGCTCGGCGATGAGGGCCGCATGCGACATCATCTCGACCTCGCCCGCGATCCGCAGGCCCGGCATGCGCTGCACCTGCGCGACCACGTCGAGCTCGCCCCGCCCCTTCGCCAGGAGCACATCGACGTGCCCATACAGCTCGAGGGACGGACCCAGCTTGCTCTCCTGCCGCCGCACCCCCTTCGCGATCGCCCCCACCTTGCCGTGCGTCCGTGTCAGCAGGGTGAAGATGCGGTCGGCCTCGCCGTAGTCGAGCTTTCTCAGCACGACCGCCCGGTCACGGTATGTGGGCAGGCTAGCCCTCCGCGGCCTCCGACTCGAGGCCGTCTCGGTCGGTGTGCGTCGGATTCTTCAGGCCGGCCGTGATCAGTGTCTCGTCAGGCCACGCGACGTCCCCCGTGAGCTTCACCCACTCGATGCGGCGCCCCTTGACCTTCTCGACGGTCCAGGTGGCACGGCCGCCCTTGAACGAGTCGCCCATGCTGGCGATCTTGCCCAACTGAGCGTGGACGTAGCCGCCGACGGAGTCGTAGTCGCCCGACTCCTCGATGGCCAGGCCGAGCCGCGAGTTGAGCTCCTCCAGCGGGAACCGGGCATCCACCCGAGCCTCGAGGTCGTTGAGGACCACCAGCTGCTCCTCTTCCGCGGCGTCGTACTCGTCTCGGATCTCGCCAACGATCTCCTCGAGCAGATCCTCGAGCGATACCAGCCCGGCGGTGCCTCCGTACTCGTCGAGCACGATCATCATGTGCACCTTCTCGGTCCGCATCTCGTGCAGGAGCTCGTCGACCTTCTTCTGCTCGGGCGTGAACTTGATCGGGCGAAGGATCTTGTCCATGTCGAACTCCTGCTCGTTCGACAGGGTGTAGTAGAGCAGCAGGTCCTTGGTGTGGATCAGGCCGACCACATGGTCGATGTCGATCTGATACACGGGCACGCGGGTATGGCGGTGCTCCTTGAACACCCTGACGATCTCCTTCAGGGGCGCGCCCCGCTCCACGGCCTGGATATCGGTTCGCGGCACCATGATCTCGCGGACCGTCTTGTCGCCGATCTCGATGATGCCGTGGATCATCTGGTGCTCCTGCTCCTCGATCACGCCCTGCTCCTCCGACACGTGGAGCACCGTGAGCAGCTCCTGCTCGGTGAGGTACGGGGCGCGAGCCGCGCGGCCGCCGGTCATGGTGCGCGAGACGATGGTCACGGCCCACAGCACAGGACCAAGGGCGGTCGCCAGGCTGTCCACCGGGCCGGCCGCCGCGAGGGCGACGCGCTCCGCGTACCGGATCGCGAGCGTCTTCGGCGTCACCTCGGCGGCGATCAGCAGGACCACCGACAGCAGGAACGACACGAGCAGGGCGAGCCAGAGGTGGAACTCGGAGGGAATGCCCCACGCGGCGAACATGGAGTCGGTCAGCAGCGTGGTCGAGGTCGAGGCGACGATCAGCGCCAGGGTGTTGGTGAAGAGCACCGTGGACAGGTAGCGGTTCGGGTCGGCGCGCAGGCGCTGCAGGATGCCGGCGGCCTTGCTCCCCTGCTCGGCCAGGAACCGCACACGGAGGCGGCCGACCGACGTGAGGGCGGTCTCCGTGCCGCTGGCCGCCGCGGCCACGAAGAAGCAGACGATCAGAACGATGACCTCGCCCCAGTCGGTTGCGCTCATGGCCGGCGGACTATCTGAAGAGCTCGCTGACGCTCCGGTTCTCGTGCACCCGGATGATCGCCTCCGCGAGCAGAGGTGCCACCGACAGCACCGTGAGGGGCGGGCCGAGCTTGTCGGCAGGAATGGGGACCGAGTCGGTCACGATCACCTCTTCCACGTTGGCTTGCTTGAGCCGCGCCACCGCGTCTCCTGTGAGGACGGGGTGGGTGGCAGCGATCAGCACCTTGTTGGCCCCCTGCGCATGCAGCGCCTCGGCCAGCTTGGAGATGGTGCCTCCGGTGGTGATGATGTCCTCGACGACGACGCAGTCGCGCCCCTTGACGTCGCCCGACACCGCGATGACCTCAGACATGTCGTCCTGAGGGCGGCGCTTGTAGCCGAACGCGATCGGCGCGGTCAGCTGGTTGGCCACGGCCTCGGCTCGGCGCCCGCCGCCGGCGTCCGGAGCGACCACCGTGAGGTGGTGCAGGTTGAGGGTGCGGAGGTAGTCGGCGAATATCTGGTGGGGGGAAAGGTGGTCCGTCGGGACGTCGAAGAAGCCCTCGATCGCCTCGGCGTGAAGGTCGAGTAGAAGCAGGCGGTCGGCGCCCGCAAGCGTGATGAAGTTGGCGATCAGCTTTGCGGTGATGGGCTCGCGTGGCTGGGTCTTGCGCTCCTTGCGCGCGTAGCCGTAGTAGGGGATCACGGCGGTGACCCGGCCGGCCGAGGCGCGGCGCAACGCGTCCAGGATGATGAACAGCTCCATCAGGTGCTCGTTCACGGGCGGGCAGGTGGGCTGGATCACGAACACGTCGTGCCCGCGCATCGAGTCCTCGATCTTGACGTTGATCTCGCCGTCCGCGAAGCGGCGCAGGCGGGCGTCGGTCAGTGGGACGTTGAGCTTCTCGGAGATGCGCGCCGCCAGATCAGGGTTGGCCGAGCCGCCGATCAGCTTGAGGGCGCCCCACGGCGAGGCCTCCTCCGAGGCGTACTCGACCGCGCTCGTCAGCCTGCCGATCACTCTGCGATCACTTTGGGTTTGAATCCACGGTTTTTCTCCGTATCACCCTAGCGGGAACACCGACCGCTGTGGCGCCGTCGGGGACGTCCTTGGTCACCACCGAACCGGCTCCGGTTCGCGACCCCTTACCAAGTTTGACCGGGGCGACCAGCATTGTGTCCACCCCCACGAAGGCGCCGTCGCCGATCACCGTGCGCTTCTTGTTGACGCCGTCGAAGTTGGCGGTGATGGTGCCGGCGCCGATGTTGGCGTCCTCTCCGAGGTCGGTGTCGCCGAGATAGGAGACGTGCGGGACCTTGCTGCCACGACCAACCTTCGTGCGGACCAGCTCCGCGAAGCTGCCGATGTGGACGTCGTCCGCGATCTCGGTGCCCCGACGGAGCTTGGCGAAGGGGCCGCAGTCCGAGCGGTCCCCGATCTTCGCGTCCTCTATATGCACGTGGGGGCCGATGCGGCACTCCTCGCCGATCACCGTCTTGCCCTTGATCACGGTGAAGGGTTCGATGACCGTGTCCTGGCCGATGGTGACGGTCGCGTCGACGAACGTGCTGTCGGGATCGACGATGGTGACCCCGCCGAGCATCAGCTGTTGGAGAATGCGCCGCCGCATCAGGCCGCCGGCAATGGCAAGCCGCACGCGATCCTTGACGCCAATGGCCTCGTCCGGGTCGGCGATTGGGACGATCGTCACCGGGCGCAGGTTGAGGAACACGTCGGTCAGGTAGAACTCACCGGCCTTGTTGTCGTCGGTGACATGGCTCAGGGCCTCGACCAGCTGAGCGCCGTCGAAGCAGTAGATCCCCACGTTGAACTCGTGGATCGTCTTGCGCATCTCGTCCGTCGCGTCCTTGCGCTCGACGATCCGATCGAAGGATCCGCCGGCCGCCCGAACGATGCGGCCGTCATCGCGGCGCGGATCCTCCACGCTGGCGAGGGTCGCGGGGGCGCCCGACTTACGGTGCGCCTCCAGCAGGCGGCGGAAGGTGTCGGCCGTCAGGAGCGGGGCGTCGCCGTTGGCGACCAGCACATCGCCGGCGAGCTCCTTCGCGGGCACCTGCTGCAGCGCGTGCGCGGTCCCATGCGGCTCTCGCTGGTAGACGACCTCCGCGCGGCCGTCGAGGTGAGCGGCGAGCTCGACCTGGTGGGGGCTCACGATGACCTTGACGTCTTTGGCGCCGGCCTCGGTCACCGCGTCCAGGACCCAATCGATCATGGGGCGGCCGCAGAGTGGATGGAGCACCTTGGGAGTACGCGACCGCATCCGGGTGCCGTGACCGGCGGCGAGGATGACGGCCGTTAGCGATTGGCTCAAATTTTCACCCTTTTGGGGTGAGCGAATTATACGGGCGGGGTTCGGTTCGCTCGTGCAGGGGATAATCGGACTGTGGCTGAGATACCGGCTGTGAACCTGGAGGGGGCGGTGCCTTCGCACCTGCCGGTCCTGCCGCTCAAGTCCACCGTCGTCTTTCCTCGCATCTTCATCCCGCTCTCGGTCGGGCGGAAGCGATCGCTCCAGCTCCTGGAGGACCTGCCGGGGGCGGAGCGGCATATCGCAGTCGCGACCCAGCTGGACGAGCACGCCGAGGAGGTCGGGTTCAAGGACCTCCACCACATCGGCGCGATGGTGCGGGTCCAGCACATGCTCAAGCTGCCGGACGGCACGGTGCAGCTCGCGGTCCTGGGGCTCCGCCGCATCAGGCTCACGGCCGCGCTGTCCGAAGAGCCGTACATGACGTGCGCGGTCGAGATGCTGCCGGAGAGCCACGACGCCATCCCGCCCATCGAGCGGGAGGCGCTGTTGCGGCGCGCGATCTCCTCGTTCCAGCAACTGGTGACGCTTGCGCCGCACTTGCCGGCGGAACTCGCCGGCGGCGCGGCGGGGATCGACGACCCCCTGCACCTGGCCTACTACATCGCCAACCACATCCGCCTCACCACCGAGCAGAGGCAGGAGATCCTGGAGCTCAACTCGGCCAAGCTCAAGCTCGAGCGCCTGCTCGGGCACATGGCCCACGAGCTGGAGGTGCTGGAGCTCGGCCGCAAGATCCAGTCCCAGGCCGAAGAGCAGATGGGCAAGGCCCAGCGCGAGTACTTCCTGCGCGAGCAGCTGAAGGCGATCCAGCGCGAGCTGGGGGAGCTGGACAGCGAGGTCGGCGAGCTGGGAGAGCTACGCGAGCGGATCGTGAAGGCGGAGCTGCCGCCCGAGGCTCAGCGCGAGGCCGACCGGGAGATCGCCCGGCTCGAGCGGATCCCTTCTGCTTCGCCGGAATCGTCCGTGATCCGCACGTACCTGGAGCTGATCGTCGCGCTGCCGTGGAACACGTCCACGGGCGGCGAGGTGGACGTGACCAAGGCTCGCGAGATCCTCGACGCCGATCACTACGACCTCGACAAGGTGAAGCAGCGGATCGTCGAGCACCTGGCGGTGCGGCGGTTGAAGCAGCAGCGCAAATCGACGGAGCGCGGGCGCGAACCGATCCTCTGCTTCGTCGGGCCGCCGGGTGTGGGCAAGACCTCGCTCGGCCAGTCGATCGCGCGCGCCATGGGTCGCAAGTTCGCACGCGCTTCTTTGGGTGGCGTGCACGACGAGGCGGAGATTCGCGGCCACCGGCGCACCTACATCGGCGCCATGCCCGGACGGATCCTGCAGGCCATCCGGCGCGCGGAATCGAACGACCCCGTGTTCATCCTCGACGAGGTCGACAAGATCGGGGCCGACTGGCGCGGCGACCCCTCGTCCGCGCTCTTGGAAGTTCTCGATCCGGAGCAGAACAAGGATTTTCGCGACAACTACCTCGACGTGCCCTTCGATCTGTCGAAGGTCATGTTCATCACCACCGCCAACTCTCTGGAGACGATCCCGCCCGCGCTGCGCGACCGCATGGAGGTGCTGAACCTCTCTGGCTACACGGAAGAAGAGAAGGTTCAGATCGCCGAGCGATTCCTCGTTCCCAAGCAGCTTTTGGCGCATGGGCTGCGTGTTGGCGAGGTCATGCTGGCGGAAGACGCGGTTCGCGTGATCATCCGCGAATACACGCGCGAGGCGGGCGTCCGCAACCTCGAGCGCGAGATCGCGTCGGTGATGCGGCGAGCCGTCGCGGACATGGCCGTCGGTAAGCGGCCGCGAAAGGCCGTCGACGTCAAGAGGGTGCGTGCCGCGCTCGGGAAGCGGCGTCACTACGACGACGTCCGGGAGCGCATCGACCGTCCGGGCGTCGCGACCGGGCTCGTATGGACGCCCACCGGAGGCGAGATCATCTTCGTGGAGGCGGCGCTCACGCCCGGCAAGGGCGAGCTCAAGCTCACGGGGCAGCTCGGCGATGTGATGAAGGAGTCAGCGGCGGCGGCGCTGTCCTACCTGAAGGCGCGCGCGGCCGACATCGGAATCGACCCTGCGTTGTTTGACAAGAACGACATCCACGTGCACGTGCCCGCCGGCGCTCAGCCCAAGGAGGGGCCGTCCGCGGGTGTGACGGTGCTCACCGCCATGGCGTCGATCCTGACCGGGCGGCCGGCCCGCGACGACATCGCGATGACCGGCGAGATCACCTTGCGTGGCCGTGTCCTGCCCATCGGCGGGATCAAGGAGAAGGTGCTGGGCGCGCACCGCGCGGGCATCCGGCGCGTCCTGCTGCCCACGCGCAACGAGGCCGACCTCGACGACATCCCGGCCGATCTGCGCAGCGAGATGCAGCTGGTGATGGTGGACTCGATCGACCAGGTCCTGCGCGAGGCGCTTACGAAGGCCCCGGCTTCTCCACGGTCGCGCTCGAACGGGGCCGCGGCTCGTGGAGTGCGCGGGAGGGTGGTCGCCGCTGCGCCCGCTCGAGAATCCGCTCATGCGCGGAAAGCTCCACGGAATCGTCCAGCCGCGAAAGCTCGTCGACGCCGCGCCGTCTGAGCGCACTCCTCATCAGGTAATCCGCGAGGTGCGGGTTCTTCGGCAGCAGCGAGCCGTGCAGGTAGGTGCCGACCACTCCTCCCTGCAGGCAACCCTCCGTGCCGTCCGTGCCGTTGTTGCCAAAACCCATTCGCACCCTGCCGATCGGTTTGGCCTTGGGGCCGAGAAATGTCCTTCCGCTGTGATTTTCGAAACCGACCAGCGTTGTGGGCGTGAGGCCGACGATGCTCGTATCGACCACGACGTCGCCGATGAAGCGTCTCTTTCCGGCTTCCGTCCGTACGTCGATGAGGCCGATTCCCGGGAAACGCTCTCCCTCCGCCGTCTGGTAGTAGTGGCCGAGGAGCTGGTAGCCGCCACACACCGCCAGCACGACGGCGCCCGCTGCGACCGCTCGTTCGAGGGGGGGCTGCTTGTGCTCGAGGAGGTCCTCGTAGACGAGCGCCTGCTCGCGGTCCTGACCGCCGCCGAAGAAGAAGACGTCGACCTCGTCCATCTTCTTTGTGGTTCCGCGGCCCAACTGCAACAGGCGGGCGTCGTAGTCGCGCCATTCGGCTCGCTTGAGCAGGGTGAGGATGTTGCCGCGGTCGCCGTAGATGTTCATGAGGTCGGGGTAGAGCCAGCCGACGGTGAACGTCTTCTTGTGTCTTGCCACGATGTGTGTCAGGTCTCCCAATAGGGCTTGGCCCAGCCGCGGCGGACCAGCTCAGCCCTCAGGTCGAGCATTGCCGTGTAGGTGCACAGTACGTGCGCGGTCTCGCCCTCGGGCGTGGCTTTGATGAGGGCGTCGAGGGCGCGGCCCGGATCGGTCTCGGGTGGGGTGGCCTGGATGCCCGCGTACTTGAAACGGACGGCGAGGTCGTGGGCCCGGTTGCCGGCGGGCACGACCACGTGCGCCCTGCCCTTGAGGCGTTCGAAATCGACGTCCCATATCCATGAGACGTCGGTGCCGTCGGCCTTGCGGTCATTGAGGCCGATCAGGAAGCTGTTCCCCTTCGCGAGGTCGACGGCGGTGCGGAGGGTTTCGTTGAAGCCGGCCGGGTTCTTCGAGAGGACGAGGTTCAGGTGTCTTCCGCGGAACTCGAGGCGTTCCTGCCTGCCGAAGGCGGCGCTGAAATGTTTGAGGCGCTCTGCGATGTAGGACGGTTCCAGGCCGATCGTGACGGCCGCAGCGAAGGCGGCCAGCACGTTGTAGCAGTTGTAGAGACCGCCCAGGGGGAGCTCGAGCCTTTGCTCGGTCTTGGGCTCGGGGTTGGGCTCGGGCTTAACAGCCTGGGTTCCGCTCGTGCCGCCATCCGGATACGTTCGCGTCGTGCCCATCGTCATCGCGATGTTGTCGAAGCCGTCGAGGTCGATGTGGGTTGCCGTCATCTCCGGCGTGGGGCGCGCGAAGTCAAGGTTTGGGCAGCGGTACACGCCGTCGTGGCCGACATACACCGCGTCGAAGATGAGGCTGGTGCCGCACCTGGGACAGGTCCTCGCATCGGCCGCGTGGGGCAGTTCTTTCACCGCCACCGTTGTGTCGTCGAGCCCGAACCATAGGGGCGGGTTTGTGAGGTTGAGGCCGATCTCGGCGACGCGCGGGTCGTCCGCGTTGAGGAGCGCTGTGCTGCCTTCGGGCAGGTGGGCGAGGGCTCCCTCGATCTTCTTCGCGATCGACTCCAGCTCGCCGTATCGGTCGAGCTGGTCTCTGAACAGGTTGAGCACGATGACTGCCTTGGGCTGGATCTCGTCGATGGCTTTGGGCAGGCTTGCCTCGTCGATCTCGAAGACGCCCCAGTCGGCGCGCAGGCGCCCAGCCGCATCAGCGCTCTCCAGGGCGGCGGCGGTGGCACCGAAGATGAGGTTGCTGCCGGCGCGGTTGGAAACGACCCGGTGCCCCGCGCCCTCGAGCAGCCAGCTGATGAGGCGCGACGTCGTGGTCTTGCCGTTGGTGCCGGTGATCACGAGGGAACCGAATTTCAGATCCTGCGACAGTTTGCGCAACACGTTTGAATCGATCGCCCGCGCCACATCGCCGGGGAGGGTGGTGCCTCCGCCGCGACGGCTGAATCGCGAGAGGGCGCCGGTCGCCTTGCCCGCCCACACGGCGGCCGTTCGCCGCATCAGGCCCAGGCCCCGAGCGCTTGGGTGACCGCCGTCCAGCAGTCGAGCTCGGCGGTGGCTTGGCGTGCCGCCCCCTCGTCCCGGCAGCGTTTGAAGAAGGCCGAGCCGCTCCCCGTCATCTGCCAGTCCTGACCAAGGCGCGCCGCGAAATCTTGCACTCGCGGCTCGACGTGGCCCGCGGCACGGCGGAGCTCGTTTGGTGGGTTGCCCTTCACCTTGTCCCACGCACGGTAGACGGTGGCGGTTAAGAGCTCGATATCGGGCCAGGCGATCGCGAACCAGGCTGGTTCGGTCGGGAGCGGCGTAAGGCGCTCTCCGCGGCCCTCCGCCAGTGCGGCGCCACCGTTGAGGAAGAACGGGACGTCGGCGCCGATCCTTGGCGCAATCTGGGTGAGATCGACCTTCAGATTGTGAAGAGCTGCAAGTCCCCTCAGCGCAGCGGCTGCATCCGAGCTGGCGCCGCCCATTCCTGAGCCCGGGGGGATGCGTTTGTCGAGGTGGAATCTGGTCGGCAGGTCGCGGCCGGCCTCGTCTTGCATCGCCGCATGGGCTTTGAGGACGGAATTCTTGGTTGCGGCGGGCACCCGGTGGCCGGTGACCGTCATCGTGGTTCGGTCAGCTCGAGCGAGCTCGAGAAGGTCGTGGAGGGCGACCGCCTGGATGTGCGTGCGGACCTCGTGGAAGCCGTCGTCGGTTCGCGCGAGCACGGCGAGGTCGAGGTTGAGCTTGGCGCGCGCGGGGACGACCAGCGTCATTTTTCGACTGGTCGCAGCTTCTTTTTGTATGCGACGGCCCTGTCGCGATAGTGCTGCGCGGTGGTTCCCACCCAGTTTCCCGATGATCCGTCGAGGGGCTTTCTCACCGTCGCGGGGACGCCCGCCGCCATGTGCCCCGGCGGCACCTCGCTTCCCTCGGCGAGCACGGCGCCGGCGGCCAGGAGCGAGCCTGCGCCGAGTCGGCTGCGCTGCAGCATGATCGCGCCCATGCCCACCACAGCGCCCTGTTCGACGACGCACCCTTCAAGCTGCGCGGAGTGGCCGACGCTGGCGTCTTGTTCGATCACCGTCGGCAGGTCACGGGCGCAATGGATCACGGCGTTGTCCTGGATGTTGGCGCCGGCACCGACTGTGATCGGAGCCTCGTCGCCACGCAGCACGGCGCCAAACCAGACGCTCGCGCCCGCTCCGATGTCGACATCACCGATGAGGACAGCGGTGGGTGCGATGTAAGCGTCGGGATGGACCGTCGGGCGTTTTCCACCGAGCTCGAACTCCACTGGCCTCTATAATCCTAACTTCGTGCCCCTCTCCAACCTGGAATCAACACGTGGCTAAGCGGACGGCGTCCGCGAAGAAGCAGGCGCGCGCCGGCGTGCGCCGTGCGCTGCGAAATCGCGCGGTGCGCTCCGAGGTGAAGACCAAGGTCGTGAAGGCGAGGCGCACGCTGACCGGCGGCCCGGTGGCGGAATCGGAGAGGTATGCGATCGCCCTGGAGGCGATCCAGGCTCTGGATCGCGCCGCGTCGAAAGGCGTCCTGCATCGCAACAACGCGGGACGCCGCAAGTCACGTTTGGCGAAGCAGCTGTCCAAGGTGGCGGTGGCGCCGGCTGCCGGCGTCGGGGGCGCGGCCATTGGCGGGAAGGGCAAGAAGGTGGTGGCTAAGCCGGCGGCCAAGCCTGCTGCACGCCAGGCTACTGCGCCGAAGGCAGCTGCGCCGAAGGCAGCTGCGCCGAAGGCAGCGGCCAAGAGCTCGGCCAAGACCGCGACGCCCTCTTCTTCCAAGAAGAAGTAGGAGCTGCGCGCGGCGTCTTACAGCCGCGTGAGCAGTACGTCCAGACCGAGCTCCGCGTCGACCTGGCCTGATTTGACCTCCCACTCGTAGTCACGGATCGCGCGCAGAGCGGCCTCCAGCCTCTCGGGGTCGGCCTCTTTGGCCGCGTCGTATGCCTTCTGCAGGACGAACCGGTGCTCCGACATCCTCTCCTGGACCTCGGACAGCGACTCTCCGCGATCCTGCCGGGCGCGGACCTGCAGCACGAGGGCCACGTGTCGCGCCATGCGGTACGCGACGGAGGTGGGTTGCAGTCCCCCACGTGTGAGACCGCGGGCGATCTTCAACGCTTCCGCGGTGGGGCGCGGGAGGAGATTGTCGGTGAGCCTGAAGATATCGTCCTCGCGGCCTCCGGCCAGCAGCTCGGCAACGGCTTCGGGTGTGAGCTTCGAACCGGACGCTTTGTATGCGGCGAGTTTCCTGAGCTCAGAGTCGACGATGCTCAGGTCGGGTGGCGTGACGCGTACGACCTGCGCCGCAATCGCGGGCGTCAGGCCATGGTCGGCGGCTCGCCTCGCAGCCCATTCGCTCAGCGCACGGCCCTTGAGCGGCTGCATCTCCTCGACTGTTCCGCCGGCCGCGATAACGGCCTTCGCGAGCTTGCTGGCACCTGACAATCTACCCGCAACCGTGAGCAGCAGGCGGGTGGTGGGCGGTATTTCGGCCAGCGCGCTCGCGAGGGCTTCGCTACGGGCGGCGGGTGCCATACGTGCGTGGACGACCCGGTAGGGGTCGAGAAACGGCGCTTGGAGGATCGCGTCCTGGAGGCGTGACGGGGTGAGGCCGTGGCCCTCCAGGATGTCCTGGCCGAAGTCCGATACGAGCTCCTTGCGCCACTCGTCGAGCGTGGCCCGCGCGCGCTCGTCGACAAGGAACCTCTCCTCGCCGTGGAGCAGCAGGATTGGTCGCCGGGGGGTCGCGGCCTTCGCCATGCCAGCGATCGTACCTGCGGTTGGTTCACTTCACATCGGCAAGGTGATCGTGCCCTCCCGGTCGGTGCGGAGCACCGTTGCTGGGAAGCCCCCGGCGAGGCGGCCGGCGGAGCGCGAAGCGATAGCAGGAGGGATCCGCATCCGCACTCAGGCCTCCCGCGGCCGCGAGCGCGTCATACGCCCGATCCCCGCGCGCCACTCGGTAGAGCCCCGGCCGGGCGACAGCACCGACCACG
>OCZT010001639.1_pt1 | contig 23150 bp, 22 predicted proteins | sample 1539031 | NCBI WGS metagenome assembly OCZT01 (sample SAMEA3539308, study PRJEB22396) | soil metagenome | biome: tundra; feature: field; material: soil | place: USA | collected 2010-05 | depth 0.15 m | reverse complement strand
ACGCAGGAAAAGCGATAGCGACCATGTGCACCTCGCTGGCGCAGTGGTTCCAGCCCGAAGGACGCACCACCCCTGAGCAGATCGCCAAAGAATACGCACAGTTTGCATTACGCTTATTGGGATGCCGCGCCACCTAATGCGCCTCCGAACTGGAGCGACATCGAGACGAGACGATGAGGCCGCAGGACGACTTCGACATCGATCAGCACGAGGGATCCCCACCACGGTTGCTCCCGTTGTCGCCGCCGCCGTCCCTTGGTCGCCGCTGCTCGACTCAAGCAACGGGCCACGACGTCAGTTTGAGACCAATAGCCCACGCCGGAAAGCCATGGACTGTGGCCCAAGATGGCACGCAACCGACCGTCTCCAGCGCTCAGACATTGAAGCCGAGCGCCCGCAACTGCTCACGACCGTCGTCGGTTATCTTGTCCGGGCCCCACGGCGGCATCCAGACCCAGTTGATCCGGTGGCTGGGCACTTGCCCCTCGAGCGCCTGTGCGATCTGGTCCTCGATGACGTCGGTCAGCGGGCATGCCGCACTGGTCAAGGTCATGTCGATGACCACGTGTGAGTGCTGGTCAACGGTGACGCCGTAGATGAGGCCCAGATCGACGACATTGATCCCCAGCTCAGGGTCAACGACATCGCGCAGGGACTCTTCAATGTCAGCAATATTGGGCGGCGTCGGGCCCGCGGCTGCGGCTGCGGGGGGACGTTCAGCAGTCCGGTCAGTCATGAGTCCTCCATGGTCTTGCTTGGGATGGTGTTGCTCGCAGTTATGTTGTCCGTGTTGGTCTTAGCTGATGGCGAAAGGGCTACGTCAGAGGCCGAGGTCGCACTGATGTCGACCCCCGCCCGGGTAAGAGCATCCGTGAACGCCATCCAGCCCAGGAGTGCACACTTGACCCGAGCAGGGTACTTCGAGACGCCGGCAAACGCCACGCCGTCGCCGATCTCGTCCTCATCGCCGGGGTCGGTGCCCTTGCTCGTCAGCATCTTGCGCATAGCCAGGAAAGTGTTCAACGCTTCCTTGACGCTGTGTCCGATGACCTCATCGGCCAGGACCGAAGTTGCGGCCGTCGAGATGGAGCAGCCGGTCGCGTCGTAGGAGACATCGGCGACCACCGCCGACCGCCCCTGCCCACGGAGCTGGACCCGCAGCGTGACCTCGTCCCCGCAGGTCGGGTTGACGTGATGCACCTGAGCATTGAACGGCTCCCGCAGGCCCGCGTGCAGTGGTCTTTTCGAGTGCTCCAGGATGATCTCCTGATAGAGGTCCATCAGATCACCGTCCCGAACACCACGGGAACCCGGTCCAGAGCCGTCAGCAGAGCGTCAACCTCAGCAACGGTGTTGTATGCCGCGAAACTGGCTCGCGTTGTGGCAGTCACGTTCATCCGACGGTGCAGTGGCCAGGCGCAGTGGTGACCCACCCGGACGGCGACTCCCGCATCGTCGAGGATCTGGCCGACATCATGAGGGTGGATCCCGTCGACGACGAACGCAACGGCACCTGATCGGTCCTTGCCATCGACTGGTCCGATGACACGAACCCAGGGACGTTGTGCCAGACCGGCGAGTAGCGCCTCGGTGAGCACGTGCTCATGAGCGCTCACCCGCGCCATGCCAAGATCTGTGAGGTAGTCGCAGGCCGCGGCCAGGCCAACGGCCTGGGCCGCCATCGGGACACCCGCCTCGAAGCGCTGCGGTGGATCGGCGTACGTCGAGCCCTCCATCGCGACGACCTCGATCATCGAGCCCCCCGTCAGGAAAGGAGGCATGGCCTTCAAGAGGTCATAGCGACCCCACAGGACGCCAATCCCCAGCGGGCCGAACATCTTGTGACCGCTGAACGCGATGAAGTCAACTCCGAGATCGACCACGTCAATGGCCATGTGCGGCACCGACTGGCAGGCATCCAGGACTGTCAGCGCCCCGACCGCCCGAGCCCGTTGCACAATGGCGGCAACAGGATTGATGGTGCCCAGGACGTTGGACACGTGGGTGAACGCGACGACCTTGGTGCGGTCGGTGATGACCTTGTCGAGGTCGCCCAGGTTGAGGCGGCCATCGTCGGTGAGGCCAATCCAGCGAAGCGTGGCGCCGGTCCGCCGGGCAAGCTCCTGCCACGGAACGAGATTGGAGTGATGTTCCATCTCGGTGATCACGATCTCGTCGCCCACCCCGAGCGCGAACCGCGCTGCGAGCGCAGGGTCCACGCCGTCCATGGCCCCGGCGGCCGCGGCATTGCTGAAGGAGTAGGCCACGAGGTTGAGCGCCTCGGTGGCGTTCTTGGTGAACACCACCTCCCGGGCCTGCGCACCGATGAAACTGGCCACTGTCTGGCGGGCGCCCTCAAAAGCGTCGGTGGCTTCTTCGGCCAGCTGGTGGGCACCTCGGTGAACTGCGGCGTTGTGCTGCTCATAGAACGCGCGCTCGGCCTCGAGCATCTGCCGCGGCTTCTGTGACGTGGCCCCGGAATCGAGATAGACCAACGGTTTCCCGCCCCGGACAGTGCGCGACAAGATGGCGAAGTCACCGCGGATGGCGGACGACTCCGCCGTGGTGAACGCAGCGCCCACGGCGACATCAGACATGGTCGACACTCCCCCGAACCCTCAGACCTCTACTTTAACGAACCGGTCGTAGCCCTCGTCCTCGAGTCGGTCGGCGAGCTCGGGCCCGCCCTCTTCGACGATCCGGCCGTCGATAAAGACGTGGACGAAGTCAGGCTTGATGTAACGCAGGATCCGGGTGTAGTGGGTGATGAGCAAGACGCCGACGTCACCGCCTGCGGCAACACGGTTGACACCCTCGGAGACGACCTTGAGCGCATCGACGTCCAGGCCGGAATCGGTCTCGTCCAGGATCGCCATCTTCGGGTGCAGCATTTCCATCTGAAGGATCTCGTGGCGCTTCTTCTCCCCACCGGAGAAACCCTCGTTGACATTGCGCTCGGCGAACGCCGGGTCCATTCGCAGCTCGGCCATCGCTGCCTTCATGTCCTTGACCCAGGTGCGCAGTTTGGGGGCCTGGCCGTCGATCGCGGTCTTAGCGGTGCGAAGGAAGTTGGACACTGTCACGCCGGGCACCTCGACGGGGTACTGCATGGCCAGGAACAGCCCGGCCCGGGCGCGCTGGTCAACGCTCATCGCCAGGACGTCCGCGCCGTCCAGGGTCACGGTGCCGCTGGCGACCGTGTACTTCGGGTGGCCGGCGATGCTGTAGGCCAATGTCGACTTGCCGGAGCCGTTGGGCCCCATGATCGCGTGCGTCTCCCCCGCTTTCACGGTCAGGTCGACGCCGCGCAGGATCTCCTTGACGCCGTTCTCGGTGTCCACCGTGACGTGCAGGTCGTGAATCTCCAGTGTTGGCATAGGTTCTCAGCTCTCCTTGGTCACGGAGACGAACACGTCGTCACCGTCGATCTTGACGGGGTAGACAGCAATGGGGGCAGTGGCCGGCAGGCCGGTCGGTTGGCCGGAGCTCAGGTCGAAACGCGAGCCGTGCAGCCAACACTCAATCTCGCCGTCTTCAACGTCGCCCTCGGACAAGGACACGTTGGCGTGGCTGCAGGTGTCATCGATGGCGTGGATGGCACCTGCGCTGTCGCGCACGATAGCGAGCAGCTCACCGGCGACCTCCGCCTGCAACGCCCCGACCGCCGGCAGGTCATGGACGGAACAGACACGCACGAAACCGTCGGTCAGCGCGTTGTCGGACACGGTGGTGATCTCGTTCATACAGGCTCCACCGGGGTAGCCGAGCCCAACGACATGGAGAGCTCCGCGTCAATGGCGGCCATCAGGTGATCCTGGACCCCGACGACGCCGATGCGGTTGACGATAGCCGCGAAGAAGCCTCGCACGACCAGGCGACGGGAATCATCGGCGGTGATGCCACGCGACTGCAGATAGAACAGCTGCTCGTCATCGAAACGGCCGGTCGCTGACGCGTGCCCGGCACCGATGATCTCGCCTGTCTCAATCTCCAGGTTCGGCACGGAGTCGGCCCGCGCACCATCGGTGAGGATCAGGTTGCGGTTGAGCTCGTAAGTCTTGGTGCCCTCGGCGCTCGCACGAATGAGCACGTCACCGATCCACACCGTGTGTGCCGAGTCCCCCTGAAGGGCGCCCTTGTACTCGACGTTCGAGACGCAGTTGGGCGGCTCGTGGTCGACGAACAAACGGTGTTCCTGGTGCTGACCCGCGTCCGCGAAGCACACGCCGATCGCCTCCAGCGAGCCACCCGGGCCGTCGTAACGCACGTTGGTGCACACCCGCACGATCTTTCCGCCGAGCGTGATGACGATGTGCTTGAGCTTTGCGTCGCGACCGATCAGGGCGTCGTTCTGGGCCAGATGGACCGTGTCGTCATCCCACTCCTGGACGGTGACGAAGGTCAGGTCAGCTCCGTCACCGACCCGCAGCTCCACGTTGGCTGCACACTGCGCGGACCCCTTGTGGGACAGCACGACTGTGGCCTTGGCAAACCGGCCGACGTCAACGATCAGGTGACCGTTCACCCTGGCGCTATCGCGGGCCGTCATGGTGATAGTCACCGGCTCGTCGAGCTCGGCCTCGCTACCGATCGTCACCAGGGTGGCCTTCTCGGCGCCAGCCCAGGCGGCGGCGGACGCGCGGTCGGCCGGGCGCAGGACAGAGCCGAAGGTCCCGTCGCCGGCTTTGGCCTCGCTTATCTGCACGCCCTGGGGCGCGGAGATATCGATGGTCAGCCTGGACTCGTCGGTGGGCTCGATCTGGAACAGGGCGCCGAGACGGTCCACCGGGGTGAAGCGCCATTCCTCCTCACGGCCACCGGGGATCGCGAAGTCCGCTACGTCGTAAGAGGTCTTGCGCTCGGCCCGCGACTGGTCCGGGATGAAAGCCGCCACCGAGTCGGTGTGGGCCCGTTCTCCGGGTCGGGTTGGGTGGGTCTTTCGCTGCTGTGCGACGTCCTGTGTGACGGTCATCAACCAACCGCCCCTTCCATCTGCAGCTCGATCAGGCGGTTCAGCTCCAGGGCGTACTCCATGGGTAGCTCGCGCGCTATGGGCTCGATGAACCCGCGCACGATCATCGCCATGGCCTCCTGCTCGGTCATCCCGCGGGACATCAGGTAGAACAGCTGGTCGTCACCGATCTTGGAGACCGTTGCCTCGTGACCCATCGTCACGTCGTCCTCGCGGACATCGACGTACGGGTAGGTGTCCGAGCGGCTGATCGTGTCGACCAGGAGGGCGTCACAACGGACGTTGGCGGCCGATCCGTGCGCACCCTCCATGATCTGCACCAGGCCGCGGTAGGAGGTACGCCCACCACCACGTGCCACCGACTTGGAGACGATGCTGGAATGGGTGTTCGGTGCCGCGTGAACCATCTTGGCGCCGGCGTCCTGGTGCTGGCCCTCGCCGGCGAAGGCGATGGACAGCGTCTCACCCTTGGCGTGCTCCCCGAGCAGGAAGACGGCCGGGTACTTCATGGTCACCTTGGAGCCGATGTTGCCGTCGACCCACTCCATGGTCGCGCCTTCCGCGCAGGTCGCGCGCTTGGTGACCAGGTTGTAGACGTTGTTGGACCAGTTCTGGATGGTCGTGTAACGGACGCGGGCGTTCTTCTTCACGATGATCTCCACGACGGCGGAGTGCAGCGAGTCCGACTTGTAGATCGGCGCGGTACAGCCCTCGACGTAGTGAACGTAGGAGCCCTCGTCGGCGATGATCAGGGTCCGCTCGAACTGACCCATGTTCTCGGTGTTGATCCGGAAGTAGGCCTGCAGCGGGATGTCGACCTTGACCCCCGGCGGCACATAGATGAAGGAGCCACCGGACCACACTGAGGTGTTGAGTGCGGCGAACTTGTTGTCACCCACCGGGATCACCGAGGTGAAGTACTCACGAAACAGGTCCTCGTGCTCACGCAGTCCCGTATCGGTGTCCACGAAGATGACGCCTTGCTCCTCCAGGTCGGCACGGATCTGGTGGTAGACGACCTCGGACTCGTACTGCGCCGCCACGCCGCCGACCAGGCGCTGCTTCTCGGCCTCGGGGATGCCCAGACGGTCGTAGGTGTTCCTGATGTCCTCGGGCAGCTCCTCCCAGGAGGTCGCCTGCTTCTCGGTGGACTTCACGAAGTACTTGATGTTCTGGAAGTCGATGCCGGTCAGGTCAGAACCCCAGCTGGGCATCGGCTTCTTGCCGAAGAGCTTCAGGCCCTTCAGCCGCAGGTCGAGCATCCACTGCGGCTCGTTCTTGCGGCCCGAGATGTCGCGGACGACCTCATCGTTCAGACCTCGACGCGCCGACACGCCGGCAGCATCGCTGTCCGACCAGCCGTACTCGTAGGTCCCAAGACCCTTCAGACCCGGGTTGCGCTCTTCAACGGTGCTGCTCATGGGTGGACCTTCCATCAGAGGTAGTCGTTCCTGACGATGTTTGACTGCCTGGCTGGCTTTGCGTGCTGACGGCACTGAGGGGGATGAATGTGGTGCAGACGTGCTCGCCATGGGCAAGGGTCGCCAGGCGTTGGACATGGACTCCGAGCAGGCGAGAGAACGCATCGGTCTCGGCGTCACAGAACTGTGGGAACTCGGCTGCGACGTGCTGCACCGGGCAGTGCCCCTGGCACAGCTGCACTCCGGCCAAGGGCGTACCGGCTAGCACGGGCCGGGTGGATGCGGCGTAACCGTTGGCGCTCAGTGCGTTTGCCAGTACGTCCGCCCGGGAAGCAACGTCCCGCCCTGCCGCCGACAGCTGGGTGGCGTACTGCCGCTCGAACTCAGCGATGCGTTCGCGGGCAAACTCACTGACGGCATCCTCACCTGCGTGCTCAGCAAGGAACCGCAGGGCAGAGGTGGCCACGTCGTCGTAGTCGCTGTCCATGCCGACGTGTCCGGCCTCGGACAGGACGTAGGCGCGGGCTGGGCGTCCTCGACCGCGACCGCCGGCGCTGGTGGGCTCGTGTTCCACGATCGCACCCTGCTCGACGAGCAGGTCGAGGTGGCGACGAACCGCAGCAGGCGTCAGCCCAAGGCGGCAGGCGAGGGCGGACGCGGTGAGCGGGCCGTCCTCGGAGATCGCCTGTCGGACCCGGTCACGGGTGCGCGCCTCGAGAACGTGCGGAGCGGGGTTGGACCCCTGCGCACGGTCGGAAACGGGACTATCGGTGATAAACACAAGAACAGTGTGACCTAATTCGACCCGAGATGGCTAGTAAGGGTTACCTAAGTCACATCGACGAGACCACCCCGCAACTGCTAGCGGGTGACTCTGGTCGAGGTCATCGTCGCCGGTGGACCTAGACTCCTGTGCGTGACTGAGGCCGTGAGTGTGCACGATCTCGCCAAGCGATTTGGTGCAACCACTGCCCTGCGGGGTATGACGTGGGCTGCTCGCCATGGCCAGATAACAACAGTGCTCGGGCCCAACGGCGCCGGCAAGACGACAACCATCGAGTGCGCCGAGGGTCTGCAACGTCCGGACTCCGGCGAGGTCCGTGTCCTGGGAGTCGATCCGTGGCAGGCCAGCCCCGACCACCGCGCCGCCGTGGGGGTCATGTTGCAGGACGGCGGGCTGCCCAACGCCAGCGCCCCGATCCGACTGCTGCGCCACCTAGCCGCCTTCCACCGGTCCCCCGCCGATGTCGACGCGCTCGTCCAGCGGCTCGGCATCGACGCCTTCAGCGGCACGACCGTTCGCCGGCTGTCCGGAGGGCAGAAGCAGCGGGTCGCCCTCGCCGCGGCTCTGATCGGACGACCGGAGGTCGCCTTCCTGGACGAGCCCACCGCCGGCCTTGATCCTCACGCCCGGCTCGACGCCTGGGACTTGTTGCGCGAGACCCGCGACACCGGCTGCGCCGTCATCGTCACCACCCACTCCTTCGAAGAAGCCCAGCGGTTGGCCGATCACATCGTTATCGTCAACCGCGGGCGCGTAGCCACCCAGGGCAGCATTGCTGAGCTGACCGGGCAGCGGTCGCTCGAGGACGTCTACTTCTCCCTCACCCGGGAGTCCGCCCGATGAGTCCCACTCCGATGGATACAGCCCCAACCCCTGCCGCAGCCCCAACCCGTGACCGGGTCCTGGCACAGACCCGCTTTGAGACGGGCACCCTGCTGCGCAACGGCGAGCAGCTTCTGGTCGCCCTCGTGCTGCCGGCAATGGCCTTGGTGGGCCTGGCCCTGAGCCAGTCCCCCGCCCTCGGACCGGGCAGCCGGATTGACGTGGCCGTTCCGGGGGTGCTGGCGCTGGCGGTGATCTCCACCGCCTTCACCGGCCAGGCGATCTCCACGGCCTTCGACCGCAGGTACGGCGTGCTGCGCCTGCTCGGGGTGAGCCCCCTGGGTCGCAACGGCCTTCTGGTGGCCAAAGCTCTGGCGGTCTTGACGATCGAGCTCTTGCAGTTCGTCGTAATCGGCGCCCTGGGCCTGGCCTTCGCATGGCACCCCCGGTGGATCGGGCTGCTGCCCGCCGTACTCCTGACGCTGGTCGGCACCTGGGCGTTCGTCGCGCTCGCCCTGCTTCTGGCCGGCACGCTGCGAGCAGAGGGCGTGCTCGCACTGGCCAACCTGATCTGGGTCACCCTCCTGGGTCTTGGTGGCGTCATCGTCCCGCCCTCCCAGATGCCTGCCGGCCTCTCGCACGTCGCGGCTCTGCTTCCCTCCGGCGCGCTGGGCAGCGGTCTGCGGGTTGCTTTCATCGACGGGCGACTGAGCGCAATACCGCTGCTGGTGCTTGTTGCCTGGGGAGTTGTGGCGACAGTACTGGCCTCCCGTACGTTCCGCTGGAGCGACTAATGTCCCGAAGCCTCCTATGACACAGCCACTGAAGCCACCGCCACTGATGCCAGCCGCCCAACCGATGCCACCGGTGGTCAACCCCTGGCTACACCGAGTGCTGCTGGTCAACTTGATCCTGGAGATCGGAATCGTGGTCACCGGAGGACTGGTGCGCCTGAGTGGTTCGGGCCTGGGCTGCCCGACCTGGCCCCAGTGCGTCCCAGGGTCGTTCACGCCGGTGCCCTACCAGGAACAGGGGTTCCACAAGCTCATCGAGTTCGGCAACCGGACTCTGACCAGTGTCGTCGGCGTTGCGGCGTTGCTGGTGATCATCGCGATCTGGCGCTGGGCGCCTCAGCGTCGCGGGCTGCGCGCGATCTCGGTCCTGCCACTGGCCGGTGTCTTGTTGCAGGCGATCCTGGGCGGCATCACCGTGCTGACCGGTCTGAACCCTGCGCTGGTGGCCGCCCACTTCCTGGCCTCGATGGTCCTGGTCTCCCTGTCGGCTTACCTGCTGTATCGGGTGGGTGAGGGTGACGAGCCCCCAGTGGCCCTGGTGCGTCCGCAGATCGCTTCGGTGGCGAGGGTAACCGCCACGCTGGGTGCGCTCATCCTGGTCCTGGGCACGATGGTCACCGGGTCCGGCCCGCATTCTGGTGATGCCAGCACGCCACGCTTCGGGTTCGACCCACGCACCATCTCGTGGGTGCACGCCGACGCCGTGATGTTGTTCGTGGGACTGGTGGTTGCCGTGCTGCTGGCGGTGCAGCTGACCGCGACCGACCCACGACCTCGACGGGCCTGGCACGCGGTCTTGGGGATCACCGTGCTTCAGGGACTGGTCGGCTACGCGCAGTACTTCACCGGACTGCCCGAAGTGCTGGTCATGGTCCACATGCTGGGAGCCAGCCTCCTGGCCGTGTCGCTGACCTACGGCGTGCTGAGCCTGCGTCGCCGCTGAACCCTGGGAAGCTAGACCCAGGGAAGGGCGATGTGCAGCACTGAGTCGACCGCGACCGCCAGGAACACCAGGCTCAGGTAGCTGATCGAGTAGTGGAACAACCGCATCGGGTTCAGCGATGCGGTCGTCACGTTCTGCGGCGCCTTGGCGCGCAACAGGAGCTTGTGCGCCTCCAGGAGGAACAACCCGCCGGACGGCAGCGCCACGACCAGATAGATCCAGCCCATCGAGGCGATCGGGATCAGCGCCAACGAGGTCAGCACGGTGTGCCAGCTGTAGATCACGACCTGACGAGCCACCACCGTGTCCTTGGCCACGACGGGGAGCATCGGCACTCCCGCGGCTTCGTACTCATCCTTGAAACGCATCGACAACGGCCAGTAGTGCGGCGGCGTCCAGAAGAAGACGATCAGGAAAAGAACCAGCGCCGGCCACGCCAGGGAATCAGTGACCGCAGACCAGCCGATGAGCACCGGCATGCAGCCGGCCGCACCGCCCCACACGATGTTCTGGGAGGTGCGTCGTTTGAGCAGCATCGTGTAGAAACCGACATAAAGCACGATGGCAGCGGCGGAAAGCTCGGCGGAAAGCCAGTTGACGACCAGTCCGAGCCACAGGGTCGACGCCAGCGTCAGCACCGCTCCAAAACGCAGCGCGGCGCCGGGGGCGATCGCGCCAGTGACCAGCGGCCGGTTCTGCGTCCGGTGCATGACCTTGTCGATGTCTCGGTCCAGATAGCAGTTGAGCACGTTGGCGGAGGCAGCCGACAAGGTGCCACCGACCAGCGTCGCCACGATCAGCCAGAGCGAGGGCAGCCCCCGCTTAGCCAGGAACATCGTGGGGAACGTCGTGACCAGGAGCAGCTCGATGATCCGCGGCTTGGTCAGCGCGACATAGTTGCCCGCCCTCTGGTGCCAGCCCGGGCGACCCGACCCGATCGATACAGGATCCAAACGCGGCTCTAGAGCAGTCACGACGTCCTAGGGATGTGGTGCGGACCGGACGCGAAACCGCTCGAGACGGGGCGCCCATTGACCAGCAGAACTCTAGCGTCGTCGGGCCGATGTGCACGGTTCAACATCGACACAGGTGCCCACTTTCTCGTTATAGGCTCGATCCGTGACCGATCTGAATATCGCTGACGTTAACCATGCCGCCACGAGCACGAGCCGCGACTCTTCGCTGGCCGCTCCGATCGCGACCCGCGCCGGGTGGACCGACGTTGATGTACGAGCCGTCGATACCGTGCGACTGCTCGCCGCCGACGCCGTCCAGAAGGCCGGCAACGGCCACCCCGGCACCGCCATGAGCCTGGCCCCGCTGGCCTACCTGCTCTACCAGAACGTGATGCGTCACGACCCTGCTGACCCGCAGTGGCTCGGCCGCGACCGGTTCGTGCTCTCGTGTGGCCACTCAAGCCTGACCCAGTACATCCAGCTGTACCTATCCGGCTACGGTCTGGAGCTCGACGACCTGAAGTCGCTGCGCACCTGGGGCTCGCGAACCCCGGGGCACCCCGAGTTCCGTCACACCCTGGGTGTGGATATCACCACAGGGCCGCTGGGCTCCGGCCTGGCCTCGGCTGTGGGAATGGCGATGGCCCAGCGCCGCCAGCGGGGTCTGCTGGACCCTGATGGCGCACCGGGCCAAAGCCCGTTCGACCATCACATCTACGTGATCGCCTCCGACGGCGACATCATGGAGGGCGTCTCCCACGAGGCCAGCGCCCTCGCCGGTCATCAGGAGCTGGGCAACCTGACGGTGATCTACGACCAGAACCACATCTCGATCGAGGACGACACCAACATCTCGTTCTCCGAGGACGTGGGCAAACGCTACGAGGCCTACGGCTGGCACGTCGTCACCGTCGACTGGCGCAGTAGCTGGAGCAAGAGCCACAGCGACGCCAGCAACACCTACGTCGAGGACGTGGACGCGCTGCTCGCTGCGATCGAGAGCGGCAAGACGGTCAGCGACAAGCCGACGCTGGTCATCCTCAAGACGGTCATCGCCTGGCCCGCCCCGAGCAAACAGGACACCGGCGCCTCCCACGGCTCGGCGTTGGGTGATGGCGAGATTGCCGCCACCAAGACGCTGCTCGGATTCGACCCGGCCCAGACCTTCGAGGTCGGGGTCGACGTTCTCGCCCACACCCGCGCCGTGATGGGGCGCGGGAAGAGCGCCCATGCCGAGTGGGAGAAGGGGTATGGCACCTGGCGGGCTTCCCACGCCGAGCGCGCCCGTCTGCTCGACCGCCTGGTCAACAAAGACTTACCGGCCGACTTCGCCGGCGCCTTCCCGACGTTCCCGGCCGACCCCAAGGGCATCGCAACACGCTCGGCCTCGGGCAAGGTGCTGACCGCCTTGGCCGACGTCATGCCCGAGCTCTGGGGCGGTTCGGCGGACCTGGCTGGGTCCAACAACACCACCATGGCCGGCGCGCCGAGCTTCATCCCGGTGGGCAAGCAGACCGATGAGTACCGGGGCGACCCGTACGGCCGGACTCTTCACTTCGGCATCCGCGAGTTCGCAATGGGCTGCATCCTGAACGGCATCACCCTGCAGGGGCTCACCCGCGCCTATGGCGGCACGTTCCTGGTGTTCTCGGACTACATGCGTCCGGCTGTTCGGCTGGCCGCACTCCAGAAGCTGCCGGTGACGTTCGTCTGGACCCACGACTCCATAGGCTTGGGCGAGGACGGACCGACCCATCAGCCGATCGAGCACCTGGCCTCGCTGCGTGCCATCCCCGGCCTGGACGTCGTCCGTCCGGGCGACGCCAACGAGACCGCAGTCGCCTGGCGCACCATCTTGGAGCACACCGACCGCCCAGCGGGTCTGATGCTCTCCCGGCAGGCTCTGCCGACCCTGGACCGCGAGACATTCGCCTCAGCCGAGGGCACTGCCAAGGGCGCCTACGTGCTCATCGATGGCACAGGGGGCTCAGGTCCAGCCGTGATCCTCATCGCGACCGGTTCGGAGCTCAGCATCGCCGTTGCGGCACGCGAGACCCTTGAGTCACAAGGGATCTCGACCCGGATCGTGTCGATGCCATGCCGCGAGTGGTTCGAGGCCTGCGACCAGAGCTACCGCGAACAGGTCCTGCCGCCAGAGGTGCGGGCCCGGGTCAGTGTCGAGGCCGGAGTGCCCATGGGCTGGCGAGACTTTGTCGGGGACGCCGGCCGCATCATCAGCATTGACCACTTCGGCGCATCGGCCGACGGCCCGACGCTGTTCCGCGAGTTCGGTTTCACCCCAGCGGCCGTCGTGGCTGCAGCGCAGGAATCCATCGCGTCCGCAACCGGACGACGTACGGGAGGCAAGTGAGTATGAGCGACCACCTCAAGGAACTGTCCGCACAGGGGGTTTCCATCTGGCTCGACGACCTGTCCCGCCCGCTGATCACCGGCGGCGGCCTGCAGGAGCTCATCGACACCAGCAGTGTCGTCGGGGTGACCACCAACCCCACGATCTTCGCTGGGGCGCTGTCCCAGGGCGACAGCTATGGCGACCAGATCAAAGGGCTGGCAGCCGAGGGCACAACAGTCGAGCAGGCTGCGTTCGCCCTGATCACCCAAGACGTCCGCGACGCCTGCGACATGATGGCGCCGATCTACCGCAGCACCGAGGGCGAGGACGGCCGGGTCTCCATCGAGGTGGACCCCCGTCTCGCGCACGACACCGACAAGACCGTCGAGCAGGTCAGGGCGCTGCACGCCGCCGTCGACCGCCCCAACGTGTACATCAAGATCCCGGCCACCATTGAGGGACTGCCGGCGATCGCACAGATGCTGGCGGAGGGCATCAGCGTCAACGTGACCCTGATCTTCTCCCTCGACCGCTACCGCGGGGTCATGAACGCCTTCCTGACCGGCCTCGAACAGGCCCGCCTGGCAGATCTGGACCTCTCAGCGATCCACTCGGTTGCGTCCTTCTTCGTCAGCCGGGTCGACACCGAGGTCGACAAACGCCTTGAGACCCTGAACATCGACGAGGCCGAGGCGCTCAAGGGCAAGGCCGGCGTCGCTAACGCCCGGCTCGCCTACCAGGCCTACGAAGAGGTCTTCTCGACCCCGCGTTGGGCAAACCTGGCAGTTGAAGGCGCCCACAGGCAGCGCCCACTGTGGGCATCCACCGGCGTGAAGGACCCGGCCTACAAGGACACGATGTATGTCGTGGATCTCGCGGCGCCGAACACCGTCAACACGATGCCGACCAAGACCATGAAGGCGGTAGCCGATCATGGCGAGATCGCCGGCGACCAGGTGACCGGCAACTATGACGACGCACGCAACGTGCTGGACACACTCGAACGTCTCGGTATCTCCTATGCCGACGTCACCGCCCTGCTTGAGGGCGAAGGCGTCGACAAGTTCGTAAGGTCGTGGGCCGAGCTGCTATCCAACGTGCAGGCCGAGCTCACCAAGGTGGCACTGTGACCAAGGTGGCTCTGGGCGTCCTGGCCTCCGGGCCGGCCGCCGACGCCGTGACCCGGCAGGTGCCGAAGCTGGTCGCGGACCATTTCGCGAGCAAGCTCTTCGCCAAGGACCCCACGTTGTGGGGGCCCGATGCCGAGTCCGAAGCGTCCATCCGCCTCTCCTGGGTCAGCCTCGGGCGGACCTCACGACCCCTGCTCGGAGAGGTGGCCGCCCTGCGTGACCACCTGGCCGAACAAGGCATCGACCACGTCGTCCTTTGCGGTATGGGCGGCTCCTCGCTGGCACCTGAGGTCATCTGCGCAACGGCGGGCGTCGAGCTCACCGTGCTGGACTCCTCTAATCCCGACTCTGTGCGTGCCGCCCTGGCCGCCCGGCTCGAGCGCGCCGTCGTCGTGGTGTCGAGCAAGTCCGGCTCCACGGTCGAGACCGACTCCCAACGCCGCGCTTTCAAGGCGGCGTTCATTCAGGCCGGCATCGACCCGACCCAGCGCATCGTGATCGTCACCGACCCCGGCAGCCCGCTGGACAAGGACGCCCGGGCGGACGGCTATCGCGTCATCAACGCCGACCCGAACGTCGGGGGACGTTACTCCGCACTGACCGCGTTCGGTCTCGTACCCAGCGGCCTGGCCGGTGTCGACCTCGAGGCGCTGCTGGACGAGGCCGAGTCCGTGGCCGACCTGCTGGCCGAGGACGACGAGGCGAACCCCGCCCTTCGCCTCGGTGCTGCCATGGCCGGCACGCAGCCACTGCGCAACAAGCTTGTCCTGGTCGAGAATGGTTCCGGGATCCCGGGGTTCGCCGACTGGGCCGAGCAGCTGATCGCCGAGAGCACGGGCAAGAACGGCACCGGCGTGCTGCCCATCGTCGTCCATGATGACGCGGACCCTGAGGTCCACTCCCCCTCGGCCGAGATTACGGTTGCGCGGCTCGTGGCTGACGTGGCCGGCATTGATGGTGATGATGACACCGTCGCGACCAGCAGCGACCCGTCGCGCTGCGAGGTCCAGGTCAGCGGATCCCTGGGAGCACAGCTGCTGCTGTGGGAGGTCGCCACCGCCGCCGCCAGCCGGATCCTGGGCATCAACCCCTTCGATCAGCCCGATGTCGAGAGCGCCAAGAAAGCCACCCGTGGGCTGCTTGAGGCCACTGGCCGCACGCCAGACCCGGCGGTTTTCACCGACGGTGCAATCGAGGTGCGCGCCCTGGGCGGCGACTGGCTCGCCGGCGTCACCACCGTTGCCGGCGCCGTGGACTCGCTGCTGGCCCAGCTGGACCCGCAGCAGGGCTACGTCTCGATCATGGCCTATCTCGACCGGCACACCGACGCCGCTCTGGCCGGGGCTCGCCGAAGCATCGCCAACCGCACCCAGAGCCCAACCACGTTCGGTTGGGGACCACGTTTCCTTCACTCAACCGGGCAGTATCACAAGGGAGGCCCGGCCACGGGCGTCTATCTGCAGATCACCGCGGCGCCCCACGAAGACCTGGCCATCCCGGGGCGGGACTTCACGTTCGGCGACTTCATCGCAGCTCAGGCCGGCGGCGACGCGCAGGTCCTGGCCGACCGTGGTCGCCCCGTCCTGCGGCTGCACCTGAGCGACCATGACGGCGGCCTTGCCCAGCTGGAACAGGCACTTGGCCTCGCCCCCCAACCCGGAGGCCGGACCGGCTCCTCTGTGGGGACCTGATGACTCCGGCGGCTGTCGCACAGGGGCAGAATCCGCTGCGCGACCCTGCGGACAAACGACTCGCGCGGATTGCCCCCCCTTGCAGTCTGGTCCTGTTCGGGGTCACCGGAGACCTGGCACACAACAAGATCCTGCCGGCCATCTACGACCTGGCCAACCGGGGCTTGTTGCCCCCCAACTTCAGCCTGGTCGGGTTCGGACGCCGTGACTGGACCCATGCGGACTTCGCCGACATCGTTCGCGAATCGGTGCGCTCCCATGCCCGCACACCCTTCCACCACGAGGTTTGGCGCAACCTGGCCGAGGGGTTCCGTTTCGTCACAGGCACCTTCGACGACCCTCAGGCATTCGAGATGTTACGCGAGACGCTGGTCAAGCTCGACGAAGAGCGCGGGACGTCCGGCAACCACATCTTCTACCTGTCGATCCCACCGGCATTCTTTCCCACCGTGACCCAGGAACTCGATCGCAGCGGCCTGAGCCACGACATCGAGGGCGCCTGGCGGCGAGTCGTCATCGAGAAGCCGTTCGGTCACGATCTGGACAGTGCCCGTGAGCTGAACTCGATCGTCGGGGCGGTATTCCCCTCGGACTCGATCTTCAGAATCGACCACTACCTGGGCAAGGAAACGGTCCAGAACCTGTTGGCCCTGCGCTTCGCCAACCAGATGTTCGAGCCGATCTGGAACGCCAACTATGTCGACCACGTGCAGATCACGATGGCCGAGGACATCGGCATCGCCGGCCGTGCTGGCTACTACGACGGCATTGGCGCCGCACGCGACGTCATCCAGAACCATCTGCTCCAGCTGCTGGCCCTGACAGCCATGGAGGAACCCGTCTCCTTCGGTGCCCACAACCTGCGCGCTGAGAAGGAAAAGGTCCTCTCAGCGGTACGACTGTCGCAGGACCTAGCCACGTCCACCGTCCGCGGGCAGTACGCCGCGGGATGGCAGGGCGGCGAACATGTCAGTGGTTACCTCCAAGAAGAAGGCATCGGTGCGACCTCCACCACCGAGACCTATGCCGCCCTCAAGGTCGAGATCGACACCCGCCGCTGGGCCGGGGTCCCTTTCTACCTGCGCACCGGCAAACGCCTAGGCAAGAGGGTCACCGAGATCGCGGTGGTCTTCAAACGAGCCCCGCACCTTCCCTTCGATCAGACCGCCACCGAGGAGCTCGGCCAGAATGCGATCGTGATCCGGGTCCAGCCCGACGAGGGCGTCACGATGCGATTCGGCTCCAAGGTTCCCGGGAACGCCATGGAGGTCCGCGACGTCACCATGGACTTCGGCTACGGGAGCTCTTTCACCGAGTCCAGCCCTGAGGCCTATGAGCGCCTCATCCTTGACGTCATGCTCGGTGACCCGCCCTTGTTCCCCCGCCACGAAGAGGTGGAGCTGGCCTGGAAGATACTTGACCCGGTCGAGGCCTACTGGGCCACCCAGGGGCAGCCCGATCCCTACCCTGCCGGCGGGTGGGGCCCAGAGTGCGCAGACGTCATGATGCGCCGCGACGGACGCAGCTGGAGGAAGCCATGATCGTGGATCTGCCCGGCACCACCACTGCCGCGGTCAACAAGTACCTGATCAAGCTCCGGCACGACGTTGGCGCCATGACCCTGGGAAGAGTGCTCACCCTGGTGATCGTGGTCAACGAGACCGAGGCCGAGTCAGCGATCGAGGCGGCCAACGACGCCAGCCGCCAACATCCTTGCCGCATCATTGCCCTGATCAGCGGCAAGAAGAGTGGACCGAGCCGGCTCGACACCCAGATCCGGGTCGGCGGTGACGCCGGGGCCAGCGAGGTGGTCGTCCTGCGGCTGTACGGCGCCCTGGCCAGCCACGGGGACGCCGTCCTGATCCCTCTGCTGCTGCCCGACTCTCCGGTGGTGGCGTGGTGGCCCAACGAGGCTCCCTTGAACGTCTCGGCGTCGGCCATCGGCCAGATGGCCCAACGACGAATCACCGATGCAGCGCAGGCCTCCAGCCCCTGGGCTGAGATGAAGCGTCGCGCGGACAACTACCAGCCCGGCGATACGGACCTGGCCTGGACCCGCATCACTTTGTGGCGTGGCCTGCTCGCCGCTGCACTTGACCAACCGCCATACGAGGCTGTCATGACAGCAGACGTGGCTGGTGCAAGCGACTCTCCTTCCGCGGACCTGATGGCCGGATGGCTTGCCCAGGCACTGCAGTGTCCGGTCACCCGAACGCGCACCCCGCCGGGCACCGGCGTCACGAGCGTCCGCCTTACGCGCCCTAGCGGTAATACCGACCTCTTGCGCCCTGACGGCGTCGTGGCGACCCTGTCACCGCCGGGCCAGCCGGTCCGCCGGATCAGCCTGGCCCGCCGAGAGCTGGCAGAGTGCCTGGCCGACGAGCTGCACCGGCTCGACCCGGACGAGGTCTACGCCCAGACACTGACCAAGGGTCTGGCCCTGATCGATGCGCCGGCCGGCAACGCGCCGGGCACGAAGAAGGCCATGGCCCCCGCGGCACGAGAAGCCGGGAGCCCCTCATGAGCCAAGGCCCCACTGTGGTCGTCCATCACGACAGGCAGCTTCTGGCCGAGGACGCCGCCGCCCGTCTGGTCGTGGCCATCCTCGAGGCCCAGTCGTCCCGCGGTCAGGCAGACATCGTTCTGACCGGGGGCTCGATGGGCTCGGAGGTACTGGTCTCGCTAGGTCGCAGCCCGGCCAGGGAAACCATCGACTGGCAGCAGCTGAACCTCTGGTGGGGTGACGAGCGATTCCTGCCCGCCGGCGATCCTGAGCGCAACGAGACACAAGCCCGCCAGGCCCTGCTCGATGCCGTGCCCCTGGACCCGTCGCGCATTCATCCGATGCCCGCCTCCGATGGACCCGATGGCCCCGACGTTGACGCGGCAGCCGCCCGGTACGCGGCCGATCTCGCCAAGGCTGCACCCCGCGGGCACAGCGTTCCGCCGTTCGACGTACTGATGCTCGGCCTGGGAGCCGACGCCCATGTGGCCTCACTGTTCCCCGAGCACCCAGCCCTGCATGAACGCGACGCGTCGACCATCGGCGTTCGCGGGGCACCCAAACCGCCGCCGGTCAGGGTATCCATGACGCTTCCGAGCCTGTGCGCTGCCCGCGACGTCTGGTTCCTGGTCTCGGGCCCGGACAAGGCCGGAGCTGTCGGCCTGGCGCTGTCTGGGGCAGGTCCGCTGCAGGCACCAGCAGCCGGCGTGGTCGGCACACGGTCCACCACGTGGCTTCTGGACAGGGATGCGGCCACCCACGTGCCCACCCAGCTGATCCGACTGGCCAGCCACTAAGTCCTGCGCCGGCCATCGGGCCTGTGGTAAGCCTGCGCGTCAGGGCGGTTCGCCCGACGTGGGGCAGATGCGTGCGAAAGGCGCTCTGGTGCGTTTCCCGCCTGCCTCTGCAGCCTGCCCTTCTAGCTGATGAGTCCCCGGTCACGAAGGGCCTGGAGTGCGTCGTCCAGGATGGCCTCACCCTCGGTCTGGCTGCGGCGTTCCTTCACGTAGGCCAGGTGGGTCTTGTAGGGCTCGATTCGGGTGGCCGGCGGCGGTTTGGCCTGGTCCTGGCCTGCGGGCAGACCACAGCGCGGGCAGTCCCAGAACTCCGGAACGGTCATGTTGACTTCGTCGGCAAAGGTGGGGCGGGTCTCGTGACCGTTGCTGCACCAGTAGGAGACATGGACGCAAGGTGCGGCGTCGCCGCGCTCGGCCTCTCCCGAAGGACCAGCACCGACTCGACTCCCCCGGATCGCGTTGCCACTAGACACGAAGTTGCTCCTTGAAGTTCAGGTCAGCCCATGCAGTCCGATGGCGGCGCCATGCGGGCCGGTCGCCGGGCTAAGGGGTGAAGCGCGCGATGAGATCCAGACCAATGACGGTGGCGCCCCACACCAGCCCCAAGCCCACGGTGAACCGGTCGAGGTTGCGCTCGGCGACCGAGGAACTACTCATGGTGCTGGACATGCCACCGCCGAACATGTCCGAGAGGCCGCCGCCCTTGCCCTTGTGCAGGAGGACCAGCAGCGTCAGGAGCAGACCAGCCACGACAAGCAAAACCTGCAACCCGATCTTCACGGCATTCACGTAAGTTAGACCCAATCTCGTTCGAAGTCAGTGCGGTCGCACCAACAGGACCCACGGCAAAGGATACCTGACGGTCCCCTCGTAGCCACCTCGGCTCGCGGTCAGACCGTAGCCACCTCGGCTCGCGATCAGAACCGCGCTGCGTGCGCTCTTAGGCAACGCCGATGTGCTCGCGGTAGCGGCAGATCGACACGAACTCCTCCGCCACGATCGCGGCACCACCAACCAATGCTCCGTCCACATCGCTCTGGGCCATGATCGCGGCCACGTTGCCCGCCTTGACCGAACCGCCATACAGGACGCGAACGCCGTCGGCGATGTCGCCGGAGTAGAGCTCGGCCAGCCTCGTGCGGATCGCCGAACAGACCTCCTGTGCGTCCGCCGGGGTCGCCACCTCGCCAGTCCCGATGGCCCATATCGGCTCGTAGGCGATGACGATGGAGGCCACCTGCTCGGGTGTGACACCCTCCAGCGCAGCGTCGAGCTGGGCCAGGACATGCTCAACCTGCTGCCCCTGCTTACGAACTTCGAGACCTTCGCCGCAGCACAGGATCGGGGTGAGCCCGTGCCGGTAGGCCGCCTTGACCTTGGCGGCCACGACGGTGTCGTCCTCGGCGTGGTACTGCCGGCGCTCACTGTGGCCGACCGCGACATAGGTGCAGCCAAGCTTGGACAGGAACTCGCCTGAGATCTCCCCGGTGTAGGCGCCGGCGTCGTGCACCGACAGGTCCTGTGCCCCGTGCCTGATGAGCAGTTTGTCACCCTCGATCAGGGTCTGGACGCTGCGCAGGTCCGTGAACGGCACCAGGACGGCGACCTCGACAGCGCTGTAGTCGTGTTTGGCGTCGCGAAGTGTCCAGTCGAGCTTCTGGACCAGGTGTGTGGCCTGCAGATGGTCGAGGTTCATCTTCCAGTTGCCCGCCATCAGTGGCGTGCGGTTGGATGACGCGGCACGTGAGGATTTCGTACTTGCCATGGGGTTCAGCCCTCCAAAACTGTAAGGCCGGGGAGCGCCTTGCCCTCGAGATACTCCAGGCTGGCACCTCCACCGGTTGAGATGTGCCCGAACTGGTTGTCTTCGAAGCCCAGCTGGCGTACGGCCGCAGCGGAGTCGCCACCACCGATGACCGTCAGGGCGCCCTTGGCGCCCGCGTCGACCAACGCCTGCGCGACGACCTTGGTGCCAGCCGCATAGGGGGCCATCTCGAACGCACCCATCGGGCCGTTCCAGAAAATGGTGCGGGCGTCGATCAGCTTGGCCGCAAACGCCTTGGCTGACTCGGGACCGATGTCAAGGCCGATCTGGTCGGCCGGAATGCTGTCTGCGGCGACCACGCTGTGCTCTGCATCGGCCGAGAACGCTACTGCTGCAACGATATCGGTCGGCAGGATAATCTCGACGCCACGCTCCTGAGCCTGTGCGAGGTAGCCCTTGACCACGTCGATCTGATCGGCCTCAAGCAGGCTCTTGCCGACCTCGTGGCCTTGGGCCGCCAGGAAGGTGAAGACCATGCCGCCGCCGATCAGCAGGCGATCGGCGCTCTTCAACAGGTTGGCGATGACGCCCAGCTTGTCACTGACCTTGGCGCCGCCGAGCACGACGGCGTAGGGGCGCTCGACCGACTCGGTCAGGCGCTTGAGCACCTCGACCTCCCTCTGGACGAGGCCGCCGACGGCGTGCGGCAGTCGCTGCGCCACGTCATACACGCTGGCCTGTTTGCGATGCACGACACCAAACCCGTCGCTGACGAAAACGTTTGCCAGAGAAGCCAACTCGTCGGCGAAGCCGCCACGGACGCCATCATCCTTGGATGTCTCGCCCGGGTTGAAGCGCAGGTTCTCCAGGAGTACCACTTGCCCGTCCGCCAACCCTGCGACGGCGTAGCGGGCAGAGGGCCCCACTGTGTCGGTGGCAAAGGCGACGGGCACCCCGAGCAGCTCCTGGAGCCGCCGGGCCACCGGCGCCAGGGAGTACCTGGCCTCGGGTGCACCCTTGGGCCGCCCGAGATGGGCGCACACCAGAACGCGTGCGCCCGCCTCGGACAGAGCCTTGATCGTGGGCACCGAAGCCCGCACCCGACCATCGTCTGTGATGTTGCCGTCGGCATCGAGCGGGACGTTCAGGTCACTTCGGACCAGGACGCGCTTCCCGCGCAGCTCGCCGGCCAGGATCAGGTCGTGTGCTGTTTTCATGGTGAGGTCAGAGCGTCTTGCCGACGTAGGTGATCAGGTCGACAAGGCGGCAGGAGTAGCCCCATTCGTTGTCGTACCAGCCAACGACCTTGGCCATGTTGCCGTTGACGTAGGTGAGACCGGAGTCGAAGATGCACGACGACGGGTCCGTGACGATGTCGGTGGAGACGATCGGGTCCTCGGTGTAGGACAGGATCCCCTTCAACGGGCCCTCGGCGGCAGCCTTGATCGCCGCGTTGATCTCTTCCTTGGTAGCCGGCTTCTTCAGCTGGACGGTCAGGTCAGTGGCCGAGCCGGTCGGCAGCGGCACGCGCATGGCATAGCCGTCGAGCTTGCCCTTGAGCTGCGGCATGACAAGGGCGATTGCCTTGGCTGCGCCAGTTGTGGTCGGGATCATGTTCAGGGCCGCGGCGCGAGCGCGTCGCAGGTCCTTGTGCGGGTAGTCCAGGACGTTCTGGTCATTGGTGTACGCGTGGATGGTCGTCATCAGGCCACGCTCGATGCCGAACGTGTCATCGATGACTTTGGCCATCGGTGCCAGGCAGTTCGTCGTGCACGAGGCGTTGGAGATGATGTTGTGCTTCGCCGGGTCGTAGTCCTGGTTGTTGACGCCCATCACGATAGTGATGTCCTCGCCCTTGGCCGGCGCGGAGATGATGACCTTCTTGGCTCCAGCGGTGATGTGCTTGCCGGCGCTGGCGGCGTCGGTGAAGAAGCCGGTCGACTCGATGACGACGTCGGCGCTGACACTGTCCCAGGGCAGCTTGCCGGGGTCGCGCTCGGCGAAGACCGGGAAGCTTCCGGTCCCTACGACGGTGATCTCGTTGTCGCCTGCGACAACGTCTTTGCCCAGGCGACCCAGGATGCTGTCGTACTTGAGCAGGTGCGCGAGCGTCTTCGTATCCGTCAGGTCATTGACGGCGACGATCTCGATGTCGGCGCCGGATGCCTGCACGGCACGGTAGAAGTTGCGGCCGATGCGGCCAAAGCCATTGATACCAA
>OCZT010001637.1_pt1 | contig 23181 bp, 19 predicted proteins | sample 1539031 | NCBI WGS metagenome assembly OCZT01 (sample SAMEA3539308, study PRJEB22396) | soil metagenome | biome: tundra; feature: field; material: soil | place: USA | collected 2010-05 | depth 0.15 m | reverse complement strand
CGAGATATTGGCGTGACTGGAGTTCAGACGTGTGCTCTTCCGATCTGGGGAATATGACCCGGAGAGATTTAATTTAAGTGGTATTAAAATCGTTAATAATTTGCAATCATATGATGAGAGTTTTGCAGAACTGTATAAAACCAGCAATTATTTCATTCCGGCCTGGCATGCCGGGGGAACGCGCCCATATCCTCCGCCAGCGGGGGACATTGTAGGGTCTGATCCCCGATCAGGCCGAAACACGGCGCGTTCGGCTTGCCCGGCTCTGAACCCGGAATGACGAAGCATTCAAAGAACGGATTCATTTTCCTGCGGTGTGTATTCGGGAACTATTTCTTTTAGTATTTTCTTAATGGCACGGGAATCATGGCGGAGCGCGTCTTTCATCAGTTCATCAATTTTATTTCCCAGTATTTCTCGCGACTCCTGCAAAATTTTTCCTTCACCGGGTTGATAATTTGATTTCAGCACCATGACTTTTTCATGGACGGTAGGCAAAATATCTTCTCCTACGGCAATAAGTTCCTCATATAATTTTTCCCCATCCCGCAAACCGGTATAAATAATTTTTATATCCACATCCGGTTCTTTACCTGAAAGGCGGATTAGGTCGCGTGCCATATCAGCTATTTTAACCGGTGTCCCCATTCTTAGAATAAAGACTTCTCCGCCTTCACCCATAGCACCGGCCTGTAAAATCATCTGCGCGGCTTCTGGAATGGTCATGAAATAGCGATTTACTTCCGGATGAGTAACGGTCACGGGGCCACCCTGTTCAATTTGCCGACGGAAAATTGGAATTACCGAACCGGACGAACCGACAACATTGCCAAACCTGACGGCCATTAAGCGCGTATCATTGCCTTGCACGGATTGCATGATCAATTCGGTAACCCGCTTGCTTGTTCCCATGACATTTGCGGGACGAACTGCCTTGTCCGTAGATACCAGAACAAATCGCTCAACATGATGTTTAATGGACATCTCCATAGCCAGACGGCTGCCTGCAATGTTATTGAAAACGGCCTCCCAGGGATTTTTTTCCAGCATCGGCACATGCTTATATGCGGCGGCATGAAAGACGACCTGCGGCTTATATTTTTTAAAGATATCCTCCATGAGATGCTTATTCTGCACCTGCCCCAGTATTGCCTCGCATTTATGGAAATATCTTTCATTTTGCAATTCCATTTGGATATTAAATAGATTCATTTCGCTGGCATCAAGCAGGATAAGGTGGCTGGGTTGATATTTTATCACCTGCCGGCACAACTCGGAACCAATCGAACCACCGCAGCCGGTAATTAATACGGTCTTGCCGTCCAGATAGCCGCGAATACCCGTAGTATCTAATTGTACAGGCGGCCTTCCCAACAGGTCTTCATAGCTTATATCGCGTAGTGTTTTAATGCTTACCCGGCCGTCAATAAGCTCGCCCATTCCCGGCAATATTTTATACGAAACATTACAATCCTTGCAGGTCTCCACTATATTCTTGATCTGGTCGCCGTCGGCCGAAGGAATAGCAATAAGTATTTCCTGCACATCTTCCTTCTCCAGAATAGATGTAATTTTTCCCAGAGTGCCCAACACGGATACACCGTGGATCGACCTGCCCTGTTTTTGGGGATCGTCATCAATGAATCCGATTACTCTATAGTGCAATTGATTGTTTTCAAAAATTTCCCGCAATATTTTTTCACCAGCGGCGCCTGCTCCAATAATCAGCACTTTCTTTAAATTCTTTTTGTGAAACGGACTTTGGATGATTTCAGGACTGACGCCAGAGGCATAGTAGGAACGAATAATCATGCGGACTCCGCCAGTAAGAAAGAAAGTAAAGAGACCGTCAACGATAAAAACAGCGCGGGAATAGCCGACAAACCTGTTTAGGTAAAGGATAATGGCCATAATCAACAATGTGGCTGAAAGACACGCTCGCGCTAAGAGCCAGAAATCCCTAATGCTGGTATAACGCCACATACCGCGGTAGAGCCCGGAGGAAAGAAATATCAGAAACTTCAGTGGAACAATCCAGATGATCAGATTTTGAATTTGCTGAATATTTATGCGATTAAAAGAAAACTCAAAGCGAAATAAATAGGCGGCCACAAGGGCAATTACAAAAAAGATTCCATCGCTGAATATCATCAAATAAAATTTGAGGTTCTTTAATTGGGGATGAAATGTCATATTAATGTGTTAAACCTTTTATACTGTACCATAATTGGCCGGCGATTTCTTTTAAAGCAAGAGAGGTTTTATAAAGAGAACTAGTCTGTGGCGCGTATTTGACAAAAATATTTTCCGCAGATGATGCGTAATAAAAATTAGCCGGAAGTGGCACTACATTATTGAAATATTTTTTGAATTCCTTCTCAGTTCTTTTTAAATGAGAGGCTGAAGTAACAAGCCCTATAGAAATATTTTTGTTGGCAAACATTTTATTGAGCTCCACGGCACTGGCCCACGTGTTTATTGCTTTGGCTTCCACCCTGATTTTTTCCTTCGGCACTCCCAGCCTCTTTGCCAACTGTGCCATTACTTCCGCTTCTGTGATTTTACCGCTTCCTTTGCCCGTGCACACAAAATACTTCGCCCCTTTTTTATTATAAACTTCTATGGCGTGAAGAAGACGGGCAGATGTCACTTCAGTGGGAAAAGTATTATTTAAGGAATTGATATCCTGAGCGCCGCCACCCAGCACGACAAGCACATCAATATTTTGCTGGGTATCACTTTGGCTTTTAATATAGTCCTTTTCTAAATAGTAGCAAAGGAAATTGGCCGTAGGGAATATGCTTGCTCCATAAAGTAAAACAATCGATAACAATAGAATCAAAGCGCCGGTTTTTTTCTTGCCGCCAATCAGGCAAATGAAGAAAGCGATAAGCAGCAATAAAATTACGATGAAAACTGGGTCAACAAATCCTTTGAAAATTATATAGACATACTCCATAAATTTATCTACCTCCTGGTTCCAGATATTTCAGATTATCGGATTAAGTTTAATCTTCCGTCTAAAACAGCTTTACTATTTGTTTAGTTTTTCAACAAAGATAAGAAACTATGATTATACAGCTCCGCCCTCTGGATTACAAAAGCGGGCATCCAGGAAACAACAAAAAGATGATGTATATTCCCGTGCTAGGATGGGATATTGTTTTGAATGTTGCCCGGCAAATCAACAACGCCGGCTTCCTTTTTGAGTTGCTTGATCTCCACTTCCAATCTTTCGTATTCTTCTATTTTTCTTTTAAGGAAGTGGTATGTGGCCTTTGTCTTTTCCTCAAAACCATTGGGAGTTAGCGAATAAAGATAAGCACTTTTGTTTTTGGAATTTTTGAAATTTTCTACTTTGATTAGACCTTTTTCGACCAGAGCTTTAACGAGGAAGTTGATTTTACCCAGACTCAATCCCAGGCGCAACGAAAGCGCTCGCTGGGTCATTTCAGGATCGGTCTCGATTTCCCGGAGTATACTCAAAGATTCTTCGGTTTCAAGTTTGGTTTCTTGGTAATATGGCATAGCATCCTCAATTGTTCATGACGTGAACATTTACGAAATTACTTAAATTAAGAATGAATGTCAAGAAAAAAATGGAGAGCGAATTAGCAGATATTTAACCATGATGAACTCGTAAAAAGTCGAAAAGACCCCTGATTCGTCATTCCGGCGAAGAGACTGTGTCGCAATTCGAAAAACCCTGGACCCCCGGCCTTCGCCGGGGTGACGACTTTTGACGAGAGCATCAACCATGGCGTATAATGCAACTTTCCAAGTGCCAAAAAATTAGCTGGGAATAAACAATTAATTTTTGACGCAGTTTTTCAACCAAACCAAAAGTTAGGATATTGACAGCGCAACTGAACAACCAATTAACTGAAAGCCGAAAAAATATTATAGCGGCAGCTGAATAAAAATATTTCCGGCTGTGCCATTTGCTAAGGAATTGATACCGGGAGCGGTAAAATTCAATCCTTGATCCAACATTATGGCCGATGCTTTGTCCTTGCAGATGATAGATAAAAGCGTCCGGCACATGATAAACGCTCCATCCTTTGCTGTGAATGGCGTAAGCTAAATCCGTTTCTTCAAAAAAGAAAAAGTATCTCTCATCAAAATACCCGACTTCATCCAGCGCTTTTTTGTTAATCATCATGCAGGCACCTACCACTGAATGGACTTCAATAGGCTTCTTGTGTTCATATCGTTTGCTGGGAAACCATTGCGGGAAAATATATTCCAAAAGAGAAGTATTAATCAATAGCGAAGACAGTGAAGGAAAAGCCGCAACAGAGTTTTGTTTGCTTCCATCAGCATTTAAAAGCTGTCCACAAACAATTGCCGCTTGAGGATGCGTCTTAGCAAAAGAATATAACTTGTTTATCGCGCCGGGAGTCAATATCGCATCGGTATTCAAAAGCAGGGCATATTTGCCCTTCATGATGGCAAACGCCTGATTATTAGCGGCGCCAAAACCCCTGTTGACCTTATTATAAATTTTGATTACTTGCGGATATCGCTCCTGTAACATTTCCGTCGAACCATCTGAAGACGCGTTATCCACGACTATTATCTCGCAGGACAGATTATCAATTGTCTGATATATCGAATCCAGGCAGTTTTGGAGAATATCTTTCGTGTTCCAGTTAACGATGATTACGGAGACAGCAATTTCCACAGATTGGTCTTCACCATAACGGTCTTTCATTTATTTTTTCCGTCGCGGCTGGTTTGTTCGAACTCACTTAATTTTGCGTATTTAAAAAATTTATTAACCGCATCGGTAACAGCAAGAGTAAGCCCCTGTCTGCCGTCCAGAATACCCAACCTTAAAAAATAATCCTGATTAAATGTAAAAAACGCGCGCATAAAAGCTGAAAATGCCGACGAATGCTTCCCATCTTTAAAAGCCTCCTCGGCTCCCAGAGTTGAGTATTTATCAATTTTCTGAATGATCTTGCTTAAACTGCTTTCGGTAAAATGTTCAATGGGAACATTGAGCTCTCCAACAATACCCGCCACTTCTATCGCCTCATGAACTTTAGCAGAGGTTATTCGACCTGACTCTTTACGAAACAGCCGGACAACGCGATCCGGCCACCAGCCGGCATGCTTGATCCAGCGGCCTTGAAAATAGTTCTTCCGGGGGAAACTAAATCCTGCTTCCGATATTCGCGGGTTAGTTATTATATTTTTGATGCTTTCGGCCGTCTGGGGGGGAATGCGTTCATCGGCATCCAGAACTAATATCCAAGGCTGGCTGCACTTTTCAATCGCCGATTGTTTCTGCGGTCCGAAGCCGCGCCATTCTTCATTGTAAACTTCACAATTAAACTCCGCCGCAATTTGCAAAGTGTAATCAGTACTTCCTGAATCCACTAAAATTACCTGGCCGGCAAAAGAAATGCTCTGCAGGCAAGATCGAATATTCTCTTCTTCATTCTTCGTTATTATAGCTACGGAAAGGGGTATCTTTTCCAATAAAGCTTTCCTTTAAAAAATAGTATTATGGATTCTTATGATATTGGTATCAACTTTCATAACTATTTATCTAGTCGAATATTTTATTTGCTTATTATTATATATATAATAAGCATAAATCTCTCGACAGCGCAAACCATTATCATCGGTTTTCTGATGGTTTTTAAAGCACAGTAATGATATGGCCATAAAATGAAAAGGATAAAAAATATGTTCAAAACATTTTTCTCAGTTACGCATGCAAATGGAGGTAAATCTGGAATATTTTTCAGTGTCCTGAATTATTCAATCCCGGTCTTTATGGGTATTTACCTGTTTACAAACCCCTTGCCCGTGGCTTCTGTCAATGAATTTTGCTTTTACCTTTCTGTCTTGGCTTTGATCTTACTCCTTGTTTTTAGAAAAACGACCTTTACCTTACGTTCGCCTTTGACTCTGCCTTTTATATTATTTTTCCTTTGGGCGGTTTTCGGCTTGTTCTTCACGCTTGATTTTAAAAACACTCTCCACGATTTGCGCGGTCATTTTCTGGAATATGTCATTGTTTTCTTCTTATTGGTCAATTATTTCAATTCACCAAAAAGGCTTAAAATGCTCGCCTTGATTGCTATTGCTTCTGCAACTATTTTTTCTATTTATGCGATTACTGTGTATTATTTTATCGAAGGATTTCCCTTCTCCGCAAGACTAGGTCTTACCTTCAGAGGAGAAATGACTACTGACTATATAGGTTTTATTACCATATTTGGAATTTGCCTTAGTTTGCATTTTTTATATAAAAGCAAAAATATATTTTATAAAATATTACTCGTAAGTTGCTTTTTCATTATGACTATTACAACATTACTAACTCAATCCAGAGGATCTTTACTTGGCTTTCTTGCAGCACTGGTGATTTTATGTTTTCACAACAAGAAAAATATAATTTTCATTATAATAACTATATTCATAATTATTCTTGTGCCGGGCATAAAAGAAAGAGCTACAATGGATGGTTTTACAAAAGACATAAGAATCAAAATGAACCGTCTTACAATCGAAGCAATTAAAGATCATCCAATTGTCGGTGTAGGTTTCGGCATGAAAATTTATGGCAATAAAAATGTCCTTGATTTAGAAAAGCTGAACAAACAATTGCCACTGGAATATCAACAAAATGGCGTCATTGTCGCTTCTCCTCATAATACAATACTTGATATTGCCGTTCGCACTGGAGTTGTTGGTCTTGTTTTATTTTTATATATACTGATCACTTCTCTCTGGATGCTTTGGAGAACACTAAAACTGAAAAAAGGCGAATATTTCAAGTCTTGGGCAATATGTTTTTTCGCCTGTTTTGTATCATACATGATTCCGGCATTATTTGCGGATACTACATTCGGACCTCGAGTTGTAATTTTTTATGCAATGCTGGCAATGATTACTATCTTGTGGAATATTGTTCAAAAAGAGAAAAATGAACATGCTGTTGAGTCACACTAGATATGCCTTAAGTATCTTTTTGTAACTTGCACATTCAGCCTATAAGACATAGTCAATTATTACATAGAATAATTTTGATATTTATCCATGACCATGAAACCATTGCAAATTGTGAAGTGTCTGATAAACCAACCATTGTGCATCAAGACAAAATCTTTCTTCTCGTCAAATTTTACCTCCAGATACTCCTCGATAGCTCTGATTACGCCTCTTTGATTATCCCAGCCCTTTCCGGTACTCTTATCTTTACGGATAAATACTTAACTCATGTCGGTATCATGAAATATAACCTTTGACCTTTCGGCGAGAAACGGGAACTAGGACTTGATTTCAGCAACCGTGTGGTCATAGAGGTGGCTTGTATCAATAAAAAGGATGTCTATTGATGGCTCAATATTCCTTTGCTTACACCAGTTGGTAAATTCGGTAGCAAAGGCGATGTCATCCTTCTGAATAAATACTCTGTCTTTAAACGATGATACTTTCTGACAGTCTGCGATATCTACACTTACTAGATTTGCTCCCCACAAATTGGCGATTCGTTCCAGAACATATGTAGATTCACCATCGCCCACGCCAAGTTCAACAATCAACCTCGATTTAATATCAAGACTCTCGACAAATAGAGTCTCCAAATGATCGCTGATATCCGTCTGCTTCGTTTCAGCACGACTTCTAATATTATTGATGATTTTCTTGAGCGCCTTGCTGCTTACCTTTTCAATTAAACTCATCGCTTCACCTTCCTCTAATAATATTCTTTCTTCTGTTCGTATGGCAAATGGATGTTATGAGCAAATTGCTTCAGCAGTATGGGATAATCGAAAATGGTTTTATTTTTTAGCGGTTTGTAAATATCTATGAAATTATTCAGCTTTGGCCACTTATCATCCCACATTTTTTTCATCTTTTTTGACCAGTCGTCACCATATTGACAAAAAGACTGGATTCTTGAATTATTTTTTTCCGTGACTTTATGGTAATGCCAGACAAATGATTCCAAACTCAAGGCCGAACATCCACCAGCCAGGAAACAGCGCAGAGAAAAATCGTTATTTTCATAACAGGCAAGCCATCTTTCATCAAAATATCCAATTTTATCAAAAACTGATGTCCGCCAGAATATTACGTTGAATTCAACAGCAATGCATCTCAGATATTTCTCTTGTTCATGCTTGGACCATCTTTTCAATATTGGTGTTTTTTCCTCTTTTAAAGGTAATAAATCGACATGATCACTGCCAAATGGTTCTTTGGGTTGCCATTTCTGATAATCGACATCACTTTTATCAGTCATCGGTGTAACCTGATAAATATCTGGTATTTGTACTTTATCAAACAGATCCTCGTCCATTCCAGATGTGATGATGACATCAGATGTAATCAATCCAAAAACAGGAGATTTGCATATGGCGGCGATATGATTTATAGCACCGCTTATACCGATATTGCGATCTAACAATATAGTTTTGAATCCATAATGGCTTTGTTTTTCTCGAATCCAATTCCGATGAAATTCTGGAGATCCTTGGTCCAAAAGAAATACTTCCGACGTTATATGCTTACTTTTTCGTTGATAAAATGTATCAATCGTGGCCTCCAGAATCTCCGCCGCATTCTTTTCGCCGTCTGGATTAAAATTTAGTATCAGATAGGAAATGTCCGGTATCACGAATAATCTATTTTTCTTTTTTGAAGAGAAAGTTGTAGTAACCTTCTGTGTTTAATTTTCTTACCTATTTCATCAGCTGCGGCATGCCCAAAGCATGCCGACAGGACGGCGGCGGGTAAAAAACCCTTGCTTCCTGAAGAAAGACTCCAAAGCGTCAATGTTCTGATTTTCCTTTTGACCTCGATGGACTTCCATGTCAATCTGGTCAATCCGCTGCAAATAATTCGGAGGACAATTGTATAAGATATCGTACTCGGCTCCCTCGCAATCCATTTTCAACAAATCACATTTTCCGATACCGTTTTCGTCCATTAATTCCTGAAGGGTCACGCAGGGTACAGCAAGAGATTCTCCTGCCTCTTTCTCAGAAGTAAATATGGTCGCACTGGTAGTAAAGGAATCTCTGGGATCAAAGGTTAAATTAATAACTCCTGCGTGTCCGGCTACTGCCAGGGGAAAACATTTTATTTTTCTGGTGCTATTTAAATCACGATGGCGTTTGAGTTGAGCATAATTAACCGGCACCGGCTCAAAGGAAAACAATTTAGCGCGCGGACGAAGTGAAGCTATAAAGAGCGTAAAATAACCGGCGTTCGCCCCGATATCAATGATTGTGGAATCTGACGGAATTTCACGCTCCAGACCGGCTAAATAGCATTCATCCATAAATATCTCTTTGAACGTATGCAAAAGCCTTTCGGGCACTTCCACAATCACGCCATTGCGTGTTTCAAAAACAAGCGTTTTAACATTGGCAAGACCATATTTGTAGACAAGGTAAAGCCACCAGTTTTTAAATGTTTTAAATAAATGATAATATCTTTTCATCAGACCTTCCGTTTCCTGTGTGTTCGATACCATATCCGCCGCGTTATTTAAACATGATTTTTTCTTCTTTCTGTGTTAGAGCTAGCCCCAATAAAACTAGCAAATAAAAATTACTTTATGCAAAAAATTGCGGTGGTTATACCAAAATATGGTCTGGTTGGAGGAGCGGAACAATTTGCATCCGAATTGACCTCAAGACTCTCTGACCAGCCCGGCTATAATTTTCACGTTTTTGCCAACCGCTGGCAAGGCGCTCATGCCGGTATAAATTTCCACCACGTATCGATTGTATCATTCCCCAAATTTTTGACCACAATCAGCTTTGCTTACTTTACCCGCCGTCAATTATCCGCTGACAGGTTTTCTCTGGTGCACAGCCACGAAAGAATTTTTGCCGCCGATATCTACACTTTACATGGCGTGCCGCATCGATTCTGGATTCACTGTGTCCGCAAAAAGAAGATGAGTCTCTATGATCTGGCCACCTCCTGGGTGGAAAAGAAGCTGGTCACACAAGGCAACTGCCAAAAGTTCATTGCCGTATCCAACTTAACCCGAGATATTTTTCTTCAGGAGTATAATATAGATCCGCAGAGAGTCACTGTTATTCATCCGGGTGTTGATTTAAACGACTACGCGACCGCAGATAAAAGATTAATCCGTGCCGATATCAGAAAAGAATATGGTTTTAGGTCCGAAGAGCCGATTATTTTATTTGCTTCCATGAATTTCGAAATTAAAGGACTTGATGCCATAATGCTTTCGCTGGCAAAGCTCAAGGCCAGGCAGCACAGTTTTAAATTGCTAATCGCCGGCAAAGGTAATTTAAGAAAGTATACTCAAATGGCGCGCGAGGCAAACATTGCTGATGAAGTTGTTTTCACCGGCATGTTGAGCAAGGAAAAATTAATCAGGCTGTATCTGGCCGGCGATATGTATATTATGCTCTCCAAGTTCGATACATTTGGCATGGTTGTTCTTGAAGCAATGGCGGCAGGATTACCGGTAATTATCAGCAGCAATGTCGGGGCTAAAGATTTGGTGCAAGAAGGGGAAAATGGATTCATCATCAGCGATACATCGGATGCCGATTATATTGCAGCAAAGATTGCTCTGCTGCTCGATGAAAATATCCGCCGGCAAATGGCTGAAGCTGCCTATCAGACGGCAGCTCAAAATACCTGGGACGATGTAACAAAAAAATACGCGGCCATATACGAAAATCTACTGGCAGAACATCGAGGTTAATATTAGAAGGCAGGAGCCAGAATACAGAATAAAAAATGGATATCTCAATCATATTATAGCGGGCTTTGCAGCACCAAGCGAAACCAGACTTCCTGTCATGGAGATAAAACCGTACCCTGACCCATTACAGCCCATTTTCATCTTTTGAGGGTGCCACTCCCGGCATGAAAATTTACATAGAATCGTTAAAGTAGCGTCACGCGTCATGGGCCTTGTAGCCCGGCTATGGTAGCCGCTGCTGCGTGACGGGTCGTTCCCGTAACGTTCACGTCCTGTTTCTCCGGTGATACACTGCGTATCTTACCATGAAGATTTAGTAATTGACGGCCGTCGTGTCTCAGCTGTTATACCGTTCGATCAAATCAAACGTAATATTTTGGTGAGCACTTTTGTTCACAAACCCGTATATTTGTCTGTAATTCATCTGAAATCCCTTGTGCCATTGCTCCAGCAAATAATCCTGATGGATATTGCCGCAGATATTGTTATTCTCTGATTGTACCTTGTTGCAGGCAACGTTGACTATTTTTGCCTTACAATAACTAACACCTAAACGAGACAAGAAAAGCCAATTAAAACGTTGAAGGTTACTTTCGTAAGAATTTGGTGCATTGAAGGAGATGAGTTCAGTCATTACGGTGATTTCCCGCGTGGAGAATAAATGGCCGTCCAGCGAAAGGGGGTAGCCCCAGTCATATGTGCTTTGATCCCATCGCCATACTATTTTGTCTGGCTCCTTTAACAGGTATGGTAAAAATTCCGGCTGAGGTTGTTTTCTCTGCAAGGGAAAGCATTCAGATAAATTCACTCCCATGCGTAAGGTGGATACAAATTTATCCGTGCTAAATTTTGCAAAGTCCTCCATATCCACATCTTCTATGAAGAGATTGTCGTCTACGAGAAAAATTATCTTTTCTGATTGAAGTGACCTCAACAAATGAATGATATCTTCTCGAAACGAATGATCACTTTTCTGCCTGATAAATGAAGTATGATCACCGGTGAACATCGCAATCACGTCTTCATAGGCCTTTTGATGGGATGCGGTAGAAGATTGATATAAAATGTGAACCGATGGAGGGGGACTGACTTTTTCAAAATACGAGGACAATAGTGCGTGGAGTTGCAGCGCTCTATCTTTTGAAAATATAACGCATTCTACCGGAGAGATCGTTGTTTTCCCTGACCACTTTATTCGTGATTCGTATAAGGCGAACAAAGCATCTCTTTCCCATTGTAATTCACATTTTTGAACTGCCAGATCAAATGGTTTTAAAAGAAAGTTGATAGCAGAATATATGGTTTTTTTCATGAAGTGTTCCCTATAACGGACGTGATAGACATTTTTTTATTCTCAATGCCAGTTCGTGTCGGAGCCTTCCTAAAAAGCGGGGTCCGGCCAGATAGAATTTTTTTTCATAACGACAGGCGGCGGCATAACGTTCGTTTTCTGGGTAGGAAAGAGGGCTTGGCATAGCTCCAACCCCGGTTAAAACAGAATCTAAGATGCTCGCCCTTTCTCGATAGTTTCCTTGTCGATTAAGTTTAGGGTAATGCTTTGTAAATTCGGCATCCCGGTATACCAAAAGGGGGTCCGGGATATTCCATATTTCGCCAAGGGCGCCGATCCGGAGCCATAATTCATAATCTTCTGCGGTTAATAGTGTTTCATTGAACATTCCTGACCGGTCTAAAACGACTCGTCGAATTATGGCGGAGGAGAGGATGATATAATTTTCCTGTACAAACAGTTCGTAGTGTATATGGCCGGAGAACACCTTTTTTTGAAAATATAGTGGGGTAGAAGTGTTCCACTTCTCCGAGCCAGACCTACTTCTGTAGGCGTTACATCCCAGAAGCACACAGCCCGGATGACGTTCCATAAACTCCACCTGATATTTCAGTTTTTCCGGTAACCAGAGATCATCATCATCGAGGAAAGCAATAAGTTCGGCATTTCCTTGGAGAATAGCACGGTTTCGAGGGTGTGCAGGCTTACCAGCGTGGTCACCGGGCAGATAGATAAAACGGTCATCTTTCAGAAAAGGTGCGATGGCTTCCAATGTCTCTGGAGTTTTTCCATCTTCCGCTATCCAGCATCGCCACTTCGGGTAGGTTTGTGATTGAACGCTTTTAAGCGTCTTCGGCAAGAGCTGTGCGCGGTTATATGTCGCAATAATAATATCTACTATCATTGAATTTCATAAAATATTATGTAAATTGATTTCTTCTACTGGGAATTTCTACTAAAGATTGCCTTCGATTTCAAGGAGAATTAACGATTTCGGAAAAACATTTGGTGATGGCAATTTTTTAGCGAAACCCTTTGCAGAATCCCCCGCGGCTTTCCGCGGGGAGCTTCACTTGAAACTTCCATGGCTCCCATATTGCGGTCCTCGGAGAGTTTGTCGCGGAATGTTGCGGCCGCTACGCTACCGTAGCGGCCGCATAAAACTAAACCGTCATTCTCGCCGCATCCAGCGTATTCTTCATCAACATGGCAATGGTCATCGGCCCGACACCGCCGGGGACCGGCGTTATAAAGGATGCTTTGGCCGCGACTTCATCGAAAGCGACATCGCCGGTCAGTTTGCCGTTTTCCAGGCGGTTGACGCCGACATCAATCACGACGGCTCCCTCCTTCACCATATTCGCTTTAATCATCTGAGGTTTACCGACGGCAGCGATGAGAACATCGGCACGCCTGGTGACGGCAGGCAAATCTTTCGTGCGCGAATGGCAAATCGTAACAGTAGCATGTTGCGCCAAAAGCAAAAGCGCCGTTGGTTTCCCGACAATATTGCTTCGCCCCACAACCACTGCCTCTTTTCCCGCAAGTTCAATACCAGTGCGGCTGATTAATTCCATGATCCCTCTTGGTGTGCAGGGAACAAATAAAGGGTCCCCGGAAACAAGACCGCCTACATTGTAAGGGTGAAACCCATCAACATCTTTTTGAGGGTCAATGGCGGCGATAATTTTATCAGTATGAATATGTTTGGGCAAAGGAAGTTGTACCAGGATTCCATGAATTACCTGATCCGCGTTTAATTCGCTAATAATGTTTAATAGTTTAGCTTCACTGGTATCGGCTGAAAGTTTATACTCGCGGGATAAGAAACCGACTTCCGCGCAGGCTTTGGCTTTCCTGCCAACATAGACTTGTGACGCAGGGTCTTCTCCAACCAGAATTACAGCCAGTCCAGGCACAATTGCCGTTTTTTCTTTGAGGGCCAGAGCCTCTTTGCGTACTGAGTGCCTAACTTCCTGCGCTATTTTGTTCCCATCAATAATTACGGTCATAAATCCTTTTCCTGCAATATTAAAATTTTCTTCAATTATTTGACTTGATATTCCTTGATAACCTTAATTAATTTATCCACCTCTGCCGGCGGAAGCTTACCATTATATATATAACGGCAAATTCTTTCTTTATCCAAAACAACTACATCAGAGCGGTTTTTCAGCCCCCAGAGATTTAAAACAGTATTATCGTAGTCGAGCAGGATAACGCCACCGGTTTTTTCCCGCTTATTTTTAATCGCGCTTTTGTAAACAAAATTAGGCAACTTGCCGGCTTTGAGATTTGTAATATTAAAACTCTTATAACTTGTTTGCCGGTCGAGCTCATTATCTTTAATGAGGGCATCTTCAACATGGCGGTTTAAATCTCTTGCATCGGGATTGATATAAAAAATAGATAAAACCTTTCCTTTGAACTCTGGAGAATCCAGCGTGAATACATTACCCTGCGAATCCTTCAAGGAAAAATTGGGGGCCTTTTCACCGACTTTCAACTCAGTCGTATGAGCTGCGAGGGTGCTTGACATTAAAACAATTAAAACTGCCCAAATTGTCTTTTTCATTTTTTATTCTGTTCCTCTCTTTATCTTAAAATGAATTTCCTTCTGAAAGAGAAGCAATCTGAAATTCCCGTCCATGAATCATCATTGTTTTTTTCTCTCCTGCTGATTAGATTTTTGCCATGCTTGATTAATTTGTAATAAAGTTGTCGCACTGGTGAACCCCGTATCAAGTATGGGGCAGGCTCCGGTGTCCAGAGGTTATCCCCGCCCGAGCATTCGCTGGGCAAACTCCAGCGGGGAAACAGTAACAAATCCTGGATTCCGTGTCAAGAGACTGTGTCGTAATGTCTAATGGAGGGAGAAAAACGACCGAAGCAATCCCATAAGTCTTCGATAATATAAAGATTGCCACACGCACTGTCGTGCGTTCGCAATGACAAACAAGGATTACGACACATTCTCCACCCGGCATTCGCCAGGCTCTGAGCACGGAATGACCCTGTTAATGGTCATGCACCCACCGATACCCCATAGTTTGCTGCGGGGTAATTTATGTGGTAATAATTACGCTCCGAATTTCTGCAGTTTACCCGCATGGGCCAGAGCAACGCCCATCAGGTATTTCATCGGCATTCGGCCTAAGCCCCCACTGAGGCAGGCGCATTCGCCAAAGCTTGTGGCTCCGTCAGGCCGGCAGTTCTTTGCCGAAAGTAATACGGGGACTGGATGCCAGCTGTGTCCGGACATGGCGGCAGGAGTGGAGTGATCTCCTGTAATCACCAGAACATCCGGGTTCAAAGCACAAATCTGAGGCAGCAGAGAGTCAACTTTTTCAATCACTTTTACTTTATCATCAAATTTACCATCTTCACCGCGGGAGTCTGTAGCCTTGATGTGCACAAAGAAGAAGTCATGGTCGCTATAGCTTGCGCAAAGCATCTTAATTTCATCTTCGATTGTCTCCGTGTCGGGGGCGATGGTCATACCCAAAAGCCGCGCAATGCCTTTGTACATCGGGTAGCCGGCCACAGCCAGAGGATTAAGTCCAAAACGATCAACCATACTCGGGAAAAGCTGGTATTGGGCATAACCACGCAACAGCATGGAATTTGCTTTATCTTCACCAGACAGGGCTTTAATAATTTTACCGGATAATTCATTAACGGCCGCTGCAGTACTTACAGCCTCGGGAATTAACGCCTGTGCCTCCGCGGGCGGCACACCCGTTTTCTGCGGATCGGTTTCGGTGATCTGCCCCGACCAACTTCCCCCTCTTAAAACAACGAGAGCCCGGTGTTCCTTCTCCGTAAGAAAGAAAACTTCCTTGGCAGAACTCAGGTGGATATCGTTCTGAAGCTTTTTACATAGCAGTTCATTTTTTTCTGTAGCCAGGCGCCCGGCACGTCTATCGGTGATCAGGCCTTTTTTATCGATAGTCGCAAAATTAGCCCGCATATAAAGATCGCCTGCGGCCATAGGAAATCCTAACCCGGCGGCGGATAGCAAACCGCGTCCGACATTCAATTTTACCGGATCATAACCGAAAAGGGCAAAATGAGCAGGACCACTGCCCGGCGTTATACCATAACCTACCGGATCAAGAAGTCCGCAAGTTCCCGAAACAGCAAGACGATCCAAATTAGGCGTAGCTGCTGCCTCCAGCTCTGTTTTGGTGCCACCCGTTTGTGGCAGTCCACCCAAGCCATCCATTATTAGAAAAATTATTTTCTTGTCGTTTTTAACCGCTAACTGATCGATCAATTCCGTGTCCATAATAACTCCTTTAGCATAATAGTCTCCAAACTAACCACCTTAATTAATGTTGCGTATCCTCTCCCGCCGGCGGGGGTAGGGGGGTGGACGTTTTTTTGTACCTGTAATGCTTGTTGAATTTAATGACTGGCAATACTTTATCCACCTCCGTCACTGCGTGACACCTCCGCCAGCGGAGGAGACAAAAACAAACATACAACCTTAACCTCAAATTAACTAAAACAAATTTGAAAAAATTGCCATAAAAAAGCCCTCTCTCTTCAGAGGGGGCTTTTTTATTAATCAAGGCACATATTGTTATTTTACGTTGCGCAAACATCCACGGAAGCTTTAACTTCTTCCATTCCCATCGATTTAAGAACAATTTCAGCAATATCCAGAGAGACCATTTTTTCCGACATTTGCTTATCCTTGATACCATCGGAAAGCATCGTGAGGCAGAAAGGACAGGCCACGGCTATTGTGTCGGCTTTTACAGCGATGGCTTGATCTGTCCGCATGTTATTAATTCTATCTCCAATATCTTCTTCCATCCACATCCTGGCTCCACCGGCACCGCAGCAGAAACTTTTATTAAGATTGCGATCCATTTCGACAAGCTTCATGCCGGGAATAGCCGTTAGTATTTGACGTGGTTGCTTGTAAATTTCATTATAACGTCCCAGGAAACAGGAATCATGATAAGTAAACACTCCACTGACGGGATTCTTTAGTGTTATCTTTCCCTGGGCAAGCAAATTGGCGATGATTTCCGTATGATGATAAACTTCGTACTTTCCATCAAAGTTGGGGTAATCTTTTTTCAAGGCATTATAGCCGTGCGGACAGGCTGTAATAATCTTTTTGACCCCGTAACCATTCATTAACGCAATGTTCGCCTGGGCTAAAGACTGGAAAAGGTATTCATTGCCGCCGCGCATAGCTGAATCGCCGCAGCAGCCTTCCTCATTACCAAGTATTCCAAAACTTACACCGGCTGCCTGTAAAATCTTGGCAAAGGCGATGGAAATTTTCTTTCCGCGATCATCAAATGAACCGGAGCAACCAACATAGAAAAGATATTCCACATTGGGATCTTCGGCCAGGGTTTTTACACCCAACTCCTTGGCCCAATCGCCGCGTAAATGAGACCCGATACCCCAGGGGTTGGAGTTGTTTTCCATATTGCGATAAGTCAATTGCAATTCGGGCGCAAAGTCAGCTTCCGTAAGTACTTTATACTGCCGCATATTGACAATCTTGGGCACGTGCTCAATTGATGCCGAGCAGTGTTCCATGCAATACATACAGTTGGTGCAAGCCCAGAGTTCATGCAGATCAATTACTTCGCCTACCAGAGCTTTTTCTGCCGGAGCTTCTCCTTCGGGAGCCTGCCCTTGGGCCGCTTTTGCTGCTGCTTTAGCTTTAATAGCTGCAGGGGCTTTCTCCAGCCAGAATGTCTTTATATCCTGAACAACTTTCTTGGGGGACAGGGGTTTACCGGATAAATAAGCCGGACAACCATCCTGACAGCGGCCGCAACGTGTACAGGCATCGGCATCAAATATTTGCTTCCACGTAAAATCTTCCAGCTTTCCCACTCCGAAAGATTCCGCCGTTTCGAAATCCCTGATGGGCTCCTGATAACCTGTCGGTTTTAAGGAAGCAAGAAAATGATTAGCTGATGTGGTAATAATGTGTAAAAGCCGCGAATAAGGAATGTAAGCAATAAAACCCAGGGCTATAAATGTATGCGTCCACCAACTTATCTTGTGTAAAATCTTGGCGGTATTATAATCCATGCCGGTGAAGGCGTGCGAAAGTGTCCAACCCGCAAATGACCACACTTCCCAGGAAGGATTCGTGACATAGATGCGCAAAGCTTCAATTACAAATCCGGTGATGATGATACCGGCAATCAGCAAAAGGGCAATCGCGTCATCGGCAGTATTATCGGGCTTACCCTTGTAACCGAGACGTTCCGGCTTCAGCACATATCTGCGGAAAAGAGCCAGCAATATGCCGACAAGCACGCAGAGACCAAAAACTTCCATCAGGAAGGAAAAACCAAGGTAAAAGTTACCGCGTAAAAAAGACCAGTTGAATAAAGGTTCGGTTATGTGGAATTCGCCGGCATCAAAAATAGCGCCAAACAATAAAACAAAAAAACCAAAAAAGATTAAGCCGTGCATAATCCCCGGATAGGGATCTCTCCATGTTTTGACCTGTAATAATCCGTCTTTGAGAAGCAGCTTTATCCTCTGGCCGATGCTATCCCAGCGGATTTCCGATTTGCCCAGAGCCTTCCACATTTGCCAGCGCCGATAGACACCATAAGCAAATATGGCCAGCGCCACGGCAGTCAGCAAAAATAATATTGGCTCAAAGTGCTGGGCATTCCAAAAAACTTCGCGACCTTCGTTGCCTACTGAAAATGTTGTTGTATGTTCCATTGATCCTCCGAAACTAGATATTTAGACTGAAGACTAAAGGCTGAAGACTGAAGGTTGTTAGGCTGAAGGTAAAATTAATATACCCTTCGGTCTTCAGTCTAACAACCTTCAGCCTAACAACCTTCAGCCTTCAGTCTAATTTATTACGCCAGCATCTTTTTGCAGACGGCAGTTAATTCGGGAACAACCTTAAAAAGGTCATCCACAACACCGTAATCAGCCCTGGTAAAGATGGGGGCTTCCGCGTCTTTATTTATGGCCACAATGCACTTGGATGAACTCATACCGGCCAAATGTTGAATCGCGCCGGAAATACCGCAAGCAATGTACAGGTTCGGAGAAACAACCTTTCCGGTCTGTCCAACCTGATCTTTCTGCAGCTTCCAGCCGGCATCAACAGCAGCGCGGGAAGCGCCGACGGTGCCTTTTAACACACCAGCCAGCTCTTCCAGAATCGAGAAGCCTTCGGGACCCTTCATACCGCGGCCGCCGGAAACAATACAATTGGCCTCAGTCAAGTCCACTTTACCGCTGGTGTCTTTCTGAACTTCCAGAATCTTGCTTTTAATTTGAGCTGCATCTACAGCTGCATCAACTTTAACAACAGTTCCGGCTTTCGCGTTTTCGACTGCGGGAAAAACATTGGGACGCAAAGAAGCCATCGCCGGATTACTGTTTGTTACTATTTCGCCGAAACATTTACCGGCATACATGGGTCTCACTGCTAAAAGCTTGCCATCGGCAATTTTAACATCGGTACAATCTGTGGCCAGACCTGTGGCTAATTTCGCGGCAACGCGGGACGACAGGTCTTTTCCCTGAACCGAAGCTCCCATAAGCAGAATCGCCGGATCATTATCTTTAACAACTTTTGCCACAACAGCGGCGTGAGCCTCCGTTATATATGGTTCCATAGCCGGGCTGTCACCGACAAAAACCTTATCTACACCATATTTACCCAACTGTGCAGCCAAACCTTCTATACCTGAACCAAGCAGGATAGCGCTTACTTCATCACCCGACTGGTCAGCAAGCTTGCGTGCTGTGGCTGCCAGTTCCAGGCTGATTTTCCGCAGTGCGCCGTCCCGCTGTTCTGCAACTATCATTACTCCTTTTGCCATTTTCAAATCCTCCGCTTATTAATTAAATAGCTTTTGCTTCTTCCCTGAGTAACCGGCCTAATTCCGCCGCCTTCTGCACGGGGTCATCTCCACAGATTATTTTTCCGGGAGGTCTGGCCGGAGGCGGAATGGTTTTGGCTACTTTAGCTTTTGCTTCTGTAGCAATTCCCAGAGCCGCCGCATTCTTCACATCAACCGGTTTTTTCTTCGCCTTCATAATGCCGGGAAGCGACGCGTAACGCGGTTCATTGAGCCCTTTTTGAGCCGTAACCACACAGGGCAAACTTGTCTCAATTAAAAGTTGGGCGCCTTCAATCGGCCGAATAACTTTGACGGATGAGCCGGCAAAGTCTAATTTCGTAACCAGAGTCAGCTGAGGCAAATTCAGCGCTTCAGCCAGCATTGATCCAACCTGGCCTGCATCATCATCGATGGCACGTTGTCCGCAGAGAATGATATCATGCGGCAAGGTCTTGATCACCGCTGCCAGAGCATTACCAACAACAAAAGCGTCGGCATTATCAAAAGCGGGATCGCAGATATGCACAGCCTTATCCGCGCCCATGGCCAAAGCTGTTCTGATGGTTTCCATTGCCCGCGCCGGGCCCAGGGAAACAATCGTCACGTCGCCGCCATTTTTTTCTTTCAGCCGCAGTGCTTCTTCCACGCCATACTCATCATAAGGATTCATAACCCATTTGATTTGGCCTTCTTCGATGCCCGACCCATCGGCTTTCACCTTGATCTGTGCTTCTGTATCCGGCACTTGTTTCACGCATGCAATAATATTCACTGTCTAAAACCTCCTTCTCCTGCGCGTTCTTCATGTTCAGTAAAACGCGCATTCTAATTTTTTTCTGATATTTAATCTTTTAAGAAAACCCGATTCTCCTTTTGTCTTCGGAGAATCGGGTTTCAATAATTACAGTCTATTTTTGACGATGTCATCAACAACCGAAGGATCGGCCAAGGTGCTGGTGTCACCCAACTCGCCCAACTGATTGGCGGCAACCTTTTTCAGAATTCTTCTCATGATCTTGCCGCTGCGTGTTTTGGGAAGACCATCTGACCACTGAATCTTATCAGGGGTAGCAATCGGTCCGATCAACGTGCGGACATGAGCGATCAGTTCTTTCTTCAATTCGTCAGATTTCGCAATACCGGTCTTCAGGGTAACATAAGCGTAAATTCCCTGTCCCTTAATGTCATGCGGGAAACCGACAACCGCCGCTTCGGCAACCGACTTATGAGCAACCAGCGCGCTTTCCACTTCTGCTGTTCCCATGCGGTGACCGGAAACATTGATAACGTCATCGATACGGCCGGTAATCTGATAATAGCCGTCTTTATCGCGGCGGCAGCCGTCACCGGTTACATAGTAGCCGGGGAATTGTTCAAAGTAGGTTTCCTGGAATCTTTTGGGATCGCCATAGACGCCTCTCATGATACCGGGCCATGGTCTCTTAATGCAAAGAGCGCCGCTGGCTTCCGTTTCCTTAAATTCTTTTCCTTCATCGTCCACCAATACGGGCTCTACGCCAAAGAAAGGCAGAGTGGCCATACCGGGTTTGATGTCAATGGCGCCGGGCAACGGAGTAATCAGAATTCCGCCTGTTTCGGTCTGCCACCAGGTATCCACGATGGGGCATTCGCCGCGGCCGATAAGATTATAGTACCAGTTCCAGGCTTCGGGGTTGATCGGCTCGCCGACTGTTCCCAGAATGCGCAGAGAGGAAATATTGGCTTTCTTGACATACTCGTCGCCTTCTTTAGCGATAGCGCGAATGGCTGTCGGAGCGGTGTAGAAAATGGTAACTTTGTATTTTTCCACAACCTGCCAGAAACGGCTGTAGGTCGGATAATTGGGAACGCCTTCAAACATAACGGATGTCGCGCCGTTGCAGAGAGGCCCGTAAACAATGTAGCTGTGACCGGTGACCCAGCCGATATCGGCGGTGCACCAGAAAACGTCTTCTTCATGATAATCAAAAACTATTTTGTGAGTGTAAGACGCATAGACCAGATAACCGCCGGTGGTGTGCATAACGCCCTTGGGTTGTCCGGTGGAGCCGGAAGTATAGAGGATGAAGAGAGGATCTTCGGCATCCATCCATTCGGGTTCGCACTTGGCGTCAACTTTCTTCATTTCTTCATGCCACCATTTGTCACGGCCGGCAGTTAAATCACACTTTATCTTATCACCAACTCTTTTGACAACGATTACTGTCTTTACAGACGGGCATGATTTTAATGCTTCATCAGCCATTGCTTTTTGGGGAACCGCTTTGGCACCACGGAAAGTTCCATCGCAGACAACCAGTAATTTCGAGCCGGAATTGATAATTCTGTCTCGCAGCGCGTCGGCACTGAAACCGCCGAAAACGATACCATGAATGGCGCCAATGCGTGAACAGGCCAGCATCGCTATTGCGAGTTCGGGAACCATTGGCATATAAAGACAAACACGATCGCCCTTCTTAATGCCATTTGCCTTCAGGACGTTGGCGAACTTGCAAACTTCTTCATGAAGCATCTTATAGGTATATGCCTTTTCTTCACCGGGCTCATTGCCTTCCCATTGAATAGCAACCTTGTTGCCTCTGGTTTTCAGGTGTTTGTCCAGGCAGTTGTAAGAAACATTCAGCTTGCCGCCTTCAAAAAATTTTACAAAAATGGGACCTTTTTTAATGTCAAAGTTATAATCTTGAACTTTATCCCATTTTTTGAACCATTCGACCTGCTGGGAGGCCACATCCGCCCAGAAATCATCTGAACCCTCAATTGATTTTTTCCACAGCTCATCATAAGCCTTTCTGCCACTTATATAAGCTGTCTTTTTAATCTTTTCCGGTACCGGATAAATTTCCTTTAAGTGAACCTTTGCATCCGCCATGTATTGCTTCCTCCTTATTAAATTTATAATTTTAGCATTCCAGTAACGCTTTTATTACCTGATAATCAACTCTTCGAGGCTATCCAGATTTTCTAAACAAGGGTCACAATTTGACCGAAAGTCACACTCTCCTCGCAATTTCACCTACCTCAATATAACCTTGATGTCAAGAAATATTTAAAATACCATGCTGCAATCATTTTCCATTATAATCAGCCACTTTGTGCATATCCTCAGCTGGCGTGAAGAGGCTGAAGGGGGTTTAGGCTGAAGGCTGAAGGAAAGCAGGGCAGTTATGACTACATTTAAACTTCCACCCCTGCCCCCGACATGCCCAAGCATACGAGACTGTGTCACAATAGCAAAGAATGTCATTCTTTATCCTCCGCTGGCGCGAAGTCCAGCAAAGCAGGGGAGGTGTCACGCAGTGACGGAGGTG
>OCZT010001636.1_pt1 | contig 23181 bp, 20 predicted proteins | sample 1539031 | NCBI WGS metagenome assembly OCZT01 (sample SAMEA3539308, study PRJEB22396) | soil metagenome | biome: tundra; feature: field; material: soil | place: USA | collected 2010-05 | depth 0.15 m | reverse complement strand
AGCCTCTTTCGCCGGTGCGTCGTCGACGCCCACCATCACCATCTGGCCTGTCGCAACTGCGGCGCGATAGTCGAAGTGGACACGCCCGAGCTCGAGACGTGGTCTCGCGACATCGCGCGACGCTACGGCTACCAGGACGTGCACCACGTGCTGGAACTCAACGGAATCTGTCCCGAGTGCCAAGGCAAGTAACGCTCTCGACGGTGACGCGCGGACCACTTCGCGTCTATCCGATCGACGTCGTAGCACCACTTGGCGTCGATGCCTTTGTCACGGACCGGTTCGGTGGCATTAGCGCGGCGCCCTATGACGAACTCAATCTGGCGCTTCACGTGGGTGACGACCTCGAGCACGTCGCCGAGAACCGCCGGCGTGTCGGCGCAGCGATCGGCGTCTCGGATGACGAGCTCGTGACCGTTCGTCAAGTGCACGGCAACAAGATCGTTGAAGCCTCCCCCTTCTCGGCAAAAGACGACGCCGACGGTCTCGTCAGTTCCTCACGCTCGCTCGCCCTCGCGATACTCGTGGCCGACTGTGTGCCGATCCTGCTCGTCGACGAAGCGTCCGAACGCTTCGCGGTGGTGCACGCCGGGTGGCGTGGACTGGCCAACGGCGTCCTCGCCAGTGCCGTTTCCTGCTTCGACGCGCCACGCGCCGTGCACGCGTTCATCGGTCCGTCGATCTCGGTCGAGGGCTATCAGGTGGGGCCGGAGGTCGCGGTGCACTTCGAAGGGATTCCCGGTGCCCTGGTGCACGACGCCGGCGACCGTTCGCTTCTCGACGTGCGGGCCGTGAGTTCGCATCAACTACTCGCCCTCGGTCTCAAGGGCGCAAACGTGAGCGCCAGCACGCAGGTGACCGACGGCGGAGAGCAGTTCTACAGCGACCGCGCGGCTCGTCCCTGTGGCCGTTTCGCTCTCGTCGCGAAACGGGCGTCGTAACATGAGACCGTCATGAGACGAGACTTCGCGTGACGACGCGCGCCCAGCTCTTTCGCTACACCGGACTCGAAATCGACGACGACGCCTTGAACGGGCACTTCGATCTCGACGGACGAACCTTCAAAGAATCAGTCGTGTTCGAGGGTGTCGGTTCGCTCTTGACGCCGGCCGTTCGGGCCGTCGCCGAGCTCTGGTATCTGGTCGCCGGACTCTCGTATTACAAGATGGGCGCGGCGCGTCGAATTGACCTCGCGGCGACACCGGTGGGAACGAAGGGTCGTGCGCTTCTTGACGCCGCCCTGCGCGACGGACTCGCCGAGTTCTCCTACCGCAACGATCTGCCGCTCGACGACGTGGTCGTCGAAGGCGGGGTCGACGTCGTGACCTACGCTCCCACCCTCGATCCTGGTCGCGTGTTGACGCCCTTTGGTGGCGGCATCGACTCCGTCGTGACCGCCACACAATTGCTTGGCCACGTTGACCAGTCACTCTTCATCGTGAGCCCACCGAGTGGACGATTCGAACCGCTCGAGGCTACAGCCGCGGTCACCGGACTGGCGATCGTTCGCGCGACTCGCTCACTCGATCGCCAAGTACTCGAGGGTGACGAAGCGTTCTTTCGCGGACACGTGCCGGTCACCGCGATGATCGCCCTGCTCGCCGCGGTGGCCGCAGTGGCGTCGGGCCGTGGAGGCGTGGCGATGAGCAACGAGCACTCGGCCTCGTCACCCAACCTTCGTTGGCGCGATCAGGACGTCAATCACCAGTGGAGCAAGTCCTGGATCGCCGAGGAACTCATCAGTGACGCGCTCGACGAAGTAGTCGGACCGGATTTGATGGTCGCGAGCTACTTGCGTGACCGCAGCGAACTGTGGGTCGCCCAGCAGTTCGCACGCCAGACCTCGTTTCACCACGTCTTTCGAAGTTGCAATCGCGCCTTCGCACAACGCAGCGTCGAACGTGCCGCGTCGTGGTGCGGCGAGTGCGACAAGTGCCTCTTCATCGACTTGATCCTCGCGCCCTTCCTGTCGCGGGCCGCGTTGCGTGAGATCTTCGCCGGCGAACCGCTCAGTCGTCCGGACCTCGTAGGTCCACTTCGCTCGTTGGTGGGCGTCGGACTCGACCACAAGCCCTTCGAGTGCGTGGGCGACCCCGACGAGAGCGCCGTGGCGCTGATGAAGGTGAGCGCCCTTGACGAATGGGCCGACGTCGGTGCTCTTCGCGAGCTGGCGCTGCTCGTGCAACCCGAACGTGACTTCGATGACCTGCTCTCCCCCTCAGGACCCTCGCGTGTACCGGCCCACTGGCTTCGCTGACCTCGCGGACAAACGCGTGGGGATCTTCGGCGTGGGCGTCGAAGGCCGCGCCAGCGTCGCTCGACTCTCCGGCGTCGCCGGTTCGCTCATCCTCGTCGACGACGCCGACGATCGCGGTCCCGACGTCCTCGTGAGCGATCACGGTGGACACGAGGCGTTGTTGGGGTGTGACGTCGTGCTGAAGAGTCCGGGCATCGCGCGCCGGCGTGGCGACGTCGCCGATCTCGAGTCGCACGGTGTCATCGTCACGTCCTCGCTCAACCTCTGGCTGCACGACGTCGATCGCAGTCGCGTGGTCGCGATCACCGGCACGAAGGGCAAGTCCACGACGACCGCGCTCGTCACCTTCTTCCTGCACTGTCTCGGCGAAAGTGCCCAAAGCCTCGGGAACATCGGTCAACCACCGTACGACCCCTCGATCGACACGTCGTCGGGCTGGTTGGTGCTCGAGGTGTCGAGTTTCCAGTGCGTCGACATCGAGGTGGCGCCCGCGCTCGTCGTCGTGACGTCGCTCGGCGCCGATCATCTCGACTGGCACGGATCGCTCGATCAGTACGTGAACGACAAGCTCTCACTCACGAGAGCGAGCGGGGAACACCGGACCCTGGTGCCCGACAGCGTGACCTTCCACGACGTGATCACACGGCTCGGTGGCGAGGTCTCGTTCGTCGAGCCCGAGTCCCACGGGCTCTCGCCGCGACTCGGGCTGCTGGGCGCCCACAGCGAGAGCAACGTCGCCCTGGCACTGGAGGTGGCGTCATTGCTCGTCGGTCACGACGTGGAAGAGATTCGCGCGATCGTTGCGGACAAGGCCGAGACGTTCGTGCCGCTCAAGGGTCGACTCACGTTGGTGTCGAGCGAGGCACGTGACGGCAACGTCGTGCGCTACGTCGACGACGGACTCGCCACCGCACCGCTGCCGACGGTCGCCGCGCTCGAGGTCTTCGAGCACGAACGGGTGGCACTCATCGCCGGTGGATTCGATCGGGGTGTCGACTACTCCTCGCTCGCCGAGGAGCTCGCGAACCGAGCGACGACGACGTTCCTGGTCACTATTGGTGCGGCTGGGACACGCCTCGGCGCCTCGCTCGACGTTCTGGCGCCCACGATTCCACAGAGCCACGTCGACAACATGGACGACGCCGTTCGTCAAGCGCGCGACTTCCTTGAGGACGGCGGTGTCGTACTGTTCTCGCCCGCGGCGCCCAGCTTCGACCGCTACCGCAACTGGGAAGAGCGATCCGACGACTTCACCCGAGCGGTGCGCGTCGCCACGTCTGGGTGACGCCACCATGGAGCCTGGGAGGAGATTCGAACTCCTGACCTACGCATTACGAATGCGTTGCTCTACCGACTGAGCTACCCAGGCGCAAGGAGAAAGACTACCCGATTGAGGCTAATCGGCCAACCGATCGGACCCCTAGTACTCCATCAGCGACAGCATCAGGTCATTCAACAGCAACGTCTCGTCGACGTTGAGTGACAATCGCCGACTCGTCTCGGCGACGGCGTCAAGGGCTCGAAGCGACGCGCCGACCCGGTGCTCATTCTTCGCGTCACCGCCTTCGACGTCACCGAGGTTGGCGGTCATCCGTTCGCGGTAGACCGACGTCAGCGCACTCAGCCCGAAGCGAAGCTCGTCAATGCGAAAGCGTCGTTGTTCGCGCTTGAACTGCGCCTCGATCTCGCGTCGATTCGCTACGGATCGCTGACCGAATTCGCGCGCGTCGAACACCAGTCGGGCGAGCTCCTCCTCTTGCATCTGCACCAACGGCGCGACGGCCTGATCGAGTGACGTCGAGATCGCGCTGGCGACCGCGGCCGAGGAAGCGGGCGTTCCCTTCAACTGCTCGGGCACGGCGCGCCACTGCGCGATGCGTTCGCCGAGGGCCGCGTCGCGCGCCAAGACCCGGGCTCGGCGCAGATTCCCGTTCGCCGCGTTCGCCACGACCCGCGCGTCGACGACCGACACGCCTTCGCCCACGAGGATCTCCTCGAGGTCGTTCGCACTGAGTCCCTTGAGTTTCACTTCGACGCAGCGAGAGACGATGGTGTCGAGGCCCTCGGGCACGTCCTCGGCACTCAGGAGAAAGATCGTGCGCGACGGCGGCTCTTCGAGTGACTTGAGCAGCGCCGGCGCACTGGGCGACGTTCCGGTCGTCGTCAGCTCGATGTTCTCGAGCACCACGATCTGGCGGGCGGTCCCAATTGGCCGACGTCGCGCGACGCGCTCGGCCGTGCGCAACTCGTCGATGCGCCACGAGACGCCCGAGCGCTCGATGAAGGTGACGTCCGGGTCGTTGCCACTCAACACCAACCGACAGGTCTCACACGTTGCGCAACCGTGCGCGTCGCACTGCAGCGCCGCCGCGAACGCGATCAGGGCGTCGTGCAGGCTCGACCCGACGGGACCGGTGAAGAGATAGGCGTGCACCGGATTGCGGACGTACTGGCGCATCGCGGCGACGGCCCGGTCCTGGCCGACGAGACGGTCGAAGACGTCAGTCATCGAGTCGGGCGAGCGTCGCGATGACGGCGTCGATTCGCGCGGCGACCTCGTCTTCGGACGCGGATCCGTCGATGACGACCCAGCGATCCTCGCCCTCGACGGCGAGTTCGAGGTAACCCTGGCGAACCCGTTCGTGAAAGGCCAGATCGGCCGATTCGAAACGGTCCTCGTGGTTGCGCACGCGTCGTTCGTTGGCGACCTCCAACGTGACGTCGATGAGAATGGTGAGGTCGGGCAGGCACGATCCGATCGCCAACGCCGTCGCCGTGCGCAGTTCGGCGAGATCGACGCCACGTCCGTAGCCCTGGTACGCCAGCGTCGACGCGTAGTACCGGTCACTCACGACGCTGCGGCCACTGGCGAGTGCTGGTTCGATGACGGTGGTGACGTGGTGCGAGCGGTCGGCCAACATGAGCAGCGACTCGGTGGTGGGCGTCATGCGCGTCGCCGCGTCGAGCACCCATCGACGCAGTTCGGCGCCCATCGGGGTGTCACCCGGCTCGAAGGCGAAGAGCGCGTCGCGCTCCGCCGCGACCCGACGCGCCTGCGTGCTCTTGCCGCTCGCGTCGATCCCTTCGAAGACGAGGAAGAGCCCCCGACTCATTACTCGTCGTCCGTGTGCTGCGCCTTGGCCGCGAGCGCGGCGTTCGCTTTCGAACCCTTCGCCACCGCGGCCCGCTTGGTGGCGCCGGTGGACTTCTTCGCGACGGCCTTCTTCGCTGACGTCTTCTTCGCGGGCGCCTTCTTCGCCGCCTTCTTCACGGCCTTTCGCACGCGCGTCGAGGGTTCGGCGTTTCGTCGCTCCGCGAGCAGTTCGCACGCGCGGTCCAGTGAGATGGTCTCGGGCGTGTCGCCGAGTCGCAACGTCGCGTTGGTCTCACCGTCGGTGACGTACAGTCCGAAGCGACCGCTGCGAACGACCACCTCTCGCTTGGTGACGGGATCCTCACCGAGCTCCTTGAGTGGCCCGGCCGCGGCGCGACGACCACGCTGCTTGGGCTGGGCCAGCAGGGCGAGGGCTGCGGGCAGGTCGATGGTGAAGATCTGGTCCTCGCTCTCGAGTGAGCGCGTCTCCTTGCCCCAGGTGAGGTACGGGCCGTAGCGACCGTTCTGGGCGAGGATCGGTTCGCCGCCCTCGGGGTGATCGCCGACGGTACGCGGCAACGACAGCAGTTGCTTCGCCTCGTCGAGCGTGATGCTCTCGGGCGCCATGGTCGAGAATAACGACGCGGTCCGGGGCTTGTCCTTGGGGCTCAGCAACTCACCGACCTGGACGTAGGGACCGTAGCGGCCGGCCTTCAGGAGGATCGGCTGACCGGTCAACTCGTCGGGTCCGAGTTCACGGTCGTTGCTCGGTGCCGCGAGCAGCTCCAACGCGTACTCGACACCCAGTGAATCGGGCTCGGTCGCTTCGGGGATCGAGGCGCGGTCCTCGCCGTGGACCAGGTACGGACCGTAACGACCCGAACGGACCGAGACCATCTCGCCATCAGGCGCCAAGCCCAAGGGAATCGAGTTGATGGCCGCGAAGTCGAACTCGCGCAGTTCGTGGGTCACGTGCTCGAGACCGAGACGGGCCAGTTCGGTCGACGCCGAGGGGTCGCCGAAGTAGAACTTGTTCAACCACGGCTCGAGGTCCTGCTTGCCCTGGGCGATGTCGTCGAGCTGGTCCTCCATCTCGGCCGTGAACTGGTAGTCGACGAGGTCCGAGAAGTACAGCTGCATGAGGTTGACGACCGCGAAGGCGCGAAACGCCGGCACCAACGACTTGCCCTTCTTCCACACGTAACCTCGACGGTCGATCGTCTTCATCACCGAGGCGTACGTCGACGGCCGGCCGATGCCGAGGTCCTCGAGCTTCTTGATGAGCGTCGCCTCCGAGTAGCGGTCGGGTGGCTGGGTGTCGTGGCCCTTCGCCTCGGCGCCCTGCACCGGGACGGTCTCTCCCTCGCTCAGCGCGGGCAGGATTCGCTCCTGATCAGCGAGCTCGGCTTCGGGATCGTCGGTGCCCTCGACGTAGGCGCGACGGAACCCGGGGAACTCGATGCGCAGTCCCGTCGCGCTGAGTCCCGCTTCAAGGTCGCCGTCGTAGCCCTCCACGCCGTGCAGCGTGGTCGTCAGACGCACCTTGTCCTGGGTCAGGCGCGCGTCCACCATCTGCGAGGCGATCGTGCGCTTCCAGATGAGGTCGTAGACGGCGCGTTCATCGCCGCCGAGTTGCCCGTGCGCCTCATCCAATGAGCGAAACGTCTCGCCCGCGGGACGGATCGCCTCGTGGGCCTCCTGGGCGTTCTTCACCTTGCGGTCGTAGCGACGCGGCGCGTCCGCCACGTAGTCGTCGCCGAACATCGAACGCGCCATCGAACGCGCGGCGTTGATCGCCTCGTTCGACAACGTCGTTGAGTCGGTACGCATGTAGGTGATCCAACCCTGTTCGTAGAGGCGTTGGGCCGCGCGCATCGTGCGCTCGGGGTCGAACCTGAGTTTGCGACTTGCTTCGATCTGCAGTGACGAGGTCATGAACGGCGGTTGGGGACGCTGGGTGCGCGGTGTCGAGACGATCGACGTGATGCGGACGTCAGCGCCGACGAGCTTCGCGGCGATGGCCTTGGCCGAAGGTTCACTCAGTACCTGTACCGACGCCTTAGGGTCGAGGTTGCCCGAGGCGTCGAAATTCTTCCCCGTCGCCAACGACGAACCGTTGATCGTCTCCACGGTCGCGTCGAAGGCCGCGCTCTTGGCACTCAGTACCGCGATCACGTCGAACCACTGCGCCGACGTGAAGGCCATACGTTCGCGCTCCCTTTCGCAGACGAGACGGATCGCCACGGACTGGACGCGACCGGCCGACCGGGCCTTGTCGACGGCGCGCCACAACACCGGCGACACCTCATAACCCACGAGGCGGTCGAGAAACCGCCGACCCTCTTGGGCGTCGACCAGGCGCAGGTCGAGCTCCCGGGTCTCACTGACGGCCTTGGCGATCGCGCTCGGCGTGATCTCGTGAAAGACCATCCGCTTCACCGGGATCTTCGGATTCAGGACCTCCTGAAGGTGCCACGCGATGGCTTCACCCTCGCGGTCCTCGTCGGTGGCGAGGTAGAGCTCGTCAACCTGCTTGAGCGCCGCCTTCAGTTCCGCCACGATCTTCTTGCGATCACTCGACACCACGTACACGGGCTTGAAGTGGTCGTTGACGTTGATGCCGAGGCGCGCCCACTTCTCACCCTTCACCGAGACCGGAATATCGGCGGCACTCTGGGGCAGGTCGCGAATATGGCCGATGGAGGGCTTGACGATGTAGTCAGGGCCCAACATGCTCTGGATGCGTGTCGCTTTCGCGATGGATTCAACTATCACCAGGGCCCGGGCCATTTTCACCACCTCTCTTCGTTCGTGGCGTCACCACATCGGTCGGGGAACTATCGCTCTACAAGATAGACAGGTCTGACACCCCACCGGGCACACCATCGACGACGCGATCGCCACGAGTGCGCCAATCGCTAGTGCGCTACTGCTAAATCACGCGCGAAAGAAACTACTCGTCGCCCGCCGGACCGGCGACGATTTCGTACTGCGGATTGAGAATCACCGCTTCGCGACGAAGTGACGTGATCGTGCCGCGCACCAACAAACGAGTCCCGCGTTCGATGCCGGGGACCTTGGCGCGACCCTGGAAGACGAGCGTCACCGAACCGGTGTTGTCGGCGATAACGCACCGGAGTTCCTGGGCACCGTGCTCGTGACCGATGGACATCGAACGAACGCGGCCGGCGATCTCGGCGAACTGGCGCTCCAGGAGCCCGCCGATCGGCGCGGCGTCGGACGAACGCTGCGCGAGTTTCAGGTCAGCTGCCAAGTGGGCGTCCTCGCGAAGTCCGCCGCGCTGCACCTCATCACTCATTGTCTCTTCGGCGAGGTCACCCTCGGCGAGTCGAGTGCGGCCCATTCGGTAGGGAACGATCGTCGCGGCGGTCCTCGGGATGTGCATCACGGCTTCGGCGATGTTGTCGGCAGTGCGGTCATGCAGGAGGCGCTGGAGCTGGGAGGAGAATCCTCGCCGCGGCAGGATGACCATGCAGAACACGTCGGGGTCGCGCACGACGTCGGCCACCAGTTCGAGCGCGGCGCGGTCGACGCGGCGGTCCTCGCACTCAACGATCTCGAGGCTGATCCCCGCTGACGTCGTGTTTGGCGCGCCCCATGCCTCCTCGAGGCGCTTGGTGACCATCGGGTCAATGTCGAAATGGACGGCCCGGATCGAATAGGGATTGAGCGAGTTGCAGTACTGCAGGGCGCGTTCGGTCACGAGGTCGTAGGTGTCGACGAACACCACGACGCGGTTCATCCGGATGTGCATCTCTCCGCGTGCCGAACTGGCGGCGAACGCCGCGTCCTCTCGTTCATACTGGCGATTGAAGCGGATCAGGCCCCAGTACATCAGCGGTCCGACGATCACGATGATCCACGCGCCCTCGGTGAACTTGGCCAGCACGAAGACCAGAACGACGACGGAGGTGACCGAGGCCGACGTGGCGTTCACGACGACGCCGAAGCGCCATTTCCCAGTGCGCTCTCGCAAGTGGCGCTTCACCATGCCGGCGCCAGCCATGGTGAACCCCGTGAAGACCCCGATGGCGTAGAGCGAGATGAGACCGTTGACCTGAGCCTTGAAGACGATAACGAGAGTGATGGAGACGATGCCGAGCACGATGATGCCGTTGGAGAACGCCAAGCGATGGCCGCGCTTGGTCAGCTGACGCGGCAGGTACTTGTCGCCCGCGACGTAGTTGGCGAGGAACGGAAAACCATTGAACGAAGTGTTGCCGCCCGTGTAGAGAATCAACATCGTCGCGAACTGCACCAGGTAGAAGATGACGTGGCCCACGCCGTGTGATCCAAAGACCACGAGCGCCTCTTGACTGACGACCGTCGGATAACCGTTGAGTCGCGGGAACGCGTGGATCCACGACGCCAAGAGGGTCGTGCCGAGCAGCAAGAACGCGAGCACGCTCGACATCACGACGAGGGTCTTTCTCGCGTTCAGAGATTCGGGCCGACGGAAACTCGCCACCCCGTTCGAGATCGCCTCGAGACCCGTCAACGACGAACCGCCATTGGCGTAGGCGCGCAGCAACGTCAGAAACGCGAGACCCATCAGGATCCCGGTGCCCTTGTGGCCGAGTTGACCCTTCACCAAGAGGTGCACGGCGGGCTGGGCGATGTGGTGGAGCGAACCGTTGAACTTCTTTATGTAGCCGAGGATGACCGTCGCACCCATCATGGTGATGAAGAAATAGGTGGGGAAGGCGAAGTAACTACCGGCCTCGCGGATGCCTCGCAGATTTCCGTAGATGAGGATGACGACGATACCGACCGTGATCGGAACGACGTTGCCAATCGCGGGAAAGGCACTGTCCAATGCGGCAGTGCCGGCCGAACACTGGACGGCCACCGTGACGATGTAGTCGATCAGCAGCGCGACGGCCGCGATCTGGGCGATCTTCGGTCCAAAATTGTCGCGCGCCACGACGTACGAACCTCCGGCGGTCGTGTAGTACTTGATGACGTCGAGGTACGACGTCGTGACGAAGAAGAGGACGCCCAGGATCACGAACATGATCGGTACGACGAGAGCGAACGCGGCGAGACCGATGTAGGGCGTCAACTGCGTCAGGATCTCTTCAGTTCCGTACGCCGAGGACGAGATGCAGTCCGGGGCCAACACGCCGAGCGCGGTGAGCCGTCCCAGTCGCTCCTTGCCCAATTGTTCGGTGACGTACGGTTTGCCGAGCAGTATCCGCTTCAGCCGGTAGCCCAGCGACTCGGGGTACACCTTGGCCAGGTTGGCGTGCGACGTCAGTACCGGAGTGCTTCTCGATATCTGATTGTCGGCTTCTGACACGGTGTTCACACTAAGCGACCGCCCCCAGGGGCGCCCGTTTAGTTGCACCTTTGTTGGAAAGTGTGGTCATATGAGGTGTGCACATAGTCGTTGTCGGTTGCGGCCGCGTGGGGTCAGAACTCGCCATGCAGCTCTCGGAAGAGGGACACTCGGTCGTCATCGTCGACAAGAATCGTGACGCCTTCCGGCGTCTCACGCGCTTCCACGGAAAGACCCTGTTGGGGTCCGGTTTCGATCGCGACGTTCTGTTCAAGGCTGACGCCAACCAGGCCGACGCGTTGGCCGCGGTCACCAGCGGTGACAACACCAACATTCTCTGCGCCCGAATCGCACGCGACAACTACCGCATCAAGAACGTCGTGGCGCGCATCTACGACCCCCAGCGTGCCGACATCTACATGAAACTCGGCATTCCGACCGTGGCCACGTCGTTGTGGACCACCCAGCAGGTGAAGCGCTGGATGCTGCCCTCGGACGACTCGATTGAGTGGACCGACGGGGCGAGCACCGTGCACCTGGTCGAGCGGATCGTTCCTGACGAATTGGCGGGCCGTCCCCTCACCCACTTCAACATCGGTGACGACGTTCGAGTCGTCGGCCTCATCCGAGGCGGACAAGGTCGCGTCAACGTCGAGGGGCTCTTCGCCCAGGAGGACGACACGCTGGAATTCATGGTCACGCACCAGGGTCTCGACGACTTGAAGGCCCTGCTCGACGGCGGTGCGACATGAGGGTCGTCGTCGCCGGCGGCGGATCGGTGGGGACCGCGATCGCGATCGACTTGATCGACCGTCACCACGACGTCACACTGATGGAGCAGCGTAGCGAGATCGCCGACAAGCTGCGGTCCGTCTTGCCGGGTGTCACCGTGCTCGCGGCGGACGCCTGCGAGTACGCCTCGCTGTCCGCCGCCGACGTTCGCAACGCGGACGTCGTCATCGCCGCGACCGGTGACGACGAAGACAATCTCGTCGTCAGTTGGCTCTCCAAGCAGGAGTTCGGCGTGCCGCGCGTGATCGCGCGCATCAACAACTCGCGCAACGAGTGGCTCTTCAACGAGACGTGGGGTGTCGACGTCTCGGTGTCGACGCCGGCGTTGATCACCTCACTCGTCGACGAGGCCGTGGAAGTGGGTTCGATCATCAACCTGATGGATCTCGCGCACGGCAAGATGCGGCTCATCGAAGTGACACTCGCCTCGAACGCACCCGCCGTCGCACGCAAGTTGACGCTCGACGAACTACGCCTCGCCGACTCGGTGCGCGTCGTCGCGGTCGTTCGCAGCGACCAGCCCTTGATTCCCTCGCCGACGATGCGATTCTTGGAACACGATCACGTGATCCTCATGGCTCGAAGCGACGCCTCCCAGGAGTGCGCCGCGGCCTTTGTCGGATAACCGCTTTCATTCGCCGAACAGTTCTCAATCCGTAACGGACCTAGCATTGGCACGTGCGTGCCGCGTTCTTCGACCTCGACAAGACAGTGATCGCCAAGTCCTCGTTGGTCGCCCTCGGACCGGAGTTCCATGCGCGCGGACTCCTCCACCGCAGAACGCTCGTCTGGGCGGTGATCAGTCAGATGTTCTTCCTCCGCTTTGGCGCTGACGAGGAGAAACTCTCCAGGATCCGCGAATCCGTGCTCAAGGTCACCAAGGGCTGGGACCGCACCGAAGTGCGTGAATTAGTCGCCGAGACGATCAACGAGGTGATCGAACCGCTGATCTACGACGAGGCACTCGAGTTGATCGAACACCACCGTGAGCAGGGCGACGAGGTCTGGCTCGTCAGCATGGCGCCCGAGGAGATCGTCGAGCCCTTCGCCGAACTGCTCGGAATCACCGGCGCGATCGCGTCACGAGCAACGATCGACGAGAACGGCAAGTTCACCGGCGAGATGGACTTCTTCGCCCAGGGCGAGAACAAGGCGGTCGCCATTCGCGAGCTCGCCGCCAAACGCGACATCGACCTCGCCACTTCCTTCGCCTACTCTGATTCCGAAACCGACATTCCCATGCTCCTGACCGTCGGCCACGCCTACGCGGTGAATCCCGACAAGGCGCTCACCAGGATGGCGCACGAGCGCGAGTGGCCGATCCTGAGCTTCACGCACCCGGTGCGCGCGCACGACCGTTCCAAATCCCACACGCCGTTCCTCGTGAGTGCCGTCGTCATCGGCATCGCGGCCGTCCTCGGACGGTCGCAGTTGTACCGGCGCTAGAGCGTCAACAGGTCGCGGGCACCCGTGTCCGAAGAGGGGTGACGCAGTTTGCTCATCGCGCGCGCCTCGATCTGGCGAATCCGCTCTCGCGTCAGGTTCATCTCCGCGCCGACGTCTTCGAGGGTACGAATCTCGCCGGCGCCGTCGAGTCCGAACCGCATGCGAAGGATCTTCTGCTCGCGCTCGTCGAGCGGCTGGAGCAGCTTCTCGATCGCGGCGGGCATCATCTTCACCGCGGCCACGTCGAAGGGCGACTCCGCGGAACGGTCCTCGACGACGTCGCCGAGTTCGGCGTCGCCGTCTTCGCGCAACGGCTCGGAGAGTGAAATCGGCTCAGAACGGAATCGAAGGGCCTCGATCAACTTGTCCTCGGGCATCTCGCACTCTTCACAGAGTTCCTTGATGGTCGGCGGGCGTCCGAACTTCAGTTCCAGGCGTGACTGCGCCTTCTGGACGCGCGCGAGCGTGTCGCCGGCGTGGACCGGAAGGCGGATGGTGCGACCGGTGTTCGCGATGCCCCGCGTGATGGCCTGACGGATCCACCACGTGGCGTAGGTCGAGAACTTGAATCCCTTGCGCCAGTCGAACTTCTCGACGGCGTGCATCAGTCCGAGGTTGCCCTCTTGAATGAGGTCGAGCAGCGGGAGACCCGACGCCTGGTACTTCTTGGCGATCGACACGACGAGTCGCAGGTTCGACTGGACGAAGTCACGTTCGGCCTGGTCACCGCGGTGCACTGCGCGGCGCAGCGCCTGCTTCTTGGTCGGCGTGACCTTCACCTTCTTGTCGGTCTCGGCGGCGTCCAGCTCGGCCTTGGCCTCGCGACCCTCTTCAATGGTCTGAGCGAGACGGACCTCATCGTCCTTGGTCAGCAGGGTGTACTGACCAATATCGGACAGGTACAGACGTACGAGGTCCTCGTCATCTCGGTCAACGCGGTCTTTTGCCATGGTGCTCCCTAACTGCCCCCCGACGCGGGGAATCTGGTACTACTAGTTATACGGAGGTCGGCAACCTAGGCGAAAAACCCGAAACTTTCGGCATTTCCCGATGCTTCCAGCCGAATCGTCAGTTCCCGGGCCGCCTCGAGCCACTGTTCGTCGCCCTCGGGCAGCCCACGAACGACCTCAGCGGTCCGACGGATCTCCTTAACCAGCGTATTGGCCAATTCGTCGAGTGCGTCGCCGAGTCCTGCGTCACCTTCGAGCGCCGCACGCGCGTCGCGGGTCGACACCAAGAGGCGCGGTCCGACGACCGAAATGAGCGCGAAGAGTGCCATCGCGCCGGTCTCGTCGTTCACCACCGCCTCGCGCAAGACCGATTCGATGATCGCCAGCGGCTCGACGGCGACGTCACCCGAGTGGGCTCGAAACTGCAGCGCCCTCGCACCGAAGGCCCGCGACAACTCGTGGGCGCGCACCACGAAGTCGTCGTTGCTGAGCGTCGGGGCGGCTTCACCGAAGACCTCGTAGATCGCGGCACAACTCGCCTGCACGTGCGCGGCGACGTCCCGGGACGTCATCAGAGCGACTCGGGACGAAACGCGTTCGTGATCGGCATTCGCCGGTCACGCCCGAACGCCTTCTTCGATATCCGCACCCCGGGCGGCATCTGACGACGCTTGTACTCACTACTGTCCACGAGACGCGTGATCCGCAACACCAGCGCCGGATCGTGTCCACGCGCGATCAACTCCTCGGCCGTGGCGTCACCTTCGACGTACAACTCGAGGAGCGGATCGAGTTCGTCGTAGGGCGGGAGCGACTGGTCGTCGCGCTGATCGGGTCGCAACTCCGCTGACGGCGCCTTGATGAGGACGTTGAGCGGAATCGGTTCGGAGTCGCCGTCGGCGACGGCGAGCTCGTTGCGGTAGCGACAGAGTTCGTAGACGAGGGTCTTGGGCACGTCCTTGATGACCGCGAATCCCCCGGCCGAGTCGCCGTACAGCGTCGAGTAGCCCGTCGCAATCTCAGACTTGTTACCCGTCGTGAGCACGATGGCGCCGGTGGCGTTGGAGATCCCCATCAACAAGACGCCACGGATTCGCGACTGCAGGTTCTCGTCGGTCAGTCCCGTCGGTCCGCCCTCGAGCACGTCGGAGAGTATCTCGCCAAAGGCGTGATGCGCGGGCTCGATCGCGAGGGTCGTGATCTCGATGTCGAGGCGCCGCGCGAGTTCCTGGGCGTCTGAAACCGAATGGTCCGACGAATAGCGGCTCGGCATCGCGAAGCCCCGCACCGCACGCGCGCCCACCGCGTCGACGGCGATCGTCGCGACGAGTGATGAGTCGATGCCACCCGACAAGGCGATGATCGCGGTGCGAAAACCGTTCTTGCGCAGGTAGTCACGCGTGCCCATCACGAGCGCGTCGTAGATCTCTTCGATCTCGCTCGGCGGTTCGGCGACGTGATTGACGTGCAGCGCGATCGTCGCCTCTTCGTTGCGTGCGTACAGCGAATCGACCACGACGCCCACGGACGACGGGCGCGCGTCGATCTCGGCGACGAGGAGCTCCTCGCGAAACGCGCTCGCGCGCGCAATGACGTCACCCTTCGCGTCGACGACGGTGCTCTGGCCGTCAAAGACGAGTTCGTCCTGACCACCGACCAGGTTCACGTAAGCGATAGGACAGTTGGTCTCGAGGGCGCGTTCTCGCAACATCGCCTCTCGTTCGTCGCGCCGTCCGCGCGCGAAGGGTGAAGCGTTGGCGACGACCAGCATCGTCGCGCCCTGGGCGGCGAGCTCGGCCGCCGGCCCGTGCTCGGTCCACACGTCCTCACAGATCATGAGACCCACCGCCACGCCCTGCACGTTGATGATGGTGTGGGGCCCGAGACCCCGGTGGAAGTAGCGCAGTTCGTCAAAGACGTCGTAGTTCGGCAGTAACCGTTTGGTCGCCGTCGCCACGACCCCTTGGTCGGTGACCGCGACGAGGGCGTTGGCGATATGGGGCTGTCTCGGCTCGTCGAACAGCATGTTGGTGACGTCGCGTCCGTCGCCCGACGGTGCCAAACGGATGTCGGGCGCCTCGCTCACCACGGTGCCGACGAGGATCGGCGGGAGATCGAGGAATCGCGACAGGTCGTCGAGCGCCACGCCGGCCGACGCGATGAATCCCTCCTTCAGGAGCAGATCCTCGGGCGGATAGCCGGTCAGTGACAGTTCCGGGGTGAGCACCAGGTCGGCACCCATGGCCCCGGCCTGGGTACGAAATCGGGCCAAAGTCTCGACGTTCTGGGCGAGTCCGCCGACGACCGCGTTCATCTGAGCCAAAGCGAGGCGGATCACGGGCACGCCCTGAGCCTAATGGCGCAGCATCTTCGGTCTTCGGGCGAACGTTTCACACGGGGTTAACAGAACCGGGGGTTGGAGGGTTCGCCGAGCCACCAGACTGGTGACTGGTCGTGTGGAACACGCGATGACATTTTGAAGGAGCAACCGTGTCGTATCAGGCTGAGTACATCTGGATTGACGGAACCGAGCCCACGCGAAAGCTGCGTAGCAAGACTCGCGTCATCGCCGACGGCAAGAAGCCAGTCATCTGGGGCTTCGACGGATCGAGCACCAATCAGGCCACGGGTCACTTCTCGGACTGCGTGTTGCGCCCGGTCTTCACCTGCGCGGACCCGCTGCGTGGGCCCAAGGACATCCTCGTCATGTGCGAGGTGCTGAACCCCGACATGACGCCGCACCCCACCAACACTCGTGCGGCGGCGCTCGCCGCGGCGAAGAAGTACGCCCGCTTCGAGCCGATGTTCGGCATCGAACAGGAGTACACCTTCTACCAAGAGGGTCGCCCGTACGGATGGCCCGAGGAGGGGTACCCGGCTCCTCAGGGACCGTATTACTGCGGCGTCGGCGGCGACAAGATGCCCGGTCGTGAGATCGTCGAAGAGCACACCCTCGCGTGCATCCGCGCGGGCATCAGCATCGAAGGCACGAACGCCGAGGTCATGATGGGTCAGTGGGAGTTCCAGATCGGCGTCCTCGGCACCGCCGAGGTCGGTGACCAACTGTGGACCGCGCGCTGGCTCTTAGAGCGCATCGCCGAGGAGTTCGACGTCGACGTCAACTTTGACGCCAAGCCCATCAAGGGCGACTGGAACGGCGCAGGGGCGCACTCCAACTTCTCCACGAAGCGGATGCGCGCCGCCGGCGGCTGGGACGCGATCATCGCCGGCTGCGAAGCCCTCGGCACGCGCGTCGAAGAGCACATCAAGAACTACGGCGAGGGCATCGAGGACCGCTTGACTGGTGAGCACGAGACCGCGCCCTGGTCCAAGTTCACCTACGGCGTCTCGGACCGCGGCTCTTCGGTGCGCATCCCCGGTGCCGTCGCCCGCGACAAGCGCGGCTACCTCGAGGACCGTCGTCCCAACGCCAACATGGACCCCTACGTCGTCGCGGCGCTCATGACCGACACCATCTGCGGCGCGGCCAGCCAGAAGTCCGGTAGCGCCAAGAAGTCGGCCAAGAAGGCGACCGCGAAGAAGGCGCCCGCGAAGAAGTCGGCGGCCAAGAAGACCACGAAGAAGGCGCCCGCGAAGACGTCGGCCCGCCGCTAGGACCTGAACCACGAAGCCCGCCGCCTCGAGCGGCGGGCTTCGTGGTCTTTGGGAACCGACGTCGACAACTGGGGAAGGTGAGAGAATGGTCCGTATGCAAGATCAGGCTCAGTACGTACTTCGAACCGTCGAGGAGCGCGGCGTCCGCTTCGTCCAGCTCTGGTTCACCGACGTCCTCGGACGCCACAAGGCCTTTCACGTCACCCCGGCCGAACTCGAGGACGCGCTCGATCAGGGTATGACCTTTGACGGCAGCGCCATCGACGGATTCTCGAGGACCAAGGAGTCCGACGTCCTCGCCCGACCCGACCTCACGACCTTCCAGCTGCTCCCCTGGTACGAGGAGGACGCCGGCGTCGCGCGGGTGTTCTGTGACATCTACAACATCGACGGCTCCGCCTTCGAAGGCTGCCCCCGCCAGCAACTGCGCCGTGTCCTCGCCGGAGCGCGCGAACAGGGTTACACCTTCTTCGTCGCCCCCGAGATCGAGTACTTCTACTTCGAAGACCTCGACACCACCCGGGTGCCCCGTCCGATCGACCAAGGGAGTTACTTCGACCTCCTGCCCGACGACACCGCGAGCCAGTTGCGTCGTCGCACGGTACTCACCCTCGAAGAGATGGGCATCGGGGTCGAGCACGCCCAACACGAGGACGCCCCGGGCCAGCACGAGATCGACCTTCGCTACACCGACGCCCTCACGATGGCCGACACCGTCATGTCGGTTCGCCACGTCGTCAAGGAGCTCGCCCGCCAGTACGGGGTGGCGGCCAGCTTCATGCCCAAGCCCCTCGCCCACGTGCAGGGGTCGGGCATGCACACGCACCTGTCGCTCTGGCGCGACGAGGCGAACGCCTTCATCGGCGACGGCCCCTACGGCCTCAGCGAGGTCGCGACCAAGTTCATCGCCGGCCTCGTGCACCACGCTCCCGAGATCACCGCGATCACCAACCAGTGGGTGAACTCCTACAAGCGACTCGTGCCCGGCGCCGAGGCACCCGTCGACTCCGAATGGGCCCGCTACGACGCCGCCGCGCTCGTGCGCGTGCCGTCGGTGAAGCCCGGACGCCTCGACTCGACGCGCGTCGAGTACCGCTCGCCCGACCCCGCCGCCAACCCGTACCTCGCCTTCGCGGTCATTCTCGCGGCGGGGCTGCGCGGCGTGAGCGGCAACTACGAATTACCACCCGAAGGTGCGCGCACCGCGCCGCTGCCCCAGTCACTCGCCCAGGCGGTCGACCTCATGGAGCATTCGGAGCTGATGCACGAGACGCTCGGCGAGCACCAGGTCGAATGGTTCCTACGCAACAAGCGCGCCGAGTGGGACGCTTACCGCGGCCAAGTCACGGCATTCGAGCTCGAGCGTTATCTCCCACTGCTGTGAGCATCGACGTCGTTCTCTGTGTGCCCTCCTGCGAAGGACCCGTGCGTAAGGCGTTTGAAGTCACGGGCGTCACCCCCGCCGTCGCGGTGACCGGCCGGATAAACGAAATCACCGCTCTCGAACCGGCTGACGGCTTCGCCGGCGCGGTCATCAACGCAGCCGTATTCCCCTTCACCGAGGCGATGAACCTCTGTCGACAACTGCGCAGTCGCGAGCGAGGTGTCGGACCGATCATCTTGTTGCTCGACCACTACCAATTGGACGACCTCACCTTTCGAGAGGACCTCTTCGACGACTTCGTCGTCGGGCCCTTCGACGTCTCGGAGCTGGCGACCAGGCTGCGCCACCGTCTGCGCCGGGCCGGTAATGAAAGTGTGGCCCCGCGGATCGAGCACGGTGGACTCTCGATGAACCTCGAGACCTACCAGGCGTCAATCGCCGGGCGGGTGATGGACCTCACGTACATGGAGTACGAGTTGCTCCGGTTCCTCGCGACGAACCCGCACCGCGTGTTCACTCGCGAGAAACTCCTCAGTCGGGTCTGGGGATATGAGTACTACGGTGGCGCGCGCACCGTCGACGTGCACGTGCGCCGTCTACGTGCGAAATTAGGTGAAGAACACGCCCACCTAATCCAGACGGTACGTTCCGTGGGCTACAAGTTCGGCATGAACGGCGACCGGACCGGCGATTAGCCCTCCGGCGCGTACGCCCAGAGTTCGACTTCCGCCCTGGCACCGAGCGGCAGTTGGGCGACCGCAACCGCCGAGCGTGTGGGACGCGGTGGCTCGAACGCCTCCACCCAGACCTCATTGCACGACGCGAAGTCGCCCATGTCGACGAGGAACAACGTGGCCTTGACGACGTGATCGAACGTCGCGCCACCTGCCAAGAGGACCTTGCGGGCGTTGATGAGTGCTTGGCGCAGTTGGTCGGCCGCGGAACCCTCGACCATGGTCGGCGCGTCGTGGTCGGGAAGCAGGCCCAACTGGCCGGAGATGACGACGAGGTCCCCCGCGCGTCGCCACGGCGAATAGGGACCGACGGGAGCGCTCACGACGTCAGCGTTGCGCGGTCAACTGAACGAGTTGCCGCAGCCACAGGTTCGTGACGCGTTGGGGTTGGTGATGTGGAACCCGGCGCCCTGGAGGCTGTCCGAGAAGTCGAGCGTCGACCCGTTGAGCAGTTCGGCACTCTGAGAGTCGACGACGACCTTGACACCGGCGAACTCACGCATGACGTCGTCGTCGGAGAACTCCGAGTCAAAGAACATGTCGTAGTTGAATCCCGAGCAACCGCCGGGCTTCACCGCGACGCGCAGGGCGAGGACCTCGTCGACGGCCTCGGCGGCGATCAGCTCGGCGACCTTGGTGACGGCGACGTCAGTCAATGTAATCGGGCCGAGGTCCTTCTTGGAGAGGTTCACACTGGTTGTAGTCACGTTTGACATGCGGCTCCTTCGAGAGTTCTGGTCTCCATGGTAGTGGTCGATTCTGCGCGTGAACACCCTTTATTCGTGGACCGGTAGCGTCACTGCATGACCGTCAACGACCAATTGCGCGAACGACTGGCCAAGGTGCTGGACCCCGAACTCGGGGCTTCCATCGTTGATTTGGGCATGGTGGGCGATATTGCGATCGACGCAAAGGGTCACGCCGTCGTGTCGATCTCGCTGACGACGACCGGTTGTCCGTTGCGGGTTCAGATCGAGCGCGACGTTCGCGAAGCCGCTCTGACGATCGACGAGGTGATCAGTGTCCAGGTGTTGATGGGCGTCATGGACGCAGATGCCCGTGGCAAATTGATGCAGCGCGCGAGGTCCTTCGCCCAGGAACGTGCACCGCTCACCACGATCCCGTTGCACGCACCGGTGCTGATGATCGCTTCGGGCAAGGGCGGTGTCGGCAAGTCGTCGGTCACCGCCAACCTCGCCGTGGCGCTCGCGCATTCCGGGCGCAACGTCGGTGTCCTCGACGCCGACATCTGGGGGTTCTCGCTGGCCCGCCTCCTCGGCATCGATGGTGAGGTCAGTGCGCGAGGCGGCAAGATGCACCCGCTCGAGCGACGTGTCGGCATGGGCCGCGTCAAGCTCTTGTCGATGGGACTGCTCGCCGACGAGGATCAGGCGTTGCTGTGGCGCGGACTCATCGTGCAAAAGGCCGTGGCGCAGTTCATCGAAGACGCCGACTGGTCTGACGTGGACTACCTCTTGATCGACACGCCGCCGGGGACCGGGGACATCGCGATGACCCTCGCGCGCCTACTGCCCCAGATGGGTCAACTGGTCGTGACGACGCCGTCGCCCGCCGCCCAACAGGTCGCCGCCCGAGCCGCCGACTTCGCTCGAAAGTCGAACATCCGTGTGCTCGGCGTCATCGAGAACATGACCGGACTCGTCTGTTCGTGTGGCCAACTGCACAATCTCTTCGGCGAGGGAGGCGGCCGATCGCTCGCCGACCAGCTCGACGTGCCACTCCTCGCCCAAATCGAGTTGCGCGACGACATGAGCGAAGGTGGCGATACCGGCCAGCCGGTGGGTCTGGACGAAGACGAGGATGGCACGTTCCACGTACTGGCACGGCGAATCGTGGACGACATCGCCCCGCCCGTCGGTGCCGAGGGATGCTCTGCTCGATTGCTCGACGCGATCAACCAAGCTGTTGACGGGGCGAGTTAGTCCTCAAATCCATCGTCACCGGGGATCAAGATCGCGATAGCGCCATCTCGCACGGCAACGCGCGGTTCAATTTTTGGTACAAACGTCAGGGAGTCGGCGTAAGCGAGAACTTCTAGAGCCGTGTTGAAATGCGCGATGGATTCAAGATTTCGTATCGTCGGCAGGATCATTTCCAGTTCACCTCGGGCATGCGCCGCCAATGCGTCGGCGGGACGGATCCACTGATCGGCCACCGTTTCGCCTTCGTCGCACGCGGCCGTCTGGTCATTCGGCGCGAGCGCGACGAAGAATCTCGTGTCGAAGCGGCGCGGGGGGCCCACAGGTGTCACCCAGTGCGCGAGGTACGCGATACCTCGCAAATCGAGCGTTATCTTCTCGAGTTCCATCATCTCGACGAATCCCATGGTCGAGTTGTTCACGGCCCGGCGGTGCGCGGCCAATCGATGCACGACCTCGTGACTGGAGAAGCGAAACGGTGCGCCATGTTCGTCACAAGCGACCAGTAGACCCGCCTCTTCAAAGAGTTCGCGCACGCACGCCACGAAGTACGCAAGTCCCCCTGCGGCGAGGTTGAGTCGCTTCGAGGCCTCCTCGTCGTCGAGTCCGAAGGCCAGCCGCTGAGCGGCGGTTCCCGCGTCGGCCTCGTCGACGCCGCCACCGGGGAACACGTAGGCGCCGCCCACGAAATCACTGTTCAAGTTCCTTCGCAACATGAGAACTTCATAACCCTCGGGCCCGTCGCGCAGGCTGAGGACCGTGGCCGCCGGTCGGGGCAGGAGAATCTGGTCCATACCGCAAACTACCCACGACCTTGGCCGAGGACCGCACGGTCCGCCGTTCAACTAAGTTTGTTGGCGGAAGAATACGAGGAGCGTTGTGGCCAAAAACCCCCCTAACAAGAAGGTATCGGCGGCGTCCGGAGCGAGGAAGCCGGGCGCGAATTCGACGCGACCGAACACCAAGTCCACGGGTCGCCCCGCCGGGCTCTTCACGTGGCTCGCCGTCGGACTGGTCGTCGTGGTCGTGGCCGCGCTCGTCATCATCAAGGTTTCGACCGGATCCACGGCGCCCGGTTCCTCGGGTTACCAGGCGACCGATCCCACCACGTTGGCCGAATTGACCACGATTCCGGCCTCGGTGTTCAACACCGTGGGCGTCCAGTCGCTCGTCGCGCCCGTCACGCCACCCCAGGCCCTGAAGGGTCAACCAGCACTCTTGGGCACGTCGAGCACGGGCGTCAAGTTGCCCGAGGTCTTCTACTTCGGCGCCGAGTACTGCCCGTTCTGTGCCGCCCAGCGTTGGTCGAGCATCATTGCGTTGAGTCGGTTCGGCACGTGGTCGGGTCTCGGCAACATGTCGAGTTCCACCCACCCTGGCGAGTACGCCCCGGGCACGCCCACGTTCACGTTCGTCAAGGCCACGTACAAATCGAAGTACCTGACCTTCCTGAGCGTCGAGCAGTACAACAACGTCTTCAACACCGCGCTGAACTTCTACTCGCCGCTCCAAAAGCCCAGCGCCGTCGAGACCGCCATCTTCAAGAAGTACGACACGTCCAAGTACATCAAGGGCATCACGGCACAACAGGACGGCTCAATCCCGTTCATGTCGCTCGGCAACAAGTTCCTCGTCTCGGGAGCGAGTTTCGGCCCGCTCACCCTCGCCAA
>OCZT010001635.1_pt1 | contig 23182 bp, 29 predicted proteins | sample 1539031 | NCBI WGS metagenome assembly OCZT01 (sample SAMEA3539308, study PRJEB22396) | soil metagenome | biome: tundra; feature: field; material: soil | place: USA | collected 2010-05 | depth 0.15 m | reverse complement strand
GCCGCATCAACCGTTTCCGCTACGTGGTGCTGGTGGCATTTGTGATGGTGACGTCGCTGATGGTGAGCTATACGCGCGCCCGGGCAGAGGCTCTGATTGGCCAGTGCAAAGTTGGCTTCATGGAGCGCCCGGAGCGCATTGTGCTGGTGATCATCGGCGCGGTATTCAACCACTTTGGCGCCATGGGCCCGGTGCTCTGGGTGCTGGCCGTGCTTTCAACCATCACGGTTGCCCACCGCATCGTCTACACCTACCAGAACACCAAGCACCTGACGCCGCTGACTTGAGAGGGAAACTCAATTCGGCATCCAAGGTATACCTTAAGGCATCAGTATAGGTGATCGTTTTGAGGTACGATTTTCACTTCCGAGTGAGGAGAATGAGAATGGCCACCCAAACGCTCTTGACGCCGGGCGAAAATGCAGTGCTTGACCGAATCCGCAGGTCTCCACTTAAGCCTACAGATCTACTTGTAGAACTTCGCCCGGTTTATTCGTACACGGAGATTCAAGGGGCGATATCCGATTTACTCGAGACGGGAAATATCATTCTCACGTCAAACCGACATCTTGAACCGGCACGCCCCGCCAAGGAAGACTGAGTGTCGCAGGAAGCGCAAGAAAAGCCCCGAAGACTAATCGAAGACCCGCCGCGCTCTGGCGACGATCGCAGTGATTTTCAGCGGGACCGAGACATTATCCTGTATTCCTCCGCTCTTCAGCGTCTTTCCAATACGACCCAGGTTGTGTCGGCCGAATCCGGCCACGTATTTCACAACCGCCTTACGCACACCCTTCAAGTTGCTCAGGTTGGCCGACGTCTAGCCGAGAAATTGATGAAGAAGCAAGGTCAATTGGCTTCTTCACTTAAAGTGAATCCTGACGTGGTCGAGTCAGCTTGCCTCGCTCATGATTTGGGCCATCCCCCCTTTGGTCACAAGGGAGAGGAGGTCCTAAATGAACTTGCTGGCGAGGCCGCGCAAGGCTTCGAGGGAAATGCGCAAAGCTTCCGAATTGTAACGCACTTGGCCTTTCGGTCAAGTGAATTCAACGGGTTGAACCTCACAGATCGGACGCTTCGGGCAATTCTCAAGTATCCCTGGACCTGCAATGGCCGCCCCCGAAGAAGCGCAAAAAATGGGGAGCTTATGACTCGGAGTTGCCATCCTTTGAACTGGCGGTTGGGCAAGAAGGAACGGGGCCTTTTCCACGCTCAGCTGAGGCTGAACTCATGGATTGGGCTGACGATCTTACCTATGCAATTCACGATGTCGAGGATTTCTATCGTGCAGGTCTGATTCCGCTTCATCTCTTGCACCGACCGGAAGCGGGCTCGCGCGGCTCTACCGACTGCGAGGAATTCTTGGAATATGTCTCACGCAAGAAATCCATAATTGATGAGCTCCAAGGTTCTTGTGATGATGAAATCGATGAGATTCTCGAAATCCTCCTATTTAGCCATTTCAAACTATCAGGCCCTTACCAAGGAACCAGTAGCGATCGGGCGCAACTTCGAACATTCACGAGCCAACTGGTTGGTCGTTACATCAATGGTCTGACGCTTATCGAACCCAAATCGGATGGTGTGTCCATTCATGCAGACGATGATTACAGGAAGGAAATAGCTCTTCTTAAACAACTCACTTGGCATTATGTGATTGAGGCCCCAGGTCTTGCGGTCCAACAATATGCGCAGCGAAAGGTCATTCAGTATCTATTCGAGACCTTCCTCGAAGAAGTGAGCAAATCGCCCTCGCCTCTAATCCCGCCATATTACCGGGAACGGTTAAAGCAAATAGCGTCCGATTCGAATGGGGCGCGGCGGGTTGTCATTGACCTTATCGCAGGGATGACCGAGTCTCAGGCATTCATTACCTACCAGCGGCTCAATGGGATCGTAAATGGATCTGCACTGGATAGGCTGACGGTTTAATTGGGCCGTTTGCCTCTCAGCAGTTGATGACCACCGCCGAGCAGCCCGGCATCACGGGTTTCCACTGCACCAGGAACTGCGTCACGGCCGATGACTCCATGCGGCGCATGGCCTCAAACTGGCCACTCTTCTGGCTGAACAACAGCTTGCCGTTGTCAGTGAGCACAGCCAGTGCGGGTACGCCCTTGTCCACCGGCACGTCATATTTCCTGGCGATTTCCAGATTCTGGTCCATGTACCCGATGTTGATGTGGACGAGGACGAAGTTGGACTCAAGCAGGGGGCGATTTTTGGGGTCGTGGAAGTAGATGTCAAGTACCTGGCAGTCGCCGCACCAGTTGCCGCCAAAATCGAGCAGAATGCGCTTGTGGGTCTGGCCGGCAGTCTTCAGGGCGGCGGCAAGGTCGGCCTTTGCCTGCGCCGGATGGGGATAGATTTCGCGGGTAGCGGGGCTTGCGGTGCCGGCTGCCAGGGCCAGCAATGCGGCCAGGGCAAGGCTCTTGACGATCTTCACTGGGGTTTCTCCACAACTGATTCAAGTTTGCCATAAACGTGCGATGGCTTGCTATTGCGGGACATCCATCCCGGACCCGAGGTCATGTAATCTGAAGTGGAACCAGATGACAACCCCTACAGATCTCCGCAGACGGCTCGAATCGACCGAGTTCCCAGACCTAGGAGCCATGATGGAGGGCTACGCGCGCGCGGCCGCGGAGCTAGCCAAGCGGAATTTCAAGCACAAGCTGGACTACTCGTCGGACTCCATTGACGCGCTGGACGAGATCCTGGTGATGGTGGGAGAGAGCCCGGAGCTGGATCTGGACTTCGAAACGCGCCTCTGGGGCAGCTACCTGGGCGAAGTGTTGCGCCGCCGCTATGCAGGCACCTGGGAGATGACCCAGTATCCCGGCGGTCTCGTAGCGGTTCCTGCGGTGGATGTGCGCGGATCGCGGCTGTTTCCGCTGCTCAAGGTCTACCGGCGCCTCACCATCGGTGAAGAAGAGGATCTGGGTGCCTTCTACACCATGGCCACCGAGCGGTTGGGCAAGCCGGCACAGGTGAACTAGGGCGCACTGTGGTGGTTGGTTTTAAAAACACAATCCCTCAGGGGCTAAGGCCCGGACGCTTTGGTGGCATCTATTTGTCGGGGTTAAAACCCCGACCTACCAGCCCGTACCCTTCAAACTGACCCACTACCGAATCCGGCTGCGGCTGCGCGGGTACCCGCCTTTGTGCGACAATAATCACGGATAGAGTGCGCCCGTTGAACGCGGCGCGCGGAGGATAGGATTATGGGCGATCTATTGCAGCCGTGGCACCTGGTGGTGTTGGGCGTAGTGGCATTCCTGCTGTTCGGCGCCAAGCGGCTTCCGGAATTGGGCAAGGGATTGGGCGAAGGGCTGAAGGGCTTCAAGGAAGGCATCAAGGGCATAACAGAGCCGACGCCTCCCGCTCCGACGGTGCAGCAGAGCGCGCCACCCGCGCCGCCGGCAGTTCCGCCGGTCGAGCCCAAATAAATCCCAGCGCCGCATGAGTCTTCTTTTCGGGTCCTGAGTGGGCGCGATTGACGGCTTCAGCGGTGCAGGTTGCGATTCCAGAATCAAGTCGAATGCCTGTGCCGAGGCACAGGCATTCGTGCGTCAGGGGCTATTTCTCACAAACTCAGCAGCATGACGGCGGCCAGTGCCACACCCATGCCCGCGACTTGGCGCCGGGTGGGCCTCTCGCGCAGTACCAGCGCCGCCAGCAAAATGGTGCCGGCGGGATAGAGCGAACAAACTACGGCAGCAACGTCCAGCCGGCCCAGTTGGGTGGCCCTCAAGTAGACAAGTGTGCCGCAGGTGTCGAGCATTCCGGCGGCGATGCCGATGAGCCAGAAACCCCGCGAGCCCGCCTTGGGTGGCCTTGCCAGCCAAACCAGCAGCAAAGCCGTCACTCCCGCGCCACGGGCCGTGGTCATCACCCACAGAATCCCCTCCCCGTTGACAATCTTGAACAGGACCATCTGCGTGCCGAATCCAATCCCTGACAGCGCACCCAGCAGCAGCGCTAGCGGCGGTGCGCCCGCGCCGTTCGCGGCAGGGGACTGGGTAATCATCCAGATGGCGAGGCAGCCCAAGGCCAATCCCGCGCCGGTCAAAGGGGCAGGCAGGCCTTCGCTGAAAAGCGCAAAGAGCAACCCGGAACCAGCGCTGTGAGAAGGCCCGTGAGAGCAGCGGTGAGGCCCATTGCGCCCATGGCCAGGGCGCGATAGAAGACGGCCAGCGCCAGCGAGCCTTCAAAACCGCCTATGGCCGCGAAGACAATTGTGTGGGTGCTGGGAACGGCAAGCCGCATCCCTGAGCAAAGCGCCAGTAAAACAAGAAACGAGACGAAGTGGCCTGAGCAGACCACCAGCAGTGCGGGGGCGCGCCGGGCGCCCAGACCGCCCACAAAATCCGAGCCTCCCCAGGTTGCGGCCGACACCAATCCCAGTCCGGCCGCGGCTCCTGAAGACGTCACAGTCTATTTCAAGTCCTGCGCGTTCGGAATGTAACCGGTTTTGGCAACCACCTCAATGCTGGGGCGGTCCACTCGCACTTCGATGGTCCGGCGCTTGCCGTCGATGAACGGCTCGTGCGTGTAGTAGCCCAGCGTGTACTGGTTGCGCGCCTCTTCGGCGATCTTCTGATAGCTCTTTTCGATGCCGTTCAGGTTGCCTTCAGAATCTGCAGCGCCGCCAGTTGTCGCGATGTACTTGTACAGGATGTTGTCGTACATGGTGAAGGGCAGGTGGATACGGCTTAGGTAGCCCTCGCCCCAGCGCGCGGAGTCGCCCACCAATGTGCCATAGACGGCTATGCTATTGGTCTCCAGGTAGCGCAGCACTTCTTTGTATGTGGCCTTGCTGCCGTATTCTTTGCCGTCGGAGATGACGTAGATGATGCGGCGGCGGCCCTTGGGCCGGGTTGACAATTCCTTGGCCGCGGCCAGAATCGCGTCGTTGAGGGTGTGGATCTCCTTGGGGATGGTTATGACGCCACTGCTGCTGCCGGTGGAGCGGCCCGGTTGCAGGTTGGGGTCGGCACAATTGCCGTTCACATGGATGCTGCACCCGGACAGCGGCCCGCTGTTCACAGGCACCAGCATCTCTTCGCCGGCGGCCTTGGTCATCGACAGCACGTAGGGGACCCTTGCGCTCTGCGCGCCGGTAAAGCCCCCGGAGCGGTTCTGCGCGCCGTTGTTATAAGAAAACACGGCAACTTCGTCGTATGGGGTCAGGGCTCCCTGGATTGCGCCGAGGGAATTGTTCACCTTGGCCATCACGTCGGAGGTCAGGCTCTGATCGATCACAAAGGCAATGGAGAGCGGGAACGGGTCCACGGTGAACAGTGCCAATGGCTCGCGCTGGCCGTTCTCGAAGATCTTGAAATCCCGAAACGTGAGGCCCGCGACCAGCTTTCCCTTGGAGTCCTTCACGGTGACCGGAACCTCGACGAAGTTGACGTTGAGGTGGATCATCGTGGTGGTCTTTTCAACACCCTCACCGCTCGTCGGCATCTCCGGGGGAGCCTTCTGGAAGGTGTCCTTGCCCTGGCTGGAGGGTGCCTGGCTGCTGGGCTCTTGCTGTTGCTGCGAAGGAACGGTGGAAGAGGAAGATGGCGTAGTTGAAGTCGGAGTCTCCCCGGCGCCCTTGCCGGGCGTAATGGGGCCGTCCACTCCGGTCAATGGGGGGTGGGGTTGTGGAGCAGGGGCATCGGGTACGGTGGGTTGCTGCTGTTGAGCCAGAGCCGCTCTGCCCATAATCATGCCCGAACTCAGGAGCGCCGCCAGCGCCATTGCCGATAAACCTAGCTTCACAGGTATTCTGTCCTCCACGATCGCCGCATCCTGCCGTTTCGCTGCTCGCGAAAGCGATCCGCGCGAGCCCAAAAAGAGCAGCAGTGCTGCATTTGACAGACTATCAGACGCGCCAACGCCGTGCTGGTTGGCCGCCGGCCCGGAATCGCCTCGGGCATGCTCTCTTCAGGGTTTGAATCCCGTCTAAAGGTACAGAATGAGTATTCGCTGGAGAGTTGCCGCTTTGTTGCTTGGCCTGCCGGGTCTGTCTGCGGCAGGGTGGGCTCAGCTTGCCCCTTCGCCGGACGCCCCTCCGGTTAGCACGGCGCCGGCCCCATCGCCCGAAGAAGAATCGGTGGCGACATTCAAGGTCAATGTCAACCTGGTGGACGTCTTCTTCACCGTCAAGGACAAGTCCGGGATCCTGGTGCCGCACCTTACCAAGGACGACTGCACCGTTCTGGAGGACAAGGAGCCCCAGAAGCTCAAGAACTTTGTGGCCGAGACCAATCAGCCGCTCACCCTGGGCATTCTGCTTGACACCTCGGGGAGCCAGCAGAACGTGCTGCCGCTGGAGCAGCAGGTTGGCAGTCAGTTCCTTGAACGTGTATTGCGGCAGAAGGACGAAGCTTTTCTGCTGTCTTTCGACGTGAACGTTGACCTCTTGCAAGACTTCACCAGCAGCGCCCGCCAGCTATCGCGAGCCATGAACAAGGCCGAAATCAACACCGCGGGAGGCAATGGCGCCGGGGGCATACCGGGGGCAGGCGGAGGGACAATCCCCTCCATTGGTGCGACCAAGGGAACGCTGCTTTACGATGCCGTGTACCTGGCCTCAAACGAGAAGATGACCCAGGAGACCGGCCGCAAGGCGATGATCCTGCTGACCGACGGAGATGACCAGGGCAGCAAATACAAGATCAGCGACGCCATCGGCGCTGCCCAGCGGTCCAACGTCATCGTGTATGTGATCTTGATTGCCGACCGGGGCTTCTATGGCGGGTTCGGCATGGGGTATTGGGGCTACTCGGCCGCGAAGAAGATGACCGAAGAGACCGGCGGCCGGCTTATCGATGTGGGGAACAACGGCAAGAAACTCGAGGCAGCCTTCCAGCAGATTGAAGACGAGTTACGCACCCAGTATGTGGCCTATTACACTCCCACTAACACCAAGCTTGACGGTACCTTCAGGCATCTTGCAGTGGAGTGCCGTGGCGACGGGATGAAAGTGCAAGTCCGCAAGGGATATTTTGCTACACCGCCTTCTAATTAAAGAGCAGGTACTCAGGATATGTTCTATTTTTGGACAATCAATTACCTAAGTCTCGTAAGTTCGTAATCTGGCGCCTTTCATGGGTCTTCGCTAATATCGGCAGTAGTGAAATGAACTTTAGTCCGTGCCGGGAAATAGCACTCATTTCCACTAACTCCCCTGTAGAAGGTCGCCATGATGACTCATTGTGTCGCAGATGAAGGCTTTGAAATCAGTCCCCGTTTTCGCCACACTATCGAAGAGCGGATTGCGCGCCTCGAAAAGGATGCCGTGTTCGACGAGGCTCAGGTTGCTGCGCTGGTGGACGGGGATCATATTCGCAGGCACATGCGGCTGGTGGCCATGCAGCGCGCCGAAGCTCTGCGCATGAGGCTCTTCCTCGATCGCTCCAGGACGCGTCTGCCCCGGCCGTTGATTGCGCTCTGACGATGTGCCCCTCACTCTCGCTCGAGTAGCGGAGCCCGCAGCAACCTTCAGACCCTGAACACAACCCTCTCAAAATTCTGGAGCACCGGGCGGGTTTCGAACCCGCGAATACAGGTTTTGCAGACCTGCGCGTTAGCCACTTCGCCACCGGTGCCTTCGGAGTTACGAGTTATCCGCCGACAGTCTTCAGTTGATACTGAACCACTATCGCAGTTCCCTGATCTACAACAATTAACAACAAAAAAGCGAAAACCCACCTCGCCTTTTGGCGGGTGGGTCGTGGGATTAGAGGATTCGTTTTCGGAATCTAGCCCAGCGAACACGCCCGCGCACAGTTGCCCAGACAGCGGCAACACATACAGATCGCGGAAGTGCGGAAATTGGACATCGAATCCTCTACCGGCCAGCCGAAGCAAAAGGGCTACAGCGCAGCGGGTATTGGTAGATTAGGGAATATCTGGAGTTAAGTCAAGCAGCGAGTGAATCAACCAATCGGAAACAGAGAGACCGATTGCGCCAAGTCCAGAGTGCTGCCATATTCATACCGAGGCAATCAACGAGGCAGGGGGGCAAATGCAGTCAAGGATTGAAATCCTGAAAAGAGCCTACGAGGCATTCAACGCCCGTGACATCGATGCCGTTCTGGCCACGATGCAAGCTGACGTGGACTGGCCCAACGGCATGGAGGGCGGGCGCGTTTTTGGGCAAGCCAACGTGCGCGAGTATTGGAGACGCCAATGGGAAGTCGTCGACCCGAGTGTGGAGCCTCGGCGTTTCGAAGACGATGAGAGCGGCAGGATTGTTGTACACGTTCACCAGGTAGTGCGGGATCGCGCTGGAACTGTCCTCGTAGACCAGATGGTCCATCATGCGTACAGCTTTCGAGACGGCCTCATTGATCGGATGGACATTCTCGAGGCAGAGCAAGACCAAGAGCCGGGAAGCCCCGCTTGAACAAAGCTCAGGAGCATCCATTGCCGGAAGTCGAATATTTTGTCGTCGATGTATTTACGGAAACAGCGCTCAAGGGCAACCCGCTTGCGGTGGTGATGAATACCGCCGCCCTGACAACGGAGCAGATGCAGGCCATTGCGCGCGAGTTCAACTTGTCGGAGACAACGTTTGTAGAGCGAAGGCCGGTCGAGGTCGAGCGCGTCGAAGGCGTGCGTGTGCGCATCTTCACCACCCGCGAAGAACTGAACTTCGCCGGGCATCCGACCTTGGGGACCGCAAGTGTGTTGCGCCTGAAGGCGCCAGAAACGGTGCGCGAAGCAACGGTGACACTGGCCCTCAACGTGGGGCAGGTTCCAGTGCGCTTTCAAGCCAAGGGCCTCTTTGGAGAAATGACGCAACGTGACCCCGAGTTTGGCGCCGAGTTGGAGCGCGCAGAGGTAGCGCGGCTCACCGGCCTCGCGTTGGACGACCTTGACACCAGGCTTCCCCCGCGAATAGTCTCCACGGGAACCGCCTTTGCGATTGTCCCATTGCGCTCCGACAATGCATTGGCGCGGCTCAGGGTGAACCAGGAGCAAGCCGCGCCCTGGCTTGAGGCGCAGGGCGCGCGTTGGCTCTATGTGTTGGGACCCACGGGGAAGAAGGCGCCATCATGGCGCGCCCGCATGCAGTTCTATGGTGGCGAGGATCCGGCCACTGGTTCGGCAGCAGGATGCGCGATCAGCTACCTGGTTGCTGGAGGCCTGGTGGCGAGCGACGAATCGATCCACCTGCGTCAAGGTGACGAGATCGGGCGGCCGAGCGATCTTTTTCTTTGCGCGCGCGTGGTTTCGGCGAGGGTCTCGAATGTGCGCGTTGCGGGTAGCACCGTTCTTGTGGCAAGTGGGCGGCTTTTCCTGCCGTAATGCACACCCTTTTCACAGGTATTCATCGGTGCAAGTGATGGCCAATGTTAAATCTAGGTAATTTTCACTTGTTTCACGCGGATTTTCAGTCGCGCTTTCGCCTGCCTTTCCCTCTTCCCATCAAGACAAAAGCACCGTACGCTAGCGATTCATTGAAACAAATTAGCCGGTGACTTTACCGGAATGACCCCAGACATCAGACACATTCTTGCTGTGAACAAAGCATAGCCTCCAGGGAATCGAGAGCCGAAATCAGGTATGCCGGAACATTGCGCCACTTTCAGGATGGCGGCACTCCATGCATGCCATCACGGCTGTAAAGTAAGCCCAGAAGCAACTGCCTCATTTTTGTAACAGGCCCCTGAAACCCAAGAGCCAGTCAGCCACGAGAGCGGGCAGGGGAGATGTGTTTCTTTGAGATGGTGGCCTGAAATTGTACGAAGGAGCTAATCACCAGACGATGCGGCCCAAGAAAATAATTCTTTGCGTAGATGACAACGAGCAGGACCTTTCAGTACTCAAGTTCATGCTGGCAACCAACGGCTACCGGGTAGTTGCAGCCACTACCGGACAAGATGCGATAGGCCTTTTTGCGGAGAACACAGTGGACCTGGTACTGGCCGACTATGGAATGCCGCAGATGAATGGAGATCAACTGGTGGATCGGTTGAAGCGTATCGCGCCTCACGTTCCCATGATCCTGCTGGGCGATCCGCAGAAGATGGGCGGCGACATCCACTCGGCCGATGCTCTGTTGGCCAAAAAGAACTGTTCGCCGCAGGAGTTGCTGGAGCGCATCAAGGTGATGAGCGCTCGCAAGCGCGGCCCGCGGAAGGGAGCGCAGCGGATGACGCCGGTGACAGAGTTGGCGGCCGCTTCATAACCCACCCTGGGGGCGGGACGGCACCCTTTTGCGCCCTGACCGGGGGACCTGAAAGGCCCTACTCCCGCTCCCTGCGTGCCCGTCGTGGCCATTCTGTTGGACCAGCCATCTCTTCCTCCCCCACCCATCGGTTAAGTCTGGAAACCTTTTCAACTTCCGGTTTTATGCCCTAGATCTTCTTTCGCCAATACTCTGCCCTTGACGACTTAGCACGCGGATGGGCATACTCGCAAATTGTGCCCATGCTGGAGGTTTCTCTCCCTGCCAGCGGGAGTTGGCTTCTTATGGATCTCGTCGTTGTTCGCCTTCTTTTTGTAGCCCTTCTTGCCGGGGTTTGCTATTTCCTCCGTCCATTCGGCTTGACAGGATGGGTGGGAGCGGGTGTGGGCGCTGCTGCGGCCTGTGCGGTAATCGTCTTTGAGTTCCGGGTGCGGGCGCTCACCCTGCGCCGCCTGATCGGCGCTTTAGTGGGCAGCGTTACGGGCATTTTTGGCGCGGCGCTCTTCTGCCTTGTCTTGCGCTCGGCCCCGCTCAATAACTCCACTTCGGCCGTGTTGCAGATTTTTGTCCTCCTGCTCATGACCTATATCGGCCTTTTGGTGGGAGCCACCAAGGGCGACCTGCTGAACCCTGCGGCCCTGGGAACCGTCTTCGCCACCGACCGCCCCACCCGCCGCAACGCCAAGGTCCTCGACACCAGCGTCATCATCGACGGCCGCATCGCCGACATTGCCGAGGCGGGTTTCATCGACGGCATGATGGTGGTCCCGGAGTTCGTCCTGCGCGAACTGCAAATCGTGGCCGACTCCACCGACGGGTCAAAGAGGCAAAGGGGCCGCCGCGGCCTCGACATGCTCCAGCGCATGCAGTCCAACACCAACATCCAGGTGCAGATCGTCCCCGACGACTTCCCCTCCATCCGCGAGGTCGATCTGAAACTCCTGGAATTGGCCAAGAAGTGGGAAGCCAAGGTCGTCACCAACGACTTCAACCTGAACAAGGTGGCCCACCTGCACCGTGTCGACGTGCTCAACATCAACGACCTCGCCAATGCCCTCAAGCCGGTAGTCCTGCCCGGCGAGCGCATGACCGTCCTCATCCTCAAAGAAGGCAAGGAGTACAACCAGGGTGTCGGCTACCTTGACGACGGCACCATGGTGGTCGTCGATCATGCCCGCAAGCTTATCGGCAAGTCGGTAGATATTTCAGTCACCAGCGTCCTGCAAACTGCCAGCGGAAAGATGATCTTCGGCAAGATGGATGAGAACGGCAAGAGCGGCGAGGCCGGCCGGCCGGTGGAGATGACGCATTAGCACCACGGTAAAGCAAGTTGCGTTGGGAAGGCCTGGTCCCTGCCAGTCCGCCTTCACATGTTCTGCAAGAGCTTCAGTTCTGCCTGCGCGCCTGCGTACTCGGCAAACGAAGTTGCCCCCGTATTGATCGACTGTTGGAACAGGCATTTCGCTTCGGAGCGCCTGCCTCCAACCAGCGCATCCTCGCCAAGATAGAAGTAGGCCTCGCAATGCCAATCCAGAGCCTTCTTCGCATCCGGGTCGTTGGCCGCCGACAAAACCATTTCCTGGGTAGCCTTGCCCAGATACAGACTGATCACCTGCCCCGGCCATGCCGTCATGTTGATTTGCTTTGCGTTCTTCTCCAGTTCATTACGCCCGTCATGGCCTGCCCTCCCACTTGCCAGGTATGACCACAAGGCTGAATAAGGGTCACGTGGATTCAGCTTTCCCGCTGCCGCAAAGTCCTGCCGGGCGGCGGCGAACCGGCCGAGATAAAAGTAGGTTCTACCCCGGCTATTCAGCGCATTCGCATTCCTGGGATTGATCCCCAGCGCTTGGTCATAATCGCTGATCGCTCGGCGAAAGTCACCCGTGCGCGTGTATGCAGCGCCCCGGTTGGCGAGCGCGGTCACATTGCCTGGGTTGAACCTCAGTGCGTCGTCAAAATCGCTGATCGCGTGGACATAGTCGCCCTTGAGCGTATACGCAAGGCCGCGGTTGTCGAAAGCATTCGCATTGCCGGGATTGAGTTCGAGCGCCCGGTCATAGTCCTGGATGGCGCCGTCAAGTTCAAGTTTGTGCCGGTGCGCGTTGCCACGGTTGTAGAACGCCGTGGACAAGTTCTCGATGGTCTCCGTGCCTGACTGGATCAAAGCTGAGCATCCTCCGATGCTCAGGTCGGGATCGTTGTCCCTGCACCGATTCCAGTTGTCGTCCCGGGTCTGGGCGGGCAAAGCGGCAGAGGCACCCAGCCCAATTGTCAAAAGAACTGTCGCAAGAATTCGCATCGTTCCTCACGGCACGGTCGTACAAGGAATGAAATCTAGCGGGGTCTGCGAAAGACTGCATCCAAAGTTTACTCTTGGACAAATCGGTAGTACCGCCAGGGATTAGATTCCGGTCAAGCTTCCCACTCACATGGGTTCTTCCCCCGGAGTTTTCATCTTGCCTTCCCGGCTGCGAGAGACTATACACCCAGCTGGGTGCGCATCCTCCGCATTTTTCCATTGAAGTATGCAAGGGACGGCGTGGCGAGCGACGCCGTCCCTTGCACGCCCACGGTCCTGTCGGCCAATCGCTATCCAAAGGCGAAAATGGCCTGGGAAGAAGGACCGGCTTCAGCTATTCAGATTTTGGTTGCGTGATCTTGTTCATTTGCAATGTGACCGCAGTCTGCGAGAACAGCCTGCCGTTGACCGTTGCATGAGTCTGCACGGCGATCAGCGTATTGCACAGGATGATTCCCTCGAAGTTCGAGGTTGTTCCCAGCATCGTGAGGCCGGCAACCTGCCAGAATACGTTCTTGGCCAGCGCGCCGCCCTTCAGGTGGACGGTGATACCGTTACTTTCTTTGAGATTCCCCGCTATCTGGAAAATCCACGTGTCGTTTTCGCTCCCCGAGAGGGTCACGTCGGTCGTTATATTTACACTTGTGCCCCATTTGTAGAGGCCGGGAGCCAGCGTCATGCCGCCGATATTCCCCCTGCCCAGTTCAGTGAAGTCGGGGTTTGACCGTCCGGCGGCATCCGTATAAGCGGTTTGCATGTCGAGGACAGCTGAAGTCAATTTAGTAGGGTTCTTCATGCTGCATGGTGCGGGCCCGGCAGCGTCTACTGAGAAAATTATTCCCGTCACTTGCGTACAGGTTAAAAGGTCCGCAGCCCCCGTGATTGGGCTCGTCCCTACATCTCCAGTGACCGCTGAAGCCGGTACATCTGTAATTCCGGATTTTGTGAGGATCACAAAATCGCCAGCCGATCTGAGGTTGACTGGCGCCGGCCCCGGTCCTGCTGCAAATGCGCTCCCCGCCAATGCGAAGAGTGCGATTCCCGCTATATATTTGTTTTTCATCATACTTGCGATAGTGGGCGCTTTGTTAACTGTGGCGATGTGCTAGGTTGCACACCCAAATTCAAGCAACAGCGTGTACGCTCCGAGAGTGCTTCGGCGAAGGCAGCTATGCGCAGGTCCGATAGGGGTCCCCTTCCAGCGACCGGGCTGAAAAAGCTGGTTATCCCACCCTCGTGGCATCCTTCTGAAATAATGCAATCCGGCTTCCTTTTCGACGGGTAGTTCAAGGGCTTTTGGCCTATGGGCTGGAGGGAATATGAACATAAGCTTTTCAGGTAAGGTTGCACTAGTCGCAGGCGGCACTGGCGGCTTGGGAGCCGCGATAAGCCTCGCGTTTCTCGAGGAAGGCGCCCAGGTAGTCGTCACATATCGCAAGGAGGAGGAATTCGCCGCCTTGAAGAGCGCAGCAGGCGGGGACACAAGGGCGCTCGAGGGCCATCGCGTCGATATTACCGACGAAATTGCCGCAGCTGAATTCGTTAATGGCGTGATCGCTCAACACGGCAGGCTGGACGCCGTTGTGAATACCATTGGCGGCTATGCCGGCGGGATAAAGCTTTGGGAGTTGAAAACGGAAGTTCTCGACAGGATGCTGTTGCTCAACCTGCGTTCGGGCTTCACGTTGGCGCGTGCAGTCCTGCCGGCAATGTTGAAGCAGCGGCGTGGCTCTTTCGTCAACGTGGCGGCCAAAGCCGCTTTCGATCACGGTGCCGGTGCGGCCGCATATGCCGCGTCCAAAGCCGCGGCGGTGGCGCTCATGGATTCGCTTGCCTCGGACAGCATGGGGACCGGGGTAAGAGTCAACTCCATTCTGCCAAGCATCATCGATACTGCCGCAAACCGCCAGGCAATGCCGAAAGCCGACTTTGCCTCATGGCCCAAGCCCGAGGACATCGCCCAGGTCATCCTGTTCTTGTCGAGCGACATGGCCAAAACGATTCATGGTGCTGCAATACCGGTGTATGGGAATAGCTGACTTTACGCCAACTTGAGATTGCCGGGTCCCGCCATTTACCAACCAGCGCGGCACGCCGGAAACGTCTCTCGCCAGTTTCACGGCCCATTTGCGTCAGTATTCCAGGTGTTGCACGGTCCACGGTCCATTCGCCTGACTTACATCAAGACGGTACAGCCCGGGGGAGAGAGTGGAAACCCCGGAGACAAAAACAAAACCAGTTTTCCAGGAGTGACAAGACAATATTGCTAGTTCCTGATTCTGATCGTCGCATATGTTGGCGGCGAATGCACATGAGTGACTCCCCTCGTCCATCGTGCCGCAATAAATATTGAACAGTTGAGAATTGTTATAGACGTGGAATAGTTGAGTCACCAAAAGGCCTGTCCCACAAAATATATCCTTTTCCATCTCACATTTCTTATGAGTCCGTGCACGGGTCAAGAGTTGCCAGGTTCCTAAGACGGCGCCGCACTGAGAGCACAGAACAGGGTTTGACCGGTGTTTACGAATAGCTTCTTGATGCATCCGTTCCAATTCTTCGTATTTTTGTTTCCGCCTCGAGAGAACAATTTCCAGCTTATGAGGATCTTCGATAATTGGGAGAGCCTCACGGGCCATATCGGCAGCCATGAAAAGCATGGATGGTGATTCATCCGAATCAAGGTTCTCTTCACAGACGATATACGATTCGAGCCGGTTCTTCAGATCAGGTTCCTAGTTAACTGCAAAGCAAATCTCAGTTACACTTCGCACGATGAATCCGGAATAGAATCGACCAAGTGGTTCTGGACATGTGAGAAGCGCTTCTCGGGCTTCTTTCTGGAGATACTTGAAGCTGTTTCCGAAGCATGGCCTTCCGTAAGTCAGGTTGAGAATACCTGCCAAGGCTTCAATTCCTTCTCGCGAGCCCCATCGTGCGAGTACCGACATATCTCCGTATCCCGGCGAGCCTTTTTTATGGTGTGCGTCATCGAGCGCATCATAAAGCCCGTCCAGAAGAGCCTTCTCTTTGTCGGGGGTTAATAATGGATTTGCAATCACGTTCTCCTCCCCAATTCTGTTTGACTCTTATTCAGGCTCGCCTGCATGAGACTGCGCGCGGTCAGGCAACGCCATAGAAGCCCGCACCGCATCGGCAGGCGACCGGTGTGTTTCCAACTGCTCCTGCTTTGTTGGACCGCTCGATCTCCCTGCTTCACGACGGTTCTCCAGTATCTGTGGAGTTTCCGGCTTCGCTCAGAGTGGCTTCGCCTTGAGGCAAAAGCCACTTGACATCTGCGGCTTCGCTCTACGCCAACCGGAGAACCGCTGTAGGCCGTTCGGCCGGTCCGGTTAATCCCTCGGCTGTCATTTGAGTGACCCTCCGCGGCCCGTCCCGTAGGCTGCGGATACCCGACTGCCACGTTCAAGGGACATGCGCCTGGACCGCCATGGTCTTAAGGTCCATGTGCCCGGCAGTTCCTGACGCCGAAGTTCTTGACGACCTCATGGTAATGGCATGAAATTATAGCGCGTGGCCGAGTGCCCCATCCCGCAACCGGCCCCGCAAACAAAATAGTGCGTTTCGAACCCCACAAAACTGTCCCAGTCTCACAGACCCTAATACTTCGGCACTTTGGGGTCGATCTGGTCGCTCCAGGCCAGGATGCCGCCGGCGAGGTTGACTACGCGGGGATAGCCGGCCTGCTTGAGAAACTCGGCGATCTTCTGGCTCCGCCCGCCTGATTTGCATTGCACAATCACTTCGCGGTCGCGGTCGATCTCGGCCAGGCGCTGCGGCACGTCGTTCTGCGGAATCAGCTTCCCGCCGATGTTGGCGATCTGGAATTCGAAGGGCTCGCGGACATCGAGGATGTAGGCATCTTCGCCGGAGTCGATCCGTTGCTTCAGCTCCTTCACGGTGAGCTGCGGGATTCCGTTCTTCACATTCTTCTCCTGAGGGGTTTCGGGCACAATGCCGCAAAACTGCTGGTAATCGATCAATTGCGTAATTGTAGGGTTGGGACCGCATATCGGGCACTCGGGGCTCTTGCGTAGCTTCAGCTCGCGGAAGCGCATGTTCAGTGCGTCCACCAGCAGCAGACGCCCGGCGAGCGACTCGCCCTTGCCGAGAATGAGCTTGATCACCTCCGTGGCCTGGATCACGCCCACCAGTCCCGGCAGAATGCCCAGCACTCCGCCCTCGGCGCAACTCGGCACCAGTCCCGGCGGTGGCGGCTCCGGGTATAGGCAGCGGTAGCAGGGGCCGGCCTCGGTGGCAAAGACGCTTGCCTGGCCTTCAAATCTGAAAATCGACCCGTAAACGTTAGGCTTGCCCGTCAGAACACAGGCATCGTTGACGAGATACCGGGTGGGGAAGTTGTCGGTTCCGTCCGCGACAATGTCGTAGTCCCGGATGATCTCGATGGCATTGGCGCTGGTGAGCATGGTGTCGTGCTTGACGACATTGAGCGCAGGATTGAGGGCAATGAGCTTCTCTTCGGCGGAGTCGAGTTTCTTGCGGCCGATGTCTTTGGTGGAGTGGATGATCTGGCGCTGGAGATTGCTGGCGTCCACGACGTCGAAGTCCACCAGGCCGAGGGTGCCGATGCCGGCGGCGGCAAGGTAAAAGGCCAATGGAGACCCGAGGCCGCCGGTGCCAACGCAGAGCACGCGAGCGGCTTTGAGGCGCCGTTGGCCTTCCATGCCCACCTCGGGCAGGATCAGGTGACGCGAGTAGCGGGAGAGGTCGTCGGTGGTGAGCTCGGGAAGTGGGGCGGGTTCGACAGTGGGGGGCATGGCTTTTACTCGGGTTGTATTGGCGTTCTGCTGATTCCGGGCGCCGGCTTTGGGTTCGTGGTATTCCAGGTCCCAAAGCAGGGACCTGGGGCAACCAGCTTTTGCGGGGCTACCTACTTCAGACTCCGCGCCCAGCTCCACCGGCTATTGAGGGGATGATTGAGAGCGTGTCAGTAGAGGCCACGGCCGTGGCTTCTTTCGCGGGGAGGTAGCGCACATCCTCGTCGTTCAGGTACAGGTTAACGAAGGCGCGCAGTTTGCCTTCGCCGGTAAACAGGTGCTTGCGCAATTCGGGATGCGTGTCGGTAAGACTGTCGAGCGCGCCAGTGATCGTCGCCGCATTCAATTCGACGGCCGATTGCCCGCCCGCATAGGGGCGCAACGGTGTGGGGATGTAGATGGTCATGGGGAAGAAACCTCACCTCATAGATATAGATTCAATCGCCATCGCCTCCGATGCTTTGTTCATCCACAACCACGCTCTGCAGTTCGAATCGCTTGTCTTCCTCCGTCACCCCCGCCAGCAGGAACGAGTTGGTAACGGTCGCTTTTCCCTGTGCCACGGCAGTAATCACATAGCAGCAGCCAAGCCAGTGCGCCTCAGCCAGGTCGGTGACGGACCACTGCGCCGGGTGGTCGGGATGGGAGTGGTAAAACCCGGTGATGTCCAGTCCCTGGCGGCGTGCTTCGCGCTCAATCTTCACCAGTTCCGCCGGTGCTATGTTGTAGCGGTTGTGCGCGGAGTCGGTGCGAGTGTTTCCGGCGGGCACAGCGGCATGGACCTGCCAGCCGTCTGGACCGGGCTGGCCAAGAAGAGCGCCGCAGCACTCGTGCGGATAGGTTTCTTCTCCGTGAGCGCGGATGGCCTCGTAAACCGCCGCCTTCAAATGTAAGACGCTCATGCTTCTTCCCAGAATCGTTCAGAGAGATACTTGTCCGCCGAATCGGGCAGCACGGTGACAATCACGGCGTGACGTCCGGCAGCCGCCTCTTCTTCAGCAATCCGCACACAAACTGACACGGCCGCGGCAGCCGAGATGCCTACCAGAAGGCCTTCTTCGCGCGCCAGGCGCCTTGCCATCTCGTAGGCAGCTTCAGTCTCCACTTCCACCAGGCGGTTGGCGAGGTGCGGGTTATAAATGGCCGGAATGATGGAGGAGCCCATGTACTTGAGGCCCTCGATCCCGTGAAAAGGCGAGTCCGGCAGGAAGCTGATGGCCTGAATTGCGGGGTTCTGACCCTTCAGATAGCGTGTGGTTCCGGTAAATGTCCCGCTGGTTCCCAGGCCGGCCAAAAAGTGGGTGACTCGACCAGCTGTCTGTTGCCAGATCTCTGGGCCGGTGGAGTGGAAGTGGGCCAGCCAGTTGGCGTCGTTCGAGTACTGGTCCACGTAGCAAAACCGTGCCGGATCGTTGCCGGCCAACTCGCGGGCGCGGCGAATGGCGCCGTCCGAGCTTTGATCAGGGTCGGTCCAGTCCATCACCGCCCCATAGGCCTGAAGAATCCGCTTGCGCTCCGGCGAAACGTTGGAAGGCATGGCCAGATGCACAGGAAATCCCAGCGCTGCGCCCAGCATGGCCAGCGCAATGCCCGTATTGCCGCTGCTGGCGTCGAGCAGCGTCTTGCCGGGCGTCAGCAGTCCACGCGCGCGCGCATCGCCAATCATGGCAGCGGCAGCACGATCCTTTACGCTTCCACCGGGGTTGGCCCATTCCGCCTTGCCCAGCAGCGTGATGCCCTGAAGGTGGCGAACCGGCCGGTCCAAACGAATGAGCGGCGTGTGGCCGATTCGCTCGGCTATCGAGGAACCCGGTATTGCTTGAGTCTTCACTGTTTCCATAGGAGATTGCGGCCTGCGTTCTGAATATGCGAGATTGAGAGTGCGAGATGAAGGTTGGCTAAGAACTTGCCGATATCCCTTTCAACATCCTCGCAGACTGGAAAGCGACCATGGCCCGAAAATCCAAAAATCCGAACTTTGACCAGACGCTGGACCTCTTGCGTTCTCATTCATTTGATGTTGCGCCCCATCCCGAGGTCGCAGGAGGTATGCAGGTAAGCAAGCATGGGGCTGGCGTGGTGCTGGTTGCCGGCGAGGATGGGCGGGCAGTGTTCGTGGTGGCTCCGGGAGCGCTGGTTGGCGGCCAGGTGGCACGATTGCTGGACCGTGGCTACCAGAAGTTCATTAAAACCCCCAAATATGAGCTTCCTGCCACGGCAGGCCAATTGCATGCAATTCACCTGTTCGCCGAGGAGTTGAAGCAGCTAACCGGCGCTTCGGATCTTTACAACGAGGCGCTGGGCACCACCAGTGACTTGTACGAGTACGACCGGTTGAAGGGCCGTGAGGCGGAAGAATCGGAGCCCGCGCGCCCGTGGGAGACAACCGGGGGACACTGATTCTCCCCATTTTCCCGGTGATGAAGCCCATGGACGTGGAAACGAGCGCGGAGGACCTTGCGGCTGAAATGCAAAACCGCCCCGCTACCCCCGTCTTCCCGTGCAGGGGAACGCCTCGCTCGTGGTGTTGAAGCATGGCTGCCGCGTTCCCTGCCGGGTCACTGATCTGAGCATGGGCGGTTGCCGGATCGAAACCCAAAAGGAATTCCGGGCGGGCATAGAAGTACGGGTAGAGGTTTCCTTTACGCTCAACGGACTCTTGCTCCGTTTCAACGGCGTTACCCAGTGGACAGATGGCCGGCACCTGGTGGGCATTCGCTTTGTCGATTTGACTTCGCGCCGCAGAGGCGATCTGGCGGAAATTCTGCGCGAGGTGGAACAGGACAACGCCGCCAAGGCCGCTGAGCAGGCAGCCAAGCAGATGGCGGCTGATACGCAGGCTAAGTTCACTGTCGAGGCTCTTCCGATGAAGGATACGCCGGAGCAGACTCCGAGCGCAGGTTCCACCCCAATCGAATCGTGCCTGGAGACAAGCCTGCAAGGAGCCAGGCCGGCGGTGCCTCCCGATGGTGCACAAGCCGAGTGCATGTCAGCCGTTCAGCCACCCGCAAAGCCCGTCAAGCGTGAACGGCGCGCTCAATCCCGGCACGAAGTGGATACCTCCGCCACCATCCATCTCATCAATGTCGGGTCAACACTGCATGGGCGAATCAACGACCTCAGTCTAGGCGGGTGCCGCATTCGCACCCACGAGCGGTTTCCTGTTGGCATCTACACCCGGGTGGAGACCGAGTTCCAGCTCGATGGGCTGCCCTTCCGCCTGGGCGGCGTCATCCAGGCCGTCCATGATCGCGACCGCTTCAATGTAGGCATCCGATTCCTCGACATGAGCGAGCGGAAGCGCGCACAGGTGGAGCAGTTGATCGAAGAGATTGACGAGATGCGTGAGAGGAAGAGACGTGCCGGGTCAGCGGATTCGACTGAAGAAGCAAGCCAGGCTTAGCGCCAAATTCATCCGGCACTCTTCCCGGAGGAATCTTCCTTTGCGCATGACCATCGGACACACCTTCACGGCGTCGCATCTGGGATCCCACCGACTCTTCTGACAGTTCTACTAGCTAGTTTCGGCGCCCGCTTATCAGGTTGAAAATCAGCACGACTACGGCGATCACGATGAGGATGTGGATGAGCCCGCCCCCGACATGGAGGGTGAATCCCAGCAGCCATAGAATCAGAAGAACGACGAAGATTGTCCAGAGCATTTATTTTGTCCTCGCCAGTGGGCGTCGGGAATCAAGGCTTTCCCGATGCGCCCAGAGGCATTTCCATTCGGTTAAAAACTGCTACTTGGAAGCAACGGCCTGGGCCTTTGCATCCCTCACTGCGTCGAGGAACGAGTGGGCGGCGGCAGGCGATTCGACTTCACCCTTCAGGACGGACCGTGAAGAGACATGCGGCCCGTAGAAGGCTTGCATTGAATCGTCGTCGCGGCGAATTGAAGCGCCGGTCAGCGTAAGTCCGGCAAAGGCGCCCCTGGCCCGCGAGTAGGTGAGGATTTCGGTTTCCAGCTTCCAATCGGTATTGGCGGAAGCATGGCGTCCTACCGGCCCCGCCGCCGCTGAGGCATCGGCGCCAAGCTGGAACTTGCTGGCGAGCAACTGCTGCATGCCCTTGTCGTTCTGGATGATCATGACCAGGTCAACGCCCTCGATGCCGATCTGCAATCCCCAACTTCCACCTGTGATGGCAAAGAACGCTGGAGCGCTCCATCCGTGCTGGGTGCGGCATGTGGCAACGCCCCGGCCATTCTCGCCGCCGAAGACAAATCCACCCTTGAGCATGTGAGGCACCACAGCCACGCACCTTGCGTGATCCAGTACTTCTTCCGGAATGCCGTTATCCGGCGCGGCCATGATCTCATGCAGAACTCTCCCCGCATGATCCAGCCGGTCGGCAGTTGCTTCGCGATCCGTTCCCGCCCAGCCAATGCTGGTCAAACTGAGTACTGCCACGAAAGTCATTAGCTTCTTCATATACATCACCTTTTTCTACCCATGCGCGGCGTCATCTGCTCTTCGCGCACTTCAGGCGCGCAAGGTAACTCTGACACTAGAGCGATATCCTTGCGCGGTCTGAGCAGGAACGCTCAGGTGCAAACCGGTTCCTGGTCCAATAAAGGCCGGGAAGCAAAATTGCAGAAATGTGCAATATGAGACAGATTCCTTCCCCGTCCTGTGTGAAAGCCTAGTGTTGGAGTGCAAGCTGGTCCGTTGAGTGCTACACCGCTCGCGCCGTTTAATGGGTGGCCGCTGGTAGTGCGAAGCTTGATGATCGCCGGTGAATCTGCCTTGATGGCTGCAACTGCTTTCGCAACCCAGCACTTTGCAGCCACGCTGTTCAATTGCGTTGTCTTAGGTCAGTCAGCACCGGAATGAGGCTCCTACATGTTTGAGAATCCGAAACCTCCATTTGACGTCGAGGCCTTCCTTGCGAGCGCGGGGCTGGGGCGAAGGATTGTTCAAATAGCGCCCAGGCAAGCCTTCTATTCGCAGGGAGAGCTCGCGGACTCGGTCTTCTATCTGCAAAGAGGCCGCGCAAAAGTAACCGTCGTATCGAAAGCCGGAAAGGAAGCGACCATCACGCTTGTCGCCCCCGGCGAGTTTGTGGGAGAGGGGGCACTGGCCGCCGTGCCTGGACAGCGTCTCTCCACGGCTACGGCCATCACCGCCTGCACGGCGCTCAAGATCAGCCGGGATGAGATGATCCGCGTGATGCACGCGGAACATGCTCTTACCGATGTGTTTTTGAAATTTCTGTTGGCGCGCAGCATGCGCATCCAGGCCGATCTCGTGGATCAGCTCTTCAACTCCAGTGAAAAGCGACTGGCGAGGATTCTTCTGTTGATGGCGGAGTTCGGCGAGCCGGGCCATCCGCAACAGTACATTCCCAAGATATCCCAGGAGACTTTGGCGGAGATGATCGGGACCACCCGGTCGCGAGTCAGCTTCTTCATGAACCGCTTCCGCAAGCTGGGATTCATTGAATACAACGGCCGCATCCAGGTTCACAAGTCGCTGCTGAACGTGATTCTGCACGACCAATTACCTGACGACAACGCCGAAAAGCCGGGTATCTTCGGAATTGCAGGCGAGTAGAGGAATCCATCTGTTTTGAAAGGGTGCGGCGGGGGACCGGGGTACCGGGGTACCCTCTGGGTCGGGGGTCGGGGTCGGGGTCCCGTGCCGCTCTGCAGGGACAAGGAACGTTGGGCTAAACAGTCTGCGGAAAAACGCAATATCTCGGCTCGTTTCGCGGAGAATGTTCTCCGGGGCTAAAGCCCTGCATTCATTTTGCAGCATTATGCGGGGGTTGAAACCCCCGCCTCCCTCCGACGAAACCGAATCTACCTCCGCATCGAGTTTTTCCGCAGCCTGTTTAGCCCCAAAAGTAGATAGCTCTCCGCTTGCCGATTACTTGGCCGATTCGCCC
>OCZT010001634.1_pt1 | contig 23185 bp, 21 predicted proteins | sample 1539031 | NCBI WGS metagenome assembly OCZT01 (sample SAMEA3539308, study PRJEB22396) | soil metagenome | biome: tundra; feature: field; material: soil | place: USA | collected 2010-05 | depth 0.15 m | reverse complement strand
TCCAGCCGTCAGGATTGCCGCCCATCTCCCACATCACGCATTGCACCTCGTCATAATCCACGTAGCCGTGGAAGCGGCGCATGCCGTGGCCCTCGATGAAAGCAACCATGTCGTCTTTTACGGTGGTGAGATCGTCTGGAATGGGAGACATATGGGGAGAGCTCGCAAGGGATTATTGTATGCTGTTCGCAACTTCGCTGCCAAATAACCGGCTGTGTTACTTTGACCCAGATTCCACTTGTTCAGAGCACGGTTACCTGCAGATTTTCTCAAAGAACTTAAGGGCAGACTGAGCGCGAACCCAGCCTGCCCTTAGTTAAGACCCGGGCCAGCGCGCCCTAGAAGTTCAGCTTAAGAGCAAACTGAATCAGCCGTGGGTTGTTTACCGTGTTGCTGATCACACCGAAACTCAAGGGCGAATTGATGTCCTGCTGTCCGCTGTTTCCGATACCGGGCAGGAAGAACTGCGGATGGTTGAAGAGGTTGAAGAACTCAGCCCGGAATTGCAGACCCATGCCCTCACGGAATGACAGCGGAAAGTCCTTGATCACCGAAAAGTCCGAATTTACAAAACGAGGACCGTAGACTGGAGCGCGCGCGGCGGTGCCGAGTTCTCCGAGCGGAGCAGGCGCGAAGGCACAAGGATTAAACCAGTGCTGCAGTGTGTGGATCTGGGTGGGACAGTTTGTGCCTCCAGGTTCGGGGCCCGGCTTGTTGGGGTCGCCGACCTGGTTTGGACGCTGGAGAGTGAACCCATTGTAGGAGAAGAACGTCCCCGATTCATCGGCGCTATCAACCACGAATAGCGGAAATCCAGACGTGACCCTTTCGATCAGATCCACCTGCCAATTTCCAAATATGGCGTTGCTGGCGCCGCTCCAATTGCTGCCGAAGTGTTTGCCTTTGCCGAATGGCAGGTCGTAAAGGATGCTGGCGGTAAAGCTGTTATTGAGATTCAGTTGGGACAAGCCCCAATCCAGCTTCTTGGTCCCGGGCAGAGGCCAATAGATCGCGCCGGGATTCGTGCCCAAGCCGTCCGGCATTCCAGAATCGAAGGTGCGAGACCAGGTGTAGCCCAAGAGAGCGTAGATGCCATGCCGCGAGCTCTTGGTCTCGGCCTTTATTTGAAGAGAGTCATACCGAGCTGAGCCTACGCTGTCGCTGGGAGCGACGATCTGAAAGAATCCTGCGTAAGGGAAGGTTCCAAAGCCGCAGCCCAGCGTATAGCCAGGCGTGGCATTGGCGCCACCGGGGCACGCGCTCGGCTCGTTGAGGTTGAGGTTCGACTGGCTGACCAGGATATGCGTGCTGCGCGAACCAGCATAACCGGCCGTCAACACCACATTTCCAGGTAGTTGCTGCTCAACGTTGAGGTTGTATTGCTGGATCATGCCCAGTTTGAAGTTGCGGTTCTCCGACTGAATCGTTCCGGTGTAAGCGCCGGGGTTCACGGGCGCGTTATAGATGGCCCCACCTGGCAGAAGGAAGCCACCCGAGAGCGAACCGGCGGCGACCCCATAAGTAAGACAGAACGTGCACGGATCGACTTCCGCATAGTACGGGGGATTCTGCCACAGCCCTTGTCCGCCCTGATTCCACGCGGAATCGTGGTAGATGGCATAGCCGCCTCGAACTGCGGTCTTATCACGCCCCATGGGTTTCCATGCAAATCCAATGCGCGGCTCGAGGGCCGTGCTATCAAACTGGATGCCTGCGCGGCCGTCGGTCGCGACGCAGACTGTGCAACTGCTTAACGTAGGGCTGCCTTTGGGGACATACCACTTGAGGGTTTGAATATCGAAGTCCGATTGACGATTTTGGACCTCGGTTTCCGGCGTGACCAGCGCCCAGGCAAGTCCGATATTCACCGTCAGATTGCCGGTCAGGCGCCAATCATCCTGGACAAACGGCCGAACCAGTTTCCAGCGGCGGCCGACCGTACCGCCCAGGAACGTCTGATCGTGAGCGGCAAAAACTCCCATGGCGCCGACGAGAACATCGCCGATGTTGTCGCCCGTCGCAGTGCCATTGTCGACGATATATCCGTCCTGAAACGCGTTATTTCTCACATTCATTTGGTTCGCGCGAAATACGGCTCCGAACCGGATGTTGTGCTTGCCGCGGATCAGGTCGAGTGTGTCGGAAAGCGAATAGACGTTGGTTCCGCCCTGGTAGGGCGCGAATCCGCGATCGCCCACCGACATGTAAGTGGACATCTGGAACGAAGTCAGGCCGCAACTGATGCAGTCCTTGTGGGACTGATTCAGACTCGGAGGATAGCCAGTCAAGCTATCGCACTTACTCCCGAGGTTGGCGCCGGGAATGCCGATAACCGAAGCTTCGCAGGAGCCGGTGCCATACGAGAGAATGTGGTTGAAAATTCGGCTGAATCCAGCCGTGGCCTGATTGATCGTGTTCGGAGAAAAGACGTGGGTTTCGCTTACCACGGCATTGCGCCCGTGATTGTCAATGTACTGGTTGCTGCCAAAGGCGTTGACTTCCGACCATGTCGGGGAGCCGCCTGGTACGAAGTTTGTTGCCTGATCGTAGCTGAAACGCCCAAACACGGAATCCTTGCTGGAAAAATTGTGATCGAGGCGAATGTCAAATGTTCCTTCGTTGAGCTTCCTGACGGGCTCGTTGAGGTAGTTGTAGCCCAGGGTAGGATTCGCATTGGGGGTAGGATAAAGTTGAATCACTTTAGCACCGAGCGGATTCACCACCGCCGCCGGAATGATGTTGCAATTGGAGCCGGGCGCCTGGCTGCCATCCGAACGCACGGCCTCAGGGGTCGAGGTGCCAGGCAAGCACTGGAAGTTTGTGGGCTCTGTCCCGGTCGCGAACGGGTTCCTGAGTTGCACGCCAGTCGGATCGTTGCTGTAATCGTAATTGCCATTGGCGTCGGGCGTCGTCATGGAGGTGGTCGGAACAAAACCGGTAAAGGGAATACCGTGACGCTGCATCTTGGCTTGGTAATCGATAAAGAAAAAGGTTTTGTCCTTCTTGATGGGGCCGCCGAGCGAGCCGCCAAACTGATTCAGATTGAATTTTTCCACCGACGTTGCGAAATAGCTGCGGGCATCCAATTTCGTATTGCGGAAGAACTCAAACAACGAACCGTGGTACTGGTTTGATCCAGACTTGGTCGTCACCAATACGGTGGGACCCGCGCGTTCTCCGTACTCGGCGGAGTAGTTGTAGGTCAGGACTTTGAATTCCTGGATGTCGTCGATCGAAGAAAAAATCGCAATCCCGCCCTCATCCAGCTGGTTGTTATCGTTGCCGTCGAGCAGCCAGTCCGTGCTCTGTTCGCGAGAACCGCCCACCGAAAGCGAGAATGCTCCGCGCGTCGCCGCTTCACTGCTTGCGGCGCTAGTGAAGAAACTGACCGGACTCGTTGACGCGGTCGTACCCGGCGTTAGGGTCGCCAGTTGCACGAAATTCCGTCCGTTCAAGGGGAGTTCGGCAACTTGCTCGGAGGTGATGACCTGACCGAGAGTTGGCGTCGATGTCTCTACGGCTACTTCGGTGGCACTCACCTCCACATTTGTGCTCACTGCGGCAGGCGCAAGCTTGAAGTCGAGCTCGCGGCGTTCGTCGATCTGCAGGCGGACATTCTTCGCTTCGGCGGCCTTAAAACCCGGGGCTTCTACCTTGATCGCGTAATCACCAACGCCGAGCGAAGGAACGAGGAAGTGTCCGGTATCGTCGCTCACCGCATTGCGGGAGAGGTTCGTAGCTTGGGCGGTGACGGTCACTTTGGCGCCGGCCACGACTGCGCCGGAGTTGTCGGAAACCGTGCCCGAAAAACTTCCGGTCGCCTGACCTTGCAGGAGCGGGTTGCACAGACAGACCAACGAACAGAGATACAGCGCGAGACGCGTCTTCTGGCTCAACATTTCTTGAACCCCTTTCGGTGGTGGCACCGTGCAAGGAAAAAGATCCTCCCGCTTCCAGTGAAGGTGGGAGGCGCCGGGACTGCAGACAGCGCTTATAAATTGGCGCTTGCCGCGAAGTCAAGAATTTTCGCAGTGGAAAAGGGATTAGTCGCGGTCATTCTCTGGCATCGTCGGATGCAGAAAATTTATTCAGTCAGAAGCAGACGGCGACAAGGGATTCAGGACCTCGCGGCCCATTCGGTATCAAAGCGCGCGCGGTCATAAAACGATTTCTGCGTTCCTACGCCGGTTGTGGACAAGCCTGCGTAGAGATTTGCGCGGCGAACGGCTTCTATTTCGGGCACTCCCTCGGCTAGAAATACGGCAAAGCTTCCGATGAAGGCGTCGCCCGCACCGGTGCTGTCAATGCTGTCGACTGAGAAGGGCGGCACGTGTTCGCTTCCGTCACGGCTGGCGAGCAGAGATCCATTCGCTCCCAACGTGATGATCACGCGCCGAATACCGCTGGCCACCAGTTTCTCGGCACACTTCTTCGCGTCTTCAACGTTTTTCACCGAGCATCCGGTGATGGTCTCCGCTTCACTCTCGTTCGGAACGAAATAGTCGAGATCCTTCAGCGCTGCCAGGGCGACCGGTTGCGCGGGCGCGGGATTGAGGATGCAGCGGATGCCGTGCTTGTGCGCAAATTGTATTGTGTAATAAACCGTCTCCAGCGGAATCTCGAACTGCAGCACGATGCAGTCGGCGGACTTCAAGGTCTCAGCGGCTGCGTCAACGTCGGCAGGCTTGAGCGCATCGTTCGCTCCCTTTACCACCAGGATGCGGTTCTGGCCGTTGGGCTCCACGAAGATGGGCGCGACACCGCTCGACAGTCCTTCGACTGGCTTCACGTGAGTGGAATCAATTCCCTGCTTCTTGAAGTTTTCAATCGTTGCGGGACCGAAGAGGTCGCTGCCTACCCGCGCGACCATAAAGACCTCCGCGCCACAGAGACGCGCCGCCACGGCTTGATTCGCGCCCTTGCCCCCGAAACCGAGATCGAATCCCTGTCCGAAGATGGTTTCGCCCGGCTTCGGGAACTGATTCGTGAAGGTCGTCAGGTCAATGTTGGCGCTGCCAACCACCGCAATTCGAGGGCGCTTTGCCATAGTCCTTGCCGTTGTCTCCGTAAGCTTTCGGAACGCCGAGTCTATTCAGCACAGAGAGAGTGTGTCAACGGTGGGGGCGCGAACCAGGACATGGGGTGATGAGGCGACCGTTGTTTCTGCTATAGTTTCGTTCCTCGATACTCGCTCTGGGAGGCCCCATGCCCCGCAATGTCCGCTGTGCCTTGATTCAAGCCAGCAACGCGCTCAGCACCGAACGCCCTCTTGCGCAGATCAGGAAGGCGATGATCGACAAGCACCTGAAGCTGATCGAGCAGGCCGCGCGCAAGAAGGCGCAGATCCTCTGCCTGCAGGAGCTTTTCTACGGGCCCTATTTTTGTGCGGAGCAAAATGCGCGCTGGTACGAATTGACCGAACGCGTGCCCGACGGCCCGACCACGCGTCTCATGCAGAAAGTTGCGGCCAAGCACCGCATGGTGATGGTGGTTCCGGTGTACGAAGAGCAGATGCCGGGCGTTTATTTCAACACCGCGGCAGTGATCGACGCCGATGGAAGGTATCTGGGTAAGTACCGCAAGCATCACATCCCGCACTGTCATCCCGGATTCTGGGAGAAATTTTACTTCACTCCCGGCGATCTCGGTTATCCCGTATTCGAAACCAAGTACGCTCGCGTGGGCGTATACATCTGCTACGACCGCCATTTTCCCGAAGGCGCGCGCATCCTCGGATTGAACGGCGCCGAAATCGTGTTCAATCCTTCCGCCACTGTGGCCGGGCTCTCGGAATATTTGTGGGAGTTGGAACAGCCCGCTCATGCCGTTGCCAACGGCTACTTTGTGGGAGCGATCAATCGCGTGGGAACTGAGAAGCCGTGGAGCATCGGCGAATTCTACGGTAAGAGTTATTTCTGCAATCCGCGGGGCAAAATCATCGCCCAGGCCAGCCGCGATAAAGACGAAGTTGTGGTCGCCGACCTCGATCTCGACATGATCGCCGAAGTCCGCAAGGTTTGGCAGTTCTTCCGCGATCGCAGGCCGGAAAGCTACGGTCTCCTGACCACGCAGAGCGGAGCATCCGCCGCGGCTGACTGACTTGCAAGGTGCGACGGCCTGCTCTATTTCTGAAACCCACACGCCGATGACGACCACTTCTCAACTGCGCTCTCGAATTGAATCCAGTCCTCTGTATAACGAGGACCTTGCGCCGGCCAGTGCCGAGCGCCGGCACTGGGGCACGTACAACTTCGCTGCTCTGTGGATTTCGATGTCTGTAAACATCCTCACCTACATGCTGGCCGCGAGTCTGATCCAGGGGGGAATGAACTGGAAGCAGGCGGTCGCGACCATCTTTCTCGGCAATGTAATCGTGCTGGCTCCGATGCTGTTGAACTCGCATCCCGGAGCAAAGTACGGAATCCCGTTCCCTGTTCTGGCTCGTGCGTCGTTCGGAGTGCTGGGCGCGAACATTGCGGCAGTGCTGCGCGCACTCGTTGCCTGCGGATGGTTCGGCATTCAGGCCTGGATCGGTGGCGAAGCCATTAGCACCTTGCTGGCAACGCTCGCTCCCGGCTTGAAGAATTTTCCCTATGGGCCGGCCATCTGTTTCTTTCTGTTCTGGCTGATCAATCTCGCGGTCGTTCTCAAAGGAATCGAGTACATCCGCGTTCTGCAGGGCATCAGCGCGCCGGTTTTACTGGGCGTTGGATTGCTTCTGTTGGGGTGGGCCTATCATGCAGCGGGGGGCTTCGGACCCATGTTCTCGGTGCCTTCGCGATTCAATACTTTCCCCGACTTTTTGAAGTTCTTGATCCCCGCGCTGAATGGGACCGTGGGTTTCTGGGCCACGGTTTCATTGAATATCCCGGACTTCACGCGGTTCGCCCGCAATCAGCGTGAGCAGGTGATTGGTCAGGCCTTGGCCTTGCCTACGACGATGACGCTGTACGCCTTCGTCGGAATCGTTGTGACCTCCGCCACGGTGGTGATCTACGGAACAGCGATTTGGGATCCCGTTCAACTGCTCAGCCGCTTTCATTCGCCCGCGGCGGTGGTGATCTCGCTGGTTGCGATTCTGCTGGCGACGCTCAATGTCAACATCGGCGCCAATGTGGTTTCGCCAGCCAACGACTTTTTCCAACCTGTGGCCGCGTGGGATCAGTTTCCGCACCGGAGGCATCATCACCTGTTTCATGGGGGTCGCGCTGATGCCGTGGAAGCTGCTCTCCAACTACAGAACATTTATTCTCGGCTGGCTGGGCGGCTACGCGGCCTTTCTCGGGCCCGTGGCAGGAATCATGATTTGCGACTACTTCGTCATCCGGCGGAGAGTGTTGCAGGTTGACGATCTGTATCTTCGGGGCGGGCTCTACGAATATTCGCGGGGATTCAACTGGCGCGCAGTAATCGCGCTGGCGCTGGGAGCGGGCACCGCACTAGCCGGAGTTGCGGTTCCGTCTGTGCGCGCGCTGTATAACTATTCGTGGTTCGTCGGCTTCGCAGTGTCCTTCGTGGCTTATTACGCGATGATGAAGTTTCAGCGTCAGGCGACGCTCGCTCCTCAGGAAGCCGCTTAACGCGCGGCTAAGCCTTCTTTGTTTTCAGGAACGCGGGCAGCACGTCCCGCTGGTAAATGTCGAGCGTCTGCTCTTCATCCCCGCACATCAGATATAAGTTGAACTGGGTCACGCCCACATCCGCGAGATCGCTCAACTTTTTGCGGTGAGCCTCGAGCGGACCAACCAGGCAGAACCGGTCCACGACTTCATCCGAAACAAAGTCCGCGTTATCGCTTTCCACTTCGCAATGATGCTGATAATCATAGTGGCCGCGATCCTGCACAAATGAAGTCAGCGCCGGAGGCAGATCTTCGGGCTTGTATTGCCGGATCAGATCCATCACATGGTTCGAGACCAAGGCGGGGAACCAGCGCACTCGCTCGCGAGCAACGCTCAAGTCATTCGAAACCCACACGGGAGCAGCCGCCATCACCTCAATCCGGCTCGCATCTCGGCCAGCAGCGCGAGCGCCCTCTTTCACGAAACCCATGCACCAGGCAATTAAAGCCGGATCGGCAAACTGCAGAATGATCCCATCGGCCACTCGCCCGGCCATGTGCAGCACCTTGGGACCGTATCCTGCAATCCAAACGCGCGGAGAATCTTTCGCCCAACTGAGGCGGGTGGGTTGACCGTCGTGCTGCACTTCCTTGCCGGACGTTAGATCGCGGAACTCCGCCACGGCAGCTTCCAACTGCGACCAGCTTACGGGCTTCTTGCCCATCACACGTCGAGAACTGTCGCCGCGGCCGATGCCGAGTTCCATCCGTCCACCCGAAATCAGGTTGAGAGTTGCGAACAGGCTGGCAGTCACTGTCAGGTCGCGAGTCGCGGGATTCGTCACGCAAGTACCCAAGCGCATGCGCTGCGTGTTCGCAGCCATCAGGGTCAGCAGAGGATACGGTTCCTTCCACAAAACGTGAGAATCGAAAATCCAGCCGTATTCAAACCCGGCACCCTCCGCCTGCCGCGTCAGGCCTACGATGCGTTCGATCGAAATGTCAGGTTTCAGTGCGATGCCGAATTGCATGGCCGGTCCCTTCGTGGAGAAATTATGAGGAACTGATTGTGAAGAACTAAAGTGCGGCAGTGTAGCATAGAATTCTTTTCTCGCATCCGGAGCGGGGAAGCGCGGCCAACTGACGGAGGATTCAATGGGTTTCGACACGATCATCAGAAACGGTTCCGTAGTGACGGCAACGGATACCTACAAGGCGGACGTTGCCATTGCAAATGGCAAGATCACCGCCGTTGGAACTGATCTTCCGGCGCAGAACGCTACCAAGATTCTCGACGCGTCGGGAAAACTCGTCCTTCCCGGCGGAATCGATGTTCATACTCACCTCGACATGCCCTTCGGCGGAACGACCAGTGCGGACGACTTTGAAACCGGCACGCGGGCCGCCGCGTTCGGCGGTACAACCACGTTGATCGACTTCGCGATTCAATACAAAGGCCAGCCGTTACGTCAGGCTTTCGACACGTGGATGAGCAAGGCCTCGAGCAAGGCCACGTGCGATTACGCTTTCCACTGCATCGTCACCGACGTATCTGGCGGGCAACTTTCCGAGATGAACGATCTGGTGCACGAAGGCGTGACCAGTTTCAAGCTCTTCATGGCGTATCCGGGCGTGTTCATGCTCGACGATGGCAGCATCTTCAAAGCTCTGCAGACGACGGCGAAAAACGGCGGCCTGGTTTGCATGCACGCCGAAAACGGCAGCGCGATTGATGTCATCGTGCAGCAGGCGCTGGCGGAGGGAAAGAAGGCGCCGAAGTATCACGCGCTGACTCGCCCCACAACGGCGGAAGCCGAGGCGGTGGGTCGCGCCATCGCACTGGCTGAGATGGCGGGCGCGCCCATCTACATCGTCCACTTGAGTTGCAATGATGCGCTCGAAAAAGTTCGCGAGGCCCGCGATCGGGGACTTCCGGTCTACGCCGAGACCTGTCCACAGTACTTGTACCTTTCTCTCGAGAACTTTGACGCGCCCGGGTTTGAAGGAGCGAAGTACGTTTTCACTCCACCGTTACGCGAGAAATGGCACCAGGAAAAGCTGTGGAATGGCCTCAGGCAGGATCATTTGCAAGTTGTCTCCACCGATCACTGCCCGTTTTGTTTTAAGGAACAAAAGGAATTGGGCCGCGACGATTTCACAAAAATTCCAAACGGAGGTCCGGGCGTGGAGCACCGCATGAGCCTGATCTACTCTGGCGGTGTGGGCGGCGGACGGTTCAGCGCGAACCGTTTTGTGGAACTGGTTTCGACCACTCCGGCCAGGTTGTTTGGACTATATCCGCGCAAAGGGACGATCGCTGTGGGCAGCGATGCGGACCTGGTGATTTTTGATCCCAACCGCAAGCACACCATCAGCGTCAAGACCCATCACATGCGCGTCGATTACTCGATGTTCGAGGGCATTGAGGTCACGGGAATGCCCGATGTAGTTCTGTCGCGGGGCCGAGTTGTCGTGGAAGGGGAAAAGTTCATGGGACGTGCGGGACAGGGAGAATTCCTGCGACGCGCAACTTATGCGCAAGTGAACGGCTAATACTTCGCGATCGCAGAACCGCGTAAAAGCGCATCTTTCCAGCGCTTGTTATCGATGCTCCAGCATACTTTGGCCTTCCGTTCCGTCGAGCGAAGGCATCTGGACAACGGAATCTAGGATGTGTCGGATTCCCGAATCGGAAACAGCGCGATCTTTTCCGAAGTTCCCCATTGGCTTCGCTTCCCTGCCAGCTGATTCTGGTATGTAGCTCTTGGCCACTTGACCAACGGATAAGCGGCTAAGTCCTTTGAATAGAATATCTTACCCCTAAGTTGTTCTAGCTCTAGGATTTTCCGTGTCATTTCTCTCTAACGGTAATAATATCGTTGACTAACCCAAGGCCTTCTGATATCGTTCGGCATGGCAAAACCAAAGACATTACAAGAAGCCATCCAGCACTTCTCAGATGAGCAAGTCTGCATTGATGCTGTAGCCGCTTTGCGCTGGCCACACGGTCCAGAATGCCCTGCATGCCTCGCCAAAGCACCCTATTATCTCAAGACTCAGAAGCGCTTTAAATGCCGCGAGTGTCGCCGTCAGTTCTCTGTAAAATTGGGAACAATATTCGAAGATTCGCCTATTCCCTTGCAGAAGTGGATGCCTGCCATGTGGATGCTGGCCAATTGCAAGAATGGCGTGAGTAGTCATGAGATTGGCCGTGCTCTCGGAGTCACTCAGAAGTCTGCATGGTTCATGATGCACCGTTTGCGATTGGCCATGAAAGGCTATGATCTGGGAACAAAATTGGGCGGCAAAGACGATGGCGGCGCGGTAGAAGTCGATGAGGCTTTCTTTTCGCCAAAGCCTAAGAATATGCACCGAGATAAGCGAGAGCGATATGCGCGCGAGAATCAGCGTCCAGATGGGAGCATTGGAAAGACTGTTGTGATTGGCATGCTGGATCGCTCCACTAGCGAGATTAGAGCAAAGCGCATTCCGGACGTTAAGCGCGAGACCTTGCAAGCTGAGATTCTGAACAATGTGAAGTTCGGCTCTGCCGTCTATACCGATGACGCAGTGCCCTACAATCGTCTGAACTGGCACTACGTTCATGAAGTCGTGAATCATGCCAATGAATATGTGCGCGGACAAGTCCACACAAACGGACTAGAAAACTTCTGGAGTCTATTCAAGCGCCATCTGCGCGGCATATACGTTGCCGTTGAGCCATTCCATTTGGACCGCTACTTGGATGAGCAGGTTTTTAGATTCAACAATCGCCAGAAGCCGATGGACGATTACGCACGATTCGAGAAAGTGCTATCTCAGGTAGCGCATAAGCGCCTTACCTATGCCGAGCTCACTGGCAAGGTGGGGGAAACGACGCCTTTCTAATCCCCGTCGCTCGAAGCGTGGTCCGAAGCGGAAGGCTTAGGGCCACGTTTCTTTTGTGTGCTGCGCTCAGCCTGGTATTGCTTCTCGCGTTCCAATAATTCAGTTTTCGAGACGGTCAGTACTTTGCGCAATCCCGACTCAAACTGTTGGAATTTTTGAACTGGCGTCGTGTCGGTGTCGAGTTTAGACTTCATGCGCCCATCATACCGCACTATGCCTAATCGTTACGTAGATGACTCCACATGGTTCGCAGCTGGTGTAATGGCAACGCTTTTGTACACATACGTTACCAATAGAATTGGGAGATTCACCATTTCACTTGGGCGGAAAGCCCATAAACTTAATTTGACACTCGCCCAGCCTGTTATTGGAAGTGATTGCAAACTTGAGCCGAGAGTCGTCAGCCCCAGCAGGCCGGACGTTACCAGATTCTTCCTCATCGTATCGCTTAACAATACAGGTGACCTTGCGGCGACCAAATTGAAAGGAAATTGCGCAATTACGTGCTCGGAAAGCACTCATAATCGCACGCTCCCAATCTTTCTCGACACTTTGGGGAATATTCCCTATCAATTGGAACCGCAAGAATTCGGCGGGAATGCTATCACCCAAGCCATACGCTCTGGCCAAGTCTGGATCAATGTTGATATTGATCTTGAGTTTTTTGGATTCGATGATAAGGCACCGGAGAAGTACCGCGCACATTACGAATACAGCCACCAGCACCACAACATGATCAGAAAGTGAAACGATAAATTCCTCCGATGACTAACGCGAAAGATGAGTTTGAAGATTCAAGACTCAGACTCCAATGGGCGAATGAAGACTTTGCCGATTTTGAACGGTGCGCTCGGATTTATTTCAAGCGAACACCATGCGGTCACATCGTCGAGCCTGATCCTGATGGCATTCACGAACGGCACAAGTTCAAATTGGGAAAACCTTTTCCAAGCAGCCTGACAAAGCATACAGTTCACACAATTGAGGATCTCCGAGCCGCGCTCGAAATGACTGCTGTTGCCGTAGCTCGCCTTGCTCACCTCCCGACTGATGGTGTCCATTTTCCCTTCTGCAAAACCGCCGGTGATTTCAAAAGTCGCATAGGTGCTTGTTGCAAGGGATTCCCTGAAGAAATCACGAGGCTTTTTGATAGTTTCGAGCCTTACGAGAGAGAGAACAATCTGCTCTTTGCAATTAACGAGCTTTGTAATGCTTCCAAGCACAGACTCATTATCCCGGTCGCATCCAAAGCCGGGGTCAACATTCCCTACATTGAAAGTTCCAGCGTTACTCGACCGATCACCATCTTCGAGGGAGTCCACGATACGGCGGAAAATGAAATAACGTATGCAATTACAGAGCAAGGACTCAAGTGGAAGCACCACGTCCAGCTTCATTTCGGAATAGCCTTCGGCAAGGTCGGGGCGCTTCATGGCTACGAAGTGAGGCTTAATATTGCAGAGATGATCCGCGCCGCTAGTGTCATCGTTGACACCACGGAAGCAGAATGCCGAAAACTCGGACTGCTCTAGCCGCATGATTGCGCAGGATCGCTTAGAGAGGATGACAAAATGCCGTATTTCATTCACAACAATGAAACTCTGAAGAATGCAACTTATGCCCTCGACGAACACGCATTTTTCAACTGCAAACTTACAAACTGCACGCTCGTTTACAGCGGCGGCTCTTTCGAGTTCGTAAATCTACAGTTAGAGAATTGCCAGTGGAAGTTCCGCAATGATGCGAACCTGACAATTCAACTGTTAATGTCCGTAGGCATGTTAAAACCGGGACAGGCACCCCCTCCCAACTTTCAGGGCAGTGCAGGCTCACAGGTAAACTAATTAGATTCCAACTCGGCGTTAACTCTCGCCCTGTCACGGCATCAACTAATTTATTAGTTTTTCTCAATGGTTAGTCAAGTATATTAGTACCTCTCTAACTCAATGATCCCAATAGTCCACGGGGGGGTGACAAGAAAGTAATCTTTCCGCGGCCCGGAAAAGCTAACACGTGGGCCGTTCCGGCCTACCCGCACCTCCTTCCTCCTAGCCACAAGACTCTTCCATGGTTATCCTGAACTGCTCCATATTCTGAACCAGATCGTGGTCATTCGGACAAGCAGCTGTCGTTACTGGTTCGAGATTGGCAGTTTACGATTGTCTAGCGGCGAAGAGACTGCATGCGAGGGTTGAAAGAGAAGCGCATTCTGATCACCGGCGGAGCGAGCGGAATTGGCGCGGCCACGGCGGCGCGGTTTCTGGAAGAGGGATCGCGGGTCTGCGTGCTCGATCGCGACGCTAAGGCCTGCGAGCACATTCGGCGCGAGTTGCCGGGATTGGGCGAGGCCATCATCGCCGACGTCACCGACCTGATGCAGGTGGAAGCTGCGTTCGCCGAAGCCATCCGATTGATGGACGGCGTCGACGTGCTCATCAACAACGCGGGCATCAGCATCCGCCACAAGTTTCTGGACATCACTCCCGAAGAGTGGGAGAAGGTCATTGCCGTGAACCTGACCGGCGTGTTCTACGTGGCGCAAACGGCGGCGCGGCACATGTGGGAGCGCGGCAGCGGCGTGATTCTGCAAACTGCGTCTACCAATGGATTGATGGGATATCCGTATTACGCCGACTACAACGCGACCAAAGCAGGAGTGATTGAGTTGACGCGGTCCATGGCGCTGGAGCTGGCGCCGAAAGTGCGCGTGTGCGCCGTGGCTCCCGGATACGTGCTGACGCCGATGCAGCGCGCGGAATATTCCGACGCCATGCTGGAGGAAGTTAACCAGAAGATTCCTTTGCGGCGGCATGCCACTCCGGAAGAGATTGCGGGGCTGTTTGCATATCTGGCCTCGGATGACGCCGCGTTTGCTACCGGTCACGTGTTCACGATGGATGGAGGAGAAACTGCGGGAGGCCTGGCGAGCCGGTGAAGAGCACGATGGCATTGAGCATGAAGGCTACCGTGTTTCTCGGTGGAGGGCGGATTACCAGCGCGTTGGTGGCTGGGTTACGGCTCGCTGGATATGAGCAGGGGATTGTCGTCTACGATCGCAATCCTGAGAAGATGCGAGCATTGCGACGGGAAACGCGAGTGCAGATTGCGCGCGACTTGAAGTCTGCGCTGCTGCGGGCGGAGATGCTGATCGTGGCAGTGCGTCCGGCGTCGGTGGCGGAGATTCTCGATAAGATCGCGGCCTGTGGAATTCCGGCGCCGAGACTCTGCGTCAGTCTGGCTGCGGGGATTCCGTTGCGGAAACTACTTGGGATGATGGGGCGTCCGACGCGTTGGGTGCGAGCGATGCCTGGTCCGGTTTGCCGAGTTGGACGCGGGTTGACGGCGCTGAGCTTTGAGCGCGGCGTCGCGAATAGCGAGCGAAAACACGTGCGCGACTTCTTTGCACATGTGGGAGCTGTGGTGGAAATTCCTGAGAGCCAGTTTGATGCGTTCACCGCGGCGTACTCCTCCAGCCACGGGTATCACGCGCTCGCAACTCTGGCGAAGGCGGGACAACGCGCCGGACTGGGGCGCGCGACCGCAATGACGGCTGCGGCTCATGCACTGCATGACGGGATTTCTTATTGGAGAGAAAGCGGACTGAGTCTGGCCGATTTGCTGCACGAAGCGGCTACGCCGGGCGGGATTGCCGCGGCGACCATGTCCGCGATGGATAAGAGCGGCTACGCGCGAGTGGTGGAGAATGGGATTCGAGCCGGCATCAGGCAGGCGCGGCTGAATGCCAAGCGGTGAACGGGACAGAGTCGTTGCGACAGCAGTCCTCAGCGGCTGAAGCCGACATCCACTTTGCGGATTTATGGCACGACTGGTGTTTGCTGGTGCCGGTTCTGAAGCGCCGGGCTTCGCCCTGGCGAGTCCGATTTCTGCGTTACCTTAGTCACCATCCGACTCGATACGAGTCTGTCACAATATTGAGGTGCAACGCCTTCGCGAAATTAAGAAAGGTTTGGCCTGCGGGACACACCTGCAATGGAAATTCTGACACCCAAGGCGGCTCGACGCAGCACGCGGATCAGGGTGGAGATTCCGGTTAGCGTGACCAGTCTTGACCGAAGGCGCCCATTTGCCGAGAAATGTATGGTGCTGATCGTGAGCGCGCAGGGATGCGGGTTTCGGAGCTCACGTGCGCTGCAGATGGAGACCCCGATCATGATCGGCGATCTGCCTGGCGGAGGGAGCGTGACTGCGCGGGTGGCAAACTGTTTACCGCTGGGGAACGACGGCAAGTATTTTCTGATTGGAGCCGCGCTCTATACCCACGGAAATGTTTGGGAGATCGCGAATCCCCCGGAAGATTGGGATGTCGCGGCGCAGAGTGCTGCTGCTCCAAGCTCGGCCAACAGCAATACGGAGAGTTCTCCGAAGTTGACGGTGAACAAGAAAGTCTGGCCGTACAATCTATTCTCCGAGGGCGTCGAAGCTCATCCTGGGCGGAAGTAAAGGTCCCTGCTGGTTCCAAGCTGCGGTTCAGACGCCGGTCAGACGCAGCAAGCTACGTCTCCATGAGAACAAACCGAGTCGGTCTTGTTCTTTCGTAACTTCGCCAACTCCACCCCCACTGCCATACTTTGGCATATGGCCGAACAGCTCAATTCGATGGCGCCGGTTGTGTCAGCCAATGAAAATAAATTAGTCGATCGCCCGTTTCGGGTGAAACTGCGCGGCTCGGTGCTGGCGTTGGTGCGCTTGCCGAACCGGCGCTCGGTGAGAGCGGCGTTCCATCAGCTTTCGACGTCGGGCGGAATCATCCATCTGGAAAAGCCGTTGGACGAGAAGCTGGAAGTCGAACTGATTTTTCACCTTCGCGAATCTACGATTCGCAGCAAGGCGCAGATGCTGTTTCCCATGTGGGCGACGCAAGGGTGGATGCAGCCCTTCCGCTTCGTGGAGCTGTCCGATGCCAGCCGGGAAACTCTGGACACGAATCTGAAGTCTTTTCTGGGCGAAGCGGCGACGGGCACCGCGGCTGGCGCCTGAACATCGTAACCCTCTTCCCTACCGGAAACTCCATCTCACGATCTTCTTCCGAGCGCGCCGCACGATTGCATAGTTACCCTGGTTACGTTGGTTACAGGGATTTAAGGATTATGATCCGGCATAGGTGCTTATGTCATGAACCGACTCAGCTTTGTAGTCTCCCTCACCAACAACGATAACGATTATCAGCAGGAGCAGGCCGCGGCGGCGGAAAAAGCGGGGCGGCGCCTGGGCGTGGACGTAAAAATTATTCACGCGAACAATGATGCCGTGGCGCAAAGCCAGCAACTGCTGCATTACGTTCAGGATTCTGGGGTGGCGCGTCCGGATGCAATCATGTTCGAACCCGCGGGCGGTACGGCATTTCCTCAGGTGGCGCGCGCCGCGGCGGCGGCGGGAATTGGGTGGGTCGTGCTGAATCATGAAGTGGACTACATCCTGGATCTGCGTCGTACGTTTAAGGTTCCGGCGTTTGCCATCAGTTCCGATCATGAAGCGGTGGGCAGGATTCAGGGACAGCAATTTGCGGCGCTGCTGCCGAATGGCGGATCGATTCTGTATATCGAGGGCCCGGCGAACAGTTCCGCGGCGAAAGAGCGAACGGCCGGGATGCTGAAAATCAAACCGGCGAACATTCAAGTGAAGACGGTGCGGGCGAACTGGACGGAAGAGAGCGCGTATCGCACGGTGAGTTCGTGGCTGCGTTTGCGGACTTCTATGGAAAGCCGCGTGGACCTGGTCGGTGCGCAGGACGACAGCATGGCCATAGGCGCGAGAAAAGCGTTTAGCGAAATCGCCGAGAGCGATCGAGCGCGGTGGATGAAGATCCCGATCACAGGCTGCGATGGAATGCCGAAGACCGGTCAGACGTGGGTGCGCAATGGGACCTTGGCGGCGACGATCTTTATTCGACCGAACACGGATCTGGCGATTGAGATGCTCGTCGAGTCATTGAAGAGCGGCGTTGCGCTGCCGGAGCGCAAAGTGACAGAACCGGAGTCGGTGCCTTCGCTGGCGGAGTTGGCGGCAGCGGTGGGGAAACTCCAGCGTGGCGCGGGGGTATAGGTTTTCGGTCAGGAAGTTCGGGGAGTTTCAGGCGTCCCTGTCGGGACGCCGTTCCTTTTGAGGTTATCCGCCAGTAGAACTGGCGGGCTATTTTCAGTGGTCCCTACAGGACCGGTTTTGTCTTGCTCATCCGGCGTTGGAAACGCCGGGCCATTTTCGGGGCGCGCCTCCGGCTTTGCGGTTCGGAGACGAACACAGAATCTTCCGCCTTACATATCCTCAGGCGGCTTGTTTGGAACGTTAGATAAGTTCCGCCGGGCTCCGCCCAGGCGGGACAGCCGAGGCGGCTGTCGCCACATCAGCATCTAGCTCCCATCTTGGAGACGTCTCCGGGGTCGACTCCCAAAGCGTGTGTGAGTATCCGCACATCTTCGAAAATGCTTCCAGCCTAGTGTGACTTCCCATTACGTCTGAGAAAAACCAGTCTCGGACGCAGGCCCCCTCGCGTCCCAAACTGGGACCACGGTCGCACTTAAAGAGCGAAATGCAAGCCCGGACGCTGAATACAAAACAACAATATGCCGTATGAAGTGATGGGTCATGTAAACGGAAGTGGCCCGGGTTGAAGAGGAGACATCAATCATGCCGACGTGTAAGCAATGGATTTGCAGCTCGCTACTGGCAGTCGTAACGGTCGCGCCGGTCCTGGCAGGGACGAAGGACGCCGCCGACTCGAAAACCCCAGCAAAGACTGCAGCCAACCCAGCGGCGCAGCCGGCACCCGCTGCCAACCCAAACATAAGCTCGGGGAATGCCAATGTGACGGCATTGCTGGGCGTGCTGGTGATGAAGGGTGTTCTCGCGCCGAGCGAAGCCAATGCGATTCGCGACGCGGAGCCAGAGGCGGAGTTTCAACTGCTGGTGGAGGCGTTGGCGCGCAAGGGCGTGGTGAGCGCGGCAGATTTGTCCGCGGTGGTTACTCCTGCAGTTCCGATGGCGACCGCGGCTACGGCACCGGTGGAAGCAGGCTCGATGCAGACAGCTCAGACAGCGACGCAGCCAGCCAAACCAGCGGCACTGAAGGTCACCCCAGCGGTGGCTCCAGTGCGAGTATTGCAGTTGGAACCATCCAAACCTGACGGGCTGATTCCAGATCTGAAGCTGGGCAGCGGCGCCCGGCTCAAGCTCTATGGCACGGTAAAGACCAGTGTGATCTACGACACTTCCTCGCCGTACGGTACCGACATGCCGCTGCCAGGATTCATTACGGCTTCGGGCACAAGTTTCGACCCCGGACCGACCAGAAGCCCCGAGTTCCACGCCAAGGCGCGTTTCGCACGCCTCGGCACAAACTTCGAATGGCCCGACGCGGCTGGTAGCAGCAACGCCATCACAGGCAAATTGGAGTTCGATTTCGAAGGAAACTTTTCGCGTGCGCTGAACCGGAACATTTCGACGATCCGGTCGAGCATGGCGTCGATCCGCCTGGCCTATGGGCGCGTGGATCACAAATTCAACGACCAAACGAGCATTTTCGGTGTGTTCGGACAGGACTGGACGCCGTTCGGGTCATCGACGCTGCCCAACCTGTTCGAGACCACCGGGCTCGGGCTGGGCTTCGGCACTCTGTACGAGCGCGCTCCGCAGTTCCGCTTCGGAATAGGCCACCAAGAAGGCGGACCGCGCAACGTTTTCTTCCAACCCGAATTCGCAGTCGTCATGCCATCGTATGGGAATGATCCGTCAAACGTCGCAGACCAACTCGGCTACGGTGAAAAGCAGGGTGCCGATTCTGGACGTCCAGAAATACAAGCGAGGCTGGTCTTGCAGTGGCAGCTGGATAAAGCACCTGGAGTTGTTCCCGCCCAGCTAATCTTCAGTGGCGTTCAAGGCGACCGGAAAGTGTTGGTCCGAGCTTCAGATATTCCGCTTTGCACCAACCCCGACACTTCAGTTTGTACGGATTCAAAGGTATTTCAGAAGGCCTTTCCCCAGGGCGCACAGACAACATCCAGACGGGCAGGTTGGACCGGAGAACTTCAGCTTCCAACTCGCTATGTCACGGTGATCTCCAAGTTCTGGAGCGGGTCGGACCTGCGTTTTTACTTCGTGGGCAGCCTGGATTCGAACTTCAACGACACTACGGGCCTGGCCAAACTCTGTGGGACCGATGCGGAGCCCGGATTCTGCGCGGGGTCTTCCAACGACGGTGCGTCGAGTCTGCAGTTTGGCATCGACGGCGCCGGGAACCCGGTGTTTGCGCCCCAACGGCCGGTACGCTCCATGGGCGGATTTGTCAACGTTGGGTTTCCGCTCGGCCGCATTATCGGTGAGGATGCGGCTGGGCGAAACGCCGGATGGCAGCTTCTTCTCCACTATGCCTTCGACCAGGCCAAGACCAGCGACGTCTTGCGTCTTGGCAACCAGCGTTCGAAGAACGACCTGGCAGCCGCCACCCTTTCCCGGAAGATGAACAACCTGGTTTCGTTCGTGCTGGAAGAATCCATGTATCGAACTCGGATTGCCAATCCCAATCTCGCGGACTCGGCCACGTTCCCCAAGTATGAAGGCGTAGGGGCACGGGAGTGGCACGATATCCGTTCCGAGTTCGGGCCCATCTTTACGTTCTAGGAGAAAGACGTAATTGAGGGCTGTAGCGTGTGCGATGGCATACGCCGCAGCACTAGCGGGGATGGATTGGCTCCCACAAAAAGTGGAAACGGGAGTAAGCTGTTCCCCGTCAGTGGTCGCCCCTTCCGAACCAACATCCAGAATGTGGCAAGTTCGACGAAACAGTCACGAGGAGAGCCTATGGCAGACGCCGCAAGAGAATTAGAAGTCGTCCAACCGAAGCAGTATCAAGCATCGCAGTCGACCTGGGACAAGATTGCGGAAAGCAAAGAGTTCCAGGATTTGATGGCGACGAAGAAGGTCTTCATTGTGCCGGCGTTTATATTCTTTGTCGTCTACTACTTTGCCTTGCCGGTGCTGGTCGGGTATGCGCCGCAGTTCATGTCCATCAAGATTGGGTTTGTGAATCTGGCCTACCTGTTTGCGCTATCGCAATTTTTTGTGGCTTGGATCATTGCAGGGTTATATGTCAAAGCTGCCAACAACTTTGACCGTCTCGCAAAAGACATTCTCGACAGGGCCGAGGATACAAAGGGAGGCAAGTAAGCCATGTCGAACATTCCACTGATTATGTTTCTGGTGTTCATCGCGATTACCTTGGGCATTACTTACTGGGCCTCGAAGCGCTCGGCGGGTGCGAGTGCTTACTTTGCGGCGAGCCGGCAGATCAAAGGTTGGCAGAACGGGATCGCGGTGGCCGGCGATTATATGAGCGCCGCATCGTTCCTGGGAATCGCGGGCATTATCGCGTTCCAGGGCTATGACGGGTTTCTGTTTTCGGTGGGCTGGCTGGTCGCCTATCTGACGGTTTTGCTTGTGATCGCGGAGCCGCTGCGCAATGCAGGCAAATATACGATGGCGGATGTGCTGGCGTATCGCCTAAAGCCGAGGCCAGTGAGGGCGATGGCGTCGCTGAGCACGCTGACGGTCAGCACGTTTTACATGATCGCGCAGATGGTGGGTGCGGGCGCGCTAGTGAAACTGCTGCTGGGCGGATATGTCACCTATAACAAGGCAGTGATCGGCGTCGGGATCCTGATGATCGTGTACGTGGTATTCGGCGGCATGCTGGCGACTACGTGGGTACAGATCATCAAGGCGATCCTGCTGATGGCGGGAACGTTCCTGCTGAGCATCCTGGTGATGGCGCACTTCCACTTCAGCTTTAGTCAGTTTTTCGGAGCCATCGCTCACGTCACTTATCACGATGCCAAGGGGGCGACGGTGGTGAAAGACTTTCTGGAGCCCGGGCTTCGTTATAAACCGCCGTACGGGCCGCTCGACTTGATCTCGCTGGGATTGGCATTGATCTTTGGCACGGCAGGATTGCCGCACATTCTGGTTCGGTTTTACACCGTGCCAGACGCCAAGACGGCGCGGCACAGCGTGGTATGGGCGATGGTGCTGATCGGCAGCTTCTACATTATGACGACGTTCCTGGGATTCGGAGCGGCGACGATCGTGGGCCCCGACTTCATTAGGACTCACGGTGGCACGAACATGAGCGCGCCGCTGCTGGCCAACGCCCTGGCCGGGTCTATTTTCTTTGCGTTCATCTCGGCCATTGCTTTCGCGACAATTTTGGCGGTAGTCGCGGGACTGACGATCAGCGCGACGACTTCTTTTTCGCACGACTTCTGGACGAATGTGATTCATAACGGCGTCGAGCGGAAAGCGGGCGAAGAGGTGATGGTGGCGCGCATCTCGGCGTTTGCGGTGGGCGGCATCGCAATCACGATTGCCATCGTTCTGGGACCTACTGCGAATGTTGCGTTCCTGGTGGCGCTGGCGTTTGCGGTGGCGGCGTCGGCGAATCTGCCGGTGATTGTGCTGTCGATTTTCTGGCGACGGTTTAATACCTTGGGCGCGGTCTCGGGACTCACGGTCGGATTGCTGGCCTCGATCGGGTTGATCCTCATAAGTCCCAGCCTGATGGCGATCGATCCGCCTACGGTGACGGGCACGGCGCGGCACTTGATTCAGGCGAAGGCCTGGTTCCCGCTGGAGAATCCCGGCATTCTTAGTATTCCGTTGGGCTTCATCGGGGCCATTCTCGGAACGCTCGTCAGTCACGAACCGTCGTCGCAGGACAAGTTCAACGAGTTGCTGGTTCGGTCGAACACGGGCTTGGGGGCGGAGAAAGCCACCGCCCACTAAGGAGGCCAATCGGGCTTCCCAGCGAGACAAGGGCCGTGCGCTATGGGTGTGCGAATATGCTAGATTGGGTTTCGCGGGCCCATAGCTCAACGGTTAGAGCAGCAGACTCATAATCTGTTGGTTCCAGGTTCAAATCCTGGTGGGCCCACCAAAACCGATTTACCACTAAGGGGCATCCTCTGTCCCGGTCGTTGACACTCTCCGAAGCGGGAAGTAGAGTTGCGGAGGCTCTCACAAGAAAACTACGAGACTCGGGCAGGAGGCAGGGATGCGGTCGAAGCTATTCTGGGCGGGGGTATTGGTGTGTCTAGCCGCCACTTGCAGTCTGGGACAGGACCCGACGAAGGTTGAACCGAAGCACTATAAGAGAGATTTTGAAAATGAGCACGTGGACGTAGTGTCGGTTCACTATGGGCCGCATGAAAAGTCTGTTCTGCACGATCATCCTGGCGGAGTAGTGGTGAGCCTTACTGACGCACATCTTCGCTTTACGGATGAAAACGGGAAGGTACGCGAGGTCTACTCGAAGCCGGGCGAAGCGCGGTGGTATCCGCCTTTCAAGCATAGGGTGGAGAATTTGGGCGATACTGCCTATGAAGGAGTCTACATCGGTATCAAAGGCAAACTCGCTGCGGCATCGAGCCACTCCCTGGACCGGACGGCTGCAATGGACGAAGAAACGAAGAAGATCGTGGCGGAGGCCCTTCTCGGATCGAAAAGGCAGTAAGTGCGTGGGTGCGTCGTGAGCCGGGGCTAGAGTGGCCGGGCTCAGGTGCCCGAGGGCGCATCGTTCGAGGGCCGAAAATTCGATGAGCCCCCTTTCAGAAAAATCTCCTTCCCATCGTAAAGCCGCAATTCTGCTCGGCGTCGTATGCTTTTTCTCGTTCATTTACTTCTATGAAGGTGGGGGATGGAATCAGAACTCCCGCTTCGATTTGCTGCGCG
>OCZT010001633.1_pt1 | contig 23193 bp, 14 predicted proteins | sample 1539031 | NCBI WGS metagenome assembly OCZT01 (sample SAMEA3539308, study PRJEB22396) | soil metagenome | biome: tundra; feature: field; material: soil | place: USA | collected 2010-05 | depth 0.15 m | reverse complement strand
GGTCTGGCTGGTGTTCACGACGAGGTCGCCCTCGCCGCTGCATCGCGCCCCGAAGGCCACCCCTGGGAACAGTCGGCCATCCTCCAGCGCGAGGAGTGCGGGACCGTAGTCGCCGACTTTCGGGTCGACGACGGAGCTGGACCGGGGAAACGGCGGCTGCTTCACGCGGCTGGCTGTGGGCTCGAGCCTACAAAAAAGCCACCGGCCGAGTTGGCGCAGTGGTTCTGATTGCGGATGCGCATTGATCTCCTCCCCGGCCTCTCTGGACCGGTACGCCGACCTCACAGGACCGGCCGCAAAGGTTACGCGTAGGTTAGCACGAAGGCAGTGCAGAGCGCGGCCCGGCCTGAGGTCATGGAGCCGCTTAGTAGCCCGTGAACTCCTCGGTGCGGATGTCGTCCTCGTCCACGGCAGACGCGACGAGCATCGCTCGCAGGGCAGCGACCATGCCCGCCGGTCCCGCGATGTAATAGATCGGGTTGGCCACGGCGCCCAGGTGCCGGGCGAGCATGGCGGCGTCCAGATGACCCTCTTCGCCGTCCCATGCCTCCGTCGAGCCCGCCATCCCGGTCATGGTCGGCACGAAACTGAACAACGGATCCTTCTGCTCGAAGGCCCGCAGTTCGGTGGCGAAGGCTGCGTCCTCGGGCCGCCGATTGGCGTGGAATAGGACGACCCGATACGGCAGCGAACCGCTACCGATCGTCTGGACGAGGATGCTCCGGAAGGGAGTGATCCCGATGCCGCCGGCCAGGAGGACTGCCGATCGGTCGGCATGGTGGAGCCGGAAATCCCCGAACGGGCCTTCGATCTTGACCTCGGTCCCGAGGGGAGCCTGCTGCAGCACGCGCTTGAATGCCGTGTCGCGCACACGGGTCGTGATCTGGATGACGTTCTCCAGCGGCGCGCTCGAGATGGTGAATGCGCGCAGGTTGCCCTCGGCGTCCGTCTCGGGCGGATCGAGCAGCGTCATGTCGACAGACTGGCCGGCACGGTACGACCACTCGGCGGGCTTGTGGAACCGGAATGACATCGTCTCTTCGGCGACCAGTTCACGGCCGACCAGCGCAGACCTGAGCCATGTCTCGGGCTTATTCATAACCGGATGCTAGGACAAGTCTGCCGCTGGTTGCCCGGCCGGGCGCGGTCGTGCCACGCGGCGTGACGATGCGCCTGGGGACCCGAGGAGCAGCGAGTTGTTCATGGCGCCGCGACGGCCTTCACGACCTCGGCGTCGAAGAACTCCACGGCCGACCTGAGTTTCGCGGGGTCGGTAGCCTCGAATACGAGAACCACATGCTCGACGCCCACGCTCTCGAAAGCTCGTATCCGGCGGCGCATGGCCTCTGGGTCGGCGAGCGACAGGCCATCGTCGCTGGACCGTTCGGTGGCTACCGGCACGCGCGCGGAGAGCCACGGCATTGGTCGGCCGGCGGCGTCGGCGGCGGCGCGCACTATCGGGATGCGCTGAGCGTACTCGTCGGGCGTGGCTCGGGTGGATTGGTAGCCGTCGCCGAGGGCGCCTGCGCGTCGCAGAGCGGCGGCGGAGGAACCGCCCACCACGACCGGAAGGCCCACGCCCTGAACGGGCACCGGTCCGAAGACGAAGTCGCGAAAGGCGTGGAAGTCACCTTCGAAGGGTTCGGACGAGCCCGACCAGAGGTGCCGCCAGAGCCTTATCGTTTCGTCCAGGTAGGCTCCGCGCCGGTGGAAGCGGTCGGCCACGCCCAGATTGGCGAACTCGGTTTCGTTCCAACCGATGCCGACACCCGCGATCAGACGACCCTCACACAGTACGTCGACGGTAGCCAGCTCCTTGGCCAGGAGAATGGCGTTGCGCTGCGGGACGACGATGACGCTCGTGCCGAGTCGGAGGCGCGGATGCCGGGCCGCCACCCAGGCCAGGGTGGCGATCGCCTCGAACGTTCGCCCGTACTCAGTGGAGGCCGAATGAGGCACCAGCACGTGGTCGGTCGTCCAGACGGAATCCCACCCCAGGCGCTCCACCGTCTCCGCGCCGGCCTCTATCGCTTCAGGGCTCGATCCGGCCCCGGTATTCCGCAGACTCAGCCCAAACTTCATGATGCGCATGCTAATCAGAACAGCTGCAACCTGGCTCGCGCCGATATCGCTGTGTCGCGCGACGTTACGTCCCATGGGGCGACATCGGGTGGCACAAGGAACTTCGGACAGGTCAACATCGATTGGACGGGAGTAACCTACGGCACACGACTACCGGTCGTTTTGATCGGCGAAACAGAAGCTGCGCTCGGGGGGAACGAGTGGCAAGACGACGTTCAGGGTCGGAGTTCGGTTCGGACCGCGAAACGGATCTAGACCACGGGGCATTGGAACGCGAGGCGCCCGGCCCAAGGGAGAAGCGGGCCGCCGGCCGCGCTGCGGCAACTCACGCTCCAGTTGCCGCCGCGGGCGAACGTGTCAGGGCATTCACAGAACAAGCCCAGGTCGCCGCGTTCGTCAAGGACCGCAAGGGTCGCTACGTATATACAAACCCCGACATGTTCGAGCTATTCGGAATCCAACCGAGATCCGATTGGCGTGGCAAGACAGACGCAGACATCTGGCCACCCGACCTCGCCGCGGTGCTCGGGGCCGACGACCAAGCCGTCGTAGAGCAAGGCGCTTTCAGAGCCTTCAGGCAGGCCATTCCGCTATCCGATGGGCTCCACACCTTTCTCGTCATGAAGTTTCCCCTCCCGAGCGAGCGCGGCCAAATCGACGTTGCCGGCGTTGGCGTCGACATCACCGAGCAGGCGCAGACCGAGGCTGAGCGCGATCGGCTCGCCGCGGCCATCGAGCAGGTAGCCGAATCGGTCATCGTCACCGACCGCGATGGAAGTATTACCTACGTCAATACCGCTTTCGAGCGTGTGACGGGCTACGGCCGTCGCGAGGTGATGGGCCGGAACCCCCGGTTCTTGAAGAGCGGACTCCAGACGCCCTGGTTCTACGACGCGATGTGGGCTGCAATTACGAACGGCTTCCTTGCGCCGATTGACGATGTCGGCCATCCACGGCGTCATCTCGCCGATCCGCGAATCTTCGGGCACGATTACGGGGTTCATGGCCGTCAAACGCGATGTCACGGAAGAGCGAGCCCTCGTCCAGCGCAGCAGCCAGCTCGCCCGACAACGCACGCTGATCGCGGAAATGCTCCGAGGTCTTCGCGCGGCCGACACGCCCGAAGCAACTGCGCAGGCGATCTGCCGCCAGGTCGTCACCTTTACGGGCGTCAAAGCCGCGCACATCTCTCTATTCGAGTTGAACGGAAGCACGTCGCTCATCGGCTTCGTCGTCGCCGGCCGGTCCGACCCGCCGTTGGAAAAGATCTCGCCCAAACACAGTCAGCGGCTCCGGGACAGGTCCGGGAACGGTCCGTGGATCGAGCAATGGGTGAAACTGCCCGGCTACGCATATAGCGAGCTCTTGAGCGGGCTCGGCGTTCACTCGGTTGCGTACGCGCCCGTTCGAACCGACCGGCTACTCATCGGGCTGCTCGTGGTCCACGCCGAGGGCTCCATCGAGGAGGTTTCTGTCGCCGAAGTCCTGCCGGCTCTCGTCGAATTCGCCGACCTGGCCGGCGCCCTGATCGGGCGCGATGTGGCGCAACGAACGGAGGTCGGCCGAGGTCGCGACCACATCTCGAGCATTATCGAGCGCGGCGCCTTCCATCCCGTCTTCCAACCGATCGTGGACCTCGCGAGCGACACGATCGTCGGTTACGAGGCCCTCACCCGGTTCACCGATGCAGGCGATCCTGAGCCCCTGTTCGCCAGGGCGGCGGCGGTTGGCCTCGGGATCAAGCTCGAGACCGCCACGCTTCGGGCTGCCCTCGCTGCCGCCGAGGACCTGCCGAGCTCGACCTGGCTCAATGTCAACGCCTCGCCGGACCTGATCCTCGCCGGAGAGCCGCTTCATACGCTGCTCAAGGGAGGCCGCGGCGGCGTCTCGTGTTGGAGGTGACCGAGCACATCGCCATCGCCGACTACCCCGCGTTCAGGGTTGCGATGACGGCGCTCGGGCCGAAGGTCGAATTCGCCGTGGACGACGCCGGTGTGGGGTTTTCGAGCCTGCGCCACATCCTGGAACTCCACCCTGGCTTCGTGAAGCTCGATAGGTCGCTCGTCGCCGGGCTCGAATCCGATCCCGCGCGTCAGGCGATGATCGTGGGCCTGCGCCATTTCGCGCTCGCCACGGGATGCCAGCTGATCGCCGAGGGCGTCGAAACCGAGGCCGAACTATCGGTGCTGCGCACACTGGAAATCGGCCTGGGGCAGGGGTATCTGCTCGGACGGCCTCTCCCCCTAGACGAAGTCTGCCGGCCCGGCGACGACCATTCTCGGGTCGAGAACTCCGGGAAGCCCTAGCTTCGGCCGGCCGCCCTGTCCGGATCGGGGCCCGGACGATCTGCAGGGCTGCCTCTCTCCGGGTCGAGGGCGTGGCCCCGCGCCAGAGCCAGCAGATCAGCCGACTCCTGCTTGGCAGCGGCAGCGTCCCCTGTCGACTGGACGAACGAACGCTCCTCGCGCTTGTCGGCAGCCTCGCGCAGCAGAGTGTTGAACTGCTCGTTCAGCAGCTCATCGCCTTTTCGCTTCATCGATGGTCCTTCCGTGTCAACACCGCCAAAGCATGCGCCTCCGCAGACGGGAAGGCAATCGACGCTCAGGAGCGGTTCCGCCAGCCTCGGTTCGACGTCGACGGCCCGCCGGGGCCGCGGCGCTGCCGCAACAGCGTATCGATTTCCGCCCTCAGGCGGCGTCCGAAAGTAGCGCGAACGAGCCACTCCAGGTAGTCCGTGTCGTAGCGCGCGATCTCGCCCAGCGACCAGCCGGCATAGCGTCCGAAGTCGAGGACAGTGCCGGACGGATGACCCGGCGGCGGACCGGCGTGGCCGGTCTCCGGCTGGGCTGCTCGCGGCGAACCCGACGCGGGCGCGCTCGAATCGGTGGATGTTCTCCGTGCCGTGGGCGTCCGCGAGTCATCTGCCGCAGACAGCGCGGCATCGTACGAGGCACGCCGAACGGGATCGCCGAGGACGTCCCAGGCATCGTTTATGGCAATCATGCGGGCCGCGTCGCCGCCTAGATCCGGGTGGTATTTGCGGGCAAGGATGCGATAGGCCGCTCTGATGACATCCGGCTCAGCGCGAGGGTGGACCTGTAGGACTTCGTAATGATCCGGCATCGCCAAGAGCCTACATCCTTGCCACTTTCGTTTTCGCGCCGCGAACGTTTCCCGCGTGCACCGGCCAACCCTGGCAGAATACGCGACCAAGACGGGGGCTCACCGCTGAACTGCGGGCTGGCAGTCGATGCGGACGACTAGAGGTAGAGATCACGTGCCCAAACGCTCACAGCTGTTGTTCGCAGGCGCCGGATTGCCGGTTCGCAGGATCGCGCTGGGGATCTTGGCCGCAGCCACGGCCCTGGCCATGACACCAGGACCCACGGTGGCCGCGGTCCCACCCGTGTTCAACAACATCCCGGCCACCCTCCCGGGCAACGTGGGCAGCGTCGGTTTCGAGGCTACGAGCACCAGCGAGTTCGGCGACCTGATCGAGCTGGGACCCGGAACTCGAGCGAGCGAGAGCCTGCCGGTCACCGTCGTCATGTCGATCTGGGCCTGCCAGTCGGGCGGCGACTCGACCTGCGTCACGACTCCCGGGGCCACCTGGCCTCAGGCTTTGACGCTGAGCCTGTACTCGGTGGATGACTCGGGGTCCACTCCGGCCGTCGCCTCCACGGTGCTCACGGTCACGACGATCTTCGATCTGCCATTTCGGCCGTCGTACGATCCATCAGGGCCTTGCGCGGGCAAGGGCACGGGCTGGTGGTCCACGACCGACAAGCTCTGCTACAACGGAATGATCCATCCGGTTACCTTCACCCTTCCGGCCGGCGTCACCTTGCCCGACGAACTCATCTGGGGCATCTCGTTCACTACCGCGCATTACGGCCCCGGCCACACGGGCGTTGACGGCTACTGGAACTCGCTAAATGTCGCGGTAAAGACCTTCGACAAGCCGGCTTACGGAACCGACGTTGAGCCGGACTCGGCCTTCATAGCCAGCACCGCGGATTGGGTCTACATGGACGGCCACGCCGGAGCCGGCACCTTCCGGGATGACAAGGGCGGCTGGGAAGGGAGCGCTCCATTGGCCTGCTTCGGCATCGACTGCGCGATCAAGGATCCTCTCGCGACGCCGAGTCCCACGCCCACGCCCACGCCCACGCCCACGCCCACGCTAACTCCGTCCCCTATCCCGGTGGCCTCCTCGACCGTCGCGGCCACCGAAAGCGCCACGCCCTTCCAATCGATCGCCGGCGCGACCGCGACCCCGTTCCAATCACTGGCAGGCGCCACAGGGATCGGGCCCCAGGTTACGCCTCCGGCGACAAGCTCGGGAGGCACCTCCGGCCGCGACTCTTCCCCGCTGACTGCTCTCTTGCTGTGCCTGGCATTGGGCGTTCTCGGCCTTCTGATCGCGCGATCGCAGGGCCGCCCGGGCCGCGACCCTCGAACATAGAGAAGGGACCGGCCTTGCGGCCGGCCCCTTCGAGTGCGGTTCGGGTTGCCTTCGGTCGGCTCAGGTAGCCGAGCAGGCCAGCGTCGGTGCGGTGTCCGTACCGATGAAGGAAGCCTCGAAACCGAAGGTGGTATTACCAGGACGCGCGGCCCAAACTTTAGTGGCCACCGGCCTGCTGTCTAGCGGCGCTGGACGCGCGGTTTCGATGCTACTTGATGCCCTTGGGAAGCCAGAGGGGCGGGTTCGCGTTGGCCACAAGCTCCAGCGCGAGCTGCGGGAACCAGGCCCCGGCTGCCGGATCCATCATGTTTCGAACGGGGTCGATGCCACCGGCCGGATTCCAGCGGTTGCACTGGCCGTCAGACTGACCCGGAGTCTTGATCCACAGGTAGGCCGCAACCAGGGCTTTGCCGGTGTTTGCAGTCGGGGTGAGTCCCAGACCACGACCGGGCGGGTTGCACCAATCTTGGGCCTGGCCGGTCGTGTATGGGCTGGGCGGAAGCCACGGCCCCACCGCGTTGCGGCTGGAGTCGATCACGAAGGTGGCGGTGGGAACCATGCTACCCAGCATATTGGCGTAGCGCTGATTGATCGCAGAGGTCTGGAGCGACTGAACGGTTGAGGTATCGCTCCATTGACCGTAGTCGTCGAGCGCCACCCCATTCCACTCGCCAAACAATTGGGCGTCGAGGGAAGGCAGAGGACCGCCGTTCCAATACTGGTTGGGGCAGTTGCCGTAGTCGCCGGGAACCACGAGCGTGGCGTAGGCGATGCAGTCGGAGATCCAAGTTCCGTACTGCACGAGATTTGCCGAGAACTGGAAGTTGGAGACACTGAGGAAGAAGCCCTGCGCACGCTGGACTCCGGCCGTGACGAGCCGCGTCGACGCGTCGCCGACGTTCAGCCATGCGGTGTGCGTGCCGTCGAGGAAGACGCTGACGCTCGGATTTAGCTCGAGCTTATCGACCGCATAGTTCAGCTCCGAGTATCGGTCGGCATTAGTGAACGGATAGATCGAGGGATCCAGGTTGCAGAGCGACGGCAGCAAGCCGAGCCCATCGGGCTCGACGATTACCACTGCCTTGGTCTTGCCGATGCCTGCGGCAACGCCGTCGATCCAGGCCTCATACGCCGCAAGATTCGCGGCACCACCGGCCGAGAACTGGGAGCAATCGCGACCGGGGATGTCGTAAACGACGAAGACGGGAACGGCCCTCTGCAGCGCGGCCCCGAACATGGTCTGCTGGACGGACTTCTTGACCTGGGCCGGCGTTCCGCCGTTGAGCCAGACGGCCTGGGGCGTGGCGATCATGTCGCCGATCAGGAACGCATCCTTGACGTCTTTGTGCTTGAGCAAGTCGACGATCTGAGCAACCGAGCCGGTGGGCGGCGGCGGCACGTAGAACCTGGTGTTGGCCGGCAGGGTGTGCCCACTGACCGTGGCGGCGGCCAAGACCGGAGCCGCAGGCAAGGACGAGCCGATGAGCATGAGGGCAGCGCCGGCAGAAAGGGCGAGACGCTTCCATGGAGACTCGAACACTTCTCCTCCTTCGAAGACGGCTCACAGCGACTGCATGCGAGTCACGCGTTGAGCCGTTGTGGCGTGGCTCCGATCGAGATCGTGACCGCTCCTCCGACCGCGGTCGCAATGGCCGTCCTGCTTCTCGGGGCCTGTACTGGGTGGGAATCGATTGCCTAGAACACGGCTCCCGGTCCTTAGTTAACGCTCAATTGGACCCGCAAAGGCAGGAAACTTTCACGGAGGCACGGGCTTCACGTACGGCGCAGACCATAGACCCACAGGGCTAGTACGTAAAGTGGGCAGGCTTGCGGATGCAGAATTGCTAGAGGAAGGCCGCCGCAGCAGCCACGTCGGCGCTCATTCCGATGTCCCGCAGCTCCCATCGTTCTTCGTGCGCGGCCGACTCGCCAGGCATCAATCGAACCAGCGGGCCGAGGCTTTCGAGTTCGATCGTGCCCTCGTCGCAATAGATCTGGACATTCGTACCCCGGTCGGCGTGGACGGCAGCAACTGCCGGGTCGAACCGCTTCACGAAAAGCAAGCCGTCTCGCAGGTAGCCTACCGAGCCGCTGTGGCTCAGGAAACCCATCTTGAACGGCTTGCCTGGGCGTGCGGTAACCGTGATAGCCCGCTCCCCTATCGACATGCGATCGTCGGCCCAGGAGGAGTACGGCCACAGCGCCAAGACCTGGTTGGGCTGGAGGATATGTTCGGCGACGGGGAGTGGCAGTTTCACCACGGCCACGCCCCCAAGGCGCAACTGAGTGATCGGCCAGGGCGAAAGCTCGAGAATGCGCGAGCCTTCGTTCAGGAGCTCATGGCGGATGCTCAGAGCAGCCGCTTCCGGGTCGAGGCGGATTTCGAAGGCCTTGCGGATGCCCGTGGGCGGTTCCACTGCACCCACGAGACGTAGGCCTCCCGCCACTGCGGAGATCGTCAACCCGTGTTGGTCCGGAACGCTGCATTCGGGTGTTTCCGGAGCGAACCACAACCTGTGGCCGCCGAGCAACTCGTAGCGGCCGAACCCCGAATCCCAGGCCGTGTCCGGCGTCTCGGTGAGGACGTTGGGCCCGCCTCGCAACCCGAAACCCACGACTCGCGGGCCGCCGGCGGCAAGCACCTCCACCCAGCAGCCCGCGCCCTCGAGGCGACGTGTCACGCGGCCGTGGTAATCGCCAATGACACCTGGCAATCCGCCATCGGCGCCGGGCAAGGTGTCGGCGCCGATGGCGCTCACCGGAGGACGACGTCCACTCGTACGTTCGCCGTCCCGGGGTGCGGTAGAGGCACCACGTCGCCCGCTACTGCCGTCCCGTCTACGACCAGCGAAGCCGAGTTGCCGGGCCCTTCCCGGCGCACCGCGATCTCGTACGCCACGCCACGGAATTCGCGATGTGCCTTGTAGCCGGGCCACGCTGCCGGAAGAGCCGGGGCGATGCGCAGACCCTCGTAGGTCGGCCGAATGCCGAGGATCCATTGCGTCGCAGCCACGAAGGTCCATGCCGCCGTGCCGGTTAGCCAGGCATTACGCGCCATCCCGAACGACGGGTGCGTCGGGCCGCAAATGTTCTGCGGGTAGGTGTACGGCTCCACCTTGTACAGGTCCGAGTCGGTCCGGGCGAGCGGCAGGATCTGACGGTAGTAGCGGTAGGCGTCGTCGCCCCAGCCGAGCATGGCCGCGGCCACGATGGTCCACGTATTGGCGTGGCAGAAGATCCCGCCGTTCTCCTTGGCCCCGGGCACGTACGTGGAAGTGCCGCGAACGCGATCGTCGGAACCATCGTAGGGCGGCCAGAGCAAGGCGATGCCATAGGGCGTATTGAGCTTCTCATCGGCCGAATGCATGGCCAACTCGGCGCGGTCGCGTGGCGCGACCTTGCCCATGACACACCAGCTCTGCGGGATCAGGTCGATGGCGTGATGAGCCGCTCCTGAGACACCGATCGGTTCGCCGTCGTCGTCGAACGATCGGGTATACCAGGCGCCGTCCCAGGCGCACTCATTGACCGAAGCGGCCATCGAGGCATGCAGGCCCGCGAACCGGCGAGCGTCGGCCGCCCGGCCGGTTTGTCCGCACAATTCGGCCAGATCGAGCATCGCGCGACAGAACTGCATCGCGACCCAGACGCTCTCGGCCTTGCCGGAGCCATGGTCGATGTTGAGCGTGTCATTCCAGTCGGAGAAACCGGAGCGGGGCAACTTGTGCGGGCCGAGATTGTTCAGCGTGAAATCCACCGCGCGCAGCATGTGCTCCCAGACGGTCTCCTCGGCGTGATCCTGGTAGCGGACCAATTCCTCGAGGTAGCTGAAGTCGCCCGTCTCGCGGAGGTAGGCGCAAACCGAGATGATCAGCCATATGTGATCGTCGGAGAACCACTGCGGCCAATTCGGGTACTCGGCGGCCAGGCCGGGCCCGCCCTGACCCGTGAGCGGGAAGAACTGATGCCAGGTGTGGCCGTCGGCGAACTGCATCTCCCAGATTCGCGTGAGCACCCGGCGGGCGTGGTCCGGCACCGTGTGCATCGTGCCGAGCGTGTCCTGGCCGCTGTCGCGCGTGCCCAGGCCACGCCCCAAGCCGCTCTCGTAGGCAGAAACGAAGCGCGACCAATAGAGCGTCGTACGACACTGGACCTGGTTCCAGAAGTTGAGCATGGCGTTCGTGTCGGCGTCCGGAGTCTCAACCGTAAAGCGCGAGAGGTAGGAGTCCCAGTCGTCGCGCAACGCTGCGAAAGCGGCATCGACTTCGGCCGGGTCCGAGAAACGAGCTACAACTCGGGCGATCTCCGCGGGACGTTCGGTTGCGCCCATGATGTAGACGACGCGCCGCTCCTCGCCGGGCTCGAGCTCGATGTCATGCGCGAGAGAGCCGACGCTGTTGCCGCGCGGCGAGGGGGCATCGGACGGGATCCCCGAATCCACGACGGCCGGATGCGCCAGGTCGCCCCAGCGGCCGAGGAAGTCCTCGCGGTCGCACGTGTAGCCCGCGGGCTTGCTCCCGCTGGCGAAAAAGTAGACGAGTGGGTTGAACTTAGTCGCGACCCGAATGGTGCCGTCCTCGCAGCTGCTGAAGACGATGTGTTGGGCCCAATCCAGATTGGTCAAGTCGTTGAGAGCGTCGGCGAAACTGAACTCGGCGTAGCTGAAGGAGCGGAGGCGCCGTCGCACGGTTCCGGTGTTGCGGATACGCAGGACCCAGAGCTCACATGGCGCCGGTTCGTCGGCCGGGCTGAGCGGCACGAAATAGGTCAGTTCGGATTCGATCTGGCCAAAGACGCCGCGGATCCTGGTATACGCCGCCCCGTGGCGGCACTCGTAGAAATCCAGCGGCTTCCCTACCGGCTGCCAGGTCGGGCTCCAGTACTCGCCCGAATCCTGGTCGCGGAGGTACACGTAGCGCCCCGGTTGGTCCATCGGGACGCCGTTGTAGCGGTAGCGGGTCACCCGCCGATTGCGCGGGTCGCGATCGAACGAGAAGCCGCCGCCGGTGTTGGAAACGATGCCGCCGTAGCGGCCTTCGCCGATGTAGTTGATCCACGGCGTCGGCGTATCGGGCCGCGTTATTACGTATTCGCGGGCAGCTTCGTCAAAGTAGCCATAGGCGTTGGCTCCCGGCCGCGCCTCAACCTGCGTCACTCAAAAGCCTCCCAGACCAGCTGACTCTACTGGACGAAAGCCTCGATCTCGATCGTCTGGCCGGCGCGGGCCGGCAGCGGAGCGAGATTGCCGGCGATCGTCCGACCGTCAACCACCATCCGGGCGACGCGACCGGTTGATCCTGTGGACTTGCGAACGATGATCTCATAGGTCGCACCGCGGAACTGGCGAGTGACACTGAAGTCGCCCCACGCTGCGGGCAGGCTCGGATCGATACGAAGGCCGTTGTGCTCGGCGCGTATACCGAGGATCCACTGGCTGATGGCCACGGAGTTCCAGGACGCGGTGCCACTCAGCCAGGAGTTCTTGGCTTCGCCGTGGGTCGGCGCGTCCTTGCCCGCGATCATCTGAGCGTAAACGTAAGGCTCGCAACGGTGAATCTCCGAGATCCCCTCGCGCGCCGACGGGTTGATGCGCAGGTAGTAGTCGAGCGCGCCGTCGCCGTTGCCGGCCATCGCCTCCCCAATCATCAGCCAGGGGTTGGTGTGGCAGAAGATCCCTGCGTTCTCCTTGTAGCCCTCGGGGTATGTGGAAATCTCGCCCAGGTTGATGTGGTAGTAGCTGTAAGGAGGCTGCTGCAGGACGATGCCATGCGGAGTCGCGAGCCGATCGCGCACCGAGGCAAGCGCCCTGTTAGCGAGCCCGTTCTCGAGGCCGATCCCTGCGACGATGCAGATGCCTTGCGGCTCGATGAATATCTGTCCCTCGTCGTTCTCGGCCGATCCGATGACCTTGCCGTAGTAGTCGTACGCTCGCCGGAACCAGTTGCCGTCCCAGCCGGCAGTTTCCACCACTTTGGTCATGACCGAGGATGCCTTCCGGCAGCGCTCCTCCTCGACCTTGTCGTTGCGCCGGCCGGCAATCCGGGTCATCTCATTGGCCGCCAGGACGAAGAGGCCGCCGATGAAGACGGACTCGGCAACGCCGCCGTCTTTGTTTTCGGTCGTCTGGAAGGGCTCGCCGGGCGTATCCGAGAAGCAATTCAGATTGAGACAGTCGTTCCAGTCGGCTCTGCCGATAAGGGGCAGACCGTGGGGCCCAAGCCGATCCAGGGTATAGCCGAGCGAGCGCTGGAGGTGTTCGTAGAGCGTCTTCTCGGAGCCGGGGACGTTGTCGAAGGGCACCGGCTCGTCGAGGATTCTCGTATCGCCCGTCTCCTTGAGGTAGGCCGCCACGCCGAGTACGAGCCACGCCGGATCGTCGTTGAAGCCGCCGCCTATGTCGTCGTTGCCGCGTTTGGTGAGAGGCTGGTACTGGTGGTACGCCCCTCCTGTTTCCAGCTGCGTCGCGGCGATGTCCAGGATGCGCTCGCGTGCACGGGCCGGGATCATGTGGACGAAGCCCAGCAGGTCCTGGTTCGAGTCGCGGAAACCCATGCCGCGGCCGATGCCCGACTCGAACCCGGACGCGGAGCGGGACATGTTGAACGTCACCATGCACTGGTAGGCGTTCCAGATATTGACCATGCGGTCCACGTGCTCGTTGCCGGTATGGACCTGCACGATCCCCAGCAGACCGCTCCAGTAGTCACGCAAAGCCTCGAAGGCCGCCTCGACCGCCGCCGGCTGGAGGTACTTGTCGATGACGGGCTTCACGGTCCGCTTGTTGATCGTCTGCGAGTTGGGCGGGTCGAATTTGTCGTCCCTAGGGTTCTCCCAGTAGCCGAGCAGGAAGTCGACTTCCTTCGTCTCGCCCGGGCCGAGCTCGAGCTCCACATGGTGCGAACCCATCGGCTGCCAGCCGTGCGCGATCGAATCGGTCGACTTGCCCGTCTCCACTACGATCGGGCGATCCCAGCTGCGGTAGGCGCCCAGGAAAGCGTCACGGCTCGTGTCGAAGCCGGCTTGCGGGGCGGAGCAGGCGAAATATGCGAAGTGATCCCGCCGTTCGCGGTATTCGGTCTTGTGGTAGATCACGCCGTCCACCACCTCGACCTGGCCCGTCGAGTAGTTCCGCTGGAAGTTCGTGTTGTCGTCCTGGGCTTCCCAGAAACAGAACTCGATCGAGCTGAAGAGGGAAAGCCTGGCGGCAGAGTCGCGATCGTTCGTCACGCGCACCCGCCAGATCTCGAGGTTCTCGCCGAGGGGAACGAAATAGGTCGTCTCGGACCTGATCCCCTTGTAGCGCGAACCGATGATCGAGTAGCCAAGCCCATGCCGGCAGCTGTAATCCTCAAGCTCGTTTTGCGTCGGCTGCCAGCTCGGGCTCCAGAACTCGCCCGTCTCGTCGTCGCGCAAGTAGACGTAACGACCACCCAGATCCAGCGGAGCATTGTTGTAGCGATACCGGCTCAGGCGGCGCAGACGCGCGTCCCGATAGAAGGAGTAGCCGCCTGCGGTATTCGAGATGATCCCGAAGTAGGCCTCGCAGCCCAGGTAGTTGATCCAGGGCAGCGGCGTATCGGGGCGAGTGATGACGTACTCGCGCCTCTCATCGTCGAAATGACCGTAGCGCACGATTCTCCTCTCGACCAGGTTGCTGAAGCCGTGTTCTCGTCTCGGCCGACGCAGGACCGCCACGGGATGCAGCCACCCAGTCGGACTGGGTGCGTGCCCATCGTGATGCAGCCCGTCGCGCGCCCCGGGCACATTACCATTCCGGCGCTTCGTGCTGCTGGCCCCTCCGACCGAAATGGTTACGAAGCGGGCCCATTGGCAGGTGTGAGCACTGCGGGATCCGAGTCTGTGGAACTGTCGATGCTCAACCACCGCTGCGGCCGGGTCCGCCAGTCGCGCTTCTGAGAACCCGATCCGTTCGCAGAGTTAAAGTGACGACGTGAGCCCCCGCATCGCGCGCCGCAATCTAAAAAGCGATCGAAGCAGTCCCACGGCTCCGCCGACGGACGCGCCCGGCGACGCTCCTGCCATCCCAATCCCGTCGAACCCGTTCGGCAGCGACCTGCACAAAGTAATCGTCGACAACATGGCCGACGGCGTCTACTACGTCGATACCGAGCGGACGCTCACCTACTGGAACCTCGGCGCCGAGCGGATCTCCGGATACTCGGCCGCGCAGATAGTGGGCCGGCACTGTTACGACAACATCCTGGCTCACGTGGACGACCAGGGGCGCTCGCTGTGCCATTCCCTGTGCCCACTGGCGGCAACGATGCTCGACGGCGAGCCTCGAGAGGTTTCCGTGTGGCTCCGTCACGTCGGTGGCTATCGAAAACCCGTGCGCCTTCGGACTGCTCCGGTTCGCGATGCGACGGGCACGATCGTCGGCGGCGTCGAGGTCTTCTCCGACGCTTCGGCTGTGGTCCAGGCCGTGGAGGATGCGAACCGAGCGCGTCGGGACGCGCTGACCGACGAGCTGACGGGCCTACCGAACCGGCGCATGTTCGATGCCGCGCTGAGTGGCCGTCTCGAGAATCTCGGCCGGTACGGCTGGCACTTCGGGCTGCTCATCGTGGACATCGACCACTTCAAGAACGTCAACGACCAGCACGGCCACGCCACCGGCGATGCCGTGCTGGAAGCGGTCGGAGCCACTCTTCAGGGCGCGGTCCGAGCGGGCGACGTCGTGGCTCGCTGGGGAGGCGAAGAGTTCGCGGTGCTGGTCGAAGCCTCCGACGATCCCGGCTTGCGAGAAACGGCCGAACGAATACGGGTCCTCGTGGCCCAGTCGGAAGTTCGACGCGAAGGCGTCTCCGTTGTCGTACGCGTTTCGGTAGGCGGGGCGCTCGCAGCCACGATCGACACTCCCGAGAGCCTGTTCGCCCGCGCGGACGGCGCGATGTACGCGGCCAAGCACTCCGGCCGGAACAGGATCGAGATCGCCCCGCTGGTCTGAGGGACGGCGGCCGCCGCTCCCTCAGGGGGTCAGGATCGTTCTCCACGTCTGGCCACCGTCGGATGTGGCCAGGAGATCGGAGCTCTGCTGGCACGGGGTCGATCCGTTCGCGGCTGCGGGACAATCGAATGCGCCACCTGTCACCCAGCCATCCGTGGGCGTCACGAAGGACGCCTTTCCGACCACGACTTCGAGTCCCGTGCCCGCCACCGGAGTCCAGGTCTGCCCGCCATCCACGGTCTCCGCCGGGCTGCTCGGGGCGAATGCGTTGATGGAGCTCAACTCGAGCCAGTGTCCCTCACCGAGCCTGACGAAAGTGTCGCTGTTGCCTCGGCCGTTCACGTCGGTCAGGCCGCCCCCCAGCGGCGACGGGGCCCATGTCTTGCCCCCGTCGGTGCTGACGTCCAGGTTCATGGCTCCATAGGAGCTCGAGAGGGCGCACAGACTGCCGTCCGAACGGCGGTCCACCAACAGCAGGGTCGTCAATGCCATCGCGCCGCCCGGCGCGTCCTTCGCGACGGGAAGTGTGCCATTGACCCAGGTCTGGCCTCCGTCGGAAGTCAGGTAGACGCCGGCGCCACCGGCGAGGTCCTGGCCGAAGCCAAAGGAAGTCCCCAGGAATGTGGGTTCCGACATGCAGGGACCCTCCCTCGGCGTGGTCCACGTTACGCCACCGTCCGCCGTGGACGCTTGCCTGCAAACCGTCTTCCATTTGGTCATGTCGGAGACGTCGGCCCCCTGGCCGTAGGCCATCGCCGAGTACAACTCTCCATGGTTCGCGTCGCGGAAATGGAGGCTGGCGGATCCGGTAGAGCCACCGGATGGACCGATCAGATCGTCAGGCGTGGCGCCCAGATTGGCCACCGAAGACTGCCATGACCTGCCCCCGTCACTTGTCGAGAACACGGTGAGCGACTGGAAGACCCCCGGTCCGGCGGATGAAGAGACAAGGAAGCCTCGGTTCGCGTCAACGAATTGGATCTCACCCCAATCGGGCAACACCCGCGGCTCGGACCACGTGGCGCCACCGTCCGAGGTCATGCGGAGCTCGTTTCCTCCCCCCAATCCGGATATCTCGACCCAGCCCACGTTGGCATCTACCCGTCCCATCGATCCGATCATGGCTTGCGGCGCGATCATCGGCTGCGGGGTTTCTGTCACCGGGTACGTGACATCCGGCCCGACGACCTGCGGCGGAATGGTCGGCTGCGGCGAGGCAGGCCACGCGGGCGCGCCGCCGATGCCGGTCCAGGTCTTTCCGCCATCGCGCGTGGAGTAGATATACGTCGAGACGCCGTATCGGGTGACCATCGCGCCCCCACCGGTGGACATTACCCAGACGTCGTCCTGCGAGGTCCACTGCGCCATGCCAACGCTGCTCGGCAGGCCCTTCGTGGGGTAACTAAGCCAGCTCACGCCGCCATCGAAGCTCGCCTGGAAAGAGTCGGGCGTGCTGGAGAAGGTCGAGCCGTCGCTGCCTCCGCCCGCATAGCTCGGCTGGATCGCGGCGATAGGCTGACCCGACGGCGCCTGGATGATGCCGAAGTAGTAACCCGTCATCAGGTTCGGAGAGTCGCCCGGTATAGCCCGCGTCGCATCGAGCTTCCACGTCTGGCCGCCGTCATTGCTCGCGAACGTAAGGATCTCGAAACTCGGGCCCGAATAGCTGATGCCCGAGTTGTCCGAGGCGGCGGGGTGGAACCCCTGCGATAGAGACGGCTGCGATTGATATGCCACGACGCGCAGGGAGAAGATTCCCCCATCCTCTTCGGGTGCCTGCCCGATGCCCGCAATGCCGGCCCCGGCCGGAAGCGGGAGCTGCGCCCTGGTCCACGTTCGGGATCCGTCCGTGGAATGGAGGACGCTGTCCATGGAACCGGCGTTGCTCACTCCATAGCCCCATGCCTCGTCGGTGCTGTCAAAGTGGATCATCGCCAGCTCATTCAACGTGGAGGCACGAGTCCACGAAGCTCCGCCATCCGAACTCGCGAGCACGGTCGTCGCGTCCTCGGGCAGAGGCACGGCCGTGGCGGTTGCTGCGGGAGTTGCATCCGGCAGTTCTGAACCGGGCGCCGGCACCGATCCAACACTGCCGCCGCTGCTAGCGGTCTTTCTGGAGCACATCGCAGAGTCCAGGCGCTCGACAGTCACCCAGCCATGCTGAGTGTCGGTGAACTGGACCGTGCCGTAGCCCTTGTAGATCCCAGGCAAGACGGAGGACTGCCACGATCGGGCGCCATCGCTGGTGCGCCACAATGTGAGCGTCCAGTCCCCCACTTCACAGCCGTTTGCGTTCGAAATCGCGTTCGAAACCTTCCACGACAGCAACCAACCGTGGTCGGCGTCCACAAACACGGGATACAGGTGGTCGTAACCAACGCCGCCGTTGTCGGTTGGAGAGGGCTCGGCCGTGGCGAGGCCCCCGATCATTTGGCCGCCCATGCCCTGTTGGAGCTCATAGGTCTTCAGCGACGAGCCGCCCGGCACGGTTCCCTTCGTCCAACTGCCGCCGTCGTCGCGCGTGATGTATAGATCCGCGCCGTCCTCGACCCAGGCGGTGTTCGAGTCCACGCGCCCGAACATCTCGAAGCTGGCCGGCAGCTGGACGGAATTGCCCGGGTAAGGCGTAGACGGCCGGAAGAACATCGCCGAGCCGACGAGCAGGGCGACAACGGCGGCGGCGGCCAGGTTGCGCGGCTTGCGGAAGATGCTCGGCAGGCCGCGACCGCTCCCGTAGCGGATCGGTTCAAGCATGTCGAGGGACCCAACGCGCCGGCGAAGCGTGTCCGGAGCGCCGTAAGGGGGGCGAACCAGTTCCTGGATTTCGGCGTGGAGTCGCTGCTCGAGTTCTTCGTCGTTCATCGGACGTCCTCCAGGGTGGCGCGGAGCAGCTGCATGGAGTGATGGAGGCGAGACTTGACCGTGCCTTCCGCCACCCCTATTCGTTGTGCGATGTCTTCGATGCTCAGGTCGGCCCAAAACCTCAGGATCACAACGATCCGGTGGTCGGGATCGAGGCACGCGAGCGCCCGGCCGAGCTCGTCGCGGCTGGAGGCCGTCTCACTGTGGTCGGCCACCGGGGGCAAATACGACAGCTCCAGAGTCTGGGCGCGATTTCGGGCTCGTTTGCGGAGGCGGTCGCGGCAGGCGTTGACCAGAATCCGGCCCAACCATGCTTCCATCTTTTCAGCGTCGCGCAACTTGTGCCGGTTGAGCCAGGCCGAAGCGAAAGCGTCCTGAGTAGCGTCCTCAGCCTCGTGGGCGTCGCCGAGGATCGCCCAGGCAAGTCGATATGCCTTGTCGACCTCGCGCGCTGTCATGAGGCGGAATGCCTGTGTGGCTGCGTCGGATAGCACGACCAGCTCAACTGGCTCCACGGTGCCCGCTCCCTCAACCCAAGCCTTGCTCACGTGCGATATGACGACGGGCCCGGCCCGTTCGTTCACGCCCTCGGGACCATTCTGACCGCTTCGCGCCCGACGTGGGCGGCGACGGCGAAAAAGAGACCCCTCCAGCTGTGCCGCCGAAGAGGTCTTTGATGCTCAGGATCTGGTGAGCCCGCTCGGATTCGAACCGAGAACCAATTGATTAAGAGTCAATTGCTCTACCGTTGAGCTACGGGCCCACGGCCGCGAAGGATACAACAAGAGGCGTTCGACGTGAGCGGAACCTTGCCACGCGGGCGCCGGTGCCCGATCTACGTCGAACGGACTACCCTCGTCGAGGACGGATACGCTGGAGTAATAGGACGCCTCCAGGGGCTACGATACGGCCGGAGCGAGCCCCACGCGCCCGCCGAATTCGCATGGACGTGATTGAGGCCTTGGTAGGAGCAGATCTTCGGCTGCTCGGGCAGTTGGAAGCGGGGTTGGTCGTCGTCGACCCGTCCGGGCTTGTCGTCCACTGGAACGATTGGGCCGAACGGCTCCTTGGCCGTGCCGCGGAACAGGCGATAGGCCGACGTTGGCAGGACTGCGTAGTCCTGGTGCGCGGCGGCTTGGCCACGCCGAGGAAGATCAGAGCAGGCGCCCTCCAGCCCGGAGGTTGGAACGGACAAGTGCGGGCCAGGGTCGACCCCGGACGCGTGCTGTCATTCCAGACCCACATCCAGCCGATCCGCCTCGGCGAGGACGATGGTGACGGGCCCGGAACGATCGCCTTCTTCTGGCCGATCCCCGAGTCGAGCACGTCAGCACTCTCGGTCCACGCGCGCGAGGACCAAATGTTGCGCGACCTGTCGGGCCTGCCGACCGTCACCAACGACCCTTCTCAGCTTCAGCAGCTCGCAGAGCGCGCTCTTCGCGTGATTGCCGACGCCTGGCTCACCGACATGTCGGTCCTGGCGATCGAACGATCCTCAGGTCCGGGGCTGGTAGTCGCAGGACCCAATACGCCGGAGGCAGCACGGGCCAGGCTGGCCGGCATGGGCCCCGCCAACTCGCGCCTGACGGGCCGCACGATGGAGGTCACCGCCCCCTTCGAAATCGACCTCTCGGGGGACAGTCCCGCACCCGCAATTGCCGACCGGGTTCGCGGGCTGGGCTGTCGCACGCTGAGGGCGACCCCGATCCGGTTCGGCGGCAAATCGATCGGCACGCTGATCCTCTTGTGGAACGCTGCACCGGACTCGCTCTTCGACCCAGATTCCCTGGACATGGTCGGCGACCTGATCGGCATGGCCGTGGGGAGCGCGGACCTTCGGGTCAAGATGGGGCGCGAGTCCGATCTCCGAGCCCGCGTAGAGGGATCCGCTCGGGTAGGCGGCGTGGTCCTCGCCCAGATGACCGAGGCAATCCTGACTACCGACAAAGCGGGCGTCGTCACCACCGTCAACCCGGCCGCAGAGCAGCAGTACGGATTTCGGGCCGAGGACGCCGTTGGACATCCGCTGGGCGAAATCATCGAACAGATTCGACTCGATGGCTCGCCGGTGAGCGATCAGGTGGTGCAGGATGCCCGCGACGGCGGCCACTGGCACGACCGCGCCATTCACCGTCCCCTCGTCGGAAGCAAGGCCGGGCAGCACCTGGTCGTCGATCTTTCGCTTACGGCGATGACCGACGAGAGGCATCGTCCTGCTGGACTCATCGCGCTCAGCCACGAACTCACCTCGGCGGCTCACCTGGAATCCGAAGCCGCTGCCCTGAGCTCCCTGGCGGTGGCGACCGGCCGCGCGCGAAGTCGGCAGGAGGTCGCCGAAGTAGCGATCGAGCGACTCTGCGAGGCGACGATGGCCGATGTCGGGCTGATCGTCTCCTGGCCTGGCAACGGCCGACAGATGGTCGAGGCCGGCCGCGGATTGGGCGAGGAGATGCTCGGAGCCATCCGGCTCGCCGAGGTTCCGTTGCTCGCGACGGCAATAGAGGAGCCCGGCCGAATTCTGGCCATCGAGTCCCTGCCCGATCTGATGCCGGGCGCCGATGCGGCGGCGGCCTTGGCCAGGGAGGCGCTCAGCGTCGGGGTCATCGTGGCCTTGCGCAGTCGTGACGACTCGAGAGGCTTCCTGGCGCTTGCCTCCCGGCACGCCACATGGGCCAAGCCAAGCGACGAAGTGATCCTGCAGGCCGCCGCTCAGGTCTCAAACGCGCTCGAAAACGCGCATCTACTGGAGCGTTTCGAGCGTGGCCTGGAGCAGGAGCAGCGACTCACGGCCCAGCTCGAAAGCCTGATGGGCCTGACGCAACTTCCCCAGGGGGACATTACCGAGGCCGCTTTGGCCCGCTTCCTCCTCGAGCGCGTGATTGCGGCGCTGGGCGCCCAGGGCGGCTTTGCGGTTCGGGTAGACGGCGAACGGCTCCACGTCGTTGCCGCCTTCGGAAGTGCCACCCGAATGATCCGGTTGACCCGGTCCCAGCCGGCCAGTTCTTTCTACTTCTGGCAGAGGCTCCAAGCCTCCGGTGGAGCGGTCGCGTTCCATCTCCCCCTCGCCGATGCCGCTCGCGACGAAGGCGCCCACACAGAAGAACTCGCCGATCGCGGCGTCGCTTCGTACGCGGTCTTTCCCATTCGGGACGGCGACGAGATACTCGGCGCGCTGCTGTGCCACTTCGGCACCGCCAACCAGGGGCGCGCCCAGATCGACGAACGCGCGATCGAGGCCGTCGGCCGCATCGTCTCGATCGCCTATGCGAACCTGCGCATGAGCGAGGGCCTGGCCGAAGCTGCCGACCACGAACGCCGCCTGACGGCAGAACTGCGCGCACTGCAGGGGTTGACGCTGCTCGGCGCCTCCACGGATGATCTCGCCAGGCTCGCCCAGGAAACCATCGAGGCAGTCGTGGTCGCAACCGGCGCGTCGGGCGGCGGCTATATGCTCGTCGACCCGTCCCTCGCCAAGGTTGACCCTGTCGTGTGGGTGGGCCACGCCAGCGACGCCTGGGCCGGGCTGAGCGAATCGCCCACGATCCCGTCCTATTGGCCGCCCGTCGAACAACTCCAATCCGACGACGGAATCTGGCTCTCGCACCCCGACGACCCCGACTCGCCCGACACCGACGGCCGTCCGGTGGCACAGGCTGTGCTGCCGCTGCGAGTGGACGACAGGCTGGCCGGCGCTCTCCACCTCGAATGGATCGACCTCCCACCCCACGAGCAGTTCGACGTCCACTTCCTGGAGCCGATCGCCCGCATTTGCAGCATCTCCCTGGCCAACTTCAGGCTCCGGTCGGAGCTGCTCCACCGCGCCTCCGCCCAGCGTGCTCTCGGTCATCGACTCGACACTCTGGACGAGCTGACGCGCATCGGCGAGGAAGCCAGCTCATTCGAGGAGCTCGCCCACCGCACCGTGAGCCTCGTCCGCGAGGCCCTGGCGGCGACCGGCGTCTGCTACCTCTTGATCGAAGCCGGCCATCACTTCGAGACCCACGCCGTTGCCGGCGAGACCGGCGCGTTCCGTCTGTGGCTGAAGGGCGTTCCGGCGAGGGACACCCCGGGCGGAAGCCTCCTGCTGTCCGGTGGCGGCAGCGTCCTCGGCGACTTCGTCGCCAGCCAGGTCAACGAACGGGTTCTGCCGCTCGCCAGGGCGACGGGCTTTCGATCGTTCGGGGCAATTCCGATCCGTACGGGTGAGGAGCTCGCCGGCGCACTTCTGTGCTTCTTCGAGCAGCCGGCTGGTGCGCTTCCCCTGGATGAGGCTGCGCTCGACTCGGTCGCTCGCATCGCGGGTATCGCGCTGGCCAACTTCCGTCTGCGGGAGCGGCTCGTCTCCTCCGAAGAGCGCTACCGGACTCTGTTCGAGGAATCCCCGGACGCCTTGCTCGTTTCCGCTCTGGACGGGACCGTGCTGGATACCAACGAAGCTACCGTCCGTTTGTACCGGGTCAACCGTGGCGAAGTCCTGGGCCGGTATTTCGGGCAGCTCATCTCGGCCGACGAGCGTGAGATGGCTCGTCGCCGTCAGATCGTCTGGGCCCAGGGCCGCGGCACATTCCTCGATCGGGGGCGGCGCCCGGACGGCAGCGAGTTCCCGATCGAAGTCGAGGTCCGAGTCGTCGAGCTTGGCGGTCAGCGGCGCTTCCTGTCGTTGGTTCGAGACCTGTCGGACCAGGAGCGGCTCCAGCGGGAGCTGCTGCAGGCTCAGAAGATGGAGGCCATCGGCCAGCTGGTGTCGGGCGTCGCGCATGAGCTGAACAACCCGCTCGCCGCGATCATCGCCTTCAGCCAGCTGCTTCGAGGTGAC
>OCZT010001632.1_pt1 | contig 23207 bp, 19 predicted proteins | sample 1539031 | NCBI WGS metagenome assembly OCZT01 (sample SAMEA3539308, study PRJEB22396) | soil metagenome | biome: tundra; feature: field; material: soil | place: USA | collected 2010-05 | depth 0.15 m | reverse complement strand
CCACGCCCTTCTGTTTCGCTTTCGAACCCGCTGCCTCGGCCTCACTCTTCGCCCGCGCCGCCTCAGCCTTCAACGCCGCAGCCGCCCCAAGCGCCGCCCAAATCCGCTCCACAACGCCAGCACCAGCGGGCAGTCGTGCCGCCGATCCGCAATCCGCGACCATGCCGCGCTTCTTCGTGGCCACCCCCGGCCGCAGCCCCTCGCCCAGCGTCGCTCCGCGAAGAAACTCCACCACGCCGCCCGAGAGCGCATCGCTCACCAGGTCGCCCGGCTCCAGGTCCACCGCGGCACTCACCAGGCAGGCCTCAAGCCCCGAAGTGCCTCTATCGCCCCGTCGAGCAGGCAGCGTACGCGCAAGCATCCGACCCCGCGTCATCGCCAGATAAATCTGCCGCAACCGCGCATTTGGAATCAGCGGATTTTCCCATGCGGCTCCTGCGTCCGCTCCCTCTGCCATCATGCCCGCGCCGGGTCCCGGGCCTCGACATCGAGCCCCAGCTCCGCCAATGCAGCCTGAGCCTTCTTACCCTTGATCTTCCCATCGCGCGCCAGTCGCGACAGCGTCGCTCCCGCAATCGACTCCGCATTCACCTCGAAGTGCCGCCGCAGATGCTCGCGATTATCGCTGCGCCCGAAGCCATCGGTCCCCAGCGTAACCAGCCTGCACTTGCCGTCGGCCTGCGGCCCCCGATTGACTAACCAGGGAGCCAGCACATCCGGCAGCGATTTCATATAATCGCTGGCCGCGATGATCGGTCCCTTCGCACCTTCGAGCGCGGTCTCGATGTACGTCTTCCGCTCCGGCTCTGCCGGATGCAGCCGGTTCCAACGCTCGGTCGCGATCGCCTCGCGCCGCAGCTCGGTATAGCTGGTCACGCTCCACACATCCGCGGCGATCTGGTACTTCTCCGCCAGAATCTCCTGCGCCCGCAGCACCTCGTTCAGGATCGGACCCGAGCCAAACAACTGCACCGTAGCCTCCCCATTCGCAGCCGCGCGGAACTTGTAGATCCCCTTCAGAATCCCCTCCGCGCATCCCTCCGGCATCGCCGGCATCGCGTAGTCCTCGTTGTACATGGTGATGTAGTAGAAGCATTCGTCGCCCTTCTCATACATCCGCTTGATGCCGTCCTGCAGCACCACCGCAAGCTCATACACAAATGCAGGATCATAGCTGACGCAGGTCGGAATCGTGCTAGCCAGCAGATGACTATGCCCGTCCTGGTGCTGCAGCCCCTCACCCAGCATTGTGGTTCTGCCGGCAGTCCCGCCCATCAGGAAGCCCTTGCCGCGAGCGTCCGCAAACGCCCACGCCATATCCCCGATCCTCTGGAACCCGAACATCGAGTAGTACATGTAGAAGGGAATCATCGGAACTTTGAAGGTCGAGTACGACTGGCCCGCCGCCGTGAACGACGCCATCGATCCAGCCTCGGTAATCCCTTCTTCCAGAATCTGCCCGTCCTGCTCCTCGCGGTAGAACAGCAGCATGTCCTTGTCGTGCGGCGTGTACCTTTGTCCCTCCGGCGCGTAGATGCCCACCTGCCGGAACACCGACTCCAACCCAAACGTCCGTCCCTCGTCCGGCACAATCGGCACCACCAGCTTGCCTACACCTGGGTCCTTCAGCAGCCCGCGCAATATCGATACAAATCCCATCGTCGTCGAGACCGCGCGTCCCTTCGACCCCGCCGTCCACTCGCTGAAGAACCCCAACTCGGGAGCCTTGAAGTCGATCGCCGGAACCGACCGCGTCGGCATATACCCGCCCAACACGCGCCGCCGTTCCTGCATATAAACCATCTCCGGCGAGTCCTGCGGCGGCCGGTACGGCGTCCCCTGCATCGCCGCCTTCTCCGGAATCGGAATCTTGAACCGCTTCACAAACGCCGCCAACTGGTCGTCGGTCATTTTCTTCTCGGAGTGGGTCGCATTGCGCGACTCCGCCGACGCCATCCCGAAGCCCTTCACCGTCATGGCCAGCACCACCGTCGGCCCGCCCTTGTGCTCGATCGCCCGCTTGTACGCGTTGTATACCTTCACCGGATCGTGCCCGCCACGGTGCAGATGGATCAACTGGTCATCCGTGTAGTCCTTCACCAACTCCAGCAGCTCGGGATACTTCCCAAAGAAGTGCTTCCGCAGATAAGCCCCATCCTTCGCCTTGTAGGTCTGGAAGTCGCCATCGACGCACTCCTCCATCCGGCGCAGCAACAGCCCGCTGTGATCGCGCGCAAACAGCTCGTCCCAGTCCCCGCCCCAGATCACCTTGATGACATTCCATCCCGCGCCCAGGAACACTCCCTCCAGTTCGTCGATGATTCGCTTGTTCCCGCGCACCGGTCCGTCCAGCCGCTGCAGGTTGCAGTTCACGATGAAGATCAGGTTGTCCAGCTTCTCCCGCGCGCCCAGCGAGATCGCGCCGAGCGTGTCCACCTCGTCCGTCTCGCCATCGCCTAGAAACGCCCAGATCTTCCGATCCGTCTTCTCAATCAGCCCGCGGTTCTCCAGGTACCGCATGAATCGCGCCTGGTAGATCGCATTCAGCGGCCCAATCCCCATCGACACGGTCGGAAAGTTCCAGAAGTCCGGCATCAGCCACGGGTGCGGATAGCTCGGCAGCCCCGGCGTCTCGCGCAACTCATGCCGATAGTTCTTCAGATGATCGTCGTTCAGCCGTCCCTCAAGGTAAGCCCGCGCATACACCCCCGGCGAAGCGTGTCCCTGAAAGTAGATGAAGTCGCCCGGCAGTTCATTGCCGTCCTTGCCCGTATAGTGAGCGCGGAAGAAGTGGCTATACCCCACCTCCAGCAGCGTCGCCAGCGAGGAGTAAGTCGAAATATGTCCGCCAATCCCGGCGTCTTTCTTGTTCTGACCATGCACCATGGCCATCGCGTTCCATCGGATCAGCGACTTGATCCGCCGCTCGATATCCATGTCTCCGGGGTATGGAACCTCGTCGTGCTTCGGAATCGTATTGCGGAAGGGCGTCGCCGTCTCATACTCCACCACCACGCCGGCCTCGCGCGCCCTCTGCCGCAGCGCCTTCAGAATCTCCGCGCCGTTCTCCCACTCCGCGGCGACAACTTCGTCGAACGCCTCAATCCACTCCGCCATCTCGGCAGAAAAGTCCGCCTTCGCGGGAACTTCAGTCTTCGTTGTCATTCGCGTGTCCAGCTCTCTCTTCAATGCAAAGGTCCTAGAATCCGCCCAAACTCGCTCCGAACATCGGGATCACTCTCGTCTCCGAACGTCGGAATCGTCTCCGTCTTGTTAAGAGCACGGCTTTAGCCGTGCCGTAACCGCTGCATTTGTACTCCGGCTTTAGCCGCTGAGGTCGTGAGTCGTGCCTGGTCCAGCAGCTCGGAACAGGTCCGTCACGGTAAACGCAATAGTGCTTCTACACAGACCCCTTCTCCTAACCATAATTGCACCAGCCGGAAACGTCACGCCGCACGGCTGTGCGGAAGGGCTTGCAGTTTGCCTCTCCACGGGCCTCGCGTCGGCGTTAGACTGTGGGCATGGGAAACAAAGATAAAGGCAAGCGCGAGAAAAAGAAGGCACCCCAACCCAAATCTCCTGCACCCAGGCGCGAGGAATTCAGCCAGACTCCCGTGCGGATCGTCCGGGAAGGAGCCTAGAGTTCGTTCAGGTCTCTCCCATTCTCCAGGGCCATCCAACAGTCCCGGAGAATCTGGATAGATTGGGCCAATGGCGCCGAATAGTTTCTGAAAAACGTCACGCTCGTTGTGTATCTTCGTCAGCCCCAGCACGGTGCCCATGACGAAGTGCCGCGCCCTCTGTGGGCCCCTCCCAAGGAAAATCAGCCGGAATGAAGATATTGCTCATCGACACCTGCGGCGCAACCGGAAGCGTTGCTCTCGCCGACACGGATCGCGAGCCCGCCGTTGTCACCAGCGCAACCCTCCCCGGCCGCACCGCCTCCGAGCGGCTGGTGCCCACCATCAAGGACCTCGCCGCGAGCGCCCACATCGCCCTCCCATCACTCGACGCCATAGCCGTCGTGCACGGTCCCGGCTCCTTCACCGGAGTCCGCGTAGGCCTCAGCGCCGCCAAGGGCCTCTGCGAAGCTCTCAACCTGCCGCTGGTCGCAATCTCGCGCCTCGCCATCCTCGCCCATCTCGCCGAGCCACCCGCCGCCACCCGCGTTCAAGCCCTGCTAGACGCCGGCCGCGGCGAGTTCTACTCCGGAACCTACGTCGACGGAATCTGCCAACGCGAAGCCCTGCTCCCCCGCGACGAACTCCTCGCCGCAGCCCTCAGCCTTGACCCGTCGCAGCTAATCGTCACCTGCGAACCCACCATCGCCCAATCCATCGCCGCCCTCGCCCCGAAACTCATCGCCGAGCCCACCGCCGAGGACGCTCTCCCCCTCGCCCTCCGCCGCATCCAGCAACGCGACTTCGACGCCGCCGCCACGCTCGACGCCAACTACCTGCGCCGCACCGACGCCGAAATATTCGCCAAGCCCACCCTCAGCGCCGCCGCGAAGTCCAGTGAGACGCCCGCACGATGAATCCGCCACACGCAGTACTGCGCCACGCCGTAGCCTCTGACCTCGACGCAATCCTCGCCCTGGAGCGCGCCACCGACAACGCGCCGCACTGGCCGCCAGCAGCGTACGCGGCCATCCTCGACTCAACCGCGCAACCACGCTGCCTCATCGTCGCGCACACGAACGCATCCCTTACAGGCTTCGCCGTCGGCCTCCTGCAGCCCGCCGACCACCTGGCCGAACTCGAAACCGTAGTAGTAGCCGCCAACGCCCGCCGCCACGGCATCGGCCGAGCCCTATGCAACGCCGTACTCGACTGGTCCAGCTCCCACGGCGCAACCGAGCTAGTCCTCGAAGTCCGCGCCACCGGCGCCGGCGCCATCGCCCTCTACGCCGCGCTCGGCTTCACGCAGACAGGCCGCCGCCCGCGCTACTACCGCGACCCCGAAGACGACGCCGTCGCCATGCGTATCTCACTGTCTGACCCGGCCTAGCGGGACTGCTGAAGAAGTCCGCATCTAGGTAGCCCAAGCCTTCAGGCTTGGCCCTCAGCACCCTCCTCACATGAAGGGGCTTTAGCCCCTGGGGTATGCATCATGCGACTTTCAGCAGGAGGCTGACTTTTCCCGCGGCATCTCAAAGCCAGCCTACTTTTCAGCAGGCCCCAGCATCTTCGGCGACATAAAAGTAGCAATCCCGTCCGTCACCGCCACCGCCTTCGAAGCAACCTGCACCTGCCCCGCCTTCAGCCCATCCCGCTTCGCCATCACCGTAATCGTCCCTGCCGCCGAAGTCGATCGCACAGCGACGCGGTTGATCCCGCATTCCGTATTCAAATAAAGATTGTTCGTCGAATCAATCTTCCCGCTGTTGTATCCGCCGCGCCAGATGCCCGGCCCTGTGCAAGTGAAGTCGACCCGCGCATCGTCGGTCGGACAACGCACGCCCTTCGCGTCCACCACCTCGAAGTCGATCAGCACAACATCCTCGCCATCCGCCTGCAATCCCTTCGGCCCGACGATCGGTGTCAGTTTGATCGCCGCCGCCGGACCCGCCGTAGTCAACTCCTGTTGAGCCGCGATCGTGGCCCCATCTTTCCCGATAGCCTTCAGACTTCCCGGCGCAAACGTGATCCCGGGAAATGCGAAGATCCAGCCGCTTTCGGGTTGCTTGTTCACACCCGCCGACTTGCCGTTGACGATCAACTCCACCGACTCCGTATTCGCGATGACGTACACCGTCTTCACCACCGGCTTATCCGTCGGATAGCTCCAGTGCCCCAGAATATGCAGGTCAGGCCGCTCGCTCTGGATCACGCGATGTGCGAAGAAAATCTCCTTCGGCAGGCGCATCGCATCCACCTTGCCGCTCACACGCGCGACCTCGCTCGAGTCCTGTCGTCCATCCGCGTCCTCATCCGTGAAATAAATCGAGCAGTAGCCCGACCACTTCGCGTGCGCCGGATCAGCATTCGAGATGCGGTTCTCCCAATACTCCCAATACCGCTTGATCCCCGCCAGCGCAAAGCTCTCCGACGTGTACTGATACGTATCGTTCGGCCCCTTCTTGAATCCGTAATACGGCGGCGAATTATCGTCCCAGAATCGCCGCGCGCCTTCATCGCGGAAGTCCTCCGTCTCGACAATCGGCGCTCGATCCCGCCGCTCCGCCGAGTAGGCCCGGAACATCGCCTTCGGATCAGTCAGCGCATCCGTCTGTGGAGCCTGCCCAATCATCACGCCGTAGTACTCCGCGATGGGCGTCGTCGCCGTATTGGCCGCGTTGTTGCCGTCGCCGCGCGTGCCCATCACGCGTCCGCCGTCCGGATCCCACTGCTTGCGCAGGTCGACCATCTGTTGCATCTGGTCCGGCGCCACCACCGTGTTGCCCGCCTCCCAGAACAGGATGCTCGGATTATTGCGGAAGTAGATGATGGTATCTCGCATCACCTCGACGCGCTGATCCCACTGGCGTCCAGTGACGTCGCGTTCCTTATCGCCGGCCGGACATGTCTGGATAATCCCGAACCGCGCGAAGGAATCCGCATCCACCTTCTGCGGCGAGATGTGCATCCAGCGCATGTAGTTCCCATGGCACCCGCGAATCAGGCTCGCCGTGTAGTCATGCATCCAATCCGGATAGCCCGCGCCGACGCCTGCCCATTCGTCAGCCGAGCGCTCCGCGAATCCCTTCAGGTAAACAAACTTGTCGTTCAGATAAACGCCGCCCGTGCCCGCACCGCCCTTGTACTCGGCCTTTCGGAAACCCGTCTCAATGCGATTCACATCGACGACCTTCCCATCGACTTTCAGGATCGAATAGACGTCGTACAGATACGGGTTGTCGGTGCTCCAGAAGCGCGCGTCCTTCAGGCTCCCCGTCGCCGTCTGCACGCTCTTCTCGCCATCTACCATGTCCACCGGATCGCCATCGAACGTCGCGCAAACGCGCCCATTGTGGTCGACGATTGCGACCGACAACCCCACCGTCGCGCGATCACCCGACGCGTTATGCACCTCGGATTCCACAGTCACATCCGCGGTCTTCTTCGCGATGTTGAAGTTCCCCGCATGCACGTACACGCCCTGGCTCTCCAGCCCATAGTAGAGCGGTAGCGTCTGATGGATCTTCCCCGTCACGTGCAGCCACACCCGCCGGTTGATGCCGCCATGGTCGGGGTTGAAGTCGTTCGCGTTCCACTCGTACCCCATGCCCGCGCACGGAGTTCCGTCCGCATTCTTCGGGTTCGCCATGCAAAAAGCGCGCTCCTTATAGCTAGTGGTGTTGTCCACCTTCACCGCCAGCACATTCTCTTTCCCGCCGGGCAGCAACGCGCCCGTAATGTCGATTCCGTATGCCGTCACGCCGTTCTCGTAGAGTCCAACCTGCTTGCCGTTCAGATAGATGTCGCCCGCCTGGCGCATTCCTTCGAACTCAAGGAACACCTTCTGCCCGGCAAGCGCCGCGGGCAACTTGAAGTGCTTGCGATACCACGAGAGCCCCTTGTATGTCCCGCGGTCGCCGCCGCTGTGCTGGATGAGCATGCGGAACGAGTCCACATCATTAAAGCTGTGCGGCGTCGCCACCGAGGCCCACTTGGAGTCGTCAAACGCTGGAGCTTCGGCTCCGGCAGCATCCTCGCGCAGGAACTTCCAGTCGTAATTGAAGTTCAGCGTGGCGCGAGCGGACTTGGGTGGAAGATACGGCCCAGCCGACGCCGGGGCAGCGGCGAACACCGGATAGGCGCGCCCAAGCACGACAGGCAAGCCCAAGGCCATAAAACTCGAAGTTCCAACAAATTCTCGGCGAGATAGCTTTCGTGATGACATTTGGCCTGGTGCCTTTCGATGGGAAGATAGGGAACACACCGGGAGACCGGCGCGGCGTACCCACAATATCGCATCCGCCAATCAATCGTCCATTCCAATGAAAAACAATTTCCAATGAGCAGTCAGAGGCTGAAAAGTCCGCTCCAAAGTTAGCCGGAACTTTAATCCCGGCAACAACGAGCGCAGTTATCAAGAGGGGTTTCCCAGCCCTCCTAGGCCAGACTTAAGTCTTGGGGCTTTAAACGGTGCTGAAAAAGGCCCGTCTTGCTTAAGGGCACGGGTTCACCCGTGCCGTAAACGCCGCCTTCGCGATACGGCTTCAGCCGCTGAGGTACACTTTTTGGCTCCGGATCGACTTTCTCAGTAGCTCAGTTCAGCCCACCCTCACTTTGGCACCCAAAACTCATATTCCAGGACCACTCTCGTCAATAGATAGCGCGATTTTGGGGCCTTCAACCACAAGTACAATAGAATCAACAAAAGCAACCCAAAAAACCGGCCCCGCCTGTCGCTTGGTATTCAGTTTTTAGAATTCATTTATTTTTTAAATACATTTTGCGGGATTATTGGCAACTTTTCCTTGACCACCGCGTCTTATTGGATGTACCAACTAATATGTCGGGCTAGCAGTTCCCACAGTTCCGGCTTCCCCTATCCGCATTACCCCTCCCCACCTATACGTAAGGCCCCCAGAACACCGGGGGCCTTCACTCCTTAAGGCCGCGAATCGGTCAGCTAGGAGAAACCGATCTTGCGGTCAAGGGCGGCTTTGCCGGGGCCTGAGACCAGGAGCATAAGCGCGATCGCGGCGAGGGCAAGCGAGTATTCGGCGCCGGGGTATCCCTGATGGATGTCGACGGCGGCGATGGCGACAAGCATATTAATCGCTACGAGGAAGGCGAAGAATCGGGTTAGCAGGCCCAGGATCAGAAACATGCCACCGGCGAACTCGGTGAAGGCAGAGACGTAGCCGAACCAGTGCGGGATCCCGAGCGTGGCGATGTTGTGGGCGTACTGTTGGAGCGCGGCGAAGGTGTTGCCGTTGTGGAAGCCTCCAGATGGGACGACCTTGCGGTATCCGTTGACGACCATGGCGGCACCTAAGACGAGCCGCAGCAACAAAACTCCCCAAGGTTGGAAACGATTGAGCCATCTTGACATGTTGATCTCCCCGAGCGATGGAATTCTACGCTATGGGTTGTGACTTGGTTCGTCGATCTGAAAGCTAGTGGGCTGGCAGGTATTGGTCGAGAAAGCGGCTAAGCGCGGCCTGGAAGCCGGATTCATCGTTGCCGGGCGGCAGCGTGAGCGTGAAGCTGGGACTGGCGGCGCCCTTGAACAGTGTCTGCACCCTCCGCAGGTCGTGGGTCCCATCGGAGTTGAGGCTTCCGGCGACGAGCAGTTTGGGAGTCGTGTCGGTCGCGATGGGCTTCGCAATGTCGAATTGGTCGCCAAAGAGCAGCCGAACCGGGATCAACTTTGATGGATGCGCCGCAACAGCCGTGGCTGCAGGATCGGGATCTGGGTTATCGAGGATCACCGCGGGCAACTCGGGATGACCGAGCGCGAGGCCAGCGGCGAGCGACGCACCTAGCCCCGTTCCGTAAGGAATGATGTCGCCAGCCGGAATGTGCCGGGTGGACGTGAGGTATTCGAGCGCGGCGGCGGCGTCCTCCGTCATGCGGACGCTGCTGGGGTGGACGGACGCGTCGCTCGCCCCGAAGCCGCGATAGTCGATGGCAAAGACGTTGAGCCCGGCGCGGTGCAGGCGCCCGAGCATGGGGACGGTGTTCGAGAGCGAGCCGGATCCGTCATGGAGATAGAGAACGGTGTAAGCAGCGTACTTAGCCTGGAATCCGGCCTGGGACTCGGCAGGAATCCACCAGCCGGTCAGCCGCGGCTGGCCAGTCTCCGACGCGCCGAAGGCAATGTCTGAATAGGGCAGGCCGACGGCGGCCGGAGTCTGCTCGATGGTGTGCGAAGGATGCAGCACGAGCTGCCACTCGCCTTGATAGACCAGCAGGCATGCCGTGAGCCACGCACAGATGAGGGCGGCAACGAGGCACAGACCAATGGCCCGCAGCAACCACGCAGGATCAACGATTTCAGGAGGGTATTTTGGAGGAGGCGCGAGGGTATTGCGCGGAGCGGGAGGCTTGGCGGCGGGCATTGAACGATGTTCCTCGTTCTGAGTCTAAATTCCCCGCACGATTCGATCGCTCGGAACACGCAAGGGCGTCGGCACAGGCAGATTAGAGTGAGTGGACCGCGGGAGAGGGTGTGGAGTCGCCGAGCAGAGCCATGCGCACCGCTTCCAGTGCTTCTGGAACCGCGGACTTGACCGACGTGCTGAGTCGATCCGACCATTCAAAAGACTCGCCGCCCACCGTGACGACGACTGCGCGGGCCGGTGTGCGAGCGTAGAGGTCGAGCGTCAGCCTGAGCAGCGATGCCGGATCCAGATGATGGGTGAGAATGCGGGGAACACTTTCCGCAGGCTCGATCGGGATCGTAGAGACGGTGCCTGCCGGGGTGACCGCAGAGCAGTCGACGAAGACCACGATCTCCGCGGTGCTGATTGCTTCCGCGTGTTCGGGCAGCAACTGGCGGGTCATCAGCACGGTGAGGCCACTGCACGGCGGCTGTTGCTGCACCGCGCAGCCAATGCGCCAACCGACTCCATCGTCGCCGCGAAACGTATTGCCGCAGGCCAGCAGCAGGGCTCGGGGTTGGTCAGCGGACGGTGCTGAGGTTGTTGCCATCAGGGTCTGCGAACCTCGTCGAGTTTTGTCCCGTCGGGCGCGAGCAATTCAATCGCGAGCGGCATCTGGCCGAACGCATGCGTCGAGCAACTCAGGCAGGGATCGAACGTGCGGATCACGGCCTCGACGCGGTTCAGCATGCCGTCGGTGAGCTTGTCGCTCTTGACGTAGCGCTGGGCCACCTGCAGCACGCCTTTGTTCATCGCGTTGTTGTTCTGGCCGGTTGCGATCACCAGGTTCGCCCACTTCATCAGGCCTTTGTCGTCCACCTTGTAGTGATGCATCAGGGTGCCGCGCGGCGCTTCGGCGATGCCCGCGCCCTCCTGCCGATTCACGCCGGCGGTCGCGCGCACGTGCTTATCCAGAATGCTGCTTTCGGAGAAGAGCTGCTCGATGACTTCAATGCCATGCAGAATCTCGATCAGCCGTGCGTGATGGTAGTGGAACGAGCCCAGAACCGGACCATCGGCGAGCCTCTTGAACACCTTCAGTTCGTTGTCAGCCAGCGGCGTGCCTGCATGGCCGGCAATATTCAGTCTTGCCAAAGGCCCTACGCGATAGGATCCGGCGGGATAACCCAGTGGCTTGTAATACGGGAACTTCATGTAGGAGTAGGGCTCAACCGCTTCGCCGATGGTCTGGTCAAACTGCGCGGCCTCCAGGTTATCCAGCAGGATGATGCCTGTTGCATCGATCACACGTAGTTTGGCGTCGGTGAACTCCAGGCCGCCATTTTCACCAACCATGCCCATGAATGGGCCAGGGAAGTTGGCGAAGCTTTCAATCTCATCCTGAAAGCGGCTGGCAATCTGCTTGTATGCCGTCAAGGCCATCTTGACGTTGGCGTATGCATCGGGAATGAGAGCGAGAATCTCGTCGCGCTTGGCAGGGTCGAGCGGTTCAGTGACACCACCGGGCACCACCCAGCCGGGATGAATGCGCTTGCGTCCCAGCAACTCAATCATGTGCTGACCGAAGCGACGCAGTCCTACACCGGCGCGTCCAAGCTCCGGATGAGCCTTGGCCACGCCGAAGATGTTGCGGTCGGCGGGGTCGGCGTCCATGCCCAGCAGCAGGTCCGGCGAAGCAAGATAGAAGAAGCTGAGCGCGTGCGATTGAATGGCCTGCGCCAGGTTCAGGGCGCGGCGCAGATTGGCTGCTGTCGGCGGAATCTCCACCGACATGATCGCCTCGCAGGCCTTGGCGGACGCGATCAGGTGGCTCACCGGGCAGATGCCGCAGATGCGCGCCATCAGGCTGGGCATTTCGTAGTAGGGGCGACCCTCGCAGAACTTCTCGAAGCCGCGCACCTGGGTGACGCTGAAGAATGCTTCGCTGACCTCGCCCTGGTCGTTGGTCTTGAGCGTAATCCTGCCATGGCCTTCAAGCCTGGTCACCGGGTCGATGGTAATTGTCTGCGACATGCTGCTCTCTCCTACGCGCCGAAACGGGTGAGACTTGCGACGTTCGGTACGGTGCCGGCCAGAAGGTCAGTCAGGACCGCAAAAAATGTGTCCGCTGATGGGGGGCAACCGGGCAGGTAAAGATCTACGTCCACAAGCTCGTGCACGGGGCGCACTCTCTCGAGCAGCGCGGGCACAATGCTGCACGGTGTCTGCTGCTGAGCGGACGCGTTCTCGTGGTAGGCGCGCTCGAGGATGGGCAGAGGTCCGAACGGATTGCGCATGGCGGGGACATTGCCTGTCACCGCGCAGTCGCCCATGGCGACGAGCAGGGTGGTGTGCTTGCGGATGTGACGAATCTTGTGTTCGTCCTCCACGCTGCTGATTGCGCCCTCTACCAGGGCCACGTCTACCATCTCCGGATAGACCTTGAAGTCGACCAGCGGGCTATAGACCAGATCGAACTGGCTGCTGAGTTCGAGGAGACGTTCGTCCATATCGAGGAAGGACATGTGGCATCCCGAGCACCCGTCCAGCCAGACCGTTGCCAGTTTGATTTTGCTCATCGTCCTTCTCGCATCATGTTGAGGTAGGGCACAAAATCCGGATACTTCGGATGGGACGACCCAACTTTGCTCTTGTCGAACAGAGCACCGGTCGGGCAAACGTTCACGCACTTGCCGCAACGCGTGCAGGTGGACTCGCCCCAGGGCTGCATCAGATCGGTGATGACCAGGGAATCGATGCCGCGGCCCATGACGTCCCACACGTGCGCGCCCTCGATCTCGTCGCAGACGCGGACACACCGGGTGCAAAGAATGCAGCGGTTCTGGTCGGCAACAAAGCGGTCGTGCGAGGCGTCGACTGCCAGCTTGGGGTTTCGGTAAGGGAGGCGAACGTGCGTCACACCCTGCGACTGGGCCATCGACTGTAGCTCGCAGTGATTGTTGACAACGCAAACGGAGCAAACGTGATTGCGTTCGGCGAAGAGAAGTTCCAGAATCGTCTGCCGGTAGTGCAACAGGCGATCGGACTTGGTGATCACCTCCATGCCTTCTTCCACTTTCAAGACGCAGGCGGGAAAGAGCTTCGGCGAGTTCTTCAATTCCACGAGGCAGAGCCGGCACGCACCGACATCCGACAGTCCATCCAGGTGACAGAGCGTCGGGATGAAAATCTTGTTCTCACGCGCCACCTCAAGGACGGTTTGGTCAGCACGAGCGCTCAAGTCGACGCCATCGATGGTGAGGGTTTTGACATCCACGGCGGCGCTCATGCTGTCACCTCTTCATCGACTGGCGTCTTACTGGCGCACGAGCAGACGCCGGCGGGGCAGCGCTTGTTTTCAATGTGCTCCAGATACTCGTCCTTGAAGTAGCGCAGCGTGCTCAACACCGGGTTGGGCGCGGTCATGCCCAGGCCGCAGAGGCTGGTGTTCTTGACCACGTCGCAGAGATCGATCAGCAGGTCGAGGTCTGCATGAGTCGCTTCGCCGTCGCATATTTTGGTCAGCAGGTTGAACATCTGCGCCGTACCCGCGCGGCATGGAATGCACTTTCCGCAGGACTCGGTCATGCAGAACTCCATAAAGAAGCGCGCCACGTTCACCATGCACGAGGTGTCGTCCATGACGATCATGCCGCCGGAGCCCATCATCGAGCCCGCGCCGATCAGGGCCTCGTAGCTCACCGGCAAGTCCAGATGTTGCTCGGGGATGCAACCCCCTGAAGGTCCTCCTGTCTGGACGGCCTTGAACGTGTGACCGCCGGGAATCCCGCCGCCGATCTCAAAGATGATCTCGCGCAGCGTCATCCCCATGGGGACTTCGATCAGGCCAGTGTTGGTGATCTTTCCAGTGAGAGCGAAGACCTTGGTGCCCTTGCTCTTGGCGGTGCCAATGTTCGAATACCACTCCGGCCCGTTGCGGATGATGGGAGCAACATTGGCAAAGGTCTCGACATTATTGATCAGGGTGGACGACCCCCAGAGGCCCGAAACCGCCGGATATGGCGGCCGCGGTCGCGGTTGACCGCGCAGGCCCTCGATCGAGGCGATCAGGGCGGTCTCCTCACCGCAGACGAATGCGCCGGCGCCGATTCGTATCTCTATGTCGAAGGCGAAGGTGGTGCCACAGATATTGCTGCCCAGCAAGCCGCGACGGCGCGCCTCTCGGAGGGAAACCGTCAGCCGGCTGATAGCCAGCGGATACTCGGCGCGCACGTAAACGTAGCCCTTACTGGCGCCAACTGCGTAGCCGGCGATGGCCATGCCCTCGATCACACGCTGAGGATTGCTCTCGAGCACGCTGCGGTCCATGAATGCTCCAGGGTCGCCCTCGTCTCCATTGCAGATCACGTACTTCTGTGCGCCAACGGCCTTGGCTACCGTGCCCCACTTGAGGCCGGTGGGATAGCCGCCACCTCCGCGCCCGCGGAGACCGCTTTTGGATATCTGTTCAATCACTTCCTGGGGATCCATCTGCGTGAGAACCTGCATTAGCGCCTGGTAACCGCCACGACCGATGAATTCGTCGATCTTCTCGGGATCGATCTGGCCGGAATTCTCCAGCACGATGGGATGTTGGCCCTGGAAGTAGTGCTCCAGGTGGGTCTCAAGCCGTTTCACGGGCTTGCCGCCAAGGCTGTCGACCACGGCTTTGGCATCCGCCTCATGGACGTTTCCATACAAAGTTCCGGTTGGGCCCACAGAGACGAGAGGTCCCGCCGCGCAGGGCCCGATGCAACCGGTCTGGCGCACGTTGCAGCGTTTGCCGGATTTGGCGACCTCCTCGGTGAGGGCCGCTTTTACCTTGTCGCTGTGCTGGGACATGCATCCGAGGGCCATGCACACATTCAGTTCAAAGTCGTACTCTTTCCGTTCGGCGACGTTCGTCTCCGCAATTTGCAGTAGCTCTTCGCTAGTCATTGGCGGCCCAGCCTTCCAACTTCTGTACCAATTGCGCGGGCTGCATCAGGCCCACCAGTTCTGCGTCTTCAAGAACCACTGGCGCGCGTCCGCATGCACCCACGCAACGGGCAGTCATCAGGGAGATGTTGCCGTCCGGTGTGGTCTGGCCTGGCTTGATCCTGAGGTGTTTTTGCGCCTCTGCCAGCAACTTATCCGCACCCTTGATGTAGCAGGCGGTTCCCAGGCAGACAGTGCATGTGTGCTTGCCCGCAGGCTTCAGGCTGAAGTGGTGGTAGAAGGTCACTACTCCATACGCCTGACTCAGCGGCACATGCAATGACTTGGCGACGAAACGGATCGTGACTTCATCCAGATAGCCGAATGAGGCCTGCGCGGTGTGGAGCGTCTCGATCAGGGCGTTGCGGGCATAGCCATGGCGCCGCATCGTCCCGTTTACAATTTTCCAGCGATTATCGTCGGAAGGAAGTGGCGGCAAAGGATACGCTTGCAAGGCTCCTCCTGTATCGTGCTGCCCGGTGAGACCAGGCGCCAGACTTGCGAGATCCGGTCGCCACGCACGCGTCCGAAACCTCAGTCATTCGCCGAACAAGGCCTTTTTACGTCCGGGTGCGTATGCTAGTCAGTGATAGGCATCACATCGTACGACTTGCAGCGAAGTCGAGGTCAGGTATTCATGTGCGGTGGAGTAAGCAAGGCGCATCACGGGCTCCGGTGCTGGCAATCCTTTCTTAACAAGCGCATTACGGGGACGCATCATGCATGAGCTTTCCATCGCAGAATCAATTCTGGAAGCGGTCAGAAAGGAACTTGCGAGTCGTCCCGGAGCACAACCAATCCGCGTAGGCCTGCGGATCGGTGAACTGGCAGCAGTCGATGTGGACTCGCTCACCTTCTGTTTCGAGGCGGTGCTGCGGGGAACCGAATGGGAGAGCCTTCAACTCGACGCGCGGGTGTGTCCGCAGCGTCGCATCTGTAGAGAGTGTGGCAACGAATTTGCCGTGATCGAATACAACGCAAATTGCCCGGCGTGCGCCAGCAGCAACACCACGCTGACCAGCGGGGACGAACTGGATTTTGATTATCTGGAGGTAGAGACCGATGGAACGTTTGCCCCTGAAGTCAAAGGTGCTGAATGAGAATCAGATTATTGCCGAATCGTTGCGCGAGCGATTTCGTGAGCACGGCGTACTCTGTCTGAACCTGATCAGCGGGCCCGGTTCGGGCAAGACCGCACTGCTGGAGCGCACACTCGCCAGCCTCGATCGAGCGACGCGGGTCTGCGTGCTGACCGGGGACATCCAGACCGATAACGACGCGCGCCGCTTAGCGCAGTACGGCTTTCCAGTGCAGCAGATCACAACTGGCGGCACGTGCCATCTGGATGGCCGCATGATCGAGAAGCATCTGGCCGCATGGAATCTGGATGAGATTGATCTGCTGTTCATTGAGAATGTCGGCAACCTGGTTTGCCCATCGAGCTACGATCTGGGCGAAGCCTCAAAGATTGTGCTGCTGAGTGTGACTGAAGGTGAAGACAAGCCGCTGAAGTATCCGTCGATTTTTTTCAAGTCGGATCTGTTTATCCTTACCAAGGTCGATCTGCTGCCCTATGTTCCGTTCAGTGCGGAGGTTGCGGAGGCCAATGCGCGGCTGGTGCATCCGGGCATCGAGATTGTGCGTACCTCCTCGACGAACGAGGGTGGGCTGGACGCATGGCTCGCGTGGCTGGAGAAACGCATGGCGCAGGCGCGGCAGGATGCGCTGGCTTCGTCGGGCCGATAGAATCCTGGCGGGCTCGGGGCGAGAAGAGCGGTGAGGGGCAAAAGACACTTGAGACAACACATGCTGCATGCGCGTGCGATTCTCGCTCAGAGAATTGGTATCAATTGCAGTGACAGGAATCACCGACAGTTGTATGCGGCGAGGATCATGCTGGAGCAATGAGGCCACTGCCTTTCTTGCTCAAAATTCACCGTCTCGACAATGTCGGGGTTGCACTGCGCACATTGGTCAATGGAGAGCAGTCCGAGGAGACTGTAACAATCGGAGATGTTCCGGCCGGTCACAAGATAGCGTTGCAGCACCTTTGCAAGGGTGAACCCGTTGTAAAGTACGGCTACCCGATCGGGGTTGCCACCGCCGAGATCCAGCCTGGCGAGCATGTCCATGTGCAGAACATGGCAAGTGCGCTTGGGGGCAAGCTGGAGCAACGAGCCTTTGATGGTTCATCGGCCGCAATCAGCCAGAATGGAAATCGGGCGCTATCGCCTTCCACTGCGACGTTCGATGGGTATCGCAGACCGGATGGATCGGTTGGGATACGTAACGAGATTTGGATTATCAATACGGTTGGCTGCGTCAACCATGCGGCCACACGGATCGCAGAGCGGGCTGCGAAGGAATTGGTTCGCGAGGGAAGTGCGGTAGAGGGCATCCACACCTTCAACCATCCCTTCGGATGCTCACAACTCGGAGACGATTTTGCGAGTACGCAGCGACTGCTCGCGGGCCTTGCGAGGCATCCCAATGCCGCGGCAGTTCTGATACTTGGGCTGGGTTGCGAGAATAACCAGATCAAGTTGTTTAAGGAGCATCTGGATCACTCGGACGCAGCGAGGTTCCGCTATCTCAACGCGCAGGACGTCACGGACGAGATCGACACGGGCGCCCGCCTGATTCACGAGTTGGCCGAATACGCGGGGCAGTTTGCGCGCCAGCCGATTTCTGCCTCGAAGCTGATTCTGGGTATGAAGTGCGGAGGCTCGGACGGGCTCTCGGGTATCACGGGCAATCCCCTGGTGGGACGCGTTGCGGACAAACTCTCCGCAGCGGGCGGCACCAGCATTCTCTGCGAAGTGCCGGAGATGTTCGGTGCTGAGGAAGTGTTGCTTCATCGTGCGGTGAATGCCGGCGTGAGCGACGCGACCGTTCATCTGGTGAACGCATTTCGCGAATACTTCCAGCGCCACGGCGAACCGATCGACGAGAATCCTTCGCCGGGCAATAAGGATGGTGGCATCACGACTCTGGCGGAGAAATCGCTCGGATGCGTGCAGAAGGGCGGAACGTTTCCGGTGAAGCAGGTGCTGGACTACGGACAGCAGGCAAGCTCCGGCCTGGGTGGAATTGCGCTGCTGAACGGACCCGGCAACGACGGCGTCTCCGGCTCAGCATTGAGCGCGGCAGGGGCACACATGGTGCTCTTCACCACAGGAAGAGGAACGCCAATGGGGTTTCCGGTGCCGACCATCAAGATATCCACGAACACTCCACTGGCCCTGCGCAAGTCCGGCTGGATTGATTTCAATGCAGGCCTATTTGCTGACGGCACGGCCACCATGGACGCGCTTGCGGATGAATTGTTCCATCTTGTACTCGATGTTGCTTCGGGACGCGTGCGCACGAAGACCGAACTGAACGGATTCAGGGAAATATCAATCTGGAAGGATGGGGTGACCCTCTAATGCCCACATTGGACGCTGTTGTACAGCCTAGCCTGAACGCCGACTTCCTGGAAACGCACGCAGAAGGTCAAAGCTGGTCCGCGCAGCGACTGCTGCCGGAGAAGGTACTGCAATTCGGTGAGGGCGGATTTCTTCGCGGGTTCGTCGACTGGATGATTCACGGGATGAATCAGAAGGGGCTGTTCGGCGGGCGCGTGGTGGTCGTGCAACCCATCGGGCAAGGCCAGATTGAGAAGCTGAATGAGCAGAGCGGAGCCTACACGCTGCTGATGCGGGGCATTGAAGACGGCAAGGTGATTGAGCGGCAAGAGCTGATTACTTCTATCAGCCGAGGCATCAATCCTTACACCCATTTTCAGGACTACCTTCGCTGTGCGCATAACCCCGACCTTCGTTTTATCGTTTCGAATACTACGGAAGCCGGCATTGCGTTCAACGGCGAGGACAAGCTGAAGGACGAGCCGCAGGCTTCCTTTCCCGGCAAGCTGACGCGATTCCTGCTGGAACGCTACGCTGCGTTTCAGGGCGATCTGTCCAAGGGATTCGTACTGCTGCCTTGCGAACTGATCGACCGCAATGGCGATCGACTGAAGGAGACCGTGCTCCAGACGGCGGCGAACTGGAGCCTCGATCCGGAGTTTATTCGCTGGGTAGAGACGGCCAACATCTTCACCAACACGCTTGTTGATCGCATTGTGACTGGCTATCCCAAGGACACCATCGAAGCGCTCTGGGATGAATCGGGATACAGGGACGATCTGTTCGACACATCGGAGGTGTTTCACCTGTGGGTGATTGAAGGGCCCGATTCGCTATCGAGCGAGTTGCCGCTCGCAGAGGCAGGGTTCAATGTGATTATTGCGGATAGCATGAAGCCATATCGCGACCGCAAAGTGGGAATCCTGAACGGCGCACACACCAGCACCGCCTTGGCTGCCTATCTCGCGGGATTCGACTACGTTGGCGACTGTATGGATGACCCGTTGATCGCCGGTCTCATGAGGCACGCCATCTACGATGAAGTGATTCCTACGCTTACTCTGCCAAGGGCTGAGCTTGAACTCTTCGCGGAAGCAGTCTTCGAACGATTCAGCAACCCCTTTATTCGTCATTCCCTGCAGAGTATTGCTCTCAATTCAGTCTCGAAGTACAAGGCGCGCGTGCTGCCTTCGCTGGAACGATTCGTGGCGCTGCGCGGGCAACTACCCACGCGCCTGACCTTTGCGCTGGCGGCGCTTATCGTGTTTTATCGCGGCACAACGGTTGTGAATGGCGCACTGATCGGCCATCGTAACGGCCATCCGTACCCGGTGAAAGACAATCTGCCGATTCTCGAGAAAATGGCTGCCCTGTGGGTCGCCTTCGACGGTTCGTCTGCGGGCGTCCGCAAACTCACGGATGAGGTTCTTCGGCAGACCGAGTGGTGGGGTAAAGACCTCTGTGAGGTGCCGGGCTTGGCGATTGCTACAGCCGAATTCACCAGTGCAATCCTGGCGCATGGCATCCGGGCCGCATTGACGGACTTAGTCCAATCCGAGGCATTGCACGGAGCTATGGCTGCCACGTCGGCACGTGCTTGACCCAATTACGCCGATCCGAGCCGGGATTGCGACGAGGCGCGCGCGATGAGCACGGCCGTATAGGCGGCGCCGAAGCCGTTATCGATATTGACCACGGTGACGTTGGGGCTGCACGAGTTCAGCATGCTGAGAAGAGCCGTCGCTCCGGCAAAGGAAGCGCCGTAGCCCACGGATGTGGGAACGGCGATCACCGGCACGGACACCAGGCCTCCTACGACCGAGGGCAGCGCGCCTTCCATGCCGGCGCAGACGATGATCGCGTGGGCTGACTTGATGTCGTCCTGGACGGCAAGCAGCCGGTGCAGACCAGCGACGCCAACGTCGTAGAGGCGGGAGACGCGGGCTCCGAAGATCTCGGCCGTGACCGCGGCCTCCTCTGCGATGGGGACGTCGCTGGTGCCCGCACAGATGACGGCGATGTGTCCTTGCGGCGCGGATGCTCCGGGAGTCTGTCGCAGCGCAATGGTGCGTGCGACGGAGTTGTAGGTTGCTGTTGGATGCTGGGCGAGCACAGCCTGTGCGGTTGCGGGTTCGGCGCGCGTGGCAAGCACATCCACACCGTCGGAGGCGAGGCTCGAGAATATCTCGACCGTTTGCTGGGGAGTCTTGCCTGCGGCGAAGACGACTTCGGGGAGGCCGGTGCGAAGACTGCGGTGGTGGTCGACGCGGGAGTGGCCGATGTCTTCGAAGGGGAGGGTCGCGAGGCGTTCCGCAGCGGCCTCGGGCGTAACGGTGCCGCGTTCGACCTGGGCGAGGAGTTGGAGAAGTGCGGACGGTGTCATGAGGGGTATTCGCTCGGAGGGCAGAGTTGGAAATATGCGGCGATGGCGGCTTGTTGCACCTGCTTGACCGCGATGTGATGTTGGGCGGCGGCCGCGCGGCAGTCCTCAAACTCCGGCGCGACGTTCAGCGTTTCACCGGCGAGCGAGCCGATTTTGATACGGATGTCGCCGTACGGCGTGGAGACTGTGGTGTAGCGGCGGTCGAGGCAGGATCGGCGATCCTGCCGGACGCGCACGCCGAGGGTGCTGGTCTCGCTGAGGATGAGACGCTCGAGTGCGGGGCTGTCCGAGGGATTGCAGAGGACGGTGAGCAAGGTGCCGGGGCGGCCCTTCTTCATGATGACGGGGGTCAGCATGACGTCCAGCGCGCCGCTTGCGAGTGCGGTTTCGGCGACATAGGCGAGAACCTGTGGCGAGAGATCGTCGAGCGCGGTTTCCAGCACGGTTACGACTTCCGAGCTTTTGGAGTGAGACTGGCCAGCGGTTGCGGCGGAGTTTTCGGAGGTGGTTGCGGCCTGGTCACACGTTTCGCCGACGCTCAGGCGCACCACGTTGGGAAAATCCTTTGAGTTGCGTGTGCCTGCGCCGTAGCCGATCCGATCGACGCGCATGGCGGGTTGGGGGCCGAAGACGGGGTCGAGCGCGCGGAGGAGCGCGGCGCCTGTGGGCGTGACGAGTTCCTGCTGAACGTGGGCGGAATAGGTGGGCAGGCCGCGCAGCAGGTCGGCGGTCGCAGGCGCCGGCACGGGGAATGTTCCGTGGGCGCAGACGACTGTGCCGCCGCCGACGTTGATGGGCGAGCAGTACCACGCACCGACCTGCAGGTGGTGAATGCCCGCGCTGGCGGCGACGATGTCCACGATTGCGTCGACGGCGCCTACCTCGTGGAAGTGGATGTCGTCGATGGGGACGTTGTGGATTTTGGCCTCGGATTGGCCGAGCAGTTCGAAGGTGCGGATGGCTGTCTGCTTGACCGGTTCGGCCAGCGGCGCGGCCTGGATCAGGGTGCGGATGGCGGTCAGCGAGCGTCCGTGTGTGTGAGAGTGCGGATGGTCGTCGTGAGTGTGCGCGTCGGTGCGTGCGTGCGCATGTTCATGATCATGATCGTGGGTTTGCTCGTGGCCGATCTTGTGCTGGTGCTGCTGCTCGGGCTGCCGCGTGTATGGCTGTTCCGCGAAATGGTCGCCTTCGAGGACATGAACTTTGGTGCAGGAGATTCCGCTGCGGTTGACCTTCTCGATCTTCAGGGACGCGCCGACGTTGAGCGCTGCGGTTGCCTCCTGAAGCACCTGCAACGGAACACCGGCGTCGACGAGGGCTCCGAGAAACATGTCGCCTGCGATGCCGGCGAAGCAGTCAAGATAAGCGATGCGCATCAGGAGGTCTCTCTGGCTAGCTCAGGCTGTTTGGTCGACCCGATGGTGGGTCGGTCATGAGCAGAGGCGATGGCGGACACTGGGAGCACGTCGTTCATCGAGCCGGAACGATAGCCCTGGGTGTCGATCGTTATGAACACAAAGCCGAGAGGCTGCAGCGCCTCGGTGATGCGATCGAGCATGGCGAGGGTCAGCGCGCGGGGAAGGTCGTGCCGCGCGATCTCGATCCGGGCCAACTCGCCGTGGTGGCGAACGCGAACGTGGAGGAAGCCGAGGGCGTGCAGGGCTTCTTCGGCGCGCTCAACCTGGCTGAGGTTCTCGGCGGTGACGGGCCGGCCGTATTCGATACGCGAGGAGAGGCATGCGCTGGCGGGTTTGTCGGCCAGGGTTAGGCCGGCGTCGCGGGCCAACATGCGGATCTCCGCCTTGTTCAGATTCGCCACGACCAGGGGCGCGAGAGCGTTGTGCGCTTCGGCGGCCTTCTGGCCGGGACGAAAATCGCCGCGGTCGTCGACATTCATTCCGTAGGCGATGTGGTCGAAGCGGAGTTGGAGTCGCGCCGCCTCCATCTGGGTGAATAGCTCGTCCTTGCAGTGGAAGCAGCGGTTCCGATCATTGCGGGCGTAGTTCGGGTCTTCCAGTTCGCGCGTCTGGAGGATGTGGGTTGGAATGCCGTGCTCGGATGCGAAGGCGAGGGCTGCGGCTAGCTCTTGGCGAGGCAGGGAGGGGGAGTCGGCGATGACCGCGAGCATGCGGTCGCCGAGCACCTGGTGGGCTGTGTACGCCAGGAACGCGGAATCCGTGCCGCCGGAATAGGCGACCAGCAGTGAATCCAGCGAAGCGAGGGTGACGCGGAGGACTTCGAGTTTTTGTTTCATCTCTTGTTTCAGTTCCATGGATCCCGTCCCGAAATACAACCTCATTCTACGGGCAGAGGATTGCGCCGTATGTGCTTCGCGGCACAATATGGGCGTATCCGCCGCGACCTTGCGGCAGAGAAGGATGGGCTAACCATAGCGGAAGAGGGCCTTGAAGCCGTAGTCCATGTGGGCCTGGATGTGGCAGTG
>OCZT010001631.1_pt1 | contig 23208 bp, 13 predicted proteins | sample 1539031 | NCBI WGS metagenome assembly OCZT01 (sample SAMEA3539308, study PRJEB22396) | soil metagenome | biome: tundra; feature: field; material: soil | place: USA | collected 2010-05 | depth 0.15 m | reverse complement strand
CCATTACTACTGATTACATTTACAAAATTCGAGCTTTTGGGACTGCCCCTATTTAAATAAGTTTTTTCGATTTGGCGGCATCAGGCCAACGCGCGTATGATGGCGCCACAATAAGCTTATGGAAGGCTACATGTTTCTCGTTCTGCTCGTCGTCGCGGCTCCCATCGTGTTAGGCGTCTGGCTCATCATGCGGGCGGTGGGCGCCCGCCAAAGCATTGAGGAGCTACGCCGCCGCGTCGGCTCGCTGGAATTGGATGTTCTCCGGCTGAAAGAGGGAAGTGGGCGCGCCCCAAAGGCTGCAGCCCTCATGCCTGAGACTGTGCAGCCGGAGCCAATACGGTTTGCGGCGCCAGAAGCGCCTCCGCAAATCATGCCCAAGAAAGTCCCTGTCATTCCTGCGCCGCCGCCGATCCCAGTTGCCGCTCAGGCAGATTCTCCGCCGCCGCCTTTGCCACGCATCGAACCGGTGCCGAGACCCGCGTTCGAGCCCGCGCGCAAACTTGCTCCCGCCATCAACTGGGAGCAGTTCATGGGCGTGAAGCTGCTGGCCTGGATTGGCGGGCTGGCCGCGTTCCTCGCGGTGGCCTTCTTCGTCAAATACTCGTTCGACAACAATCTCATTTCGCCCGAAGTGCGGATGGCGCTCGGGTTCATCGCGGGGCTCGGCTTGCTGGTGGGCGGCGTGGTCATGTCCCGGAAGGAATATGCCGTGCTCGCGCATACGTTGTGCGGCACCGGCGTGGTGATTCTCTACGCGGTCACGTTCGCCTGCCGCTCGATCTACCATTTCGAGTTCTTCGGACCGGTCCCCACCTTCCTGCTGATGGTGCTTATTACGACCACCGCCTTCTTCCTGGCCGTCCGCCTCAACGCCATGGTCGTCGCTATCCTCGGCATGTTGGGCGGCTTTCTCACGCCCATCCTGCTCTCCACCGGACAGGACAATCCCTTTGGCTTGTTCGGCTATATCGCCATCCTGGACGCCGGGCTGATTCTGGTGGCAATCAATCGCCGCTGGCTGTTTCTGGTAACGTTGGCTGCGGCGGGAACCATTTTCATGCAGATCGGCTGGGCGGGCGAGTTCTTCAGCAAGGAACGTTATTTCGAGGGTAACAAGATACTGATCGCCTTGGCCGTCCTGCTCGGCTTCAACGTTCTCTACCTGGCCGCCGCCTGGTGGGCCAAGCGACGCGGCCAGCTTAACTGGTGGCTGACCGGCTCCAAGCTCGCGCTCGCCGTAACCGCGCTGATCTTCACGGTCTGGTTCCTGAGCTTCGAGCCGCTGGCCCAACGGCCCTGGCTCATGTTCAGCTTTGTATTCCTGATTGATCTCTCCATTGCCGCGCTGGTGCTGCTTGAGGATAAGGTTTCCCTGGCCCAGCCGATTGCCGGCCTGGCGGTGTTCGGTCTGCTCGCCCTGTGGACCGGCGACTCCCTTACCAAAGAACTGCTCAACGCAGGGCTGACGTTCTATCTTATTCTTGCCATCTTTCATTCGGCCTTCCCGGTGTGTCGGCAACGCCGCCTCGGCATGGGCGCGCCGCTCTGGGAAACGCAGCTCTTCCCGCCGCTGGCGCTCGTGCTCGTGCTCATACCGATCTTCCGGCTGACGGAAATCTCATTTGCGGTCTGGCCGGTTGTGCTGCTGGTGGACTTGCTGGCAATCGGGCTGGCCGTGCTGACGGCTTCGCTGCTTTCTGTGCTCGCAGTGCTCGTCCTGACACTCGCCGCCACGGGCGCCCTCATCTTCAAGATTCCGGAAACGTTGACCGGCTTGCCGACGCCGTTGTTTCTCATCGGCGCATTCTCAGTGTTCTTCGTAGTGGTAGGCGTTTGGCTGGCCCGCAAGTTCAAACCGGAGGCGGTAACCGGCGGCCTGCAGATGGGCGGCAACCTCGCCGTGCCGGGCAATGTCGCGGCTCAACTGCCCATCCTCTCCGCCATCCTGCCCTTCTTGCTGCTGGACATGGTCACGCTCCGGCTGCCGTTGACGAACCCTTCACCCGTCTTCGGCCTTGCGTTATTGCTCGTGGTCTTGCTGCTGGGTTTGACCAAGCTCTATTCGCTCGACTGGATGCCGGCAGTCGGGCTGGTCTGCGTGGCGGCGCTGGAATGCACGTGGCATTTCAATCGCTTTAATCCTGCCGACCCAGCGCAGCCGCTCCCCTGGTATTTGGTCTTTCTGGCGGTCTTCTCGCTCTATCCGTTCCTGTTCCTACGGCAATTCACCGGAAAAGTGGTGCCGTGGGCCGCGGCGGCTATGGCCAGGCCTCTCCAGTTCTTCCTCGTGCATCGCCTCGTCAAGGCGGCGTATCCCAATGAGTTCATGGGTCTGCTCCCGGCGGCCTTTGCCATCCCGCCGCTGTTGAGCCTCGTGGTGGTGTTGAAGAAGGCGGCCTCGGCCAATCCGGCGCGCATGACGCAACTCGCCTGGTTTGGCGGCGTGGCGCTGTTCTTCATCACCCTGATCTTCCCGATACAGTTCGACCGCCAATGGATCACCATCGGCTGGGCATTGGAAGGCGCCGCCTTGCTGTGGCTCTTCCATCGGGTGCCCCATGTCGGGCTGCGCCTGGCGGGCGCCGGCCTCCTGGTGATCGCGTTCAGCCGGCTTGCGCTCAATCCTGCCGTCTTCGATTATCATCCGCGCACCTCCGCCGCCATATTGAACTGGTATCTGTATGCTTACGGCGTTGTAACCATTTGCTTGTTCGTCGGCGCCCGGCTGCTCGCTCCCCCGCGTCACCAGATCGCGAGCGTGAACGCGCCCCCGATCCTGACTGCTCTGGGCACAGTGCTCGCCTTCCTGCTGGTGAACATCGAGATTGCCGATTACTTCAGCTCACCGGGCAGCACGCTGACCTTCCAGTTCAGCGGCGACTTCGCCCGTGACATGACCTATTCGATCGCCTGGGCTGTGTTCGCGTTGGTGCTGCTGGTCATTGGCATTGCCAAGCGAGTTCGCACGCCCCGATATGCCGGCCTGGCCTTGCTAGGCGTGACCATCCTCAAGCTATTCTTCCACGACCTGGCGAGCCTGGATCAGCTTTACCGCATTGGGGCATTCGTCGCCGTAGCGGCCATCGCGATGCTGGCCTCCTTCGCCTACCAGCGCTTCTACGCTGCAAGCGTCAAAGAAGCCGCCGCAGGACCGGTGCAACCCAGGAGTTAAATCAGTTACATGAGTTACAACAGGTCCAATTTGTTAATAGGCTGCGAGGGAATGTGCAGGCAGCGCATCTCGCGAAGCGTTTGGAGTGCGCGCAGTTCGGATGCGCCTTTGCTGTGCTGAGCTCCTGACCGTCTTCTACGCGTTGGTGGTCTCGTGCGGCTCTCTCGCTCAGGCGGCGACGCTCCCAGCCGACTGGCAGCACGAGCAACACTTCGGTGTATCCGCGTCCGGGCTCGTTAAGCTGAGTCTTCCCTTATCCACGCTCGATGCCGCGCGCCCGGCACTCGAAGACCTGCGCCTTTACGATAACGCGGGGATGGAGGTGCCCTACCTGATCGAGCGCCCGAGGCCGGCCGGCAGGATCGTCCAGGCCGCAAAATCATTCCAAGTCACGGTGAATGGCGCCACGACCGTCCTCACCGTTGAGACTGGCCTTACCGGGCCGATTGATGGCGTCACACTGGAGACCCCAGCTCGCGCGTTTCTCAAGGAGGTGCAGATTGAGGGTTCTACTGAAGGCCAGAACTGGGAGACACTTGCCCGGGGCCAGCCGATCTTCCGCGAACCGGGCGGCGCGAGCCAACTCCACCTCGTCGTTCCCGCCGGCGCATGGCAATGGCTGCGGCTTGATGTGATTGACCAGCGCTCGCAACCGATCCCGTTTACTGGAGCGCGCGTTCACGCCGCGGCAGACGAGCCTGTTCCCGCGGAAGCAGTCCCCCTCATCATCTCGGGGCGTGATGAGAATCCCGGTGAGACCCGCCTGACTCTCAACCTCGGCGCGGCCAACCTGGACGTGGCAGCCGTTCAGATTGAGACCACCGAACCGCTATTCACCCGACCGGTGACCGTCGCCGTGCCGCACATCGCGGAGGATGCGATCCGTGAACAGACCCTGGCACAGGGGTTGGTCTATCGTGTGGCGGTTGAGGGCCAGCCCTCCTCCAGCAACCTAACCGTGCCTGTGGAAAGCGCCGGGCACTCGCGGGAATTGCTCCTGCTCATTAAGAACCAGGATAGCCCGCCCCTGCCGATTACGGGCGTTCGCGTTGAGCGGCGTCCGGTTTATCTGGTGTTCCTGGCGCGGTCGGCAGGTGTCTATCATTTGCTCACCGGCAACAGCCGCTGCGCCGCCCCGAACTACGACTTGGCTGCGCTGGGAACGAACCTCAAGACAGTGGCGGTGTCGCCCCTGAAACCGTCGGCGCAAGCCGACAACCCGATGTATCGTGCCCCCGAAGTGCTTGCCGGTATCCAGGAGGGAGGCAGCGCGCTTGACGTGGCGGGGTGGAAATTCCGGAAGGCGGTCAAGCTGAGTCGCACCGGCGCCCAGCGCATCGAACTCGACCTCGATGTGCTCTCCCACGCGCAGCCGGGCTTCAGCGACCTGCGCCTGCTGCGCGACGGCAAGCAGTTGCCCTTCATCCTCGAACCGACGTCCATCAGCCGCGCCGTGACACCGACCGTCACGACTGCCGGCGACAAGCGCGAACCGGATATCAGCCGTTGGGTCATCAAGCTCCCGCGCGCCGGTTTGCCCATCTCCCGCCTGAACTGCGCAGCGCGAACTCCTTTGTTCCAGCGAGCGGTGACGCTGTACGAAGAGCTAAGCGATGACCGCGGTGACAAATACCACCGGCCTTTGGGCGGAGCCTCCTGGTTCCAAACGCCTGACCGCACCGGCCAGCAACTCAATCTGGCGCTGGACGCATCACCCCACAGCGACACGCTGGTCCTGGAGACACACAACGGCGACAACCCACCGATTGAGCTGGAGAAGTTCCAGGCCTTCTATTCCGCAACGCGCGTGCTCTTCAAAGCCCAGCCCGCCGACCAACTCCTGCTCTACTACGGCAATCCTCAGGCCGCCTCGCCGCGTTACGACCTGAGCCTGGTCGCCGGCCAACTATTGGCTGCCGATCAAGCCGAGGCCACGTTGGCCGCCGAACAGCAGCTCAAGAAGTCATGGGGTGCGGGCCATCGCCCCGGCCAGGGCGGCGTCGTGTTCTGGGGAATCCTAGCGGTAGTCGTGGTCGCGCTGCTGATCATCATTTCGCGCCTGCTGCCCCAATCACAGCAACCAAAGTGACGCGTTTATCAAGGCTTAGTCCCCGGGCTTGTTGCGGCGCACAACAATGCACCACATGCGGTTCCTACCCATGATCGTCATCGCTCGGCCCGCAGGGCTAATATGAGCGTGACAAAGCAAATGCCTATGAGTTCACTACCTCGATTGAATCTGAGGCCAATCCTATTTAACGTACTGTGCGCGACGCTAATCTTTATCGCTGGCCTGAGCCGCGCGCAGTCGAATCTCGTCCTGTGCGCCGACGGGATCACCCTGGAGGGGGATCACAAGAGCGGTGTGATCCTCCGCATTCATGACGCTTCATCTGGTATTACGCTGGCTCCGCTTCCTAGTCTGGCCGAGAACTTTCGTCTGACGCTTCAGAAGCCGGACGGCACGACGGCAATGGTCTTGGGCAAGGATCAGGCGCTGTCGGCGTCGCGTGTGGACAACGGGGCGATGACGCTGGACTGGAAGGGTCCCTTGAAGGACTCCGCCGGAGCCGGGCACGACATTGCTGTGCGCATGACCATCACCGCCACCGTTGGAGGACTGACGTTTGGCCTTCAGGTTACTAATCGGTCGCCGGTGAAGATTCGGGAGGTCTCGTATCCCATGGTCGGTGGTCTGGCGGGCTTTGCTGCCGCTGGCGGCAAGTCCGACGCGACCCTATGGATTCCTACCTCAACGCCCACCGAGCGCCCGATCCTTCCGACCGCGGGCGGCGCCTCGTTCGGGTATCCGGGGCAGATGAATATGGGCTTCGCCTGCATTCAGAGCAAGTCGGCGGGCAAGACACTCTACTTCGCTTCCCATGATGCTGTGGCGCGGTACAAGACCTTTCGGTTCGTGGAAACCGGTGCTGCCGGAGCTACGGACATGGCGGCGTGCATCCAGCATTCGCCCTTCCTGCCGCCCGGCCAGCAGTTCGACGGCTCCCCTGTGGCGCTCCGGTTCGTCCAAGGCGACTGGGTTGCCGCCTCGCGCATTTACCGCGAGTGGTTTTGCGCGACTTTCGGCATCGTGCAGCCCGCCGACGACTGGATTCGGCGGCAGTCCTTCTTCGTCATGACCATGTTCATGCTGCCCGAGGGCACGATCAACTACACGTTCAAGGACATTCCGAAGTGGGCCAGGGCCGCCAAAGAGCACGGCATCAACGCCGTTCAGATCAGCGGCTGGCAGATGGGCGGCCACGACAACGGTTATCCTTGCTACGAGCCGGATCCGCGCCTCGGCACGTGGAAGGAACTGGAGGACGGCATCCGCGCGTGCCACAAGATGGGGCTAAAGATCTATTTCTTCGTGAACTACCAGCCGATGATGGTGGAATCCGACTGGTATAAGAAGGAGCTTAGCAAATACCGGGAGACGAAGGCCGACGGCGGCTACACTTGGATGGCGGGCTGGGGGATGGGCACGCTTTGGGCCCGGGCAGGACATCCCAAGCTCATGACCTGGGCGAACCTGGCGTTCCCGCAGTTTCGCAAGATCATCGCGGATTCCTTCCTGAAGCTCGCCAGCGTCGGCGGCGACGGCGTGCATGTGGATAAGATGTTCCCCACCGCCATTGACTACAATCCGGACAGCCCGATGAGCCCGGACACCGCCACGTGGGAAGGCGCCATCCTGCTGACCCAGGAGATCATGCGGGAATGCCGCAAAGCCAACCCGGACTGGTGCATGACCTTCGAGTGCAACTGGGACCGGATGCTGCAGTTCGGCGGCGCGACCTGGTGGGTGGGCAATCAGCGCATCACCCGCAAAGTATTCCCCGAGCACACCGAGACGCTGGGGCTATATCAGGCCTACGACTACCTGGGCGTGAACAACGCCGTGCGCGACGGCCACGCCGTCATGGTGGCCCCGCTCAACTTCAGCCGCACCCTGGACTGGCCTCCGTTCAAGGGCCTGGCCAACTACATCAAGGAGGTCAAACGTATCCGCGACGCGCTTCAGGATACGGTCTTCTTCGGTGAATCGCTGGACCAGAGCCAGGTGAAGCTCGAGGGAGGACCGCCCGACGGGGTAGCGTATAGCGTATTTCGCAACCGCGCCGACGGACGCCGCGTTTGCATCCTCACGAATAGCCGCATGGGGGAGCGCAAGTTGTCGTTCCCCGCATTCGAAGGCGCGCTGGGCGGCAAAGCCCGCATTCACACGCCCAACCGCAAGGCCCGGGTGGTAACGCTCCCCGCCGAGTTGACGATACCCGCGGAGCGCATTGTATTTGTCGAGGAATTGGGAGGTGGACGATGAGAATCTCACTGATGACGTTTCGGATCGCCGGGGATGTGTCCTGGAGATACCACCAGACCTCCTCTCTACGCGGATTTTTATCAGGTCGGAATGCTGGTTGTGTTCGCAAGGTCCGTTCCCCCTCACCCCAACCCTCTCCCTTGGGGAGAGGGAGCCGCGGAGTCCAGCTCTCGAATAACCCAAGCGCGTGGGACTGGGCGAGGGTCTGGCGAGTGTTCTCCCTCTCCCCAATGGAGAGGGCAGGGGTGAGGGGGAACAGGACGCCCGCCATCTCAGAGTCACGACCTTTTCGAACTGCGTCCAAGGAGCCGGGCCAGACGGCGGCCTCTGGGGGCACCGGCAAGTCGCATCCGAGCGCTGTTCTTTCCTTCCTTATCGCGGCGTTATGCCTGGTGCTCGATCATCCCGCTTTAGCCCAGGTAGTCAACGGCGGTTTCGAGACCGGCGGCTTCGAAGGCTGGACTGCCGACCCCAACTGGGTCGTCGTGGACAACTCATGCGGCTTCTACTCCGGCTGGGCGGGCAAATACTGGGCCTGGAGCGGGGGCAAGGGCGAGTCCGCGACGGGCGTCCTTACGTCCAAACCGTTCAAGCTCGATAAGGACGCCGTGCGGCTACTCATCTCCGGCTGGAGTTCCATCCGCGGCACCGGCCAGCCGCGTCGGTGGAACTATGTCACCCTGAACCTGGCCGACGGCACCGAGTTGGACCGCGTCTATGCGCCCGACACGACCGCATTCGTCCCGGTCGTTCTGGACGGATCGAAACACCGGGGCAAGACCGTCTTCATCCGCGCAGTCGATGACGCCGACCAGCCGACCTTCTCGATGCTCTGCATTGATGACGTCCGCACGGTGACCTTCCCGCGCGATTTCACCCGACCGGTGAAGCCGCCGCCGGCATTTGATCCGAAGCGCTCCCTGCGTTTGGAAAACAAGAACTGCTCGGTAGAGGTGAGCCGCGCCAATGGGTCCATCACGCGCATCCGCGACAAAAAGACCGGTCTGGATTTGCTGCTGGAGCCGAGGCTGGCTGGCAGCTACCGTTTTGCGCTGCCCATTCCGGGCAAAGAGCCCTGGCAGACCATTGAGGCCAACTGGGTCTTCGGCAAGGACCAGAAGCTCAACGCGCACCGCCTGGAAGGGAACCGTCTAACGTTGCGCTGGGACGGCCCGCTGAAGAACTATCTCCACGAGCCGTTCGACGTGTCGGCTACCATGACAATCGAACTGCGCGACGAAGGGGTCCTATTCAGCCTCAAGATCGACAATTCGACCCGCTATGCCGTAGGCGAGACCTACTTTCCGATGCTGGGCGGCATCCAGGGACTGGGAACGACGAGGGGCCAACTCCGGGCAACGGAGATGGTCCGCCCATCCGGAGCGCCGGCTTCGGGTCGGAAGCGCCGGGAAGCGGGCTCAGCGGTAGCCCCTCCGACTCCCGCGGGTCCGGGATATACAACCTCCGCCATCTTCAAATCCTTCAACAACATGTCCTGGCTGGGCGACCAAGGCCCCGAGCAGTACTACGCCTATCCCGAGAGCCAGCCCGAACCCTGGGTCGGGTTCTCCGCGCCCAAGGCGGCCCGGTCAGTCCTCATTGGCGCGCGCGACCCAGCCGACCGCAGCCTCTACGTCCGCCTGGAGTTGATCCCTGCCAGCTCCGGCACCCCGCGCGATGACGGCAACTGGCCGCGCCCCGCCGAACTGGGAGGCGCACCCGTTGGCGTCGAACTCTCCTTTGTGGACGTAAAGGGCGGTCCGGTCGGCAAGTCATACGAGGCCGCGCCAGTGTTCCTCCGGTTTCTGGAGGGAGGCGCAGCGGAGATGGTAAGCAACTACGCGGCTTGGCCTCCGTAGCTCCGCTTAAGCATGGGCAGGGCGACTGCGCCTGGACAGTGCAAGAGATAGCTGTTGAAGTCGGCGGGTTTTCCTGCTGCAATCCCCTCGGTATTGTGAAGGCAGGGATTCATAGCCGGAGTCCGGAGCATCCTGCATGTTCCTTGGGGATGGTTGCCGCGCTGTGTACCTGTGCGATTATATAGCGATGTCATCAGCCAAGGAAACAGAAGTCACCACTTCCGCCCACGGCAACTGGTTTACTACCACCCATTGGAGCCTCGTGCTCAACGCTCGCGACCCGGCCTCGCCGCTGGCTACCGAAGCTCTGGAGAAGCTCTGCCGCACCTACTGGTACCCCCTTTACGCTTATGTGCGGCGGCAGGGGGAGGATGACGAAGCAGCCAAAGACCTGACGCAGGGCTTCTTCGCCGGCCTGCTGGAAAAGAACTACCTGGCCCAGGTCCAGCGTGAGAAGGGCAAATTCCGCTCGTTCCTGCTGGCTTCGTTGAAGCATTTCATGGCGGACGAACGGGACAAGGTGTGCGCTCAGAAGCGCGGCGGCGGCCAGACCATTATCTCCCTGAACGAAACAACATGCGAGGACCGGTATCGCCAGGAGCCGGTGGACGCGATGGATGCGGAAAAGCTCTATGAGCGGCGCTGGGCCTTGACGTTATTGGAGCAAGCTCGGGCGCGAGTGAGGGAGGAGTATGTTAAGGCCGGCAAAGCCGAGCACTACGACCGCTTGAATGCCCTCGAGTCCAGGGACCAGAATGCCCCATCTTACGCCAAACTGGCCGCCGAGCTGGAGCTTACGGAGAGCGCGGTCAAATCTGCCTGCTTCCGGATGCGACGACGCTATCGCGAATTGGTGCGCGAGGAGGTGGCCAACACATTGGATAACCCGGCTGAGGTGGATGCAGAGATAATGTACTTGATCAGTGTAGTCAGCGGGTGATGTGCGATTCGACGATTTATACTCGCAAACTGCGCGGATTATCCCGAAGCCAGCGGACCGCGAACCGTCCCGGTTCGCAGCGCGTCGGCGTGGCTGGTATTTCGCCGGGATGTGCTCGGGCGTCCTCTGGCAGTGGCGGCGGCTGCGAACCGGGACGGTTCGCGGTCCTTCCCTGCGGCTTTGCCGCGCTGCGCGCCTTCCCGCCTTCGCTGTTCGTCCCAGCCACGCGCAACTTTCCGCTTGGTTTTCCTCTGTAATGGGTGAGCAAGAGACAAGCGCAGCAAGAAGTGCCGATGCCAACGACACGAATATGTCCTGAATGCGGAGCCACGCTAGCGGGCGAAACCGCAGTTGGCGCTTGCCCGGTTTGCGTCTTCCGGGGCGCGCTGGAGTTGTCTGGCGCCGAGGCCGAGGCTGAGGTCGTGGTGAGCGAGAAAGCCGGCGACCGTATCGGGCGTTACAAGCTCCTCGAAAAGATTGGCGAGGGCGGCTGCGGCATCGTTTACATGGCCGAGCAGACCGAACCCATCCGCCGCCGGGTCGCCCTCAAGGTCATTAAGCTGGGCATGGACACCCGGCAGGTCATCGCCCGCTTCGAAGCCGAGCGCCAGGCGCTCGCCCTCATGGACCACCCCAACATCGCCAAAGTGCTCGATGCCGGGGCCACCGACACTGGGCGGCCCTACTTCGTCATGGAGTTGGTCCGGGGTATCCGGATCACCGAGTACTGCGACCAGAACAACATGTCCACCCGCGAACGGCTCGACCTCTTCATGCAGGTCTGCTACGCCATCCAGCACGCGCACCAGAAAGGGATCATCCACCGCGATATTAAGCCTTCCAACATCCTGGTCACACAGCTCGACGGCCTGCCCGTTCCCAAGGTGATTGATTTCGGCATTGCCAAGGCCACGCAGCAGCCTCTGACCGACAAGACTCTGTTTACCGGCTTCCACCAGCTCGTCGGCACGTTGGCCTACATGAGCCCGGAACAGGCGGAGATGGGTCCGCAGGATATAGACACGCGCAGCGACGTTTACACTCTGGGCGTGCTGCTCTACGAGCTCTTAACTGGGCGCTCGCCATTCGAACAGAAGGAATTGCTTGAGGCTGGCCTGGACGAAATGCGGCGGCTCATCCGGGAGAAAGAGCCGCCCAAACCCTCGACCCGCTTGAGCACGTTGGCGCACGACGATCTCACTGCTATCGCCAGAAGCCGCCATACCGAGCCGCCCCGGTTACTCCACCTGGTGCGGGGCGACTTGGACTGGATCGTAATGAAATGCCTGGAGAAGGACCGCGCGCGCCGTTATGGCACGGCGACCGAATTGGCACACGACGTGGAGCGGCATCTGAATCAGGAGCCGGTTACGGCAGCCGCGCCGAGCGCCCTATACCGGACAGGGAAGTTTATCCGCCGCCATCGGGTTGCGCTGGCCACTGCGACTGTCCTCGCGCTGGTGCTGGCAGCGGGAGTGGTAGCTCTTGCCGTGGCACGAGGCTTCCAAATCGAGCGGGACGTCGCCCGGCAGATTACCGCGTTGCGGAGCGCGGAGTTAGCGGCGCGGAGCGGCCAGTGGCGGCAGGCCCTCAAGCAATGGTACCAGGCTGAGGCTGTGGGCTACAACGACCAGGTTTATCTCGGGCTGCAACGGGCCGAAGCGTGGACGGTCCTGTCCGAACCGGCGCGCGCGGAGGCTGAACTCCGCCGCCTGGCCAAGCGCTCCGACCTGGGAAACCAGACCGGCGCTGTTCTACTCCGGCTCGGCGAGCATGAACTATTCGCGAAGGCGACTTATCAGCCGGGGGTCGAACACGTGCGCCAGGCTTTGGCGATCGGCTTGAAGGGGGCCGACGAAGCGTTGGCCAAAGGTTTGCTGGCTGAGTCCAGCCCCGAGGCGCTCGAGTGGTTCCGGCAGGGGCTCACCCTCGACCCCTACCACCACGGCGCACACGTCCAGAGCATGGGCCTTGAAATCCTCCTGGGCCGCCATCAGGAGCTCGAAACGCATATTCGAATCTTCCGTGTGCTCTATCCCGACGACCCTTCACCCGGCTTCCTGGAAGCGACGGAACTGGCGCTGCAAGGGAAGCTGGCAGAAGCGCAGGCCCGCTTGGATTCCTTGCGGGCCGCGGCGAATACGAACATTCTTGCCCGGATGCACGCCAGCCTGCGTCTTCTAGCCGAGGCGGCGGACGTATATAGAATCGAGGCGCTACTGGGCCAACCAACATTTAAGGACAGAAGACTGGGCGACTGGGCCGCCGATGCGATTTCGACGCTGGCCGCTGCTAATCCTGCCGGGCTGGGGTGCGCTGGGCCCGGTTCACGGACACCCCAGCTACCCTGCTTGCAGAAAGGATTGCTGGAGGGAAGTGACGCCGTCAAAACTCTGATGATGCCCTTCCTCGGGGACCCGATCGCAGCGGTCAAAAAAGTCCATGAAAGTTGGCAGCACCATCCGGAAGCTTATGTGCCGGTTCTGGCGGGCTTGTTTCTCGACAACCGGCAGCCGCGCCAGGGGCAGAAGTCACCCGTTATTCTCCGGATGCAAGCCGACCTCTTTCAACTCGGGGCCGATTCCTGCTCCATGGTGCCAAGCCTGCCCAAACTGGCCAGGTTTCTCGCTGCCGGGTCGCAGTTTGAGTTGGTGCACCTCGGACCGACGAACGCGGCTTCCGCGCGCCCGGCCTGCCTGGAGAACATCCGCCGGGCTGCACGCTCTGCCGAAACCAGTGCGGCGGAGTGCCGCGCCTATTTCGAGTTCGCTTTTGGGCTTGAGGATCTCGATCTTGCACGCACGCTGCTAAGCCAATGGGAACAGCGGGAGCCAGGAGATGAACGCGCGTTGCGCTGCCGCATCCGGTTGGAAACCGCTAACGGGGCCTTGGGTCCGGCCCTTAAGCTGCTTGATCGAGTGCTAGTTGTGAGTCCTAACGACGCCTGGGCACTCGGGCAAAAAACGGCGGTCCGGGAGAAGCTGGAAGAAACCCTCCGCGCCGCCGGAGCCCCAGGCCCTTGAGTCCGTTTTGTTGTTGTCATCTAGCTGCTCGTACTTAATGCTGTGCCTCGCAGTCGGGATGGTGGTTTGCGTTTTTCTGAATGAAGCCGCTTATAAAAATGAGTTTGGGATTAGCCTTTGCCGGGTCGTTCAGTCTGGCTGGCCATTCGCAGATACTCTTCACAGCGGCTGATCTGCCCAGTCAGCCCGGGCAGTACTCGCGAGCTTACATTAGCACCAACGTGGATGTTTCAGCCCTCATCGGCGCGCCTGGCGGCCCGCGGCGGTGGGACTTCTCTCAACCGCAACAGCCGGGCGAAACCATTCGGCGCCTGGACATAACCGCCCCAAACGACGGAGGTCACGGCTCTAGTTTCCCCACCGCAACCTATGCCGAACGGTACACCGATGAACCCAGCGGCGCACCATACTGGGACTATTACAGCATAGCGGCGGGGCAGGGCCGCACTTATTTTGGGTTCTATAATGCGGCCGCGCCCCTGCCCGGTGCGGTGATGCTCCAGGCCCCTGCCATTGACATCCCCGGCTCTATCACCCTTGGCACTAACTGGACTTATAGCTGGGTTGCCTATGTGGACTATGAAGAGATTGACGTGACGGCCAGCGCCACGGTGGACGCATACGGCACTCTGGTCCTGCCGCAAATCGGGGAGGTCCCTGCACTCCGGGTCAACCAGCTCAACCGCGAACAGATCTTCCTCGGCGTGCTTCTCCTTGAAACCACCTACTTCAGGGAATACTTCTGGCTGGTTCCAGGGATCGGCAAAGCGGTTCACGTTATTTCGGCACCCAGCACAAACCCACCCTCTCTGAGTTTTGCACCCGGGCAGGAAGTTCGACGCATGTTTGCAGCCAGCGGCATTACCAACCCGCCCACGTTCGGCCCGGTGGCCAGTCTGCACATTCGCCTGCAAAGCCTCTTGGCGGTCTTAGAGTGGCCTCGCCAAACCAACGCCTCGGGCTACCGCGTCGAAGCTCTGGGCAACGTGGCCCGCACCAACTGGCAACTCCTAAGCCAGCCAGCGACGAACTCATGGTCCGAGTCGCTCACAACGACGCAACGGTTTTACCGGGTATTATGGAAGCCGTGACTTCCGTGCCCTCTCCTCACTGGCCCGGGGCGAGCCAGCCGAGCCACTCCGGGGGCACCCGACGAATGATAGCTCTTGCTTCCCATACTTCAAACCTCAACCCTCCACCCTCAACCAGACTAAACTGCCCTGTTGGCTTCACTCTGCTCGAACTGCTCGTTGTCATTGCCATCATTGCTGTGCTGGCGAGCCTGCTCTTACCGGCGCTGGACCGGGCCAAACGCCAGGCCTGGAAGGCCGGGTGCATCGGTAACCTTCGCCAGTTCGGGTTGGCATTGAATCTGTATGTGCAGGAAAACGGATTCTTCCCGCTGGCAACCACCGGCGATGGCCTGGGCAGTTGCCAACGAGCCCTCCGCCCCAGCGTGGGGAACCAGATCCTCTGCTGCCCGCAGAAGCTCAAGACCACGGACCGATTCCGGGAATCCTTCCCCACCAACGCCTACGTTACGCCCCTTTATGGCTACAACCTGACTGGGGCAGTGCGGCGCAACCCGCCGCAGTTCAATCCGGGTCTCGGTGGAGATTATACACTGGGCGATACCGGCGGGAGGTACGTGCCCACCCCGGAAAACCGGGTTCGGGTGCCCGCCCGGCTGATTGCCGCCGATGATAGCCCCGCCATCCTGCCACCCGCGGGAGCCTCGCCAACAGTTACACCCCTGGACATCCTTTGGATTGCCTATCCCTACATCTTCCCGGCTGCGGGAGTCCCGGGGGTCGGCAGTTGGCACAGTGGAGGCGCCAACATGCTCTTCTGCGACGGCCACACTGAGTTTGCCAAACAATCTGTCTGGATGGAAGCCTCGCCCGACCGCCGCCGCCTCTGGAACAGCGATAACCTGCCCCACGAAGAAACCTGGTGATCCACGCGGGGACAGTGAGCAGGGATCAAGGGAAGAGGTCCTTCCGTGGTTGCTTTGGGCTTGCCTAGCTCTTATTGCGGATTGACGACCGCGTGGGAACCTGTCGGGCATGCAGGCCGGAAGATGACCCCGCCACTCCATTTCCTCATAATTCCCTGCAACCTTTCCCGCCGTTTTCCTCTGTAGTGGGTGGTGGAGAACAGCCCTCTCAGTGAGTGTGGTGCCACCTGGGTGCGGGATCATTGGGGCCTTGCAAGAGACGCCAGGGCTGCAACGGCCCCTTGGTCCCGCGGGGGTCGGGCACGGCGCAAAAGCGTCCAGTGAACCATTTACGCCATAGACTCCCGAATTTGCAGGTACTGTGGCGAGCCGATAGCCGAACCAGGCAATGTTCTCTCTTGCAACCCGAGCCTATGCGCCGTCTGGTCCAGTATGGCCGACGGGATGAATGAACCCAAACCATTAACCCAGTGCTCCACCACTCCATTACTCCATTCCCCAGAAGATTCCCTGCAACCTTTCCCCCCGTTTCCCTCTGTATGGAGTGGAGGCCAGTGGCCTCCCCGCGAAAGCGGCGCAGCGGAAAGAAGCGAATGTGGATTTGCAGTCGAATCCATAACACCAACAACCATAAAGAGAAAGATAAACGCAAATGAAACTGACAAAGCAACTTACAACTCTCCTGGCAGCAATGGCGGTGGTCGCCACCGGTTGCACGACGACGCTCAAGCATGGCAAATTCAACGACGCAGCATGCGGGCCCAAAGGACCGCTGGGCGTCTCGGCTCACGCCGAAAAGATGAAGCATCGAGTCGGCTGGGGGACCTTTACGATATTCAGCATTCCGGTTGCGCCGGTGACAGTGAACGGCGAGCCTGACAGGGAACTGATGAACCAGTTCAAGGCTGCCGTCGAGCATTGCGGCTACCAGGTGAAGCTGGTGGAGAGCCCAGCCGACGCCGCGGGTCTGCCCGTGCTCTCCTGCTCGGTGAAGAAGTTCAAGTTCCGCAACAACACATGGTTATTCCCGCTGGTCTTGAACTGGGGTACAGTTATGGTGGATGTCTCTGTCAAGGGTTCGGACGGCGCCGCCCTCTGGTCCAAATCCTACACCGGCAAGGCGAGCGGCTTCTACAGCTTTAACTCGACGGTGAACAAAGCCTTGACCGCCCTGCTCAACGATATGATTGCCGACCTGCGGAGCACTAACTTCAAGGCGGCCACCGGGGGCTAGAGCGCCGGTAGCGGCGGACGTCGCCGGGCCGGGAATTTAGCACTTCCACCTGCCTGAGCCATGAACTCCCGGATTTCCAGGTGTGGTGGCGAGCCGATGGCGGAGCCAGGCAATGTGCTCGTCTCTGTAAGGCCAAGCCTTACAACAAGAAGAGGGTTGCCCCTGACAGACAGACGTTTGCCCTTCCGCTATAAATTGGGCAAAGGGATCGCGTGGTGTTTTATTAGGACAGCGGCCAGCATCATTCGAGTGTTCGATGAAAGCCTATAAAGCCAAGTTGCTCATTCTCGTCGTTTGCCAGGCCGTTCTCCTGAGCGGCTGCACCAGTGCGTTCTGGGAGAAGGAACGCTTTGCCCGCTGCTACTGGCCGACCAATCCTCCCAATCTGCGGCTTTTCTACTCGGAAGCAGCCCGGGATTTGCTGGCGGAATACGACGAGGCGTCGGAAGGAACCGCCACGGTTCAGCGCCGGGCCTATTGGATTGAGCCCAATGCCTTGGCAATCGCTGCTGGCCGCCAGCCCCTGTTTGTCTCCATCACGAACGCCCAGGACCTTGTGGCCGTTCCGGTCACGGATGATCTGGCAGGTCCTCCAGCATCGGCATACCGTGGCCTTTACGCGGTCGTTTCGACCAATGGCCAGTCCTTTTCCTTATGCCTGGGGGAAAAGGAACCCACTGATTACGCGCTGCCTGTGTACTACACAAGCTCGGGTCAGCGGGTGAAGCAGGTGCTCCTGACTCCGTTCGCAGTCGCCACCGACGTGACCATTGTTGGCGGAGTCGTGTTTTTGATTGTCGGTTACGCTGAGGCGGCCAGTTATGCCGAGGCCAACAAGTGTCTGGAACCGAATTCTCGGCATTGACGCACCGCCATGGCCATGAACCCCCGGATTTGCATATGTTGCGGCGAGCCGATGGCCGAAGGAGTCAATGTGCTCTCTCCCAACCCCAACGTATGTGCCTCCTGCTCCAGCATGGCCGATGGGATGGATGAATCCGGCACGACGGAGTGCGGCGATTCTGCCCCGTGCCAGCGAATGACGCTTGAAGCGGGGCCGCAGAATGAGGGTTGGCCCGAGACGATGGTCCCAATGCCTCAATGAGAATACACCAGCCAATCAAGCGCCATGATTGTGAGCATAAAGGCAGATTGTACCTGGCAGTGGTGGGAGAAAAGGGTTTGCAATTCCAGCCCAATTGCTTTCGAGTGGGTGCGTTATTGGGCTGGGCTGGCGCTCCGGTCTCCGTTTCGGCACAGAGAAGGTGGTTTGTTCGATCGGTGTTTGAGAACGAATGGGTATGGGCAGCAACACGAGTGCAGCGGCAGGGCCACGGCCCGGAGCAAAGTCCGGTCAGGGGAACTTCTTTCCTCGCTTCCGTCTCTCGTCTGCAGTCTCATTGCTTCACCCCCTCCATTACTCCATTACCGCCCCCCCACTCCATTTTTTCACGATTCCCTGCAACCTTTCTTCCCGTTTTCCTCTGTATGGAGTGGAGGCCGGTGGCCTCTGCGCGCGGGAACCGCAATTCTTGGGCACTGGTACTCCCGCGAATGGCTGGCGCCTAATGATGCGCCGCATCGGAATCAAGTTTCAGCAACATATACCAAACCAATAAACAAAGCAAACCAACAATGAAAACGACAAATACCAATACCAACTCACAGAACAGGCTGGCCGGACTGGCCACCCTGCTGCTGCTCGTTGCGTCAATCAGCCTCGGCTGGACGCAAACCACCAACGTCTGGACGGACAACTTTGAAAGAACGGACCCGACTGATCAATGGAACGTGGACAACGGCATCTGGGAATTCGGCAACCCGGCCACGGGGCCGGCTACGAACAGCGCGGGCTATCGCACCCACGACGGCACGAACTGCGCCGCCACCGTGCTGGCCGGCAACTATCCCGCCAACACCAGTTCGCGGCTCATCCGCACCACGCCCTTTGTGGTGCCCCCCGCGAGTCAGAACCCGCGCCTCCAGTTCTGGCACTGGTATCAATTCAGCGGCAACAGCTACGGCGTGGTCCAGATCAAATACGGCACCAACCCCTGGACCGACCTTTCGCCGCGCTACTACAACACCAGCAGTGGCGTGTGGTCGCGTCCGGTCGTGGACTTGAGCGGCTACGCCGGCAAAGCCGTCCAGATTGCCTTCCAAATTGTCACCGACGGCAATGTGGCCGACGGTTGGGACGTGGACCAAGTCAGCGTGGTCAAAGGCCCCTATTTCGTGGGCTTCACCAACGGCGCCACCGAAAGCTTTGAATCAGGCCTGGGCGACTGGTATGCCGAAACCGGCACCTGGGAAGTAGGCGTGCCAACCAGTGGGCCAGGTGCCACTCATAGCGGATCAAATTGCCTCGCCACCGTCCTTGGTGGAAATTATGAAGACGACCGCAGCAGTCGTTTCATCAGTCCTCCGTTTGTGGTGCCGAGTGCGGATCAGTTGCCACGGCTGCGGTTCTGGGAATGGTTCAGCATCGGAGGACATGATTTTGTGCAGGTGCAAATCAAGGTGGGAACCAACGCTTGGCAGGCGTTGTCGAGTAGCATTACGCTCGATAGTTTCGGTCGCTGGACGCGGGCTTTCCTTGATCTGACTCAGTATGCCGGGCAGACGGTCGAGTTAGGATTCTATTTTGAATCGCACGGCTACACGAATCCTAATTACCCCTACCAATGGCTCTGGGACACAGGGCTAGGATGGTATGTGGATGAAGTAACGATTGAAACAGGACCCCTACCTACGATTGCCTTCCCGGAGGGATTTGAGAACGGATGGGGTGGTTGGCAAGTTGACTACATTGGTGGGCGAGTTACGGACTTTGGAATCTGGGAGATTGGCCAGCCGACCAGCGGGCCGGGGGCGGCTCATACGGGAACGAATTGTGCAGCGACCGTGTTGAATGGAAACTATCCGGATGACCGATCAGCTCGTCTGGTCAGCCCATCATTTGTGGTGCCGACGGCTGATGAGAATCCACGGTTGCGGTTCTGGAGCTGGTATAGTATCGCAGGACATGATTTCTGCGAACTGCAAATCAAGGTAGGAACGAATGCCTGGCAGGCGGTGCACCATTATACTTCGACCGGAAGTGGGGTTTGGAACCAACAGGGATTTGACTTCTCGGCCTATGCGGGTCAGACAGTTCAGGTTGGGTTTTATTTTGAATCACACGGCTACCAGAACCCTAGTTACCCCTACCAGTGGCTACAAGATACTGGTCTTGGCTGGTATGTGGATGATGTTGCTTTGGTAACGGGAACGATTAAGACGCTTCAACCCAACATTGCGGAAGGATTCGAATCGGGCTGGAACGATTGGTATGCGGAGGATGGCACCTGGGAAATTGGCAAGCCAACGTCAGGACCTGGGGCGGCTCATGCCGGGACTAATTGCGCAGCCACGGTTTTAGGCGGCAATTATGCTGATGACACCAGTGGTCGGTTGGTCAGCCCGCCGTTTGTAGTGCCGGCGGTGGGCACACATCCCAATCTGCGTTTCTGGCATTGGTTTAGCATCGCAGGCCACGACTTCTGTGAAGTTCAAATCAAGGTGGCAGGAGGTAGTTGGCAGGTTCTTTCGCATTATAGTCCTGCAAACAGCGGAGCATGGACTCGTCCCAGCTTTGATCTAAGCCAATATGCGGGCCAAACGGTGCAATTGAGTTTCTACTTTGAATCGCACGGCTACCAGAATCCCAGTTACCCCTACCAGTGGTTACAAGATACTGGTCCAGGATGGTATGTGGACGAGGTCATGATCACTGACGTGACTCCTCCCACTGGGATCGTCCAGTTCACTGATGTGCGGTATTTCGTAAACGAGGGCGAAACCAATGTCACCATCAGCTTCGAGCGCAAGTATGGCAGCTCGGGCGCGTTGGATGTGACCTTCGTGGCCACCGACGGCTCGGCAGTGGGCGGCGTGGATTTCGACAGCGTGGTGGATACGATCAGTTGGGCGGATGGCGAGCAGGGCGTGAAGACGGACATCGTTCCCATTCATCAAAACTGCTCGGTGCGAGGCAACAAGTACGTAACGCTGCAACTGTTGGTGCCGGGTTCGGTTTCTTCTTCCGTGGCACTGGAAAACGCCACGCTGGTCATCATAGATAGCTGTCTTCCGCCGCTGACCACGACCACGAACATCGCCTATCTGCGCTCGCTGGTGGGCACCACGAATTACGTGCCCACGGACACCAACACGCTGTTCACCGTGGACGGCACCGTGACCACCTACGCGAACTTGAGTTCCGCAGCCTCGGACGAGTTGTTCTACATGCAGGACAACACGAACGGCATCGCGGTTTATTTCCGCAACGGCGTAAACCAGTTCATGCCGCAGGCGGGCGACCGGGTGCGGGTGTCGGCAGCCTTAACCAACATCAATGGTCTTTTGGCGCTCGCGCCGGACTACAACAACGTTACCAATGTGGTCTGGCGGCTCAGCTCCGGGAACGCGTTGCCGGCTCCCGCGGCGCTGGATTTCACAACGAGAACCAACGTGCCGGTCATGGAGGCCATGGAGTCGCGGTATGTGATTGCGACGAACGTGTGGATCAGCCGGTCGAGCGGAACCAACTTCCCCACCGTGCAGACCGACCTTCTGGTGACGAACCAGGCGGGCCAGACGTTTAATCTGACCATCAACCCGAACACGGATATTGACGGCCAGCCCATACCGACCGGGGCGGTGACGATTCTGGGCGTGTTGAACCAGAATGATTCTACCGCGCCCTACACGACCAACTACGCGCTGTTGCCCACCCGGTATGCGGATATCATCAGCGGGGCGGTTGCCCCCACGATCATTGGCCAGCCACAGGGCCGAACGAACGTGGCTGGAACCACGGCGACCTTCAGCGTGTCGGCCATCGGCAACCAGCCCTTTGCCTACCAATGGCGGAGGTTCGGGACGAACCTGCTGGACGGCGGAATCATTTCCGGCAGCAAGACGAACGTGTTGACGCTCCTGAACGTCCAGTTGGGCGATGCGGCGACAAACTACCTCGTGGTAGTCACCAACGTCGCCGGCTCGGTCACTAGCACGCTGGCGACGCTCACGGTGGTGATCCCGCCGGGTATCAGCAGCCTCAGTGTCCAGCCGTCCAGCCCCGTGGCGGAGGGAACGAATGCGACATTCTGCGTGACGGCGACGGGCACCTTGCCATTGACTTATCAGTGGCGCTGGAATGGTGCCAGCATCGCCGGGGCCACGCAGCCCTGCTACACAGTGACCAATGTGCAGCTTGGCCAGGCGGGTGCCTACAGCGTGGCCGTGACCAATCCGGTTGGCGGGTTGATCAGCGGCGACCTGCCGATGGCGGTGATACCAGGTTGGAACACGAACACCGTTGGCAGCACGGGTAGCGGTAGTTACAGCATCAATGGTAGCATCTTCACGGTGAACGGTTCAGGTGAAGATATCGAGGGTACGGCGGACGACTTCTTCTTTGTCCACAAAACTCAGGTGGGTGACGGACAGATCGTGGCGCGGATGCTGGGCCTAGTGCCGGCTGATCCGCACTCTGAAGCGGGCGTCATGTTCCGAGACGGCACCAACAGTGGTGCCCGACACGTGTTCGTGGCGCTGGATTCCACGCGGCATGTCCTGCTCCGGCGACGGTTGGTGGAGAACGATTACAGCGTGCAGAATGCAGGGCAAGGCACCAACTGGCTGTGGCTCCGGCTGATGCGCCAGGGCAACACCTTCACAGGACATGCCTCGACGAATGGCGTGGACTGGTCACTCATCTGGTGGACGACACTCGTGAACATGCCGACTAACCTGGAAGTTGGTCTGGCCGTGACCGCGCACAAGAACTTTGCGATCGCCACGGCACAGTTCGACAACGTGACTCCCGGTAATCTAACGCCGTTGACTGGCACATGGCCATTGCCGGGGCCGTGGATCTGCATGGGAGGAGAGTCGGGCGGCATGGCCGAGTTCCAGCGTGTCGGAGGTTTGAAGTTCCTTGTTGGCGGTGTGGTGGGGGACCAATTCAGCATCAAGTGCTCCGCGAATGCTACCGCGCCCCTCTCGTCCTGGGTTCCGCTGGGCACCATCACGAACCAGTATGGCGTGGTGCCTTTCGTTGATCCCCAGGCGTTGACCAATCGAATGCGTTTCTATCGGGCGCAAAGAACTGGGCCGTAGCGGGCTTCAAGAGGGAGCGGATGAAACAGGGGCCGGGCTTTGTCCCGGCCCTTTTGTTTGGATTCAAGGCGAAGGAGGGAAGGGGGATGGGGTGGTTGAGAGTTGAGGGTTGATGGTTGAGTAGCCGGGCGGGCGGGCCATGTCTCTCGGGCGATCCAACTCAGGGATGTGGCGACGGGGGATGGCGATGGCGGATGGCCTCTTCCCGACGAATCGCGAGGGCGAGAGGGCGGTTTATACGACGAAACTCCGCCCGCCGGATAACCTAGCGGCGCGCATCGGCCGGGATGGTCATGCGCTCAAGCGTGCCCGCCGTTCAACCTCTCCGACCGCAGCCGCAGTAACGACAACAAGTCCGCCAAATCCACCAGGCCTTCAGCCGCACGCTTTTCGTCGAGGCTAAGCTCAGGGCCGGTATCCTGCTTGTCGAGCAGTTCCTGAAGCCGGTGCTGCACGCCTTCGGGCAGGTGGAAGCACGCCAAATCACCGGGCACCTCGACCTCAAGCTGAATGGATTGGGGCATATATATC
>OCZT010001630.1_pt1 | contig 23209 bp, 23 predicted proteins | sample 1539031 | NCBI WGS metagenome assembly OCZT01 (sample SAMEA3539308, study PRJEB22396) | soil metagenome | biome: tundra; feature: field; material: soil | place: USA | collected 2010-05 | depth 0.15 m | reverse complement strand
CTAATAGACATCAGCGAACAGCTAACCACAAGATGTTGGGGGGTATATAAATAAGCAATAATATTAGTAATCTCATATTAGGATTACCTCCTTCCGGAGAGAGACATTCCCAAAATCCCTTGCCGCGGCCCCCTCCTAAAAACGCCTCGATCCACCCGTTTCTATCGTGGAAAGATCAAGTCAAAACGTCATCATCTCTTCCTCAGCGATGAGGAAGATCGGCATACCGCCGCTCGAGATCGAGATGGCGTGTCCGGCCGCTTCTTGTCCGCCGGCCGAAGATAGTGCCTCCTTTAGCGCATCGATCGATGGGAAATGCAGCTCAGCAATACGGTAGAAGGGCGGCGTTTGTCCCGTCGGCGTGCCGACAACCTTTGTCGCGATGAACTTTGACATACCCTTGATCTTTTCCTTTGCCAACGGAACGTGATCGTCTACGTAGGCTTTCTCAAACGCTTCTACGTCCGTTGGATACGGGTATAGTACAACTAATTTTGTTCCAGCCATGGTCCCTCCGAATCATTAGATTTGAGCTTCATACATACTACGCCAAGATTCTGCAAGGATGAAGAGCATCCCTCGTGGTAGAATTTCCGAACGACATTTGGGGGGCCTGATGAAATTGCGCCGTATATTGGTTACTGCCGCATTCCTGTTTTGCTTTACTGCCGCGGGCAGAGCACAGGACAACTATGAGATACAGGTGTACGGTTCTGACACCGTCCCTGAGGGACATACGATGGTCGAGCTGCACAGCAACTTTACCGTCGACGGGTCAAAAGAAACGCCGGATGGGGTGTTGCCGACAAATCACGCCTTTCATGAAACGCTCGAGATCACACACGGCGTTAATTCCTGGTTCGAAGTTGGATTTTATATATTTACAAGCGCCCGCTCGGGAAACGGCTGGCATCTCGTCGGGAACCATATCCGGCCGCGCGTCCGCGTACCCGAGAAATGGAAATGGCCCGTGGGGGTCAGCCTTTCGGCAGAGGTCGGCTACCAGCGAAAGCAATATTCCGCGAATACATGGACGCTCGAGCTTCGTCCCATAATCGATAAACAGATCGGCCGTTGGTACCTGGCATTCAACCCGACACTCGACCGCGCTCTCAAAGGGCCGGATGCCCACCGCGGCTTTGAGTTCTCACCCAATGTGAAGATCGGTTACGACTTTACAAAAAAGATCTCGGGCGGTCTCGAATATTACGGTGCGGTCGGACCCGTAACGGGGTTCGACCCACTTCGTGAACAGCAGCACCAGTTCATCCCCGCGATCGATCTGAATGTCTCGCCAAAGTGGGAATTCAATTTCGGCGTCGGTGTTGGAGTCACACACAACACGGATCATCTACTTGTGAAAATGATAGTGGGACGACGTTTCGATTTCCGGCACAAGCATTGATCTCTGCCTGTTAATCTTACGGTATCAGATCTTCATTGTGTTCTTTGCGTCCGCTCTTTGTGTACTTTGTGTCAACAGTTGGGTCTAAACACAAAGAACACGATGCGAAGACACAAAGACCACAAAGTAGATTACTTTGTCAGCGCGTCTGCGAGTTCATTGAGCAACTTCGAGCCGTCGCCGCTCCATGCGCTTCCGTGCATACAGGCGAGGGTCGTCGGAGCGAGATCAGCCAATCGCGAGATCATCGCGCGTGCGTTGATCGTATGCGAAAAATAATCCAACTGGTGCCGCAGAGCTTCGCTCGGCCCCAGTATATCGGACTCGACCAGGGGCTGTTCACCTTTGCCCGGCTGTGTGAACAGATCGCCGCACATCAATGTTCGCGTGCTCTCTTCCATCAAAAACCCGCATTCCCAGGCGTGGGGCAGATGGGGCGTGTCGTACCATGTCACCGAGTGTTTACCTAAGCCAAGTGTCTCGCTGTCAGAGATGGCCCGCGGTGGTTTGTCGGCGAGATCCGCGATCGACACAAGGGCGGCCACATTACTACACAAAGGCGAGGCATTCGGGGCAACCGCCAACCATTCGTTTAGGGAACCGCATTCATCAGCCTCGACGTGCGAGAAGGCGATGTAACGAAGCCGTTCGACCGGCATCACGCTCTCGACTGCTTCCCGTGTCAGCGGAAACATCCGCCGCAATCCGGTATGGAACAGCAGCGGCTGTTCGTCGACGATGAGATATTGATTAAACGAAAACGCCCCGGGACCGCCCGGTATTTCGATCGGCGTATTGATCCGGAATATGCCGTCGGCAATTTCGTTAATGTTCGTACCCGACTGAGCGTTGGTTACTGTCATTGATTCCTCGTTTGAACAAATATCGAATTGTAGCCGAGCCACTAGGGCGCCGTAAAGCCCGTTAACGGGTTACCGTAGAACGCATCCGTTTTCCATGCAGTGCGGTTCCACGTGCCATCCTGATCGCCGATGATTGTTACCGGAACAATGACGCGGTCGCTCCCGAGTTTATTCGACACGGCGATGCCGTTCTCGAACTTGCCGTCGGAACCAACGGTGAATTTGATCGATCTCGCGAGATGACCGCTCCACAGCAATTTGAATTCGTACTCGCCCGGGTTCTTGTCCATAACATATAGCGGGCCGAACATTCCGGGTCCTTCGCCCGTCGTATCTCGGCCGCGTACGTTCGGGAACCCACAAGTCACCCGGGACCATCTTGCTTTTTGAGGTAGGGAATCATCAACGTATTGTGTTGTGCCGTCCTCAACCTCGGCCTCACAACTCGGCTTACCGACTTCCTCGCCGTCACACATCATCTTACCGACCTCTTTGCCCTGGTAAAACAGATGAGGTTCCATTCTGACCGCCTCACCGCGGGCCCAAAACGCGACATTAAACGTCGGCCGCTTCCATCCGGCAGAATCATCCGCCGTCAAAAAAACATAGCCGATCGGCAGGTTCCAATCCTGATCGACATAGTAGACGAATTTGTTGACGGCCGTTGGTCCCGTGAGATTTGAGTGTGCCTTAGCGACCGTCGCTTTGCCCGAGAAAAGCGTTGCGTCAGTTCCGGCAAGCTCGTTTCTCACCTTGATGCTAAAAGTTACAGGCCCCGTATAGGTCGTGCTCTTTGTTAGCAGCACGTCACGCCCGCCGCACTCTACCTTTAACCAGCGGCCTTTCGCGATTTCCTCGGTATGGCAGTCAAATTTAACCCATCCGGGCGTTGCGGGTTGATTGACCTCGGCATAAAGCTGGCTGCCGCTTTGTATCGGGCCGTTGACACGAAACATTAGCGCCGGCATCCAGCTATATGTGTCATAGCTCCCCTTGAATGAGCCCTCGGTAAAGGCCGTGAATTGGACCCAGTCCTTTGCAATGGTCGGTTGGTCCTGGCATTTTGCAGTCGACGGCGCGATAGCAAAGGTAATCAAAAGCGCAAATGCAATGATAGCGACAGACTTGATAAAACAAATCGATCTCATGATACTCCCCCCTCCTTTCTTGAATGTTTATCTGATATTAATAAAGACGGCGAGGAGTATTCAAGAGAAATTCTTAGGGGAGGGACAAAAATACCCTCGAAAGGATCGGTTTAGAATTCGATCTCTGAACCTATCCCTCTAGCTCGAGCCTCTTCTAGAACGAGTCCGGCGGCGGCGGCATCCTGAACGGCCACGCCTACCGAGCGATAGATGCTGATCTGATCGTCGCTTACGCGTCCACGCCTGCGATCTTGCAGGATCTCGCCTATTTCGCAGATCTGCGTTAGATCGATAATGCCTTGATTGACGGCCATGGAAATATCATCGGCACCGTTCGGAAATTCGCCGATCACGGCCTCGCGGGATTCGACCACGACCAAAGCGCCACGGTAAACGGCCGGATCCACCTCGGGCCCCTTTGTCATTCCAACCGAATTTACGTGGGTACCGGGTCTGAGCCACTCGCGGCGAACGACCGGCTCCGGTGAACTGGTGCAGCAGCACACAACGTCGGCGGCCTCGACAGCTTCACGATACGAATCAGCCGCTCGGGCGCCGATTTCTGCTGCGAACCCATTCACCTTTTCAGGCGAACGTCCGGCAACGACCACTTCACCGATGTTGCGGACACGAGCTATGGCATTAGCATGTGACCGTGCTTGTACACCGGTGCCTATGATCGCGAGCACCTTTGAGTTGGATCTCGCGCAAAGCCGCGTGGCGAGCGCCGAACCCGCGGCCGTGCGGATCGCCGTAACACTAGTGCCGTCCATCAGCGCAATGGGGCCGCCGGTCTTTGGATCAAACACGGCGATGATCGCCTGGTGTGTTTCGACATCGGTACCCGCGTTTCCGGGAAACAACGTCACCAGCTTTGACGCCAGTACATTTTGCGATGGCAGGTACGCCGGCATCGCGGCAAGTAGGCCGAGGTCGTTAACCATCGCAACGTTTCGTTTCGGAACCGCCGCGCGGCCGGCACTGAGATCGACCATAGCGACCGCGAGCGCGTCGATGAGTTTATCGATGTCGAGCAGTTCCTCTACATCTCTGTGGGTCAATATGAGCATTCGCCGTATCGATTGCGGAGTTGTATGGTTCTCCCGGTCTCGGGCGGGGTCGACCTATTTTCCCTTTGTCAGATTGTAGATCAAACCAAACCGATCTTTTACATAACACCTTGGAAATTCAGGCTCGTCCTTGACTATCTCGCAACCATATTTTGTTAGCCTGGCCTTGGCCTCATTGACGTCCGCGACCGTGACCTCTAGTACCGGACCAAGCAACGTCCCTCGCTCAATGAACAAATTGATGTTTGGCCCATGAATGCTGACCATGTCAGGCGTTTCGCCCGTCATCTCAAATCCAAGCTCATCGACATAGAAATCGGCCGCAGCCCTCGGATCAGGCGCCTGGATCAGGATGTCGGTACCAAACTTGTTTCCCATTTTCCCCTCCGAATATGTAAGGTATTTATCGTCATGTGCAATTAGTTTAGCTTTGTTAAGATTATAGAAACCTGTTCCGCCTGCGAATGGTCGTACTTACGCTTTTCAGTGGATTTCCGTGTCGGAAATCCTATTGCCATCACCCCTATTGGCATTTTAGGACGTTTTGGTTGGTTTGGAAATTCTTCATCGCTAACGCGATAATAGAAAAATCCAGATGTGCCATCACGCGTCGCCCAACAGTCGCATTAAATTATTAGGCGAGATCGTTACTGTGGCTTGCTCAGTCGTTTAGTTGCATCCAAGGCCGCGGCATAAGCTCCGCCCGTCACTTCGCCAAGCTTTATTGCTTCCTGGTAGAGCTGGATCGCGTCATTGTTATTGTTATAGAACTCATAGATGCGTCCCAATGCCACATAGGTCAGCGAAAGCAGTGCACGGTCGCTCGTGCCTGTTTTGAGAACTTTGGAATAGGCTTCCTTGGCTTCGATAAGTTTGTGGTTTTGAAGTTCCTGGTCCGCGATCCCCTCCGCCATCAAGCTCGCGACGCGTCCCATGTTGTAATAGATCCGCGGTTCCCACGGGTACTCGGCGGCAAGTTGTTTGAGGTCGGCATTGGCCTCTGACAGTTGGCGGGCATCAATCGCCTTTTGAATTTCGATAAGACGCGTAACGACCGGGTTCTCGACAACCCCTCCGACTGACGTCGATGGGTTCTTCTTTCGCTCTTCGCGGGCGGCGAGCGCTCGGCTGCGGGCTTCGGCTGTCGATGGAATTCGGTTTGCTTCTTTGACGGGATCAAACGATGCGATCATCTCTCGCAAAGAGGACGCAACGTCAAAACCCGAATCCTCCATGCCCTTTAGCTGGTCCGCAAAATAGAATGAAAGAATGGCACCCTTTTGGTAATCCTCGTAGAGGCGAAGCGTGGCCTCGTCTTCGATAGAGCTCTTGAATCTTTCCAGCTCTTTGGAAACCGCACGCTTCTCGTCGTCCGTTTTCATGCGAAGGATCTTGTTCCGAGCCGCCTCGGTTGCGAGCTTCACCTGAATGTAAGCACCCTCGCGAACATCCGTTGCAGCGACCAATGAACGGGAAAGCGTAAGATAAATATCGGACGAGATATTCGGATTTGTCTTTCTCAGATCGTCGAGTATCGGTTTTGCCCATGTACGGACCGGCCCCACCTCTTTTGAATTGCTGAGTACAAGCGGGTCGAAAACGTATTGCAGAAATGCGCGTCTCGCTTCGGACCGGCTCAGATCAACATCGGCCGGAACGATCAGATAGTAATCGTCACGAATATTTACAAAATTGACGCTGCCGGCCGGTGCAAGATTCTCGGGTACAACATAAAAATGCCGTTCGTGTTCCCGGACCTCGATCCTCTCAAGCTTTTCGCTCTTGCTCTTGCCCTTTTGCGTCTCGGTCTTAATACGTTCGGTGAATATGAGCTGTGGACGGGTGTGAAGGTAATCAAGCAGCTCGCTGACCATGTCGCGCGTGGATGTACGCAAGATACCCGTGTCGGCCTGTTTGCGTGCATCGGCGGCATATGCATCGAGCTTTGAGCTTATTCCGGACCGGCGATAGAATTCCCGCGCAAGGGGGGCAAAGTCGAGCACATCAAGTAAGTTTCCGGGCAGATCCATAGTTATCACGGGGTCCGACAGCTCGGGCACCGGCGATAACGTATAAGCCATTGAAACAAACGGAGCGACAACCTCGGCTTCAGTCAGTTTTGGATGCAGCTTTCTGTATTGGGTGACAAACGCACCGAGCTTTACCCTGAGATCGTCGGGCATCCCAGCTGTATCTCGTAAGATCTGCTCGCGAAACTTCAACCCGGCATCTGATAGCGGCGTGTTAATAAGCTTTTGCTCCTCGCCCGCGGTATTTCTTGTTCTTGCCGCCTCAAGCGCCGCCAAAACAACTAAAAGCCGCTTATCGGGATCGATACGGACCCCGTAACTCGATAGGTCAAACCCGGGAGCGGGCGTTTGCCCGCTCGCACACGTGAAACTTACGATTATGATCGTTAAAAACCCTAATAGAGATCGTCGCACTTAAAAACCGTCCAATAGATAAGATCTGCTCTTTACAAGATGAAACTTTTCGGTCCAAAGATGTATAAAACCCGTGGAAGAAGAAAAGGACAAAGGATCAAAAAAAGCGTCCTTCATCCTTTTGTTTTTGATAGTCGAACCGCATCTGCGGTCACGTCCTAGTTATAGCTCGAGAGGGCTTCACCCTCGTCCTCGTAAACGTCGAACACAGTTAGAAGCTTCGTGATAGCCAAAAGGTCCTGGATCTTTTGCGTCAGGTTCAACAGCTTTAGCGTGCCGCCTTCTTTCTTGACGGCCGTAAAACTTGAAACAAGCTCGCCAATACCGCTCGAATCAATATAGCCGACGCCACCCAAATTGAGCAGGATCTTGCTTTTGCCCTCACCAAGCAGACGTCGAATGGTGGTGCGAAGTGCTACGCTTCCCTCGCCGATCGTTACTTTACCATTGAGATCAAGGATGGTAACGTCACCCGCCTGGCGTTCAGAAATTGTGATATCAGACATTGTTATCTCCTCGTGATTATTAGATTTACCCTAGCCGTTATGTATTGATTGCGATAGCAGATTTTAGACCAACCCCACAACAAAAGTCCAAAAGACAATTCACGTTTATCGTCTTTTTGTCATTTTAACTTCCATCCCGCCGCCCGAATGATTAAACCATGTGATCTCATCCATGTAGGCATTCATAAACAAAATGCCGCGGCCGTTGGATTTCAAAAGATTCTCGGGATTCGTCGGATCGGGAATTTCTTCCACCGCAAACCCTTCGCCAAAATCACGAACGGTTATCTCGATGACTCCGCCGGAATCGGCGAACGTGACCTCGATATTCTTGCTCTTATCGAACTTATTGCCGTGCTTTACGGCGTTTGCGACCGATTCACGAACCGCCAGATCGACGGCAAATATAAAATCGTCCGGAAAGCCGTGGCTCTTTGCGAATTCATCCGCTTTGCTTGCCGCTTGATCGACGGACTCAATGCGGCTTGGCAGCTCGATCTTAGATTTCTCAGACACAGTTATTTTCTGTAAGTTATCCGTTTAATACAGTTGCTGTCAAGACAAATACTTTACGGTCGTCTAAGATGCTAATAATGAAGGCCAAACCCGCAAGATCGGTTCGAGGGATCTTAAAGATGCCCGGCGATAAGTCGGTATCGCATCGTGCCGGTTTGATGGCTGCCATTGCCGAGGGGGAAACGAAGATCGCTAACTTTTCGGCAGCCGAAGATTGTGCGACAACGCTAAAGTGTCTCGCGGAGCTCGGGGTCGTCGTCAGGCGTGACAATTCCGGCGTTTATATACGAGGTATCGGTTTGAAAGGGTTACGGGCGCCATCAGTTGAGATCGATTGCGGGAACAGCGGCACCACGATGCGCCTTATTACGGGCATTCTTGCCGGTCAGAGCTTTGATTCGGTCCTTACCGGTGACGAATCGCTCGTAAAGCGGCCGATGCGGCGGATCATCGAACCGCTGCAGTTGATGGGGGCTAACATAGAGTCTGATGCCGGACGCGCACCGCTGCGAATTAAAGCGGTCCCGCATCTGACCGGCACCGAGCAGACGCTTCAGGTCGCTTCGGCCCAGGTAAAGTCGTGCCTTTTGCTCGCAGGCCTTTATGCCGAGGGGACAACGACCATTATCGAGCCGATCCCAACGCGTGATCATACCGAGCGAATGATGAGATGGCTCGGCGTCGACGTTAGCGAGACAACGGTGGCGAACGGCAAGGCGATCTCAGTCAACGGCGGCGCAAAATTGCGGGCAGCGGATATCGAAGTCCCCGGCGATATTTCGTCGGCGGCGTTTTTCATGGTCGCGGCGATCTGTCTGTCGGATTCGGAATTGGTGATCGAGGGTGTCGGGCTCAATCCTACGCGAACGGCGATCATCGATGTGCTGCGAAACCTCGGAGCCGATATCGAAACATCCGCCGAGCGAACCATTTCGGGTGAGCCGGTCGGAACGATCACGGTCCGCAGTGGCGTCAGGCCGCCGGACGGCGTTGATCGCAGCGTGATCAGCGGCAAAACGATCGCCAACCTGATCGATGAGATACCTGTTCTCGCCATCCTGGGGACTCAGCTTCCGGGCGGTCTCGAAGTCCGCGATGCGCGAGAGCTGAGGGTAAAGGAAACGGACCGCATAGCGGCCGTCACCGAAGATCTAAGGCGGATGGGTGCACGGTTAACCGAATACGACGACGGCTTTTATGTCGAGAGATCGAGGCTCGATGGTGCCGTCGTCGATTCATTCGGCGATCACCGCATCGCGATGGCTTTCGCCGTCGCCGGTCTGCTAGCACGTGGTGAAACCGAGATCATTGGTGCCGATTGCGCTAATATCTCATTCCCCGGTTTTTACGAGACGCTTTCGACGGTCGTTAGCTGAGTCATAGACGGAATGAGCGAAGAAACTCGCATAGCCTTGACCGGATTTATGGGGGTTGGAAAATCCAGCGTCTCGCGACATCTCGCCCATTTGCTGCGGTGCCGGCGGATCGATCTCGACCACTATATTGAGGAAAACACAGGCCGATCGATCGCCGATATCGTTGACGATGAAGGTATCGAGTATTATCGAGCGCTCGAAACGCGTGCCCTCGATCATTTGCTAAGCGAAACCGATGCTCGAATACTATCGCTCGGCGGCGGGACGTGGACGATCGCGGAAAATCGAGGTCTTTTGAAAGATCACGGCTTTACCAGCGTTTGGCTCGAGTCGACATTCGAACACTGCTGGCTAAACATCACATTTTCAAAAAGAGACCGCCCGCTCGCACGTAGTAAGCAAGACGCACGGGAATTATTCGACGACCGGCAGAAACTCTATTGTCTCGCCGAGTGGCATTTTATTATCCGTCCCGAACAGACCTCATTTGACGTCGCCAAGCAGATCGTGGAAGAGATATTTGGCTGATTCTTAGTCTATCGCTGCGAGTTGGCTTAATATAGGAATCACAGATCTAACTTCGACACTAATGCGCGGAAAAGGTTCCTCGCATTGCGGTGTACGTTCTAACTTGGAGGGAATAATGAATTTTAAATTGATTGCCGTTCTGTTGGTGGCTGTCGCCCTGTTGCTCAGTGCATGCGGCAAGGGCGATGCCGATCTGCAAAAGGCGGCGAATGATAAATTGGCGGCAGACAAGATAGTCGGTGCTACCGCTACCGTCAAAGACGGCGTCGCGACATTGAGCGGCGAGGTCGCGGATATCACGGTCAAGACAAAAGCCGAGGCTTCGGTCCGCTCGGTCGAGGGCATCAAGAGCGTTACAAATAACATTACCCTGAAACCGCTTCCGACACCGTCGCCGGCGCCGCCCGATCCGATGTTAAAGGGCAAGCTCGATGAATCACTCAAAAAAGCGGGCTGCACTGGCGTGAATATTGAAGTTAAGGATGGACACGTGACCGCTACTGGGACCGTACCAGAGGCTAAATACGGTGAATGCATACAAATAATCAACCAGTCGGATCTCGGAAAGTTCGATAATAACCAAATAGTCAAAGGTAAATAAGGAGGAACGCTGGACACGCTGGACATGTCTGAATTACAAGAGAAATATCAATCCATTCTGGAGCTGGCGAACCAAAACGGGACGACCTACAGCCTCAGCGAGGGTGACGGCGTTCTTCATATAGACGGTATCGCATATAGGCGGTACCGCTCCGACCGACGAGGCAAAACAGCAGTTGCTCTCTGTCACGGATGCCGAGCTTAAAGCATCCATCGACCAAATTATTCTGTCGAACGGCTTCAACGGAATTGTCATCGACGTGAAGGACAACGTGCTGATTTGGCGAAGTAGACCGTCCCCGGACGAATTGAGTCGGTTCTACGCCGCTCTCCGCCAGAGCAACATCAGGACCCGGGGCGAGGATCACTCGCAACAATGAAGCGCAGGACTGCTTTCGTTCGTCAAGTTGACCAGCTTCCAGGAAACCTCAGCTTCGCTCGCTCAACTATAATTTGACATACGGCTCAATATGGAAATCAAGTTCAAAGTTCAAATAAGAATTCAAAAACCTGTCGAAGATGTTTACGACGCTGTTCACAATCCTGACAAACTAAGCGGATATTTCACCAACGGCGGCGCGAGCGCTCCGCTCAATGAAGGCATGACGGTGCAATGGGCATTCGCCGATAATCCGGGCGAGGCCCCGATCAGCTTTCCCGTGACCGTCCTTCAAACAATACCGAATGAGTTGATCGTGCTTGAATGGCAGGGAGCGTCCGACCACAACACCAGTGTCGAGATAAGGTTCGAAAAGGTGGGGCCTGATGCGACGATCGTGAGGATCAGCGAAACTGGCTGGCACGAGAACCAGGACGATCTCGATCGTTCATATATGAACTGCATGGGCTGGACACAGATGGTTTCGGCCCTTAAGGCCTATGTCGAACATGGCATTAACCTACGCAAGGGCGCATACGAGGGGCTTTACAAATCTGAAGACCATGGATCGGCGGCCGACGCCCGTTAATCTGATTGAGCGATGCTGATCGATAAAACGATTGTACGAAGAACCCCAAAGTGTCGGTTTCGTGGCGGATTTCGTGTGGTTAGCGTTCTTTTAATGGTTACGCGAGCGTGAACCACTAAATACACGAAGTACACGAAAAGAGGCGAATTGAGACAAAGGCCAATAAATCGCTAAGAAGCCTGCCTGACAAACGGCAGGCTTTTTTGCTGAATCTTTGATAAAGTTTTTCAAATGGCTCACGAGACAGATTTTGTCGTGATCGGAAGCGGGGTGGCGGGGCTGCGTGCGTCGATCGAGCTTGCTTCAAGGGGAGCTGACGTTTCGGTCCTCACCAAAGACAAAGCGAGCGAATCAAACACCGAATATGCGCAGGGCGGGGTTGCGGTCGTGCTTTCCCACGACGACACCGCCGAGCTGCACGAAGACGACACGCTTATCGCCGGTGCCGGCCTTTGTGACGAACAGGCAGTCGAGACATTGGTTGTCGAGGGAACTAAATACATCAAGCAGTTGATCGACTGGGGGACGGAATTTGACCGCGAAGGCGGCGACCTGGTCTTTACAAAGGAAGCCGCTCATTCGCGGCGGCGCATTCTTCATGCACACGGTGATTCTACGGGCGCCGAACTGGTCCGGGCCCTTATTGACCGAGCCGCCGAAGAGAGAAACATTAACCTGACGCCATTCGCCATTACGGAAAGCCTTATCGTGAAAGACGGCCGGTGCATCGGTGTACGCTTTCTCGACCCGATACTTCGGGCTCCGCGAGAGATCTATGCCAAGGCCGTCATCATGTGCACCGGTGGAGCCGGTCAGCTCTACCAGCACACAACCAACCCGCCGGTTGCGACGGGCGACGGAATGGCAATGGCATATTTTGCGGGTGCCGAGATGGCGGATATGGAATTTGTCCAATTTCACCCCACCGCGCTAAGTGCCGACGGTGCTCCCCGCTTTCTTTTGTCCGAGGCGATGCGCGGCGAGGGCGGCATTCTCAAGAACAAATACGGCGAGCGCTTTATGCCCCGCTATGATGAACGCGCCGAGCTTGCCCCGCGCGACATTGTCTCGCGGTCGATCGTGGCCGAGATGCGACGCACCGGTACGCGAAACGTCTTTCTCGACATGACGGCCCTGGACGCCGAATTCCTCAAAGGCCGCTTCCCCACTATCTACGAAACATGTCTAATCTACGGCCTCGATATCACCAAAGACGCAATCCCCGTCTCACCCGCCTCGCATTACTTTATGGGCGGGGTAAGGACAGATCTTTGGGGCCGAAGTACACTGGCGGGATTGTATGCGGCCGGCGAAGTTTCATGTACCGGCGTTCATGGTGCTAATCGCCTTGCTTCGAACTCGCTGCTCGAGGGACTTGTATTCGGAGGACGTGCAGGCGAAGCTGCGAGTCGTGATAACCAGAATTCACAAATTGCTCGCACTGGGCTCGCTCCGGTCAAAGATCAAAGATCGAAGATCGAAGATCAATGGTCTCCACTATCAACGGCCGTCAAGAAGCGTGTCAAACGCATTATGTGGGAACGCGTTGGTATCATTCGCCAGCGAGGTCCACTCGCGCGGGCGTTAAGCGAGATCGATCAGATCGACGCCGCCTATCTGAGCATATCGTCGCGAAACTTTGTTCGTCTCGCAAAACTTGTCGCAACCGCGGCACTCTGGCGTGAAGAATCGCGCGGCGGCCATTTTCGTTCCGATTTCCCCATGCCGCGAGACGAGTGGCGATTTCATTCCATCCAGAGGTCTGGCGAGCCGATCTCGTCCGGCCAACGCATAAGTTTCGCGAAACGAACTGTTGTATAATTCTCTCGACCCGCAGCTTAAGACAGATCAATGCAAAACGCCGCCACGACGCTCAATTTAGCATCGATGATATCGCATCACGCGCGCCTGGCACCGGACAAGGAAGCCGTCGTTTTTGATGATGTGCGTCTTACCTATGGCCAGCTCGACGCGTTATCAAATCGCGTTGCCAACGCTCTGGTTGAGATGGGGATCGGATTTGATGACAAGGTCGCCCTGTGTTGTCCCAACCTACCCTTTTTCCCGATCGTCTATTACGGGATCATGAAGGTTGGTGCGGTCGTCGTCCCTCTCAACGTGTTGTTTAAGCCGCGTGAGATCGATTATCACCTTACCGATTCCGACGCCAAAGCTGTTTTCACTTTTGAGGGAACGGATGAACTCCCGATGGCCCGGACGGTCAAAGAAGCATTCGACCAGGTCCCGGGTTGCGAACACCTGATCGTCATGACCAAGGACTTGATGGGGCCAAGCCTACTTTCAGGACACAAGACGCTTACGCAGATCACGTTCGACAAGTCGGAAAAGTTCGAAACGTATCCGACGAAACCTGATGATACGTGTTCAATACTCTACACGTCAGGAACGACCGGCAAGCCCAAGGGCGCCGAGCTGACCCACTTTAATATCTACATGAACTCGGTTGTCTCCTACAGCCTGCACCTGCCGGCGATCGATTTTACGAGCAGCGAGCAGCAAACCACGCTTATTACGCTGCCGCTGTTTCATACGACAGGGCAAACCGTTCAGATGAATGCCACCATGTATGGCGGCAACCGTGCCGTTCTGCTTCCGCGATTCGAGCCGCGAGCTGCGCTCGATGCGATGGTCAAAGAAAAGGTCAATTTCTGGATCGGCGTCCCGACAATGTACTGGGCGATCCTCAAATATGTCGAGGAGACAGGCTTTGACACATCACAAGTCGTTGAGAATCTGAAGGTTCCGACCTCGGGCGGCGCCCCGATGCCAGTTGAGTTGATCGAGCGGTTCGACCGTATGTTCGGGCTCCGCGTTCTCGAAGGGTATGGCCTGACGGAGACATCGCCGATCGCGTGTTTTAATCAATTCGAGCTGCCGTCAAAGCCCGGAACCGTCGGTCAGCCACTGATGGGTCTCGATATTAAATGCTTTGATGACAATGACATGGAAGTACCAAGAGGCACCCGCGGTGAAGTAGTGATCCGTGGGCACAACGTGATGAAAGGTTATTACAAGCAGCCCGAAGCAACGGCCGAGGCGTTTCGCAATGGATGGTTTCATACCGGTGACATCGGTCTGATGGACGAAGACGGGTACCTCGCGATCGTCGATCGCAAAAAGGACATGATCCTTCGCGGTGGCTACAATATTTACCCGCGTGAGCTCGAGGAAGTTATCATTACGCACCCGGCCGTTTCGTTATGTGCGGTTGTCGGAGTAAGGGATGAGCGGCTTGGGGAGGAAGTAAAAGCCTTTGTCGTCAGAAAACCCGGCGTGGAACTTAGCGAAACGGAATTCATCGATTGGTGTAAGACCCAGTTCGCGGCAAACAAATATCCACGGCATGTCGAATTTCGCGACGAGCTGCCGATCGGCGGCACGGGAAAGATCTTCAAACGGACCCTTCGCGAAGAGTCTGATCATTTCGGCGGTTCGGATTAGCAGTATTGTCTGGTATCGGGTTCGCTTACGAGTCTGCTTTTGCGTTCCTCGCCATGTTTAAGTGAAACTATCTATTTCGAATTTAACGAATCAAGGCGGATGTTTCACTCAAAGTTAATAGTCGCGGTCGTCTTTATAACAGCCGCCATCGTCGCATGTTCCAGCTCGAACAATCAACCGTATGTCATCGCCGACAGCAAGGCTTACGAGGCGTCCATCTTCCGGGCCAACTGTGCCATCTGTCATGGTCCCGAGGCAAACGGAAAGACCCTGACGGATGGCCGCGTCGTTCCAAGCCTGCGTGTCGGGCCGTTCAAGTTTAAGAGTGAGGAAGAGATCTATCATCAGATATCGGACGGCGGAAACGGGATGCCGCCGTTCCGTGAGCAGTTAACCGAACGGGAAATGCGGATGATGGCAAAATTTGTCCACGACCAATTGAGACGGTAGTTATTATGAGGATCCTGATAACGGGAGCAACCGGTTTGATCGGCAACGCATTACGCCGATCGTTTGCGGAGCGCGGATATGAAATGCTGCTCGCCTCGCGTGGCGAGCCGAAAGATGGGTCTTACATACAATGGACGATTGAGAATGGGTTTACCGAACCCGAACGGCTCGAGGGATTGGACGCAGTCGTCCACCTCGCCGGCGAAAGTGTCGCGGGTTTAAGGTGGACAGACGAAAAGAAAAAGTCAATTCTCGACAGTCGTGTTCTAGGCACACGAAACGTCGTTGACGCGATCTCGAAACTGTCTGATAAACCAAAGGTTTTGGTCTCGGCATCGGCAATCGGATTCTACGGCGAGCGTGGAGACGAAGAACTGACCGAATCGAGCGCCATAGGTGACAATTTCCTTGCTCGGGTTTCTCGGGAATGGGAAGCCGAGTCGCGGCGTGCCGAGGACGCCGGCATAAGGACCGTATTGCTGCGCACCGGGATCGTCCTGTCAAAAGACGGCGGTGCTCTGGCGACGATGCTTATGCCATTTCGTCTCGGGTTAGGCGGCGTGGTCGGCAGCGGCAAGCAATGGATGAGCTGGATCACGCTCGACGATCATATCGATGTCATCAATTTTGTTATCGAGCATGAAACGATCCGTGGTGCCGTCAACTCTACCTCGCCAAACCCGGTCACCAACGAAGAGTTCACCAAGGTGCTTGGGCTTGTCCTTTACCGCCCGACCTTTATTCCGCTGCCTGAATTTGCCGTCAGCATGATGTTCGGCGAAATGGGCGACGAACTGCTGCTGACAAGCACACGGGTAATACCCAAACGACTTCTCGATGCCCGATTCGTCTTTCAGTATCCGAAATTGAAACCCGCACTCGAACACACGTTAGAATAAGATTTTGCCGCAGATTTGCGCAGATAGCGCAGATCTGAATAAAGGGCGGATCGATGGGTTAAGGCAGATTCAGGTAGACCAGGCCATTTATCAAAACTTTTATCGGCGTCATCTGCGTTAATCTGCGGCTAAATTCTCTTGAAGATGATAGGACGACTCGGACTCGCATCTGACGTAAAAGGTGCGATCTGCAGGTTTAGAAGGTATGGGCCGTCTTCGACGTCATTGGGTACATAGATCATCTCGGTGATCGTGTTTCCAAGGAGTGTGTCGGGATTTGTTTCAAAACTTCCCTCCTCAACTTTCCAAAACATGCGGTGATTTCTAAGTTTGCCCTCATCATAGAGCCGATCGATCGATGGCAGGTCGACGAGCAGGTGTTTGAAACCGCACTCGACGATGTATTGGATCGCGTCGGCCGTGAAGTACGGTGGGATATTGCTCTGGTCGTAAGATCGTGTAAGTTTTCGTTCATCGTTTGGAAGCGTTCTGATCATGAGAGCAAAGGCACCGGACTGGACCGCAGCAGTCCCGCTTGCATAAACCGCGTGCGGCGTAAATGCAGTTTCAACGCATCCGCGCGATATTCGCAGATCACCATTGTCTTCCTTCTCCGGCTCGACCGATACCAATACCCCCGGCATAAGAACGTCTTTAAGACAATCCAACACCGAAATTCGTCTCTTCGTGATGTGTCCGACACATTCTGTGTGCGTGCCGTTGCAATGCGGTATCAACGTAATCTGTTCAAAGTTACAGCTTCCGCCGCGGCGTGTGTCGCCGATCAGATCGCCTGATCGGCACGCATTTGATATTGCCGGCTGCACCCCGTATGCATTCGGCTGCGGGCCCTCGAATCGCAAGGGTATCGAGATGTCGATCGGTCGAAGCAGGTCCGCCCGGAAATTGGTCCCGCCAAGCTGTACCGTAGCTATAGTCATTCCTTAGCGGTTTTCTTATCGACCTTAGCGCGGCGGCCGATCTCATTCTCCGGATAGGTAGTAAGTGTCCCATCCATGTGATTCCCGTTGACCTGGTACAACCAAACCCCTTTGCCGCCGGTGCGTGGTATCTTGAATTCACCTGTCAGCGTCTGTTTCGGTGAATCGTATGTAAAATCGAGCTCGCCCATGAATTCAGGCTTACCGTTAACTATCTTATCGGCGCTGATCGTTACCTTTGAGGCGTCTGCCCCGGAACGGGAGATATGATAGACGACCACCTCGTCATGACAATAAGGGTTGTTCCCGACACACTTGGATTCGCCGGTCCAGTCACCGAAAAGAGATGTGAGATCACCCTTCTTTTGGCAAAAAGCGGGTGCTGCGACCGCGGTGAACAAAAGAACAAGAATTAATCTGGTAAACATAACATATCAAGCCAGAGCACGTACCGAAGCCATTACTTTGTCCAGGTCCATTTCGTCAATATCGTCACCGGAGGCGCATATTTGCATCAATAGCCGGTCCTGTGCGTTTCCCCTTTCCTTCGCAATGGAATACGGCAGATCCTCGCGAAAAGTTACCATCGAGTACTTTGAAAAATAGTCCGGATATGTCTGCTCGAGCCTGGTTTCCAAATGACGCTTCCGAACAAAGACCGGATCGGCGACGGCGTCACGCATTTCATAGAAATTCTCCTCGGCCATGTCCTGGATGGCGTCTGTGTTCACCTTTCGAAGCTGGCAGTATCCGTCGTACACCGTCCCCCAATCCGTGCCGTGTCTTTCGATGAGGCCGTCGAGAACGCGAACATCCTCAAACGCACAGTTCATCCCCTGGCCATAGAACGGCACCATCGCATGGGCCGAGTCGCCAAGAAGCAGGATATTGCCATCGACATTCCACGGCCAACATTTAACGGTCCCGAGATTACCCGTAGGATTGTGAAAGAAATCCTCGGCGAGAGTCGGCATGAGCGGAATAGCATCGGGAAATTCACGCTCCCAAAAGGTTCGCACGCCGGATTCGGTTGTCAGTTGGTCGAATGAGGCGTTCGCATCCAAGGCAGGGAGAGAGCCTTCTTCGTGCGCGGTCGAGGCACGCTCCTTACCAGTCGCGTTTCCGCCCGTATGTGCCAGGAACACCGTGCACGTAAAGCTGCCATCAAAGTTTGGCAGGGCGATCATCATGAATCTATGCCGCGGCCATATGTGAAGCGCGTTTGGCTCCATTAGGAAAGCAGTGTCAAATCGAGCCGCAGTGGGTGGTTTGACTTTACCCGTCCAAACGCTAGTGGACGGAATGTGAAGCTCTTTGTAGCCGTGCTCCAGAAAGACTTGCGAAAGCTCATAATCGGCGGTGGTCGCCGCCATCGCGGTCCGAACCGACGAGCCGGCACCGTCCGTCGCGATCAGTGTGTCGGCTTTAACACGTGATCTCGTTGAAAACAGGGCCCCACCGGTGCCGCAGTCGACATCTACACAGCGCGCGTTAAAGTGAAAGCGAACACTTTCATACTTCTCAGCCTCATTCATCAGCGCGATATTCAGCCCCGCCCGTGATACAGAGTTTATGTACTCACCCGTTCGCCCGGAATACGGCAGCAGGCTTGTCTTACCTATTTCGGAGTGGACCATCCTGCCATACATCGGAACGGCTTCGGCCAGCATGTATTCATCCATTCCGACCTGGCGCAAGGCCGCTATGCCGCGATCTGACAGTGCGAGGTTTATTGAACGCCCCGCCGGCACGTCCGTAAGACGCATATCCGGCCGGGCCTCGTAGACATTAACGACGATGTCACGGCGAGCGAGATATATTGCTAACAACGAACCGGCTAAGCCGGCTCCGACGATAGTTACGCGAGACATTCTTGTAGGATCTCGGCAAAGCGAAATACTTCCCTAAATGAGTTGTATAGTGGTGTGGGTGCGACGCGGATGACGGCGGGTTCGCGCCAATCGCAGAAGACGCCGCGTTGGATCAGTCGCTCGTAGAGCGACTTGTCGCCATCAGTGACTCGGATCGACAACTGGCACCCTCGCTGCAAAGGATCGCTCGGAGTGATCACCGTTATCCGACTATCGCCAAGGTCATTGATCAATCTCTCTAAATAGCCGGTGAGTGTTCGCGATTTTTCGAGAAGGGCGGGCATCCCCGTTTCCTCGAATATTTCGAGCGAGGCGCGAAGAGCGGCCATCTGTAGTATTGGCCCATTCGAAACCTGCCAGCCCTCAGCTCCCGGGATCGCAAGATATTCAGGCCCCATCAGGAAGCGCGTTTCCTTGTCGTGTCCCCACCAGCCGGCAAACCGCGGCAGGTCGAATGAGTTTGCGTGACGCTCGTGAACGAATGCACCGCCGACTGCACCGGGCCCTCCGTTCAGATATTTGTAGGTACACCAGACCGCAAAATCGACATCCCAGTCGTGCATCTTTAGATCAATATTCCCCGCGGCGTGCGCGAGATCGAATCCGACTATCGCCCCCGCTTTGTGCCCTGCCTCTGCGATCGTCTCCATCTCAAAGGCCTGACCGGTGTAATAGTTAACGCCACCGAGCAGCACGAGAGCGATGTGATCACCCGCGCGCTCGATGGTTTCGACAATGTCTGCCGTTCGAAGCGTTGACTCTCCCGGCCGCGGCGTTAACTCGAGGAGAGCATCAGACGGAACATATCCGTGAAAACGTATATGTGAGCCCACCGCGTATTGGTCGGACGGGAATGCCCCCTTCTCGATGACGATCTTATATCTCTCATTGGTTGGCCGGTAGAACGAAACGAGTAATAAATGCAGATTTATAGTCAAGGCGTTCATTACCACCGTCTCTATGGGCTTTGCACCAATTATCACGGCCATTTGCTCTGTCAGGAATTCATGATATGGCAGCCACGGATGTCTGGCATTCACGTGACCTGCGACCGCCAGCTTCTCCCAGTCCTGCAACTCGGCATCGACATATTCGCGAGCCGTCTTTGGCATTAGTCCGAGTGAGTTACCGGTAAAGTAGATGGCCTCGTCACCGTTTTCCTGTCGCGGAATAAAGAAGCGTTCGCGAAAGCCGCGAAGCGGGTCTGCGGCGTCCATTGCCGCTGCTTCAGATCGATCGTGCAGAATGTCGTTCATATCATTTTCCAGACTGTTTTATCCGATAAAATCCATTACAGCTTTTGAGGCAGCTTGCGGCAATTCCTCCTGTGGAACATGTCCACAATTCGGCAAAACTATCAGGCGAGAGCCGCGGATGCGAGAATTGATCACCCTCGCCGCCTCGACCGGGATCAGTTGATCGTCTTCGCCCCAAATGATCAGCGTGGGAACCCGGATCTTGTTGAGCTGGTCTTCGATTGGATAAAGCCCTGATTGCAATCTAGCACTCGTGGCTGCAAATTGCCCATCCCGGGTTCCCAACGGCTGATAATAGTATTTGATCTCGTCTTCGGAGATCTTCGACTGATCGTAGTAGCTTTTTGCCAAACCATCACGAACGAGGCGGTCTGATGTCATTGCCAACGCTACAAGAGCTCGGCCAAGCAATGGAATTTTTATATACCACGGTGTGAGGCTTGTTGTGCCCGGGAGACTAATTCCTCCGCTATCGAGTAGAACGAGGCCGAGCACCCTGTCGCGATGAAAGAGAGCCAGATTCAAAGCGATCTCGCCGCCCATCGAATTGCCGACGACCCAAACCGGTCCAAGGTTAAGCTGGTCAAGAAGATCTGCAACTAGATTAGCCTGGGCCCGCCGCGAATAATCTCCATCTGGTTTTGAAGAAAAACCAAACCCCTTCAGATCAACCGCAATGACATGGTATTTTTCCGAAAGATCATCAAAAGTGTCCTTCCAGGTATATGTTGATGACGAAAAGCCGTGAATCAAAACTAGCGTAGTTCCGGCTCCGCGTTCCTGATAATGGAGATGGACATTGTCGACATCGGCGAACTTACTGTACTCGACGTGAGGTACAGTCGCTCTTAGATCTTCAAAGGAAACATCCGCCGGCCGCCAATACCAAAAGACTGTAAATGCGATGGCCAGGACAGCCACAATAACAATGAGGATCTTAATTAGTCGTCGCATCGGCATTCATAAATTGCGCAGCCTCAAGGTCCAGCCAGTTCAATGCTGCTCCGTGAAACAGCATTGCTTTTATTTCTTCATCATAACCGCATGATTCGATCAATTCACCCGACGGGGTTTCGCCCAGCGGAAAAGGGTAATCGCTGCCGAGTGCGATCTGGTCTGCCCCGACAAGCTTTATTAAATAGTCCAGTTTCGCCGCGTCGTGAACAAGCGAGTCGAAATACATTCGGTTCAAGTAATGGCGCGGGCCGTGCGGATTGTCGACCGCGCATAGATCGGGCCTGACCGTAAAGCCGTGTTCGATGCGGCCGATGGTCGCCGGAAAGGAACCGCCGCCGTGAGCAAAGCAAATACGAAGCCGTGGCAAGCGTTCGAGAACACCGGCAAAGATCAATGAGCAGATCGCCCTTGATACCTCGGCCGGCATACCCACCAACCACGGCAGCCAATACTTTTGCATATCTCGCTGGCCCATCATGTCCCATGGGTGAACGAAGACGGCCATCCCCATCTGCTCGCAGGCGGCAAAGAAATCGAAGAACCGCGGTTCGCTCAAGTTCAGTTGATTGACATTGGTCCCTATTTCAACACCGATAAGGCCTATATCACGACAGCGCTCGAGCTCCCTTATCGCAAGAGCAGTGTCCTGCATCGGGACCGACCCAAGGCCCACGAAACGCTTTGGATCATGCGCTACCTTCTCGGCAAGGTCATCGTTCAAAAACCGAGCGATCTCGGCACCGTCGTTGGGCTCGGTCCAATAACTGAACATCACCGGAACGGTCGAAAGAACCTGGACATCGATGCCGGCGGCGTCGCATTCGTCTATGCGCGTTTGCGGGTCCCAGCAGTTTTGATCGATATCGCGAAAGGGAGTACCGTCGTCGCTCAACATTCGTGCACAACCCGGAACGCAATGATCAAGCGTGATGAACCCGCTGTATCCGAACTTCTCCTTCCATCTCGGCAGTTCCCGCGGCAGGATGTGGGTGTGAACGTCGATCTTTAACATCGATCCATTTTGGCATGTGATCGCAGGTAGACGGAAACCCGCATTAACCGAACAGCTAGACCCAAGTTCAAAAGGCACCGCGACGTTTTATAACGCATGCGGTGCCTTTTCCTTACCAATGAACTGCTGGGAGCTTAGGGATCCATCCCGCCAGGATCGTCCGCGTCTTCATCGTCACCCCCGCGTCTCCCGCCGCCGCCGAAACCCGCGGTCGGAGGCGGAATATATGGGATCTTAGCATCGATCATCATGTTGTTAAGGGCCGCCAGATCCTCACTAACAAGCTTTTTCACCTCGTCTGCTGCCGGCGGTATCCTCTTTGAGAGAATATCTATCTGGGCCAGCTCATATTCCGTCGGAGCATTCGACGCATTTTCGATCGCTCCCATAAGCTGAGCCGCGCGCTGGTTCAACGGAGTCGGTAATTGCACCAGTGGCGGTCCTGCCCCGCCGGGAGACGATGCCAAAGGTGGAGGTGTTCCCCAGTTCACATAGACGGTGTCGACCTTCTTCAACATATCGTCCGCGGCCTTTTTGATGTTGTCCGGGATTCGCGGAGCTCCGGGGCGTTTCCACGCTTCGATCGCAGTGTTCAGATTCGTCCGAAGGCTGGCAATCGTGCTCTGAGCCTGCTGTGCCTGGATGACTATCGGTTGAAGCTTGTTGAGAGCCGCACGTTTCTTCGCGCGGTCTTCCGTCGAGAAGTTGATACGAGGATCGTCAATGACCTTGAGGGGTTTTGATAATTCCGTATCGCCCATCTTTATCTTGACCGTATAATCACCCGGATCAACACGAAAGCCGAGATTGGCAAAGCCTCCGCCAAAACCGCCGCCACCAGGTCCGCCCGGAGCGCCTTCACCGCCGGCAGCCGGAGCCTCAGCTCCAGGAGTTGCCGGGGGTCGCGCTCGAAGGTCCCAAACGAAGCGGTTGATAC
>OCZT010001629.1_pt1 | contig 23211 bp, 27 predicted proteins | sample 1539031 | NCBI WGS metagenome assembly OCZT01 (sample SAMEA3539308, study PRJEB22396) | soil metagenome | biome: tundra; feature: field; material: soil | place: USA | collected 2010-05 | depth 0.15 m | reverse complement strand
GAGGCCACGGCCGAGGCGATCCCGGACGGCTGGTTCCGCACCGGCGACCTGGCCAAGGTCGATGCCGACGGCTACTTCCACATCGTGGGCCGCCAGAAGGACCTGATCATCCGCGGCGGGTACAACATCTACCCGCGTGAGATCGAGGAGGCCCTGCACGAGCACCAGGCTGTGGCTGAGGTGGCCGTGATCGGCATCCCGCACGTCGAGCTGGGCGAGGAAGTCGGCGCCGCCGTGAAGCTCAAGCCAGGAGCGACAGCCACGCCGGCGGAACTGCGCGCGTTCGCCCGGGAACGGGTGGCGGCGTACAAGTACCCGCGCCATGTCTGGCTTGTGCGCGAGCTGCCCAAGGGCCCCAGCGGCAAGATCCTTCACCGCGAGGTACAGCCGCCGCAAGACCTCCTCCCCTGACCGCCAGCGCCTCCGGCCGGGCGGCGGCAACATGCTGGCTGGCCTGTTTCGCAGGTGGCGGCAGCTGTCGGGTTTGAACCAACGTAGCTAAGCCGACGGTTTTGGTGCCTGCCCTCACCCAACGGAATGGCGGCTGACCTGCGGATCCTGCGATGACGGCGACGTGAAACCGCCCGCTGTCCGCCCCGTGTCCGCGCGCGCTAAGTCTGCCTGGTCAGGGGCACGCAGGCTGTGGATCATGTCCAGCGAAGTCCCGCTGGGTCCAGGTGCGTCCAGCTCTCCCGCTGACCGGCCATTCAAGATGCCTTCCCGGAACGGCGGCCCGGTCATGCTGGGTGCCGCGCGCTGTGCCGGGAATCCCGTCCACCGCTCTGACTAGCAGAGTTGCTCGCCGCATCCGGCCGTGATGATCACCGATCATGTGCCTGCGGTTCGTCTTGCTCCTGATCACGCGGGTGGCCTCATGGCTGCGGCTGTCCGCCGTGAGGAGGCGTGGCGGACACGCGTCGCCAGGGGCGCAAGTCCCAGTTGGCCCCGAACCGTTCGCTCTGGTCCGTAGGCATCTCGGGACTTCGGGCCCTGGCGATATCGCGGTGAGGCGAGGAGGTTGATGCCGGAGGCGATGACTATGGCTATCGCGGACGATGCGGAACCGGCTGGATATCCCGCTGAGTGGGAATTCGACGGGCTGCTCAGGAGCGGCGAGGCGGTTGTGGTCCGCCCGATCCGGTCGGCCGACGCGCCGGCGTTGGCCGGATTGCGGGGGGCCACCTCGCCCCGGCACGCACCAGCATGTGCTTCTGGCTGGCCCGGCTCTGAGCCTGGAGGCGGCTACTCGGTTCAGCGAGGTGGACTACGACGCCCGGATGGCCTTCGTCGCGCTGGTGTCGGACGAGATGGTCGGGCTGGCCAGCTATGACCGTCCCGACGCGCGGGTACCGGCTGCCGAGGCCAGCTTCATCGCGGCCGGCGCCCGCCAGGGCCACGGCGTCACGACCTTGAGCAGGCACTTGATATCGTCCTGGGCGACGACGGGATCGACGCCGTGATCACCATCGTCGTCGAGACCATGGCGATCTCGGCCGCGGAGGTCCGGGAGACCATCACCCGCGCCGCGCAGCGGTCCGGCAAGCCGGTCGTGGCCTGCTCGGTCGAGGCGGGCACCGCACTGGTGCCCAGCGGTGCGGCGCAGGTCGCGGAGATTCCCTCACCGGAGCGGACGGCGACGGCCCTGGGGCATGTCTGTGCCTACGCGCAGTGGCGCCGGCGCCCGCTGCTGCCTGCGGATGAGCCCGAAGAACGGTCCGACCAGCCGGCGATCGGCCAGATCATCGCGGCCAAGCTCGCCGCCAGCCCCGAGGGGGGCTGGCTCGAGCTTGATCAGGCGGCCGGCCTGCTGGCGGCCTGCGGGGTGCCCGTGCTGGCGACTCGCGGCGCGGCGACCGCGGCGCAGGCAGCTGCGGCGGCCGAGGCGGTCGGGTTCCCGGTGGTCCTCAAGGCCCGGTCTGGCGATGTGGTGCACAAGTCCGACGTCGGCGGCGTCGCGCTGGGACTGGCCGACTCCGAGGCTGTCCGTGCGGCGTACGAGACGATGCAGGCCCGGCTGACCGGAGGGCAACGATGGCGGATGGCTGCGACGGGCTGATTGGCCGTACGGCCGAGGCGGTGGCCTTCACCTGGGAAGGTGCTGCGCTGCCGGGTGGGCGTGGCCAGGTCGGGTCCGTGCGCCGGCGCGTCGAGGCGCTGAGCGCTGCTGGCGTGGATGTTGCGGTCGTCAGCGAAGCAGGTGCCGCGTCCGTCGATGGGCGGCTGCGGTCGCGGCCGCCGGGCCCTGGCCGCTTGCTGCTATGTGCCAGCCGCGGCTCGGAAATGTTCGAGGCGGGACCGGATGGTCTGCGGCTGCTGGGCTGGCGGGCTGACGGCCGCGCCGGCGGGCTCCCGCCGCGGGATGGAGGCCGCACCGGCAGCTCGGATTCCATGCGAGACATCCTCAGTTTCGCGGCCAGGCGAGGTGTGGGGCCAGGGTTGGTGCTGTTCATCGGGACTGAGTTCGGCGTGCTGGACGGGGTCGCCGGGAGCGATTCGCTGCTGTTGATTCCCGAGGCAGCGCGGGTGATCGCCGTGTCTGTGGGGGCGGAGCCAGGCTTGATGCCGCCTGGCGTGCTGCATGTGGGCGGGGGCCGGGCGGCGTTCCTGCGTCTGCTCGACGAGCAGTTGCGGCGGCGTAGCCGGGGGCGGGTCGCCGGGGTAGACGAGGATCCGGCGTGGATCTTGCGGGAGACCGGGATCGACCCGCTGCGCCGCCGGGTGACCGAGTCGCTGTTCACGCTGGGTGCCGGCGGCATAGCGACGCGCGGGTCGGTGGAGGAAGCCGTGCCGGGCGACGTCCCGTTGGTGCTGGCCGCCGGCATCTATGACGGTACTGGCCAAGGTCAGCACTTGCTGCCTGGCCCAGGGTGGACTGGCCTGGCGGTCGAGCCCGCGCCGGCGCAGGACGTGCGGGTCCTGGACCTGCGGACGGGAGTGCTGGCACGTACGGAGCAGGGGCCGGACGCGTTCCCGCTGCGGTCATTGCGGCTGGCCAGTATCACCATCCCGGGCGTGGTCGCGATGCGCGCCGAGACGCTAGCTGGCCGGCTACGCCCGGGAGTCCCGTTCCGGCGGCCGCTCGGGAAGGCGATGGCAGGCGGCCGTCAGGATGGCGCGTACTGGGCGGGGGTCGATGCGGACTGCGGGGGCGGCATCAGCGCGCTGGCGGTGCAGCGCCTGCGGCGTGACGGCCAGCTGCGCACCGTGGAGCGGGTGGCTAGCTACGTCACCTGCCAGCGACGGCGGCCCGAGCCGGGCGAGGCCGCGGATGCGCTCCGCGTGGCGGAGGATCTCGGTTTCGACCGGCTCCTGGCCGGGCACCGGGCGGCCTGGGCTGCGCGCTGGGAGGCGGTTGATGTGCGGATCCCTGACGACCCCGCCGCCCAGCTCGCCCTGCGGTTCGCGCTGTTCCAGCTGTGGTGCAACACCAGGGCCGGTGGTGAGCTTGCGGTGGGGGCGCGGGGACTGTCGGGCACCGGGTATGCCGGGCACGTGTTCTGGGACGCGGATGTGTTCGTGCTGCCCGCCGTGGTGAGTATTGACCCGGCGGCCGCCGCTGCGATGATCCGCTACCGGCTGCGGCGGCTCAAGGCAGCCCGGGCCCGGGCCCGGGCCGCTAGCCGGCGGGGGGCCTGCTTCCCGTGGGAGTCCGCGGCCAGCGGCGAGGATGTCACGCCGGCCAGCGTGCCTCTCGGCGAGCGCGTGGTGCCCGTCCTGACCGGGCAGCTGGAAGAGCACGTGACGGCGGACGTGGCCTGGGCGGCTGCCCTCTACGCCGAGTGGGCCGGGCGCCCGGCCCGGCTCGCGCTGCCGCTGCTGCTGGAAACAGCCGGGTACTGGGCGTCCAGATGCCGCCTGGACGATGCGGGTGAGGCGCACATCGACGGGGTCATCGGCCCGGATGAGTACCACGAGCGGGTCGACGACAATGCGTACACCAATGTGATGGCCCGCTGGAATCTCCGCGCGGCCGCTGATGCCGCCGGGCGTGCCGGGCTCCCGAATGCAGAGGGCAGACGCTGGCGGGACCTGGCCGGGCGGATCGTGGATGGCTATGATCCGGTGACCGGGCGTTATGAGCAGTTCGCCGGCTATTTCGGCCTGGAGCCGTTGCTGGTCGCGGACTTCGCCACACCGCCGGTGGCGGCTGACCTGCTACTTGGCCGGGAGCGGGTGGCCGGCTCGCAGCTGATCAAGCAGCCGGATGTGCTGATGCTGCACCATCTGGTTCCCGGGGAAGTCGCGGCCGGCTCGCTGGGACCGAACCTTGACTACTACGGCCCGCGGACCGTGCACGGGTCGTCGCTGTCACCGGCGGTCACCGCGTCGCTGCTGGCTCGCGCCGGACGGCCGGATGAGGCGCTGGCGATGCTGCGCACCGCGCTCGCGCTGGACATCGCAGACCTGAGCGGGATGACCGCGGCCGGCCTTCACCTGGCCAACCTCGGCGGAGTCTGGCAGGCGGTCCTGTCTGGCTTCGCCGGCGTGCGGGTCGGGGCGGGGGTCCTGAGCGTCGATCCGCAGCTGCCCGGAGCATGGGGCAGCTTGCAGGTGCGATTCCGCTGCCTGGGGCGGCGGGTGCGGCTGGATATCACACGCGAGCGGGTCGAGATAGGCACCGACGGGCCGCTGCTGGCGGGACTGGCTGGCGCAATGCCCAGACGTGTGGCTGACCGGGCCAGTTTCGACCGGCGCGGATGAGGAGTCTGACATGACGCAGGTCCTCGCGGTCCTAGGTGACGGTGTGACCGAGGCCCCGGTGATCGACACGGCGGCGGCGCTCGCCGAGATCGCGCACGCCCAGGTGCGGCGGATCAGCCTGGCCGGGGACCTGAGCGCGGAGCGGGCCGCGGCTCAGGTGCTGGGCGCACTGCATAGCCCCGGCATTGTGCTGGCCGTGCTGGCCAGGGATGAGCGGTCGCGTCCGATCTGGCGGCGCGTCGCGCAGCGATCCGCCCGGCCGGTGGTCCTGGTGCCGGCCGCGGCGCGGGGCAGGCGGCCTGAGATCCGCCGGGTGCTCCTGCCGCTGGACGGGACGGCGGAGTCGGCCGCGGCGGTGGCCGGTGCGGTGGAGCAGTTCGCCAGGGCCGGAGTCGATCTGGTGGTGCTGCACGTGTTCGACGCTGAGACTGTGCCACGGTTCTGGGATCAGGCCGCGCACGCCGGGCAGGCCTGGGCAGAGGAGTTCCTGGCCCGCTACTGCGCGCAGCCCGGGGGGCGGCTGGAGCTTCGCACCGGGGCGGCCGGGGAGCACGTCCTGGACGTGGCGGCGGCCGAACGGGCCGACATGATCGCGCTGGGCTGGTCGCAGCAACTCGACCCGGGCCGGGCACGCACGGTCCGGCGGGCCGTGCTGGACGCTGTGATCCCGGTGATGCTGGTGCCGATGGCCCCGGACGGACGGGACGTTGGGCCCTACCGGCAGGCCGGACCGCTTTGATCGGGTACCGATATGAAGGTTTATGCCGTTTGCCTTGATGCCGGGTCGGCGCTGGCGCCGCCCAGCCGCTGCGCAGGCTGCGGTGCCGAGGGCCTGACCGCGGTGACCGACAGCGAGCGGACCATGTTCTCGTGCGAGTCATGCGGGCTGTGCTGGCGGGCGGAGCTCGGATCGGTCCACCGGGTCGATAGCAAGGGCCGGCGTGCCCGGCACGCCGGCCCACGCTGACCCGTCCGCCCGCACATGATCGGAGGATCATGCGTATCGGCCTGATTGCCCCGCCGTGGCTGCCCGTCCCGCCGCCCGGTTACGGCGGTACCGAGGTCGTCATCGACAACCTCGCCAGGGGCCTGCAGGCACTGGGTCACGACGTGCGGCTATTCACGGTCGGTGACTCCACCTGCCCGGTGCCGCTCGAGTTCCTGTATCCGACGGGGATCACGCCGATGGATGCTGACATTCCGGAAGCGGCTCATGTCCTGGCCGCCTACGACGCACTGGCCGATGTGGACATCATCCACGACCATACCGCCCTGGGTTCGCTGGTGGCGGGCCGCCGCGGGATCCGCCAGCCACCGGTCGTGACCACCAACCACGGGCTGTTCACCCCCCAGACACGCCGCATCTACGCCGAGGTGGCCCGGCACGCCTGGATCGTGGCGATCTCGCACTCGCAGGCCCTGGCCTCAGGCGGGATCCCCATCGCTGCGGTCATCCACCACGGAATCGACCTGGAGGTGTACCAGCCCGGGCCAGGGGACGGCGGCTACCTGCTGTTCGTAGGCAGGATGTGCGCCGATAAGGGAGTCCACCGCGCGGTGCGAATTGCCAGGCGCGCCGGACAGCGGCTGGTGATCGTCGCGAAGATGCGCGAGCCCGCCGAGCGGGCCTACTTCGAGCAGCAGGTGCGGCCGCTGCTCGGGCCAGGCGCTGAGATGCCGGCCGAGCTGCCGCTGGAGTCCCGGCTGGAACTGATGCGCGGGGCCGCGGCCCTGCTCAACCCGATCACCTGGCGCGAGCCGTTCGGTCTGGTGATGGTCGAGGCACTCGCGTCGGCGACCCCGGTGCTAGCCTTCCCGAACGGCGCGGCGCCCGAAATCGTCGACCAGGGTCGCACCGGGTACCTGTGCCGCGACGAGAGGCAGATGATCACCGCAGTGGGCCGCGTGCCTGAGATCGAGCGCCGCCAGTGCCGGGACGCCGCGGAGCGGCGGTTCTCCCTCGCCCGGATGGCGCTTGACCACCAGCGACTCTACCGCCGCATCCTGCGCGACCCCAGCCAAATGGGCCGACGGTCGGTAGCCGACGGGACCGCAGCGCCTGACGGGCGCGAATACAGCGGGATGGCATCCCAGGCGCAGCAATGACCGAACCGTGGGCCTCGGGTGGCCCTTCGGTGAGCGTCGTGCGGCCAGCTCAGGAAAGTCGCCCTGGTAGTTTCCAAGGCGATGACGTCGCCCGCGGGCAGGATGGCCTGCTGCCTGTCCGTCAGGCAAGCGGGGGTCCCGAACAGGCCGGTGGCGGCGATGGCCCCGGGATCGGAGGGCCGTCTCTCCCAGGCACCGCCGGTGTCGCCGTGCGTGACCCACAGGACGTCCAGTGCCTCGCCGAGGGGATCGTCATAGTGCTCCTCGGTGCCGAGCAGGGCGAGCCAGCCGCCCGGCCGCAGCAGCCAGGCGGACTTGCTGAACGCGACCTCAGGATCGATCCAGTGGAACGCGGCGCTGGAGATGACCAGGTCGAAGGATGCATCGACGGCGGCTAGGTCCTCGAACGACGTGACCTGGAACGAGACTTCCGCGCCTGCGAGGCGCTGCCGGGCGGCGGCGATCATGGACGCGCCGATGTCGATCGCGGTCAGGCGGAACCCGGAGGATGCCACCCGCTCGGTGAGCTGGCCGGTCCCGCAGCCGACTTCCAGGACCGCAGCCCCTGGGCTGAGCCCGGCGGTCGCGGTGACGAACTCCACCACGTGCGCCGGATACCCGGGGCGGGACACCTCATACCGTTCGGCGATCCCGTCGAATAGGGCCCGCTGGCAGTGCCGCTTGTTCCGTTCCCGCTCGGACTCAGTTCCGGTGGTCACGGACCCGACACTAAGACAACTGTGACGCGGCCCGCAAAAAGGGCCGAGTCCGCCTCACGGCTCCGGGCCGCCGACCGGGAAGGCTTCCAGCAGCTGGTCGCGCTCGGCTCCCAGCGCCTCAAGATAACAAAGCTCAAACCCCAGATCGGCGTCCACAGCCGCCACGGACTGCATCACGGGCCACGCTCCGGCACATATGGTCACGTACCGAGCAAACTGTAGTGACACACGATGCCGGATGAGCAAGATTCACTGACACTGAGGAACGTTCGTTGTCACCGGACAGCCCTTCCCGCCCCAGATCACCCTTTGTTCAGGACCCTAGTGCGCGATCAGCAACGCGACCAGGAAGGCCCCCGCCAGGAGGATCACTATCACGATCAGCGCGCTGGCCAGGGGGGACGACCGGCGCGGCTTGCCGGGATCGTCCTTCCTCGGCTTCTTCGGTGGCGGGAAGCCGCCGGGTGGCTCGGGGGCCCGGATCGGCGGCGGAAAGTAGCCCCCCGGGCTGCCTAGATTAGCCATCGTGTCTCCATCCTGGGCGAGGATATGGCGGTGGTGAGGCCATGGCGGCCTGGGCGCGGGCGCCGTCCGGGGCGACCAGCGCGACGGCGGCCGCCATCACGAGCACTTCCACCACGCCGACCGTCATCATGTGCGGATCGTGCAGGTAGTCGCCGAGCGAGGCGATCCGCTGCACGCCGGCGACGGCGGCCAGCAGGGCCAGCGACCATGCGCCCGAATCGGCGGTCCGGCGGGAGCGGGCCCTCGGCGCGTGCACCAGGCAGGCGAGGGCGACCAGGAGGCAGCACAGTCCGGGCCAGTCCGGCAGCGAGGCGGCGTGGCCGGCCACCTGGACGGCCAGCAGCGGCGCGGCGACCAGGACGAACCCGGCGGGCAGCGCCAGCAGCCAGGGCCGGCGCGCGACCGGCGGGGCGTCCCGGTGGAAGGCGGCCGTGGCCAGGACCGGGGCCAGGTCGAGCAGGATCCAGATGGCCCACGGCCCGATGCGGGATGGCTGGTCATGGGTGAGCCGCATCTCCAGCAGGTAGACGAAGTCCGGGGCAATGGCCAGCACCGCGATGACCTGGGCGCCGCGGTAGTGCCCGAGGATCAGCGCGACATAGACCACGATCCACGCGTAGCCGACCGCGTACCACACCGTGGTGGGCCAGATGCCGCCGGACGGGCCTTCGACCAGGCGCGCGGGCGGCGCGGGGAGCCAGCCGAGCAGGCGGTGCGTCCAGGTTAGGTACACGACTGTGCCGAGCGCGCTCACCGCGTGCGCCAGCATCACCGTGAGCACCGCGCGCCGCACGGCCTGCCCCCAGGCGAAGTACCGGCGCGGAGCGCCCGCGCCGCCCAGGTACAGCCGGACGGCCAGGGCGGCCACGCTGGCGACCTCCGGCCAGCTGGGCCGGCCGAACTCGGTGATGAACTCGTCTTCCTCGGGGTCGCCGGTCAGCGAGCTGTCCAGGAAGGCGGCGACCATGTCCTCTTCCCACTTCTGCCGGTAGTAGCCGGGCAGCAGCCGCAGCGCCCGCCGGTAACGCTGCTCCAGTTCGCCGCTCATCCGCCGGCTCCGGCTGCCTCCCCGCCGGGCAGGCCCAGTTTCGCCCGCGCGATGCGCGCGGTGGCGGTGCGAAGCTCGGCCTCCTCGGCCAGCGCGCGCCGGCCATCCTGGGTGAGCCGGTAGTACCGGCGTAGCCGGCCGTCGTGCGATTCCTCCCGGTCGGGCTCGATCAGCCCGTCGGTGGCGAGCCGGTCCAGCACCCCGTACAGGCTGCCGATCTTCAGCTGGACCCGCCCCTGCGACAGCCCGGCCACCTCACCCACGATGCCATACCCATGCCGCGGACCGCCGGCCAGCGCGGTGAGCACGAAGAACGCCTGCCCTGTCATGGTTCCGAAGGTCATGCCAACAATATAGTGGGAAACAGGATATTAGTCGACGGTGAGCATCAGACTCTAGGGCCAGGATGACTCCTAGCCGAAGACGTCGGCTATGTCTCCCTCGCCGCCAGAGCGTGATACGCAGATCGACCTGATCTGGACGCCGCAGACGATGCGCGCCGAACGTCTCGTAGCCCCGCAGAACGGCGGCTACGCACGCGGCGCCTTCGGGCACCAGTCACGTTCGGTGATGAAGTCGGCGCGCCTCCCGGGCGGCTGTCAATGGCCGCCAGCGGGCAGATTCCGATGTCTGCCAGCAAGTGGCAACGGCCGGTCGCCAAGGTGGCGACCGGGCCTGCCGGATCGAGGCTGGCGTGGCTATTTCTGTGGTGGGTCGAGGAGCTGGGCTTCGAGGTCGGCGACGCGCCGGTCCTGGAACCGCAGGTTGGACCGCGCGGCTTTCAGCCGTTCGTCCAGGGTGCGGTTGTCGGTGGTGAGCTGGCGGACGCGTTGTTTGAGGGTGGTGTTCTCGGTGGTGACGCGCTGGATCGCTTCCTGGGTCCAGTCGGCCTCAAGGTCGCGGACCTGGCCCAGGAGCTCGCCGATGCGTTCACGTTGCTGAATGATCTCGGCGTGCGCGGTCTTGAGCGCGTCCTCGGCGTTGAGCGTTCGTTCCCGCCAGGTTGCCTCCTGCCCGCCGTCCAGGCCGGCCTGGACCTGTGCCTCGCGGGTCCGGGTGTCTGCGGTGGCGTCGGCCAGGATTGCCCGGGCCTCGGGGTTGGAGTAGAGGATGGTGCGGGAGACTGCGGCTCGCCGGCTGACGGCGGCGACAGTCACTGGGGTCTCCTCCCGCCGCATCCGGGCCAGAGCATCACGGACCCGAGCGAGCGCTGCCTGGGTGTTGCGCTGGCGGGCCGCGACCGCGGCGGCCGTCTGCCCGCCGTCGCTGGCGGTCATGGGTGCGCCTTTGCGTCCTGGCCGTGCTCGTCCTCGCCGGTGTCGTACTGGCCGTAGTCCTCCTCAGCGCCGCTGTCTGGTTCTGCGGTGGCGAGGTCGGAAGCCCGGAAGGCGGTGCTCCAGATGCGGTGGTAATAGTCCTGGGGTTTGCGCAGGTCCAGGGCGAGGGCATCATCCAGGAGGCCGAGTCCGGCCAGGGCCTTCTCCAGGCCGTCGATGGCGCGGGCGGTGGGCTCGAAATAGTCGTGCAGGTAGGAGGCGGTGGCGTCGTCGGGAGCGCCTTCGGCCAGCAGCCGCCACTGTTCGCGCTTGCGGCGCCAGTAGAGCAGGTCAGTCCCGGACAGGACGAACTTGTCGCAGTTGTGGCCAGGTTCCAGGGGCAGGCGCCGCCGTCGACGACGGGCTGGAAGGTGCAGAACCCGCCTTCGGCGCGGGAGTCTGCGGCAGGACAGGTCGATCGCGAGGGCCTGGGCCTGCTCACGGGTGAGCGGGGCGGCATCTCCGGCGAGGAGCTGACCGGGGCTGGCGGTGCCGGGCCCGGCGACCCAGACGTGCTGGAGGATGTCCTCCAGGTCGGAGTGGGACAAGTGCACGTAATGTTCCGCCATCCGGTCGCTGACCTGGCCCAGGTACCGGCGAATGTGGGTCAGCGTCGCGCCATGGCGGAGCAGGCCGGTGGCCAGGGTGTGCCTTCTCTTCGCAGTCGCCGTGTTCGGTCGTACCCGTGTCGCAATTGGCCTGCGTTGCGGAGAGGCTGACCCGTTTCACAGGTTCCGCAACAAGCGGCAGCGAGGAGGAGGTAGCCCAGCAGCGCAGGCCGCAGGTCCGCTTGCCGACCGATGGCGGCTATCGCTACACAGAGAAACAAAGCAGAGAGAATGTGCCTGGCCTGGTGAGGGACGTAGTGGCCGAGGTCCATGGCGTCGACCCAGGGGCGGAACCGGCTGTAGAACCACTGATGAGTCAGCGGCACCGTCCCGTCCTGGCTGCGGTAGATCGTGGGGAACAGGGCAAGGCCGGCGCGCTGTTCGCCCGCCGGGCGATAACCGTAGCGGGCAGTGAAGCGGTCCAGGGTCTTGCGCTGCCGTTCGGCGAGCAGGCCGTAGAGGCGTTCGGGGATGCGGATCGCCGCATCGTAGTTGCCGACCTTGGTCTGGTCGTGCCAGAACATCGCCAGGCCGCCGTAGCGGCCGATGCAGTCCCCACCGGAGGTTGATGACCTCGCCGATGCGGCGGCCGGTGATGACGGTGGTCTCCCAGATGTCACGGACGCCGCAGTCGCTGGGGTCGTAGGTGGCGGCGAGGTCGGCCAGGTTGGCCTCATCAGCCAGCGCCCGGGCGACCTCGTCGGGGAACGGCCGCCGGGCGGTCCTGCCTACGGTGGCGCCAGCGTAGGGGATCGCGATGATGAACTCCCGGTCCAGCCCCAGCCGGTCAGCGGCACCGGTCTCCAGGGCATCGCGCAGCAGCTTGCGGGCGGCGTTGAACACCATGGACCGGGTGGTCGTGGTGACGATGCCTGCGGCGCCGCCGGGCCGCCTGATCGCTAGCGACGGCAGGGCCTCGCGTTCGCGGTGCCGCTGGTCGGCGACGAACCGGTCCATATGCTCGCGGCGCAGCAAGGCAGGATCGTGACCGCCGCCCGGTTCCTCCAGTTCCAGGAAGACACCCAGCTCGACAGCCGCACGCCGCAACCCGTCGATGGGGCTTGCCGTGCGCGGGCATCCCGGTGACCGGAGCAGATCGGCGATGAAGTCCCAGGTCAGGTCCCGTAGCCAGCGCTGCGGGATGCCGGTCAGGTCGAAGTGGCTCATCCGGTGCGGGAACAGCACCCCGAAATGCTCGGTCTCCAGGAACCCGGCCTCCTTCGCCTGGACCGGGGTGAAGTAGATCAGCCCGCAGCTCATGCAGGATCTCCTTGGCGATCACCCCGGTGAACTGCGCGGAGCCGCCCGCGCCGAACTCGAAGTCGACCAGCGAGTTCACCTCCAGCGTGCGGCAGGTCGCCACCAGGGACCGGATCCAGCCCAGGTCCCACCTGGTCGGCCGGGCCCGCTGAGTGTGCACGAACAGGCCCCACTGGATTTCCGCCCGCACCAGCGGCCGCAGCCCGCGCAGGTTGACCTGCCCCGGCCAGGGCTGCGCGGACATGGCCGAGCACCACCGGCGGAACTCCTTTTGGTCGGCGTAGCCGACCGGGACCGGTACGCTTTGCCGCTCATACCGGTGCCACCAGCTCCCCGGCAAAGCGGCCCCGCCCGGGCTGCCGTCACGGCGGTAGCGGCTGCCGTGCCAGGAACACAGGCCCAGCGGGGACTCCGCCAGATTCGGGCAGACCACTGCGGCGCACGTCCCGTAGCTGAAGCACGGCTGCTCCTCACTGACCCACTGCGCGAAGTCGGCCGCCTCGCCCGCCGTCCGCTGGTGCAGGCTCCAGCGGGCCAGATGCCGCTGGCAGCAGCCGACCACGCATTCCCACCGGTAGATCGGATGGCCACCGGGGATCTTGATTATGTCGTCCCGGTAGAGCGGGTCGAACGACGGGCCGCCGATCAGCGCGGCCAGGATCTCCAGCCGGTTCCGCCCGGCCCGCTCAGGCCCCCCGGCCAGCAGCGGGCGCAGGTAGTCCTCCCGCCTCACCGGCTCTCACCCCACACCTTGCGCAGCGCAGCGTCGAACGCAGCGTCGTGCACATCGACATGGGCGTAGATCTCATCGACCACCGCGGTGGACGCCCACCCGCCCGCGTCACGGGCGATCAGCAGGTTACCGCCGGAGGCATCAAGAACCGCGGTCGTGAAGGCGTGTGACGGAACGCATGCGGCCGGATCCTGCCCAGGCCCGCGCGTTCCCCGGCGCGTGCCAGCATTCGCCGGGCCCCGGCCGGCGCCCACGGCTCCCCGGCCCGTGCGCCATGCAGCTGGACCAGCAGCATCCCATGCCGCGCCTGATCGCGGGGATATTCGGTGGTCAGGTAGGCTTTTCCGACCGCCTGGTGCGTGGGACCGCCTGTGAGCTGGGCTTTCACGTGCCGCACATGTTCGCGACGTGGGTATGAGGCCTCGGGCTGATGCGCCGGGTTCTTCAGTGGAAGTGTTCCCGGTGCCCGGCATCGGTTCTCAGCCAGTCAGCCGGTGGTGCGGCGGAGGTAGAGCCGGGCGGCGAGGGGGGCGAAGATCGCGAGGAGCGCGATCGACCACAGGAGCGCGGCCTCGACGGGATGCTGCATCGGCCAGGCGTGGATGGCTGCGGATGGGTTGGGGTTGGCCCACAGGTGGCGGGCGGCAGTGGTGACGGCGCTGAGGGGGTTCCAGTCGGCAACGACGCGGAAGACCGTGGGCATGTGCCCGGTGGGGACGAGCGCGTTGGAGATGAACGCGAGCGGGAAGAGGATCACCAGGCCGATGCCCTGGGCTGACTCGGCGCTCTTGGTGACGAGGGCAAGGCAGGTGCAGCCCCAGGTGAGCGCGTAGCTGAAGAGAAGGAAGAGCCCGAAGCCGCCGATGGCTCCGGCGATGGTGCCGTGCGGGCGCCAGCCCATGGCCAGGCCGGTTGCAGCGACGGTGGCGGAACACAGGATGGCGCCCAGCAGGTCGGAGACGGTCCGGCCGACGAGGATCGCCGGCCGCCATATGGGCAGGGTGCGGAACCGGTCGATGACGCCGGTGGCCAGGTCGCCGCTCAGCCCGATGGCCGTGCCGACGGCGGAGGTGGCGAGGTTCATGCCCAGCAGCCCGGCGATGGCGAACTGGGTGTAGCTGCCCGCCCCGGAGACGGCAGATCCCAGGATGTAAACGAACAGCAGCGTGAAGACCACCGGCTGGATGACGACGTCGGACAGCCGGAGCGGCTCGCGGGCGATGTGGGTCAGGTTGCGGCCGGTCAGCACGGCCACGTCGACGAGGCGGCGGGTGCGGGCGGGCGGGGCGGTGATCGTGGTCATCGGGCTGCCGCCTTCTGGGTGCCGGCGGGGGCGGCCTGCGCCGCGAGGGAGGGGCGGCCGGTGAGGGCGAAGAACACGTCGTCGAGCGACGGCTGGCGGATTCCGGCGTCATCGACGGTGATGCCTGCCTGGTCGAGGGCGCGCACGATGGCGGTGGCCAGCCCCGGCGCGGCGGCCACGCCGGCTCGCAGGCGCCGGCCGTCCGCGCTGAGGCTGACCGGGCCGGTGACGAAGGGCGCAAGCACGGTCGCGGCCGCCGGGTCGGGCCGGGTCAGGCTGACCTCGATGCGGGCGCCGCCGATCCGGGACTTGAGCGAGCGGGCGGTGCCCCCGGCGATGACGCGGCCGTGGTCGATGACCACGATCTGGTCGGCGAGCTGGTCGGCTTCGTCGAGGTACTGGGTGGTGAGCAGCAGGGTGGCGCCGTCCGCGACCAGGTCGCGGATGACGGCCCACATGGCCTGGCGGCTGGCCGGGTCGAGCCCGGTGGTCGGCTCGTCGAGGAACAGCACGGGCGGGCGGGTCACGATCCCCGCGGCCAGGTCGAGGCGGCGGCGCATGCCGCCGGAGTAGCCCTTGAGCACCCGGTCGGCCGCGTCGGCCAGGTCGAACCGTTCGAGCAGGTCAGCCGCGGTGGCCCTGGCCTGGCGGCGGCTCAGGCCGGCGAGTCGGCCGAACATGACGAGGTTCTGCCGTCCGGTGAGCATCTCGTCGACCGTCGCGTCCTGCGCGGTGACGCCGATGCTGCGGCGCACGGCCATGGCCTCGGCGACCACGTCATGGCCGGCGACGCTGGCCCGGCCGGCGTCAGGGGTGACAAGCGTGGTGAGGATGCGGACAGCGGTGGTCTTGCCGGCGCCGTTCGGGCCGAGCAGGCCGAGTATGGTCCCGGCAGGGACCGCGAGGTCGATGCCGGCCAGCGCGGCGTTCGCGCCGTAGTGCTTGGTGAGGCCTTCGGCCCAGATCACCGGGGTATCAGTCACTGGTGAGTCTCCCAGCCATTAGGATACGTTCATGTCTCTAACAAGCTACATCCGGTCTATAAGAAACACAAGCGACTCTTAGGAGGGCCGGTGGCGGCCAGGAAAACCCTCACGACGCGGCGCCGCGGCTCCAGGCTGGAAGCAGCGATCCTGGAGGCCGCCTGGGACGAGCTTGCCGAGGTCGGCTACGCGTCGCTCACCATGGAGGGGGTCGCGGCCCGGGCCAGGACCAGCCGCGCGGTGCTGTACCGGCGATGGCCGAACCGGCCCGAGCTCGTGGTCGCGGCCCTCCGTCACCGCACGGACTTCACGTCTCCTGAGGCGTTCGACACCGGGACGCTGCGCGGCGACGTGCTCGCGTTGCTCCGGCACATGTCAACGCGGGTCGGCGAGATCGCCGGCGCTCTCAGCTTCCTGATCACCGCCTCCTTCGAGGAGGCGGGGCTGACCCCGGCAGGGCTGCGCGAACGAGCGGTCGCCGGCGAGCCCGGCACGATGCAGGCCATCCTGGACCGCGCCGCCGCCCGCGGCGAGATCGATCCCGGCCGCCTCAGCCCCCGGATCGCTTCCCTGCCTGTCGACCTCGTCCGCCACGACCTGATCATGACCCTGGCGCCGATACCCGACAGCGCTCTCATTGAGATCGTGGACAAGATCTTCCTGCCGCTGGTCCGCGCCGCGGGCGATTGACAGCGGCAATCCCTGCGCGTTCCGCGAGACGATGCCCTGTCGCGATGCCGACGCTGCCGCCGGGTTGCCGGTTCAGTGCGGCATCGTCGTTCCACCCGGATCAGCCCTGCTCCCTCGCGCAGCGCGGTGTCCGGCCGGATCTTCCAGCAGCTGGGCTTCGAGCTGGGCGATGCGCCGGTCGGCGAACCGGTTGTTGGAGCGCGCGGCTTGCAGCCGTTCGTCCAGGGTGCGGTTTTCGGTGGTGAGCTGGCGGACGCGCTGCTTGAGGGTGGTGTTCTCGGTGGTGATCCGCTGCGCGCTCTCCTGGGACCATTCCTGTTCCCGGTCACGGATCTGTCCCATGAGCACCGCGATCCGGTCTCGCTGTGCACGGATCTCGGCATGGGCCGCGCTCAGCGCGGCCTCGGCGTTGAGAGCCCGTTCCCGCCAGGATGCCTCCTCCCGGGCATCGGCCTGGTCGCGGTCTTGCGCTCGCTGGCCGGCGGCTTTGGTGATGGGCTCGCCGATAAGCTCCCGGGCCACGACGTTCTCGTAGAGGAACGTGCGCGATACCCCGGCGCGGCGGGCGGCAGCCGGGTAGGTCACTGCCATCTTGTGCCGCCTCAGTTCGGTGATGGCGTCGCGGACCTGCTGGAGTTTCTGCCCGGTGACGCGGCGGCGGGCCTCGATCGCGGCGGCGGTGCGATCCCGGGGTCACGCTGTCGCCTCCAGCTCATCATCGGCCGGATCCGGTTCGTCGCCGGGGAAGGCGTCTGCGTCCTCGGCGGCCCTGGCGAGCTCGGCCGCGCGGAACCCGGTGTTCCAGATCCGCTGGAAGTAGTCCTGCGGGCGGCGCAGGTCCAGGGTCAGGGCATCGTCGAGCAGGCCGAGGCTGGCCAGCGCGGTCCTTCCGCCCGGGTCCTCGCCGGCGCGGCCGGGATTTCCGGCACCGGCCTCTGCTGAGCGGGCACGACCGGGAGACTGGCCGGCTGTCGCGGAGCGCTTGAAGGCGATCGCTGACGAGCTCCAGGCGATCGTGGGGGAGGCGCCGCCTTCGAACCCGGACGCAGAACAAGGACGGGCAATCCGGTCCGAGACAGGCCGGATCTCCTTCGGCATCGGAACCTTGAAGGGTCGTGTTGGTGCCGGGCAATCCACCCGCAGCGGTTGATCGCCCCGGCTCGGTGGGCCGATAGGACGCTTGCCCGTCAGGTGGCTCAGGGTGACGTCTTGGAAGGGCTTATGACGCGCTGTCGGATCGCGGTGATCTGTTCTGGAGTGAGTGCGGCGGCGTAGCCCGTCTCGCGGTCGGCGCCGGTGATGACGACCGTTCCTCGCAAGGCTGCGGAGATTCCGTACTGGCTGGCCAGGGCGGTGGCGTAGGTGTTCAGGGGCTGGGCGTTGGCGCAGCCGTCCTCGTCGAGCCAGGCGTCCCAGCGGGTGGTGAGGGCCAGCGCCTCGATGGTCGTTGCCGTGATGAGCGTGCGGAGCGCGTCGATGAACTCTCCGGACTGGCTGGTGGGCAGATCGACCTCGGTGACGTCGCCTCGCGGGCTGATCCTGAGCGCCTTCATGATCCGACTACTGGCCTGAGGTGGCGGGCAGCGGCTTGGGGATCGTGTTCGAGGAGGAGTCCTTGCAGGTTGGCGATTTCTCGTTCCTGTGCGCGGTAGTTGTCGCGGGAGGCGGCCAGCCGTTCGGTCAGCTTCCGGTTGTCGGCGGTGAGGGTTTGGATCTGCCGTTTGAGGGTGGTGTTCTCGGTGGTCAAGCGCTGGACGGCGTCGGCGGGCAGGTCGAGTTCGAGGTCGCGGATCTTGCCGAGGAGCTCTCCGATCCGTCTGCGTTGGGTCTGGACTTCGGCGACGGCCTGCTTGAGGCCGTCCTCGGCGTTGAGCGCCCGTTCCCGCCAGGAGGCGTTGATGTTGTCGGCGGCCTGCTGGCGGTGTTGGGCGCGGTGGCCCTCGGCGCGAGCGATGGCTTCCTCGACCAGGGTCCGGGCGTCGGCGTTCTGGTAGAGGAAGGTGCGTGAGACGCCGGAGCGGCGCACCACGGCGCACCACGGCGCACCACGGCGCTGACGGTGATGCGGGCGTGGTCCTTGTGCAGCTCGGTGATCGCTTCACGGACGCGCTTCAGCAGCATGTCGACGTGGTGGCGCCGGGCCTGGATGGCCTTGTTTGTCCGTTCGGCTGGTGTTCTGGTTGTCATGGTGCTTCCGGTTCCGTGGAGTCGGAGAGGGCGGTGAGGGCCGGGACTGGGAAGCCGATGTTCCAGACCCGGTGGAAGTAGTCCTGCGGCCGTCTCAGGTCCAGGGCGAGGGCCTGGCCGAGGAGTCCGAGGCCGGCGAGTGCCTTCTCCAGGCCGTCGATGGCGCGGGCGGTCGGTTCGAACACCTTGTAGAAGTAGTCGGCGGTGGCGTCGTCGGGCGCCCGTTCGGCGATGGAGTACCACTGCTCGCGCTTGCGCCTCCAGTAGAGAAGGTCCGCTCCGGTCATGACGAGCTTGTCGCAGTTGTCGCAGTCCAACTTGTTCTTCTTAGGACAGCGTCCGCCGTCGACCACGACCTGTTCGGTGCAGAGGCCGCCGAGAGTGGGCGTGCAGCGGCGGCCGACGTTCACCGCCATGGCTTCGGCCTGCTCCGGGCTCAGTGGTGTGGGGATTCCGGGGAGCGGCTCGCCAGGGTTGGGCGCTCCCGGGCCCGCGACCCAGACACGGGCAAGGAGATCATCAAGCTCAGAACCAGCGATGTTGACGTAGTGCTCCGCCATTCGGTCAGAGACCTGGCCCAGGTACTTCCTGACGTGTGCCAGTGTGGCGCCGGCCTGGAGCAGCCGGGTCGCCATGGTGTGCCTTCTCTTCGCAGTCGCCGTGTTCGGTGGTACCCGTGTCGCAATTCGCCTGCGCTGCGGGCAGGCTGACCCGTCTCACAAGTTCCGCAACAAGCGGCAGCGAGGAGGAGATAGCCCAGCAGCGCAGGCCGCAGGTCCGCTTGCCGGCCGATGGTGGTTATCGCGACACAGAAACTAAGCAGAGAGAATGTGACGGGCCTGGTGGGGGACACATCGTCCCAGATCGAGAGATTCGGCCCAGAGCTTGAAGGGGCGGTGGAAGAAGCTGTAGGAGACCGACTTGGTTTCCATCGGGTTCTTGACCCGGGTGGGGAACAATGCCATCTCCGCGGCCTCTTCGGGCTTGGGCGGACGGCCGTGGCGGAGCTCGAATCGTTGAAGGGTCTTGCGGCGCCGGGCGTCGAGCCGGTCGAACAGGTACTCCGGGATGCGGATGCCCGCGTCGTAGTTGCCGACCTTGCGCAACTCAGGTCGCTACCCACAGCACGGTAGGGCCATCCCGGCCGGGGTACCTGCCGACTCGCTCTGTCATGCCGCCGACCGGGCGAGGTGGTTGGCCCATGCGTCTCCGAGGAGACGATCCGCGCAATTGCGTCAGGCGTTTCCGCGTTTCCGCCCGCTCATGCCGCACCGCGGTCTGGGACTGGCGGCCAGGCCGGGTTTACTTCCTGGCGCTTCTTGACCCTTCACACGGACAATCTTGAACCCTGCACAGGGACAGCCGGTCTCTGGCCCTCACCGCCAGGTCGGCCAGTCTCCGCCACCGTAGATAAGTCAAGGCCGGACATCCACTGATTTACGCTCATGCCGCGATGACAGCCGCTTGTCTCATCGCGGCCGAGGCGTCAGGGCGGCGGGCAGGTGAATGGTGGAGCCGCCCAGGAGGGCAGGGGCGTCGTGGCCGGCCTGGCGTAGTTCGATGACGCCTGCGTTGGGGATCAGGTAGTGGTTGGCGAAGCGGCGGAAGCTGCGCATCTGGTCTTGGCCGGGGATGGTGATACCGGTCAGCAGCGACCACGCGACGGCGCGCATGAACAGCCCGTGGGTGAACACCACGACCGGCCCGGATCCCGGCACGCTGAGCCGGTCCAGGAAGCCGGCGGTGCGGGCGAGCAGGCCGGTGAAGGACTCGGCTCCGGGGCTGGCGTGATGGGGGTCTGCCTGGTCCCAGTACGCCCGGGCGTACGGCTGGCGTTCCCCGGCGGTGCTGGTGCGCCCATGCAGGCCGCCGAGGTAGGTGAACTCCTGGACGGGCCATTCCCGGCACGCGGCGTCGGGGAACCGGCTGATCGTCGGCTGCGCGGTCTGGCGGGCCCGCAGGTAGGGCGATGTCACGATCAGGGCCGGGACGTCAGCGAGTACCCGCGCGATCTGCCTGGCCTGCCGGTGCCCGTCCGGGGTCAGCGGGGCCGAGCCCGGGTCAGCGGAAGGCAGTCCCGCGTTGGATTCGCTTTCACCATGACGGATCAGGAACACCCGGATCACGCCAGCCTCCTGACCCGATTGCGTGACGAGATTCTGGCAATGGCGCCATGATGCTGCATCTTCCGTCGCCACGGAAGGCGCGCTCATGCCGCCCACCGGGCGGCTGTCATAGCAGCGCTTCCGCAGAAACGTGATGTCCTGCCTCGCTCCAAGGCGGACTTAGGCTGGCGGCCAGGCCGGGTCTACTTCCTGACACTTCTTGAACCCTCGCGGGGACAACCGGTCTCTGGCCCTTACCGCCAGGTCGGCCAGTCTGTCCCTGCCACCGTAGGTGAGCCATGACCGAAGGTCGACTGAATTAACGCTCATGCCGCTGTGACGGTCGGCCGACACAGCGGAGCACGCTGCGACCGCCCGACGCCCTTCAGGCAAGCGGGCCAGGTCACGGATGACCTTCTCGGCCAGCCCGGGGAGTATCCGTAGCTGCGTTACGGCGGACTTGTCTCTCAGCATCTCGGGCTCTCCTGGGCAATCTCCGCGGCCAGGCTCATACGGTGCGCGACGCCGGTCTTCGCGCGCGCTGACAGCGAATGAGCTGTAGCTGTGGTGCCGCCTGTTCGCGCAGCGTAGTCGGCCGACCAGAGCCTGTCAGCGGCCGGTGAAGTGCGCCTCGCGCCGTTCGGTGAAGCTGCGCAGGCCTTCGGCGGCGTCCTGGCTGCGCATGATGCCGGGAAGCAGCGATGCGATAGCGTCGCGCCCGGCGTCCGGGCCGCGGCCGAGCCCGGCGCGCGCGCTGGCCAGTGTGGCCTGTACGCCCAGCGGGGCCTGCCGGGCGACAAGATGCGCCAGTTCGGTGGCCCGATGGACATGCGTACCGGTCGGCACCACCTCTTGCACCAGCCCGATCCGCAGTGCCTCGGCCGCGCCGAACTCTTCTGCGGTGAGCAGGAAGCGCATCGCGTTGCCCCAGCCGAGCTGCGCGGGCGCCCGGAAGGTGGCGCCGCCGAACGGCACGATTCCCCGGCCGATCTCCAGCTGGCGGAAGCGCACGTCATCGGCGGCGATCACGATGTCGGCGGCCAGGGCGAGCTCGACCGACAAGGTGTACGCGATGCCGTTGACCGCCATGACCACTGGCTTGGGCACCGGGTCCCGCCAGACGCCGAACGGGTCGAAGCGGTGCGAGCCGTACAGGACCTGCGGGCCGTGCTCGGCCACCGCCGGGCCGACCTCGGCCAGGTCCAGGCCCGCCGAGAAGTGATCACCATGTGCGAACAGCACGCCCGCGCGCAGCTGGTCATCGGTGCCCAGGATCTCGTACGCGCTGCACAGTGCGTCCATGGCCGCCAGGTTGACGGCGTTGCGCTTGGCCGGGCGGTTAACCCCGATCAGCAGCACGTGTCCGTCGCGCTGCACGGTAATGGGCTCGATCAACGTAACTCCCCGGGTCGGTCGGTGCGGCCGGCAGTCCGACTATACGGACAGACCGGCCATGAACCCTACCAGCACGGGCCACCGCCGCTGCAGCCTACGGACGCGCACGATCACATCGGCGCCGTGTCACACCATACGGCGGCCGGCATGTATCCCGTGGCCGGGAGCTCCTGCACGGCTGATGCGGATCTGGTGCCCAGCGGTGATTACCCTCGATCGCGGGCCTGTGGTCCGCTGCGGCCCACCTCCGGAGCAGTGGTTCCACCTGCGCCGCCTGTCTCGAATTGAGGTTCACGTGCTGATTGACCACATGGTCTACGCCGCTCCCGACCTCCCCACAGCGGTCGCCGACGTGAAGGAACGCTTCGGCGTCCGGGCCCAAGCCGGAGGCAAGCACATCGGACTGGGCACTCACAACGCGCTGCTCGCGCTCGGCCCTCAGACGTATCTAGAGATCATCGCTCCCGACCCCGAACAGCCGGAGCCATCCATGCCTCGTCCCTTCGGGGTCGACGGTGTAAGCCACGGCGGGCTGGTTAGCTGGGCGCTTGCCTGCGACGACATCGACGCGGCTGTCGCCGCGGCCCGGAGCCACGGCTACGACCCAGGCGACGTGGTCCACGCGCAACGGGCCGGGCCAACCGGAACAGTGCTCCGGTGGCGCTTGACACTCAACGCGATGACCGGCGGCCTGATCCCGTTCCTCATCAGCTGGGGCGACACCCAGCATCCCGCCAGATCAGCGCCACATGGGCTTACCCTCAGGGCCTTCCACATCGAGCACCCCGATCCTCCATCGCTCGCGCCGCTGCTCACAGCCCTTGGCGCGGACGTTGAGATCAGGCCAGCGGCCACTGCCACGCTCGTCGCCCGCCTCAGCGGCCCGAACGGCAGCAAGGTGCTGCGGTGACGGCTCTTTCCCAGCGCACCCGCGTAGTCCTCCAGCATGGGCCGACTGCCGGGAAACATCCGCACATGGCGCAGATAGGGTCGAGCGCCACGGGCATGGAGCGAGACCTTGGCCATGCCCACAGAGTCAGTCTGCAGTCGTGAACTCTGCCAGTCGGGGCCGGAGGCTGACGGGGAAACCTGTCACGGAGAGCAACCGAAGTATTCGCGCGCCCGCGCAAAGAGAGAGCCGCCGTTCTGCGTAGGTTTACGGCCCGCTGAGCGCGACCGTTGATCGGCTACAGAACGATCATTCTGTTCATAAGGCTTCTTGTCGCCCAGCAGTTGGGGGCGAATCTGCGGGAGCCACATCCGGTACCCAATGTCTAATCACCAATCTGGGCTTCGGCATAGTTCTCGAGTACTTCGACTATGGCCAGTCGGACATCCATGTTTCCTGGTCCGAGTCGCCTATCGTGGCGGAATCTATAAAGGACACCAGCCGCTCCGCGATAGCCTCCGGCCCCGTCCCTTCCCGCAGACACAAGCACGCCGATCGACCCAGATGCACGTCCGCCCATCACAGAGGCAATGCCATGGGCTTTGGGTGTTTGACCGGTTGTGGGTAGTTCCTGTTTTTGGTT
>OCZT010001628.1_pt1 | contig 23215 bp, 22 predicted proteins | sample 1539031 | NCBI WGS metagenome assembly OCZT01 (sample SAMEA3539308, study PRJEB22396) | soil metagenome | biome: tundra; feature: field; material: soil | place: USA | collected 2010-05 | depth 0.15 m | reverse complement strand
GAGGGGATCTTTGACGCCGACCAGTCCGATGCGCTGCCTCGGCTTTCGGCCATCCCCGGCGTGCGCGATGCGCTCGTGGCGCAGCAGCGACGCCTGGGCGAGGGAGGCGTCGTCATGGCGGGGCGGGACATCGGCACGGTCGTGTTTGCCGATGCGGACCACAAGTTCTTCCTGACCGCCAACCTAGAGGAGAAGGTGCGCCGGCGAGCAGCTCAGTATGAAAGGCGCGGCGAGCGGGTGGACGAGGCCGCGATGCGCCGAGAGGTGGAGGCCCGCGATCGAGTGGACACGCAGCGTGCTGTCGCCCCGCTCCGGCCGGCGCCGGACGCCGTCATCATCGATACCGACCAGCTCAACGTCGACCAGGTCGTCGACCTCATCCTCCAACACGCGGGTCAGGGGCGAAAGACGCTGTGACCTACCCGGCGCTGCGCTGGTTTATGCGCGTGATAACGCGGACATATCTGATCGGGCTTTTCCGGGTGGTGGGTGCGGAGAACGTACCGAGAAAGGGTCCACTGATCATCTGCCCGAGCCACTCGGCAACCCTCGATCCGCCGATGGTGCCCGCATTCACGCCGAGGAGCGACACCTGGAGCATGGCCAAGTCTGAGTACTTCAGGGGCGGCATCATCGAGTTCTTCTTCCACCAGTACCACTCCTTCCCGGTGGTGAGGCATTCCGCGGACCGGATCGCGGTCCGGCGCTCATTCGACCTGCTGAGGGGCGGCAGCGCGCTGATCATGTACCCGGAGGGCACCCGGGTCGAGTCGGGGGTCCTCGCCACGCCGGAGCCCGGCGCGGGCTTTATCGCTCAAAAGTCCGCCTGCCCCGTGCTGCCCGTCGGCTTGACCGGGACGCGCGAATGCCTGCCCAAGGGCGCTCACTGGCCGCGCCGCACCCCGGTCACCATCACCTTCGGCAAGCCCTTCCTGGTCGCTTCAAAGCGCCCGGACGGCGCCAGGATCTCGCACCAGGAGGCCGCCGACGCGATCATGCTGGAGATTGCGGAGCTGCTTCCCACCCACCAGCGCGGGGCCTTCAGCGACCTCCACTCCCTCCGCCAGCGCCTGGCGGGAGTAACTCAACCCGTCTAACCCGCGTGGCCGGGCTGGCCGGGGTCCCCCCGGCCATGACTTTGTCGTTGATCACTCCCAAGCGTGGCTAGGAGAGATGTTCCTCAACAAAAGCCCCTCGATACACCGGAAAGAGAGCAGCCGCGTCGGCGAAGCCGACCCGGCGATGAGAGGGAACCATCGGGGTTCCCTCTCATACCGTCATCAGTTGATCGCCGGCCTTGCCCAGTCGTCCTCGGTGAGGCTGCCGAGGGCCGGGTTGAAGCAGGCATCGAACGCCTCCTTCAAAGTCTGGGGCGTCAGCCGCGGCGATTCCTGCCGGTAGTTGGCCAGGTCCACCAGGCGCGCGATCAGCGCGCGGGGGTGCGATCCACGCAGGGGCTTCTTGCCGTAGAGGTTGTTGAGGAGATAACCGATGGCCTTCTCGTCGAAGTTGACGCCCTGGCGATCGCATTCATACCTGAGGATGCGGCCGAACGCTTCCGGCGAGGGGTTCCCGACGCCGATCTTGTAGGCCATCCGGCGCAGGAAGGCCTCGTCCACCAGCTCGGTGGGCGAGAGGTTGGTGGAAAAGACGACCTGGCAGAGGAAGGGAAGCTCGATCTTTCGACCCGAGGCGGACAGGTCGAGGTAGTCGACCTTCTTCTCCATGGGCACGATGAAGCGGTTGAGGAGTCGCATCGGCGGCACCTCCTGCCGTCCGAAGTCGTCGATGACGAAGACGCCGGCGTTGGCCTTCCACTGCAGGGGCGCTTCGTAGTAGCGGTTCGAGGCGTCGTAGGTCAGGTCGAGCTGCTGCAGCTTGAGCTCGCCGCCGGCGACCACGACCGGGCGCTCGACCTTGACGAGGCGCCGGTCGATCGGCTGCTCGCCCTCGGCGATCTTGTGATAGACGGGGTCGATGACGCGGATGATCTCGTCGCCCACCGAGACCGCGTGCGGGATCTCGATCGGGGCGCCCATGAGAAGCGCCATGCGTTCGGTGATGGTGCTCTTGCCGTTGCCCGGAGCGCCAAAGATGAATAGCGAGGCGCGGGAGACCATGGCGCCACCGATCTGGTCGATGACGTGCTGCTCGAGCTCCAGCGTCCCCAGCGCCTTCTTCAGCGCGGAATCCGTGACGTTTGCTTTGCCCGTGACCTGAGAGCGGACGAGCGAGAGGTAGTCTTCGAAGTTGATCGGGCAGGGCCCGATGTACCTGGTCTGTACCGCGGACATCTCCGATGCGCGCTGGCGGCCGGCGCTCGAGACCGTGTAATTCATGCGGACGGGGATTGGGCGGCCTTCGACAGCAGGGTCGTTCGAGAAGCCGAGGGTGTCCATGAGCTGCGTCTTCTGAAATTCTTCGATGAGCGGCTGCAGTGTTTCGAAGGGCAGGCCGAGCCGTGTCTCGAGGGCGGCGCCGCTCAGCTGGTCGGAGAACGCGAGCGTACGCAGCAGAAGGCTGGCGACGAGGTCGCGCCGGACGTGGAGGTCTTCAATTCGCTTGGGTGCGTCGATTGCCCCGGTCTGCATCGCGGGCAAATATAGCAACCGGCGCTCCCGGTTGGACCCTTGCTAGAGTGCGAGCGCCCGTAGAATCTGGGCGGCGGTGCCGGAATACGCAGCTCTCGACCTCGAGACAACCGGTCTCGACCCGGCCCGAGACCGAGTGATCGAGGTCGGGGCGGTCGCCTTCACGACCGACCGGATAGGCGACACCATGGAGCGCCTTGTCGACCCCGGCCGCGCCGTGCCCGAAACGGTCCTGCGCCTGACCGGGATCAGACAGGAAGAGCTGCGAGGGGCGGCGAGCCCAGAGTCTGCGTTACGCGAGCTGTCCGAGTTCCTGCGGGGACGCCAGCCGGTGGGACACGGCGCGCGACTCGACGTCGACTTCCTGACCGCCGCCGGCCTGTGGGACCCGACCCAGGAGATCCTCGACACGCTCGATGTGGCGCGCATCCTGCTTCCGGCGGCCGCGAGTCACAGCCTGCCGCTGCTCGCGATCGAGATGGGTTTTTCGCAGCCCAGGCCGCACCGCGCCCTCGATGACGCCGACGCCACGCGGCAGCTGCTCCTGCGCTTGCGCGAAGAGGCAGTTGGTTTAGACAATGGGTTGAAAGAGTCGATGCTGGCGCTCGTTGCGCCTTACGAATGGTCGATCGCGCGCTTCTTCGCCGAAGCCGTGACGGCGCCGAACCCCGACCCGGCGCCGGCATCCGCCGCCCGCGCTCACCCGCCTCGTGCCGGCAAATCCTCGGGCCGGCCTCCGCAGGACCCCGGCCTGCTCGCGGCGCTGCTGGGGCCACAGGGCCCGCTGGCAAGAGTCCTGCCCGGGTATGAGCATCGCGAGCCGCAGATGCAGATGCTCCTTGCCGTGGCCCAGATCCAGGGCCGCGGGGGATCGCTGGTCGTGGAGGCCGGCACGGGCACTGGCAAGAGCCTGGCGTACCTCGTACCTTCGATCGCGCGGGCGGTGCGCCACGGCGAGCGCGTCGTGGTGTCGACGAATACGCACACGCTGCAGGAGCAGCTCATGATCAAAGATCTGCCCGGGCTGCGCGAGTGGCTGCCGTGGGACTTCACCGCCAGCCTGCTCAAGGGGCGTTCCAACTACGTATCGCTCCGCCGCTGGCGGCACTTCCTGGCTGAGGTTTGCCGCGATGCGGACGAGCTGCGCTTCAAGCTCAAGGTCCTTGTCTGGCTGCATTCAACGGAGAGCGGCGACCGCTCGGAGCTTCGGCTTCACGGCAGGGAGGAGGTCCTGTGGGCCAGGATCGCGTCCGACCCGCTCGACTGCGTCGGCATCCACTGCACCAAAGAGGACTGCTATGTGCACCGAGCCCGCGCGGAGGCGGAGGCCGCCGACCTCGTCGTCGTCAACCATGCCCTGCTGCTTGCAGATGCGGGAGTGGGCGGGGGCCTTCTGCCCCCGTTCGACCACCTGGTGATCGACGAAGCCCACCACCTCGAGGAAGCGACGACCAGGGGTCTGCGCCAGGAGTTGGACGGACCCGGCTTGCTCGCGCTGCTCGACCGCCTGTCCCCACCGCATGGTGGGGAGGTCCCGCCAGGCTCGCGGAGCGAACCTCGCGGGGGAGGGGCAGGGTCCGGCTTGTTGGAAGAGCTTCGCCGCCAGCCGCATCTGGGCGCGTCGGGCGAGGCCCTGGCCGAAGCCGTGCCGCTGACACTGTCCGCGGCTCAACGCGTCCGCGACCTGTTCCAGTCTGCGGTGACATGGGTGGGAGCGCGGCTCCACGAAGCGGAGCGGCGGGACGACTCCTTACGCCTGACGCCGCTGCTGCGTGAGGACCCGGGCTGGCATACGGTTCGCCTGTCCGGGGAGAACGCGGCGACCGCGCTGGCCGCCCTGGACGGCGTCCTGCGCCGTGCGGTGAGCGGTGCCCGTGATTGGCTGGGCGGCAGCGAGCCCGACCAGGGCGTAAGGGAGCTTGAGATCATCCGCGGCCGGCTGCACAGCGCGGCGGAGCTGGTCGGCGAGGCGCTCCTCGCGCCTGATCCCAACCGCGTCTACTGGTTCACGCTCTTTGCGCGGACGGACAACCTGTTGCTACGCGCGGCTCCCATCAACGTGGGCACTCTGCTGCGCGACCGCGTCTATGCGGAGCGCCGCTCGACCGTCTTCACCTCGGCGACACTGGCGGTGGGAGGGACTTTCGACTATTTTCGCTCGCGGGTTGGCTTGGGCCCCGACGCCGAGGAGCTCATCCTGCCCTCGCCCTTCGACTTCCTCCACCAGGCGCTGGTGTGCCTGCCCACCGACCTGCCCGGACCCGAGCATGACGACTTCGACCGCAGGGTCGAGGAGGTCGTGGCGGCCGTGGCCCGCCGGGTTGGCGGCCGCACCCTCGTGCTCTTCACGTCGCATCGCCAGCTGCGAGACGTCCACGCGGCCCTGAAGCACCGGGTCGACCTGGATGAGGTGCTCATCCTGGGACAGGGCATCGACGGCCAGCGGCGCCATCTGCTCAAGTCGTTCGAGGAAGCGGACAGGCCGCTGCTCCTCGGCACGGCGAGCTTTTGGGAGGGCATCGACGTGCCGGGCGAGCGGCTCAGCTGCGTGATCATGGTCCGGCTGCCGTTTCCGGACCCGGCCGAGCCGGTGTATGCGGCACGAGCGGAGCTGGTGCGCGATTCCTTCGCGCAGCTCGCCCTGCCGCAGGCGGCCCTCAAGCTGAAGCAGGGCTTCGGCCGGCTGATCCGGCGCTCCACCGACCGTGGCGCGGTCGTCATCCTCGACAACCGCATCCTCGGCCGGGACTACGGCAAGGCTTTCCTCGACGTTCTGCCACCGGCCTCGCGCTTCGTCGGCCCCGCCGACGAGATCGCCGACCAGGTAGGCCGGTGGCTGGAAGCCAAGACACCCTCCACCGCTGCCGGGGACGGGTGGGGTGCGGGCGTGGATGAAGCACCTCAGCGCTCGTGAGCACGCTTTACGTTGTCGGCACGCCGATCGGCAACCTCGAGGACACGACGGCGCGCGCGGTGCGGGTACTCGGCGAGGTGGGCGCGATCGCGGCCGAGGACACACGGGTCACCGCACGCCTTCTCGCACGGTATGGAATCCGAAAACCGCTGATCAGCTATCGAGCGCCGGTGGAGCGTAGGGGCCTGCCCCGAGTGCTCTCGGCGCTCGACGAACATGACGTGGCGCTCGTGAGCGACGCGGGCACTCCGACCCTGTCGGACCCGGGCCAGGCACTGGTGGAGGCGGCGTGGGCGGCTGGACACACGGTCGTGCCCATCCCGGGGCCGAGCGCCGTCACGGCCAGCCTGTCGATTGCCGGCTACGGCGGTCCGGGATTCACGTTTCTGGGCTACCTGCCGCGCAAACCAGGGGAGATGCGCCGCCTGCTCGCGACCATTGCGGACGTATCGCACCCTGTGGTCGCATTCGATTCGCCCTATCGGATCCGAAAATCGCTGGCGATCATCGCCGAGGTGCTCCCCGAACGCCACCTCACCGTGGCGCGCGAGATTACCAAGCTTCACGAGGAGGTCTTGCGCGGAACGGCGGCTGACGTTCTGTCGGCCCTCGGTGAGCGCGCGCGCGGCGAATTTACGCTTGTCATCAGTGGACGGGATCGGCCACGAGGGGCCTGAGATCGCGGCAGGTCCGCGCAGGATCCCGAGTCGTTGAGATTACCCGCTGGCCGATACTGTCCACCAAGTGCCTGATCGCAGAACCGTCTTAGTCGCGCCGGCCTGGCCTTATGCCAACGGCCCTCGCCACATCGGCCATGTGGCGGGCTTCGCCGTGCCCGCCGACGTGCTGGCACGCTTCGAGCGCCTGCGCGGCTCCCGCGTGCTCATGGCCAGCGGTACGGACGAGCACGGCACGCCGATCACCTACGAGGCTGACAAGGAGGGCATCGCGCCCCGGGCTTTCGTCGACCACAACAACGCGCTGATCGTCGAGGATCTTCGCCGCCTGGGGATGACGTACGACATCTTCACGCGAACCACGACCGCCAACCATTACCGGGTGACCCAGGAGCTCTTTCTCAAGCTCTTCGAGAAGGGATACCTGGTCAAGAAGACTCAGATGGGTGCCTTCGAGCCGGTGAGCGGGCGCACGCTTCCTGACCGTTACATCGAAGGCAAGTGCCCCATCTGTGGCTTTCCCGACGCGCGCGGCGACCAGTGCGACAACTGCGGCAACCAGCTTGACCCGATCGACCTTATCGATCCGCACCAGCGCGGCAGCGATGCGCCGGTCGAGTTTCGAGAGACGGAGCATTTTTTCTTCGACCTGCCCGCCTTCGGCGAGCGCCTGAAGGAGTGGATAGAGGAGCACGACGATTGGCGCCCAAACGTGCGCAAGTACTCGCTCGAGTTCGTTCGGAACCTCAAGCCGCGCGCGATCACGCGCGACCTCGACTGGGGCGTACCGGTGCCGCTCCCGGGCTGGGAAGACAACCCTCACAAGAAGATCTACGTCTGGTTCGACGCGGTCATCGGCTACCTCTCGGCGTCCATCGAGTGGGCGCAGCAGCGAGGCGAGCCGGACGCCTGGAAGGATTGGTGGCAGAACCCCGATGCGTGGCACTACTACGTGATGGGAAAGGACAACATCACCTTTCACACGGTGCTGTGGCCGGCAATCCTGATGGGCGCAGGCGACCTCGAGCTACCGGATGACATCGTCGCGAGCGAGTACCTGAACATGGGTGGCAAGAAGCTCTCCACCAGCCGCGGACAGGTCATCCTCGTGCGCGACTTGCTGGAGGGCTACGACCCGGACGCCTTGCGCTACTACCTGATGATCGCGGGGCCTGAGAACCAGGACACCGACTTCACGTGGTCGGAATTCGTGCGCCGCAACAACGACGAGCTGGTCGCCACGTGGGGCAATCTCGTACACCGCACGCTGGTCAACGCCCACCGCAATTTCGGCGCCGTGCCGGAGCCCGGCCAGCTCTCGGCCAAAGACGAGGCGCTCATCAGCGAGGTGGAGATTGCGCTCGACCACGTCGCCCTTCAGTTGGGCCAGGCGCGCTTCCAGGTGGCCCTCAAGCACGCAATGACGATGGCGGCAAGAGTGAACGTCTACCTCGGCACCGAACAGCCCTGGCACACGATCAAGACCGATCGCGTTCGAGCCGGGACCGTCCTCTATGTCGCGCTCCGATGCGTCGACAACTTGAAATTGATGCTCACGCCTTTCCTGCCCTTCTCAGCCCAGCGGCTCCACGAGATGCTCGGTTACGCGGACGTCATCGCCCCGCAGCCCGAGGTGCGCGAGTTCTCCGAGGATGGGACGACCCACATCGTGCTGACCGGGGAGTATCCGTTCGAGAACCGCTGGCGACCTTCGGAGCTCGCACCGGGCCACCCCTTGCCGCCGCCTCAGCCGCTCTTCAAACGTCTTGATGATGTCGCCGAAGGCGAGGAGGAGAAGGCATCTTCGTAGACACCCACCTCCACCTGGAGGAGCTGGGTGACCCAGCAGAGGTGGTGAGCGCAGCGGTTAGTGCCGGCGTGACGCGCATGGTCACCATGGGCGTGGACGCGGATCGCAGCCGCACGGCGCTCGCGCTGGCCCAAACGCACGCCGAGGTGTGGGCGGGGATCGGGCACCATCCGACGGAGCCGCAGGAGCCGGACATGAACGCTCTGCGCGAGCTTGTGGCCAAGCCAAGGGTGGTGGCCATCGGCGAGGTGGGGCTCGACTTCGAGCAGGCGGGCAGCCCGGAGCGCGAGGTGCAGATCGGGCGCCTGCACCAGCTCTGCTCGCTTGCCGTGACGCACGACCTGCCCGTGTCCATTCACAACCGGGGCGCGGCCGCCGAGGTAGCCCAGGTCATAGCGGCTCATCCCGGGCTCAGGGGCGTCATGCACTACTTCGCGCTCGAATGGGATCAGGCCGAGCCTTTCCTCGACCTGGGGTTTCACCTCTCTTTCGCGGGCTTGGTCACGCGACCGAGCCGCCATGCACTTCGCGAGGTGGTCAGGCGATGCCCCGCTGACCGCCTCCTGCTGGAGACGGACTCGCCCTACGGCAACGCGCAGAAACGGATGGGGGTGCCGAACCGCCCGGCCTACCTGATCGATACGGCGGAGCTGGTCGCGGAACTCCGAGGCGTCAGCGTCGAAGAGCTCGCGAAGCTGGAGAGTGCGAACGCGCTGGCCCTGTTCAGCAGGATGAAGTGATCGATCCGGCCGACCCCGAACAGCTCACGCGCCTGCTGCGAAGGCACCGCATCGCACTGAGGCAGAGGTTGGGCCAGAACTTTCTGATCGATCCCGACGTGCGCGACGCCGTCGCTGAGGCCGCGGGAAGCGCCGCCGACGAGGTGGTCGAGGTTGGGTCGGGCGTCGGGACGCTGACGATCGCACTGGCCGACCGGCATCGGCGCGTGATCGCGGTCGAGCTCGACCACCGTCTGATCCCAGCTCTGCGCGAGGTGGTCGAGGGTCGCGACCGGATCGAGATCGTGGAAGGCGACATCCTGGAGCTCGACCTCCGTGAGCGCTACCCGGACGGGGGAGAGGTCGTCGCGGGCAACATCCCGTACAACTTGACGGGAGCCCTGATCCGCAAGCTCCTCGACCGTCCACCCCGGCCACGGCGCCTGGCCATGGTCGTGCAGAAGGAGGTCGCAGAGCGATGGACCGCAGCCAGCGGCGCCAGCCTATCCACAGTCGCCGTCCAGGTCTTCGCGGAAGCCCGACTCGGATTCACCATACCGGCCGCGGCGTTCACTCCAGTGCCACGGGTCGACTCGGCTCTCGTGGTGCTCGAGGTGCGCCAGATGCCCGCGGTGAATATTACGGACATGGATGCATTCTTCCGCCTCGTCGAGGCTGTGTTTCAGTTCCGCCGCAAGCAGCTCGGTGGTGCGCTAGGTCGAATCGCGGGCATCGCTAGCGAAGCGGCGGGGTCGCGCCTTCGCGACGTGGGGATCGATCCGGAACGTCGCGCCCAAACGTTGAGCCTCGACGAATGGGAGCTCGTTTACAGGACATTCGCCGCGGGCGCCCCGAGCCCCTCCACCCGGCGACGATAGGGCGCGGCGGTCCTCCCCGTGGAGCGGGGAGGGGAACGGTCAGCCGCTCGCCAGATCTGGGAGGAGAACGCCGTGGGCTCGTCGTCCGGGACTAATATCCACACCCGCGATGGCCGCCCCTTTCAAGTTCGAGGTCGAGGGTCCGGGCGGCTTTCGAGCCGTGCTGCGCAACACCACGTTCAGGAACATCTGGTTTGCGCAGCTCGCGGCGCAGCTGGCGGACAAGTTCCTCCTGTTCTCGCTGATCATCCTCGCGTACGACATCTCGGGCGGAAGCACGCCAGTCGCGGTCACGCTGCTGACGTACACGGTGCCGGCCGTGCTGTTCGCGCCGCCCGCCGGAGTCATCGCGGACCGGGTCGATCGCAAGCTGATCATGCTGTGGTGCAATCTCGGCCGCGCCGCCGTCGTTGCGCTCATACCGCTGGCCGCCTTGATCCCGCAGCTACGTGGTGATTTCTCCCACCTACTTCTGATCACGCTCGTCTTCTCTGCCGTCGGCCAGCTCTTCGGTCCGGCCGAGGCGGCGGTGATCCCGACCATCCTCCCGCGCTCGGCCCTCATCACGGCCAACTCGATGGCCCTGCTGACCATGGTCCTGACACTCGTGGTCGGCGGAGCGCTGGCCCCCATCGTCTCCCGCATCGACCTCTACGCCCCCTACTGGCTCGCGACGGCGCTCCTGGTCGTCGCCGGCGCCTTCATCCTGGCGACCGACATCCCTCGACTCGAGACGACCACCGAGCCGCCAGTCGCCGCTGGCCGGAGTCGCTTTCATCGAATGCTCGTCGATTTGAAAGAGGGCGTTGATGCGCTTCGCGCATCAAGGGGCGTGATGCTGGCATTCGGCCAGGTGAGCATCGCGGTGCTGGTGCTTTTCATGCTGTTCGCCCTCGCGCCTGCCTACGTGAGCAACGTCATCGGGATCGCCCCGCAGGACAGCTACGTGATCCTCGGGCCTGCGACGGGAGGGGCGATCCTGAGCGCTGTCCTGCTGGGCCAGTTCGTCCGCAACATCGACCGGTCGCAGCTCCTCTTCGGCTCCCTGATCGCAAACGGGTTGACCTTGCTGGCCCTGGCGGCGGTGCCGCAATTGATGACACAGGTGCCTGACCTCAGGGTCCACGCTCGTATCACGGGAGCAGCGTTCAGCCTGCTGCTCGGCATCGAGTTCGGGGCGATCATGATCCCAGCGGTCACCTACCTGATGGAGACCACCAGCGACGAGATCCGCGGGCGGATCTTCGCCCTTCTCTACATGGTCATCAACGGAGTGACCGCTCTGCCCGTCCTCGCGGCGGCGGCGCTCTCCGACACCATCGGCACCGCGCACGTGATCGGGGGCCTTGGCGTGGTGCTGGTCATTGGGGGGTTGGCGATTTTCATCGCCGGGCGCCGCGCCACCGGACCACGACCAGCGTGATCACGGCGAGCACGATCAGCACCAGGCCCCCGATTCCGATCCCCATGATGATCGCGCCGATCAGCGGGAGGTAGTCTCCGAGCAAATAGCCGAGGACGCCGATGAGGACTGCCCAGCCGAGGGCGCCCAGGGCACTGAACGCCTCGAAACGCCAGAAAGGCATGCGGGCCATGCCCGCGAGCATCGATCCCCACGTGCGGAGTCCGAGGATGAAGCGGGACCCGAGGATGGCCTTGTCCCCGTGGTGGGCGAAGAACAGCTCTGATCGCGCGATGTGCTCCGGACGGATGTGGAATGCGCTCCCGAACCGTTCCACGAAAGGCCGGCCTCCCTTGTAGCCGAGGTAGTAACCGATGTTTGCGCCTGCCGTGGCGCCCAGGAAACCGAACAGGATGACCAGCGGAAGGCTGTGGTGGCGCGCCGAAGCCCAGGCCGCGGCCGCCAGGAGGAGCGCCTCGCCCGGGAACGGGATGCCTGCGCTCTCGATGAGGATGCCGAGCCCTGCGGCCGGGTAGCCGAGCGCGTCAACGATTGAAGCTGGGTCCACGGGGCTTCATATACTGGACGACCGCATGCCCGAGTACGGCGATCACGAATCGAACGAGGACCCGCTGCATGTGCTGCGGCACTCGACCGCACACCTGCTTGCGGCGGCCGTCATGGAGCTTCACCCCGACGCTAAGTACGGCATTGGGCCTCCCGTGCAGGACGGCTTCTACTACGACTTCGAGATCCGCGTGCCGGTCTCTGAATCGGAGCTGCGCGAGATCGAGTCTCGCATGCGCCGGATCGCCCAGCAGGATCAGCCGTTCGTGCACGAGACGTTGTCCCGCGACCAGGCGATGGCGGAGTTCCGTAAACGCGACCAGGGCTACAAGCTGGAGCTGATCGCGGACAAGGTCGAGGGCGACCAAGTCAGCGTCTACAGAACCGGTGAATTCCTGGACCTCTGCCGCGGCCCGCACGTGAAGTCGACCAAGGAGCTGAAGGCTTTCAAGTTGCAGCGCGTGGCGGGTGCCTACTGGCGCGGTGACGAGAAGAAGAAGCAGCTCACCCGCATATACGGCACCGCCTGGCCGACCTCGAAAGAGCTCGACGAGTACCTCAAGTTCCTCGAAGAGGCAGAGAAACGAGATCACAAGAAGCTCGGGAGGGAGCTGAAGCTGTTCCACCTCGACGAGCGCACCGGCCAGGGGTTGGTGATCTGGCTGCCCGACGGAGCCACCATTCGCCGCACCCTCGAGCGCTGGATCGTTGATGAGGAGTTGAAGCGCGGCTACCGCCACGTGATCACGCCCCATCTGGCGAAGCTCGACCTCTACCGGCAGAGCGGCCATTGGGAGCTGTACCGCGACACCATGTATCCGCCGATGCGGTTCGAGGACGGTGAGGAGCTCGAGCTGCGTCCGATGAACTGCCCGCATCACATCCTGGTGTTCGAAACTGAGCTCCACAGCTACCGCGATCTGCCGCTCCGGATCGCCGAGCTGGGCCAGAACTACAGGCTGGAAAAGTCTGGTGAGCTGATGGGCATGATCCGTGTCCGCTCCTTCACTCTCAACGACGCTCATATCTTCTGCACCCCGGACCAGGTGATCGGCGAGGTGCGCGCCGCCCTCGAATTGGCGAACTACTTCCTAGGCGTGCTTGGTGTCGATGACTTCGTGTACCGCCTCTCGGTTCGGGACGACGTCAAGACGAAATGGGCCGGCACGGACGAGGAGTGGGAGTCTGCCGAGGCGATGCTCAGGGAGGCTCTGGAGAGCCTCAAACTGCCGTACAAGGTCGGCGTCGGGGAAGCGGCGTTCTACGGGCCGAAGATCGACTTCCAGGTTCGTGACGCGATGCGACGCGAGTTCACCAACAACACTGTCCAGGTGGACTACCAGCTGCCCAAGAAGTTTGAGCTGGAGTATGTGTCGGAGGACGGCTCGCGCCAACGACCCGTGATGATCCATCGCGGAGCCTTCGGTGCCTTTGAACGCATGACGGCCTACCTCATCGAGCACTATGCGGGTGCCTTCCCGACCTGGCTGCATCCGGTGCAGGTCGTTGTGATCCCTATCACCGACGCTCAGAACGATTACGCGCAACGCGTGGCCGAGCGCTTGCGTTCGGGCGGCTTGCGCGTCGAGGTCGACAGTCGTTCAGAGCGCATGCAGCGAAAGATCCGCGACGCCCAAGCGCGCAAGGTGCCTTACATGACCATCGCCGGAGCGAGAGAGGCGGAAGCAGAGCACGTCAACGTCCGCGATCGGTCCGGTCAGCAGACCGACGAGGCCCTGGAAGCGTTCAGGCAGCGCGTGGTCCAGGAAGTCGCGGAGCGACGGCGCTAGGCGGCCCGTCAGCTGTCGAGGACGATCTGGACCTCTGTGTGCTGGCCGCGCGCCAGCAAGCTGACCGTGCCGACCGTCTGGGGTCTCGACCGAAGCTGGAACGAGATCACACCGCCGGCCAGGTCGCTGGAGGCGATGTTCCAGTCGCCGGAGCCCAGGTGCTGCACGTAATAGCTGGTGACGGTGGTCACATCGTCATTCGACTCCAGAACCATTCGGCACTCCTTGTTGTCGCCCGGAGCGAAACCCACGCCCAGGTTGCCCACCTCGCTCGACACCGTGGCGCCCGGGTAGTTGGGAAAATTGGACGGCAGGCAGCTGAACCCGCCGCTCTGAAAGTTGCGGATGAGCCCGAAGATTCCGGCCCCAGCCCCGATCGCCGCAATCACGAGGAGCAGCGCGCACCCGCCGGCGAGCCACCAGATCCACCTGGTCGAGCGCGGCGGAGGCATCGGTTGGCCGGGCGCGGCCCCGACTGCCGCCCATTGCGCCCCGTCCCACCGCCACATCCCGTCGGGCGAGAGCTGCCCGGGTTGGACCGGGGGGGTGACGGACATCGGCTCTATTGTGAGCGGGCCCGCGACCGGCGCCGCGAGGTTGAAAGGTCCTCCGGCGCGATCACCAATCCCACTGGCCTTTGCGCATGGGGTTATGTTTCCGGTACCATCCTCCAACTGAAGCAGGGGACCGACCCTCACCCACAGAGCCAGGCTCTAATGGGTACGGAAAGGCGGACGGCCTCGGCTGTCCGTTTATTTGTTTGGAGGACTAAGACAACCCTGAATTTGGCCGAGGTAACGTCTCATCTCGTTTAAGGAGCTAAGGATCAACGATCAGATCCGCAGTTCCGAAGTGCGACTGATCGATGACCAGAACAACCAGCTCGGGGTGCTGTCCCTCGACGCTGCTCTGCGCATCGCAAGCGAGAAGGGACTCGACCTTGTAGAGGTGGCGCCTCAGGCGAGCCCGCCCGTCTGCCGGCTGATGGACTACGGACGCTTCAAGTTCGAGACCATCAAGCGGGAGAAGGACCAGCGGCGCAAGCAGAACGTCATCAAGCTGAAGGAGATGAAGCTTCGCCCGAAAGTGGCGGAACATGATTTCCAGACCAAGTTCAAAGGGTTGAAGCAGTTCCTCGAGGCAGGCGAAAAGGTGAAAGTGACGATCATGTTCAGAGGCCGCGAGATGGTCCACCAGAACATCGGGAGAAAGATTCTCGATCGGGTGGCGGACGATGCACGGCCATTCGCGGTCGTCGAGCGGGCGCCACTGCTCGAAGGCAAGAACCTCTTCATGATCCTCGCCCCAAGCCGCCAGGCCGCCACGCCGGCGACCACGCCGGCGACCACGCAAGCCGCTACGCAGGTCGCCCCGAAGGAGTCCGTCACCAGTGCCTAAGATCAAGACCCGCAAGGCGTTCGCCAAGAGAATCCGTGTCACCAAGACGGGCAAGCTCATGCGTGCGAGCTCCTGGAAGAGCCACCTGCTCGAGCACAAATCCAAGAAGCGCAAGCGCAACTACGAGAATGAGCAGCCGGTGGCCAAGGCTGACCGCAAAGAAGTTCGCAGGGCGCTGGGGATTTAGCGATGGCGAGAGTCAAACGCGGAGTTCCAGCACACAGACGCCACAAGGCGATCCTTGATCGCGCCAAGGGTTTCCGTCTCTCCAAAAAGCTCCTCTTCCGCCCCGCGAACGAGGCTGTCCTGCACGCGCTTGCTTATGCGTTCCGTGACCGGCGGCGACGCAAGCGCGAGATGCGACAGCTGTGGATCGCGCGGATCAACGCCGCCTCGCGACAATCGGGGCTGCCCTACAGCAAGCTCATGCACGGCCTTCGCCAGGCCGGAGTGGAGATCGACCGCAAAGTGCTGGCTGACCTGGCCGTGCGCGACAGCGGTTCCTTTGCTCGGCTGGTGGAGGTTGCTAAGAAAAGCCTCTGACCAGCTGATTCTTAGCCCGGAGAACGAGGTCGTTCGCAGGTTGCGGCGCCTCGCCCGCCGGCGCGAGCCAGGCTTCGCCCTCCTGGAGGGTCCGCGCGTGGTCGCCGAGGCTGCCGCGGCCGGCGTCGAGCTCGAGGTCCTGGCTGTCCGGGAAGGCGACGACTGCCCAGTGGAGGCGTCACGGCGCGTGACGCTGGCGCGCGCGCTATTCCGGTCCATCAGCCAGACGGTGACTCCGCAGGGCGTGGTCGCGATTGCGAAGGTGCGTGAATCGACTCTGGCCGAGGCCATCGCCGCCGCGCGGAGTGCACGCTGGCCCCTGGTGGTGCTGGACGGCGTGCAGGACCCCGGCAACGTCGGCGCGATCTGCCGGTCCGCGGCAGCGGCGGGCGCGCCCGCCCTGGCCGTACTGGAAGGATGTGCCGATCCGTTCGGAGCCAAGTCGGTGCGCGCCTCGGCGGGAAACGTGTTCCGGCTGATGGTCGCCTGGGCTGCCTGGGACGACCTGGTGGCACTCGACGGATACGGAGCCGCGGCCGCCGGCGGCTCTCCGCTCGCAAGCTCGCCGATAGAGAATGCCGGCATGATCGTCCTGGGCAGCGAGGCCCACGGCCTCTCGCACTCAAACCTCAGGCTCGTCACCATCCCGCTCAACGAAGGCGTTGAGTCACTCAACGTCGCGGCTGCGGCGGCGCTGTTCCTGTTCGAAGTGCGCCGGAGGCGAGCGGCGTGAGCGATCCAGTGCAGCTGACCGAAGAGGCCCTCGCCGCGATCGCCAAAGCGCGCTCGGATGGCGAGCTGGAGACGATCAACCTCGACTACCTGGGGCGAAAGAGCGGCCAGGTGACCCGCCTGCTGACCGGGATCGGCCAGATGGCTCCGGAGCAACGGGCTGCGCTGGGCCAGGCGGCCAATGTGGCCAAACGCACCATCGAGGCCGGCCTCGCCACGCGGCGCGCCGAACTCGAAGGCACGCGCCTGGCCGACATCGCCGAAACGGAGGCGATCGACATCACGTTCCCAGGTCCACCTCTTGGGCGCGGGCACGTCCACGTGCTCACGCAGGTGCAGCGGCAGATCGAGACGGTGCTGGAGAGCCTCGGCTACCAGGTCGAGCTGGGGCCCGAGGTCGAGACCGAGTGGTACAACTTCGAGGCCCTGAACATCTCCGCGGGCCATCCCGCCCGCGAGAACTGGGACTCCTTCTATTTCACCCCGGAGCTCCTCCTGCGGGCTCACACGTCGCCGGTGCAGATCCGCGCGATGCAGCGCATCAAGGAGCCGCCGATCTACATCATCACGCCCGGCAGGTGCTACCGGCGGGACGCGCCGGAAGCCACGCGCCTGCCGTACTTCAGCCAGGTCGAGGGCCTCGCGGTGGACCGCGGGCTCACGGTTGGCGACATGAAGGGCACGCTCCTTTACATGATCCAGTCCCTGTATGGAAAAGAGCGAAAGGTGCGGGTCCGGCCGAGCTACTTCCCGTTCACCGAACCGAGCTTCGAGTTCGACGTGACCTGCGGGATCTGTGGCGGGGCGGGCTGCAAGAGCTGCCGGCACAAGGGCTGGCTGGAGGTCGGCGGCTGCGGGATGGTCCATCCGAACGTCTTACGAAACGGGGGAATCGATCCAGAGCAGTGGAACGGCTACGCGTGGGGCTTCGGCATCGAGCGCATGGCCATGCTCAAGCACGACGTCGACGACATCCGCCTGTTCTACGAATCAGACCTCCGGTTCCTGGACCAATTTTAGTGTCCCGCTGATGCGCATCAGTTACGAGTGGCTGTCGGAATTCGTCAACCTCGATGGGGTCTCGCCCAAGGAGGCGGCCGAGGTGCTCACCCGCCTGGGCATCGAGGTCGAGTCACTGACCATGGTCGACCTGTCCGAGATCATCGTGGGGAAGGTGCTCGAGCAGATCCCGCACCCAAAGTCCCGCAACCCTCTGTGGGTGCATCAGGTCGACCTCGGCGACCGTGTCGTACAGATCATTGCCGGGGCTCCGAACGCGATCGCGGGTTCCCTGGTGCCGGTGGCGCTGCCGGGCACGACCGTGCCGAACGGGAAGCTGGTCAAGGACATGAACATCGCCGGCTACAAGGCCAGCGGCATGCTCTGCTCGGCTGAAGAGCTCCTGCTGGGGGACGACCACTCGGGCATCTTCATCCTGGAGGCGGGAAAGCCGGGCGATCCGCTGACGTCGGTGATCCCGAGCCAGGCGATCCTGGAGGCCGAGGTCACCTCCAACCGGCCCGATTGCATGGGCCACCTGGGCGTGGCTCGCGAGCTTGCCGCGGGCCTCGACCGGCCCCTGGAGAGAGACTTCATGCCCGCATTCACGGGCACCGTGGAGCCGCCCGGCCGGGACCTGGTGAAGGTCTCGATCGACGAACCGGAGCTGTGCAGCCGCTACATCGGCGGCGTGATCAGCCGGGTCAAGGTCGGGCCAAGCCCCGGCTGGCTCCAGCGGCGCCTGCGGGCTTGCGGCGTCCGGCCGATCAACAACGTCGTCGACATCACCAACTACGTGCTGCTCGAGTACGCCCAGCCTCTGCACGTGTTCGACCTGTCGAAGCTGGCGGGAGCCGGTTCGCCCGAAATCCATGTTCGTCGCGCGCACAGGGGCGAGAGGCTGCGCTGCCTGGACGGGATCGAACGCGAGCTGAGCGGCGAGATGCTGGTGATCGCGGACGCCGCGCAGCCAGTGGCGATCGCCGGAATCATCGGCGGGGAAGAGAGCGCCGTCACAGCGGCAACCACCGACATCCTGCTCGAGGCGGCCACGTTCAGCGGCCCGACCGTGAGGCAGACGGCGCGTGAGCTGGGCCTGCGTACGGAAGCCTCGGCGCGCTTCGAGAAAGGGCTTCCCGCCGAGCTGGCCCTCGCCGGCGCGCGGCGCGCCGCCTCCCTGATCGCCGAGCTGGCCGGGGGCAGCGTGCATCGGGAGTGGGCTGACGTTTATCCGCGGCCCCAGGAGCCGGTGAGGGTCAGGTTTCGTCCGGCGCTGGTGGACGAGGTCCTGGGCGTGCACGTGCCCCTCGAGGAGTCCGAGTCGATCCTCAAGCGCCTCAACTTCCACCTGCGAGCGCTCGAGAACGGCGAGTGGGACGTGCTGCCCCCGGTCTTCAGGCTCGACGTCACGATCCCCGAAGATCTCGTCGAGGAGGTGGGGCGCGTCTACGGCTACGACCGCGTTCCGCCAACCCTGCCCGGTCGCCGTCACGAAAAGTGGACTCCGTCGGCGCCCAGCCTGGGCAGGCGCGTGGACGCGGCGCGCGAGGTCCTCGCCGGGGCAGGGTTCAGCGAGACGTGGAATCCGGCGCTCGTTTCCGGCCGTACATTGGAGAGCCTGCGGGTCGCAGCACACGCGATGCGAGTCTCCAACGCCCTGAGCGACGATATGGACACCCTTCGTACGTCGCTCGTCCCCTCGCTCGTCGGCGTCGTTGCGCTCAATCGGGACCGCGGGCGGGCAGACGTACGGGTGTACGAGGTCGCGAAAGCGTTCCTGGCGCCTGTCGGCGACAAGGCCCAACAGCCTGAGGAGCCGATCCGCCTGGCGGTGGTGGCCACCTCTGGCGCTGATGCCGAGGGCGGCCGCGGGGCCTTCTACGCCATGAAGTCCGTGCTCGATTCTTGCCTCGTCGCGCTCGGCGCCCCGGCCTGCACCTACCAGCGCGCGGCGGCAGAGCTGTTCCATCCGGGGCGCTGCGCTGCGGTGGTCATGGAAGGGCGGCAGCTTGGCTACATAGGAGAGCTGCATCCCTCCGTGAGCGCCGGCGCCAAGGTGGACGGCCGACTGGTCGCCATTGAGATCGACCTGGAACCGCTGCTCGCCGCCTCACGAATTCCTCGAGCCCAGCCGCTGCCCAGGTTCCCATCGATCGAGCGGGACCTGGCAGTCCTGGTCGAAGACAACGTTGCGGCTGCCGCTCTGGAGGCCACGATCAAAGAAACCGGAGGCGAGTTCCTGGAGCACGCAGGCGCGTTCGACGAATATCACGGTCCTCAGGTTCCCGAAGGGCACAAGAGCGTCGCGTTCACCTTGACTTTCCGGAGCCCCGAGCGCACCCTGACGGACGCCGAAGTGGACAGGGTGATGGCGGAGATCAGATCGGGCCTTGAGGGGCGGCATCGGGCGAGGTTCCGCGAGTGAACTGGCTCGATGCGCTTCCGATCGTGCTCGTCATCGTGTACGGGGTGCTCGGCCTCTTCACCGGTGTGCTCCGAAGGCTCATCGGCCTTGTCGCCGTCTACGTCGCGTTCGTGGGCGCCACCAACATGGGCCTTCAGGCCGGCGGCATCCTGCAGAACTCGTCCACCCTGGAGACGCCCGACGCGCGCATCTACGGGTTCTTCGGCATCGTCATCGCTGTGATCGTCATCGTCGAGGTGGCGGCACAGCTCGCGAACAGCCAGATCCAGATCGGGGCGCTCGTCTTCAACCGGGTCATCGGAGTGATCCTGGGCCTGGCCACCGCCGTCCTGCTGACAGTCCTGGTCACGCACGAGCTGCAGGCTGCGGGCAACCCCTTTGGCGGGGGAGCGCTCGACCCGCTGCAGGAGCAGATCCGCGGCGGCACCCAGGGCTCCCACATCGCGGTGCCCATGGCCTCCGCCTTCGGCAAGCCGATCGTGGGCATCTTCCAACTCGCTCTGCCAAGGGACCCGCAGATCTACTTCAGCCAAAGCCCCGTTAGCTAGTGTCCGGCTCCGGACACTGACGTGAGCGAGGACCTTTTCGAGCGCCTGCGCGAGCGGGCGGTGGAGATCCACGTCGAAGCTCATCTGCGCTCCCGCCTGCATAAGGGCGATCGGCTGCGCGTGAAGCTCGGACTCGATCCGACCGCACCCGACCTGCACGTCGGTCACCTGGTTGTCCTCGACACGCTGCGAGCCTTCCAGGACGACGGCCACGTCGTGGTACTCATCGTGGGTGACTACACGGCGTTGATCGGCGATCCGAGTGGGCGGTCTGAGACGAGGCCGATGTTGAGCCGCGAGCAGATCGACGCCAACGCGAAGACCTACTTCGACCAGATCTACCTCGTCTTGGACCGGGAGCGAACTGAGGTGCACAGCAACTCGGAGTGGCTCGGCGAGATGGCCGCCGCCGACGTGCTGCGGCTCATGGGCAAGGCCACTCTGCAGCAGGTCCTTCAACGCGAGGACTTCGCTGATCGCCTGAAAGCAGGCACCGCGATTGGTGCGCACGAGATCCTCTACCCATTCAACCAGGCGTACGACTCCGTCGCTGTCCGCGCCGACGTGGAGATCGGCGGGACCGACCAGCTCTTCAACCTTCTGTTCGGGCGCGAGATCCAGAAGTCCTACGGGCAGGAACCACAGGACGTCGCAGTGTTCCCGCTGCTCGAGGGCCTCGACGGCTCCGCCAAGATGAGCAAGTCGCTGAACAACTACATCGGCATCGCAGAGCCGCCCGAGGAGATCTACGGGAAGACGATGTCGATCCCAGACTTGCTCACCGAGAAATACCTCCGATTGGTTTCAGGGCTTGATCCGGGTCAGTTGGAGAAGGTGCTCACGATGAAGCCGCGAGATGCGAAGGCGGCTCTCGCCCGGCAGCTGGTGAGGAGGTTGCATGGGGAGGAGGCGGCGGCGCGCGCCGAGGACGACTTCGACGTCAAGTTCCGGAAGCATGAGATTCCCAAGGATATGGCTGAGCTCGTCGCGGGCGATCCGAACGATCTTGTGGCGACACTTCTCCAGGCGGAATTTGCGAAGAGCCGTGGCGCCGCTCGGCGCCTGATCGAACAGGGCGGCATCCGCGTCAACGGCGAAAAGTCGGCTCTGGACGCCAGGTTGAGGGACGGAGATGTGCTGCAGGCCGGCAAAAGAAGTTTCGTGCGAATCCGCGTGCGATAGAATCGCCGAAAGAATGTTCGGAGGGCTCAAGTAAATGTCTGGCCACTCGAAATGGGCGGGCATCAAGCACAAGAAGGCGATCGTCGACGCCAAGCGCGGTCAGGCTTTTACGCGTGCCAGCCGAGAGATCCTGATCTCCGCCAAGGAGGGCGGAGGGAGCGTTGACGGCAACTTCCGGCTCCGCCTCGCCGTGCAGAAGGCGCGCGAGATCAACATGCCCACCGACAAGATCCAGAACGCGATCAAGCGCGGCACCGGCGAGCTCGCGGGCGAGAAGCTCGAGGAGATCCGCTACGAGGGCTACGGCCCCGCGGGCGTTGCCGTCATGGTCGACGCCTTCACGGACAATCGCAACCGCACGTCGGCCTCGATCAGGCACCGATTCTCCAAGTTCGGTGGCAACCTGGGCGAGTCCAACTCGGTCGGCTGGATGTTCGAGCGGAAGGGGGTCATCTCTGCAGGCGCGGGCAAGAACGACCCTGAAGAGGTCGGCCTCGCCGCGATCGAAGCCGGCGCCGACGACGTGCAGGTCGACGGTAAGTCAGTCGAGATCACGACCCCTCCGGCCGCTTTCGAGAAGGTCAAGACGGCCATGGAGGGCCTCGGCGTAACCATCGACAACGCCGAGATCACCATGCAGCCCAAACAGACCGTGGCGGTGGGGGAGGACAAAGCAGCCGCTGTGCTGAGGCTGATGGAATCATTGGAAGAGGACGACGACGTCCAGCAGGTCTACGCCAATTTCGACATCCCAACCAACGTTCTTGAACGCGTCTCAGCACAGGTGTAGAACCATGGACTCATGCCAGGCGCCGCAAACGAATTAATCCTCGGCATCGATCCCGGGCTGGCCGGCACCGGATTCGCTTTGCTCTCCGGCTCCAACCTTGTCCTTTCGTGCAGCACCCTCACGACGAGCCCGGGACGCGATGGGGCAAGGCTGCTGGCGATCACCAGCCACCTCCGAGGCCTGCTCGCCGACCATCCCCCAGGGGAGGCTTCCCTGGAGGAGCTGTTCATGGGGCGCAACGCCACCAGCGCCATCGGAGTCGCCCAGGCGCGGGGCGCGATCCTCGCGGTCCTCGAGGAGTGCGGGGTGCCCGTGTTCGAGTACAAGCCGAGCCAGGTCAAGATGGTCATCACGGGCTACGGCAACGCCGACAAAGCACAGATCGCTCGCATGCTCGGCGCCCAGGTCAAGGTGCCGGAAGGTCGCGTCGATGCGCATGCGATGGACGCCATCGCGATCGCCGTCTGCCATGCCCGCAGCCGCCGATTGGCCCAGGTGACGAGGTGATCGCGCACCTCAGTGGAGTCGTGCGGCGCGCAGGGCCGGACTTCGTGGTTCTCGACGTGGGAGGAGTCGGATACCTGGTGAGCGTGAGCGCCACCACGCGCCAGACGCTTCCCGCGCCGGGCGAGGAGTACGAGCTCCACATTCACACCGTCGTCCGCGAGGACCAGCTCGCGCTTTACGGTTTCGGCTCGGTGGAGGAGCTTGACCTGTTTGAGATGCTGATCCAAGTCGATGGGGTCGGACCCAAAGTCGGCCTGAACATCCTGAGCGCGGCGAGCCTCGAGGTCCTGAAGCGCGCGATCGTCAGCGAGGACGCGGCTCCCATCCGGCGAGCCAGCGGTGTCGGCGCACGGACCGCCGCCAAGGTGATCATCGAGCTCAAGCCGAGGCTGGACGCGGTCGCGGAGCTGGAGATGATCCCGCGTGCGGCGGCGCTCGCAGGCGACGGCGTCGTACCGAAGGCAGTTGAGTCCGCGCTGCGCAACCTGGGCTTCTCGTCCCAGGAGGCGCGCACCGGGCTCGAGTCCGTCGACTGGAGATCGACACCGTCGACCCAGGAGGCTTTGGCAGTCGCCCTCAAGGCACTGGGGCAGGGAGCTGGCTCCCGATCATGACGACGGATCTTCGCCGTCAGGCGGGGGTCAAGCCCAAGTGACGGGAAAGGCCGGCGTGCCGCCGCGAGACGAGCCCGTGCTGGACGCCCGCACCGACGACGACCAGTTCGACCTCACCCTCCGCCCTCG